>Ga0172367_10007604_pt1 | contig 12356 bp, 7 predicted proteins | sample Lak10m_FD_114542 | JGI IMG/M metagenome (GOLD analysis project Ga0172367, IMG submission 114542) | Freshwater microbial communities from Kabuno Bay, South-Kivu, Congo - kab_022012_10m | ecosystem: Environmental > Aquatic > Freshwater > Lake | place: Democratic Republic of the Congo: South-Kivu...
CGCTGACCCCGCCCCCGCCCCGGCCTACGCCGTGTGGCTCACGCGATTGCTCTCCGGGCCGTCGCCCCGGAAGTTGTGCCCCACCACCCACAGCTCGTAAGTCACCCCCGGCGTCAGCGGCCCCGAGCCCACCACCGACACCGTCGGCCCGGTGGACGTCCCCGCCAGCTCCGGCTGCCCGCCCGCCGGCTTGCGGAACGCCCGCAGCGACGTCGCATGCGCCGGCAGCGCCGGCACCGCCAACGCCAGCGCCCCCGCGTTGAACGTCGCCGTCCCCGGCACGCCCGGCAACGGCTGCTCCTGCGCCTCCCCCGCCGCCCGCCGCGGCTGCCGCCCGATCTTCGCCAGCTCCGGCGTGAAATCCCCGTCATCCGACGCCGAGCAATAGAAGAACCGCACCCGGTCATTCGCCGCGCGCAGCAGCTCCAGCGCGGCATCCCGCGCCGCCGTCGCCGCCTGCGCCGTGCCCCCCGTCGCCAACGGCTGGTTCGCGTTCACGATCGCCAACTGCGCCGCGACCAACCCCAGCAACTGCGCCGGATACCGGTGCGCCGCGTTCGGGATGCCCGGCGTGGCCGTCGCCGCCTGGCCCGCCAGCGACTCCACCCGCGCGTCATCCAGCGACCCGAGCTCCCCGCTCTCCCAGCCGTAGCTGGTAAAGACCGCGATCCGCTCCGCCGGCGTGATCGCGTAGCTGGGCAGCGCCTTGATGAAGTTGTAACCATCCCGCAGCAACGTGTTCAGCGTGTCGAGCGCCGTGCGCAGCGCCACCTGCGCCCCGGCCCGCGCGCCCTCCGTCGTCAACGTCGCCGCATCCTTCGTCTTCAAGTCCGCCAGCCGCGTATCCAGCAGCGTGCGCAACGCGGCGGGCAGCTTGAACGGATCCGCCGGCGCCCGGCCGTCATCCACGGTCTGGGTCAGTTCAGCGATTTCGATTTCGGCCAGGGTAGCTTGATTGGGCATAGGAGTGCTCTCGGGTTGAGGTTTACTGCGGTGATCGGGAAAAAAGTAAAAACCCGATCTCCGCTGGCAAGCCTTTTTTTGCTCCCGCCCTGCCAATTTTTAGCCAGCCAACCTCCCGTTCAACTTTCAACCTTTACCCTTCCGCCTTACGCCCCCTTTCAACCTTCAACCTTCGACCTTCCCCCTTCCGCCCCCTTTCAACCTTCATCATTCACCCTTCATCCTTCGGGCTTAAGCCTCCTTCATCCCTCATCCCTCAACCTTTCCTCGCCCCCGTTCCCGTCATCTTTCATCTTTCATCTTTCATCCTTCCTCCTTCATCCTCCCGCCCGTTCCCACGGAGCAAAACTGAAGAACATGGCACCCACGAAAAACTCGGCCTCCGCCCTCCGCCCTCCGCCCTCCGCCCTCCGCCTTCCGCCCTCCGCCTTCCGCCTTCATCCTCCTCTTCCGCCCTTGCCCTCCGGCCCGCCTCCGTTACTCTACGCCGATGCCAGCCAGCCACTGGCTCTCGCCGCATGGCCATCTCCCTCTCCCAGCTCGAATCCCACCTTTGGAAGGCCGCTTGGCTGTTGAAGGGACCGGTCGATGCGGCGGACTTCAAGACCTACATCTTCCCGCTGCTGTTCTTCAAGCGGCTCTCGGATGTGCATGATGAGGAGCATGCGGCGGCCTTGGCGGAGTTCGAGGGCGATGAGGAAGCCGCGCTGTTCCCGGAGAACTACCGCTTCCAGGTTCCCGAGGGCTGCCACTGGCGGGATGTGCGGAAGGTCGCGGTGAACGTCGGGCAGGCACTCCAGACTGCCCTGCGGGGCATCGAGCAGGCGAACCCGCACACGCTTTACGGCATCTTTGGCGATGCGGCGTGGACGAACAAAGACCGCCTGCCGGACAAGCTGCTGCGCGACCTCATCGAGCACTTCTCCGCGCTGCCGCTGGGGAACAGCGCCGCCGAGGCGGACATCCTCGGTCAGGCTTATGAGTATCTGATCAAGCAGTTCGCCGATGCCACGAACAAGAAGGCAGGCGAGTTCTACACCCCGCGCTCGGTCGTGCGGCTCATGGTGAACATCCTCGATCCCCGCGAGGGCGAGTCCATTTATGACCCCACCTGCGGCACCGGCGGTATGCTGCTGGAGGCCATCCATCATGTGAAGGAGACGCGCGGCGATGTCCGCACGCTCTGGGGCAAGCTCTACGGGCAGGACAAAACGGCGCGGGGGCAGCGCCGTTTTGGTCTCGCGCAGCGAGCCCGAAGGGTGAGGCGGCGGGGGAAGCCGCTGAAACAAAAAAACCTCACCACCTCCGCCATCGCCCGCATCAATCTCTTCCTGCACGGAGCCACCGACTTCAAGATCGTGCGCGGCGACACCCTGCGGAACCCGGCCTTCTACTCCGGCGACAACCTCGCCACCTTCGACTGCGTCATCGCGAATCCGCCCTTCTCCCTGCAGAAATGGGGTGACGAGGTCTGGACCAGCGATCCTTACGAGCGGAACTTTTCGGGTTTCATTGCAAACCCAAACTGAGTGGGCCACATCAGCAATTGCACAATGCGCCTCGAAGACCTAAAACCCACCACCACTGTGCGTGGCATCCTGCCGGACTGCCTTGCAACAGTCGTGCAAGTCACTTGGTTTGGGTCCGAGGCACTGGAACTGACCTACAAAGACCCGGCTGGCAAGGTTGCCAACGAGCTGCTTTATCGTCACGATGAGACTAGGCTGGAAATCGTCGAGACTGGACGCCCTTGGAGTTTCGATGGCGATGGCGCGATGTTCCGGCTGGTATCCGAGGCACATCGTATTCGGCTGGCTCATCTTTTTGATCCAGTTCTGGCGGTTCATTCTTCCATCGTGGAACCGCTTCCCCACCAGATCACGGCGGTCTATGAGGCCATGCTGCCCCGCCAGCCGCTGCGTTTCCTGCTGGCGGACGATCCTGGAGCGGGCAAGACCATCATGGCGGGCCTGCTGATCAAGGAACTCGTAGCTCGTGGCGATCTTCAGCGTTGTCTCATCGTGTGCCCTGGCAGCTTGGCTGAGCAGTGGCAGGATGAGTTGTATCGCCGTTTTCATCTGCCGTTCGAGATCCTGACCAACGACAAGCTGGAGGCGGCTCGCACCGGCAACTGGTTCATGGAAAACAACCTCGTCATTGCGCGGCTCGACAAGCTGAGCCGCAACGAGGATGTGCAGGCCAAGCTCTCCGCGCCTGATTGCCGCTGGGACCTGATTGTTTGCGATGAGGCTCACAAGATGTCCGCCACGCATTTCGGCGGGGAGATCAAATACACGAAGCGTCACAAGCTCGGACAACTGCTCTCCACGCTCACCCGGCATTTCTTACTGATGACGGCCACGCCGCACAATGGAAAGGAGGAGGACTTCCAACTCTTCATGTCGCTGCTGGATGGAGATCGTTTTGAAGGACGCTTCCGCGATGGTGTCCACGCGCAGGATGTCTCCGACCTCATGCGCCGCATGGTGAAGGAACAGCTTCTCAAGTTCGACGCCACGCCTCTATTTCCTGAGCGCCGGGCTTACACGGTGCCTTACAAGCTGTCTGAGGCGGAGGCCACGCTCTACAAAGAGGTGACGAACTATGTGCGGCAGGAATTTAACCGTGCAGAGGCTCTCCAAAACAACAAGCGCTCTGGCACTGTGGGCTTTGCCCTCACCATCCTCCAGCGTCGCCTCGCTTCCTCGCCAGAGGCGATTTACCAGTCGCTACGCCGCCGTCGTGAGCGCTTAGAGTCCCGTCTTCGTGAGTTGGAGCTGCTTCAACGTGGCGCTGCGGTTTCAGCTCGCGATCTTGAATCCGGTCCTACGCTGGATGAGGACGATCTGGATGATCTCGATGATGCCCCAGACGCCGAAGTCGAGGCCACCGAGGAGCAGGTTTTGGATCAGGCGACTGCCGCTGGCACCATACTTGAATTCAAGGCAGAGATTGAGATCCTGAAACATCTGGAATCCCTCGCGTTGCAGGTCCGCCGCAGTGGTGAAGACAGGAAGTGGAGCGAGCTATCCCACCTCCTCGGGGAAATCTTCACGCCTGCTGCTTTCGCTGGACGCGTTTGCGAGGACACCCCTGCCTATGGTGCAAGGGCGGGAGACAAGTCACCGAAGCAAAAGCTCGTGATCTTCTCGGAGCATCGGGACACGTTAAACTACCTGCAGGATCGCATCAGCACCTTGTTGGGAGACAAGAACGCAGTTGTCGCCATTCATGGTGGGGTGGGGCGCGAGGAGCGCCTAAAGGTTCAGGAAGCTTTCCGCCACGATCCTGAAGTGAAGGTCCTTATCGCCACGGATGCAGCCGGTGAAGGCATCAACCTGCAACGTGCCCACTTGATGGTGAACTACGACCTGCCGTGGAATCCAAACCGGCTGGAGCAGCGCTTCGGCCGCATTCACCGAATCGGCCAGACGGAGGTCTGCCACCTTTGGAATCTCATCGCAGATGAAACTCGCGAAGGGGAGGTCTATCGGACATTGCTAGACAAGCTCGATGAGGCCCGGAAGGCCCTCGGTGGTCAGGTGTTCGATGTGCTGGGCAAGGTGCAATTCGATGGCCGCCCGCTGCGGGAACTCCTCATCGAGGCCATTCGCTATGGCGAGATGCCCGATGTTCGCGCCCGTCTCACCAATGTGGTCGCCAATGCCTTCGACCAGTCTCGCATTCAGGACATGCTGGAAGAACGGGCGCTGGCCCACGATGCCATGGACGCCAGCCGGGTGTATCGCATCCGCGAGGACATGGAGCGTGCCGATGCCCGCCGACTCCAGCCGCACTACATTGAGTCCTTCTTCCTTGAAGCCTTCCGCCTGCTCGGGGGCACGGCACGGTTGCGCGAAGCACGCCGTTACGAGGTCTCGCATGTTCCGGCACCCATACGGAATCGGGATCGTCTCATCGGTCTCGGTGAGCCAGTGCTCACTCGCTATGAGCGCATTGTTTTCGAGAAGTCGCTCATCCAGCCGCAAGGCCAGCCTCTCGCAGCCTTCGTTTGTCCAGGGCATCCGTTGCTTGATTCGGCGCTTGACCTCGTGCTGGAGCGGCATCGCGATTTGCTTCGTCGTGGAGCGATCTTGGTGGATGAAAATGACGCCAGCGACCAGCCTCGTGTGCTTTTCTACTTGGAGCACACGATTCAGGATGCAGGGATCACCCGCTCCGGTGAGCGGCGGGTGGTTTCTCGTCAGATGCTGTATGTGGAGATCGGCTCCGCAGGAAACGCCCGCCACCTGCATTACGCACCCTATCTGGACTACCGTCCGTTGAAGGACGATGAGTCTTCTGTGGATGCATTGCTCTCACGTCCTGAGTGCGGTTGGATTTCCACCGGGCTGGAGGACAAGGCACGCAGCCACGCCATCGGCACCGTCGTTCCGGAGCATCTGGACGAGGTGAAAAAGCGCCGTCTCGAACTCATCGCGAAGACAAAGGCCGCCGTTAAGGAACGTCTCACCAAGGAGATCAACTACTGGGATCACCGTGCCGAGGAACTTCGACTTCAAGAGCAAGCAGGACGTGCAAACGCCCGCCTGAACTCCAATGAAGCCCGCAAGCGAGCCGATATTCTCCAAGGGCGGCTGGAGAAACGCATGGAGGAACTCGCTCTCGAAGCCCAGCTCTCCCCACTGCCGCCCGTCGTGCTTGGTGGCCTGCTGGTCATTCCCCAGAGACTTCTGGACAAGGTAGCGGGTCGCTCGCCTGCGCCGACCTTCTCCCAATCCCCCGACACCCAGGCCGCTGCTGCCCATGCGCGGGAGATCATCATGGACATTGAGCGCTCGCTCGGCTTCGAACCCGTGGACCGCGAGTTGGAAAAACTCGGCTATGACATCGAGTCCCGCGTGCCCGGCACCGGTCGCTTGCGCTTCCTTGAGGTCAAAGGCCGCATCACGGGTGCTGCCACCATCACCGTCACGCGGAATGAAATCCTCTACTCACTCAACAAGCCCGACGACTTCATCCTCGCCATCGTCGAGTTCATGCCCGATGAACAGCATCGTGTTCACTACGTCAGGAGGCCTTTCCAGCGTGAGCCGGATTTCGGGGTGACGAGCGTGAACTACGACTTTAGTGAATTAATCGCCCGTGCCGGACAGCCGGGTTAAACGCCAATGGAATACCGTCTCACATGCGCCGCCACAGATCGCGAGGGAATCAGCGCCCTTGCGAGGATGGATGCTGATTTGGCGTGGTCGGATGAGGAAATGGTTATCGTCAGTTTTTCAGACAGTGCCCGCTGTGACTCCACCTTTGCCGCTCCACTGGCCGTCATCCTGAACCGCATTGAAGACCGAAAAAAGCAGTTCGCGTTTGGTGGAGTCCCAAAGATTATCCAAGACCTCTTTTTTAAAAATTGGTTCTTTCGCCGTCTCGGCATCAGCGTCAGACCAGAGGGCGTGCCTGCGACTTGCATTCCGTTTGAGCACTTCCAGACCTCCGAGATTGAGCGCTTCTACGACTACCTTGATCAGCATTTGGAAGGGAAAGGCCTGCCGCCGCTCGACAGCACGTTCTCCCTTCAACTTCTCCAATGTCTTGGCGAAGTTTTTGTGAATACCGAGACCCATTCGGACTCCGCGCTTGGCGTTTTCGTGTGCGGGCAGCACTATCCCGCGCAGCAACGTCTTGACTTGACCATTGTTGATGCGGGCGTCACCATCCCCGAGTGCATTGCCAAACGGTTTGGCAGGCACCTCTCAGCACCTCATGCCTTGGCATGGGTCATGGAGGAAGGAAACACCACCAAACGTTATCCTGGCGGCGTCGGTTTGAAGCTCTTGCGGAATTTTGCCCGCGAGCAGCACGGCGCGGTCTGGATTGCCAGTGGTGGAGCATTCTGGAGCATGGAGTCGGGAGTGGAATCCATCACCGAACTCAAAGACCCCTTTCCAGGCACCGCTGTTAACCTTCAAATCCCTACCGAACCGACTCCAGGCGCGTTGCCTCCTGAGCTTTCCGTTTTATCTACCTCACCCACTTCCAGCCATGAATGAACCTGTTTCCATAACCATTGCCGATCTCATCGGCAAGCCGCGCGCCATCGCTGCCGCGGACGGCGAGATGGTTTTCAAAGAGATTTACCCTGTCCTCAAGGCTGGCACCCCCGTCGTGCTCTCCTTTGCAGGCATCCGCATGGTCATCACCGCTTTCCTGAATGCAGCCATCGGGAAGCTCTATCGTGACATCCCGGAGGACGAGATTGAGCACCTGCTTGAGGTCACGGATCTGGCGGAGGCATTCCAGCCAGCCCTCGCCCATTCCAAAACGTGGTCGAAGGCCTTTTACGCCGATCCGGAACGTCTGGACCGCAGCATCAAGGAGGTCATGGAAGATGAAGAATAAAGCCATCAACGCCACCACCCACGTTTTCAGCGCATCGGACAAACTGCTGCCCGACGCAAACATCTGGATTTACCTGAACGGTCCGGCCTCTAATCCGGGTTACTGGGCAGTTCAGGCGTATTCCGCCGTTCTTGGCAACATCCTGAACGCAGGGGCTGAGCTATATCTCGACGTGCTGGTGTTGAGCGAGTTCATCAACCGATTCGCCCGCATGGAAATGAATCGGCTCGGTCAGCGGGATTTCAAATCGTTCCGACAGTCTGCTGCCTTTGCGCCCGTCGCTCTCGCCATCCAGCAGCAGACCTCGCAAATTCTAGCGATGTGCCAGCCGCTCGATCATCCCTTCTCAGAATGGAATCACAGCCAGATGCTCACCGACTTTGGCCTTGGTGGTGCTGACTGGAATGATCAGCTCCTTGTTGAGAACTGCCGCAAGCACGGCGTCTCGCCCCTGACCAACGACGGAGACTTCACCGAAGGCGGCATCAATGTCTTCACTGCCAACGGCAAACTGATTCGCGCCTGTCCATGAGTTCCACCTACCCCAAGAAGCTCATCGAAGTTGCGCTGCCGTTGCCGGAAATCAATGACGCGTCGTCGTATGACAAAATGCCGGGCATCGGGCCGCATCCGAAGGGCATTCACCACTGGTGGGCGCGGCTGCCGCTGCCTTGTGCGCGGGCGGTGTTGTTTGCCTCCGTCGTCACTGATCCCTCGGATGATCCGGCGTGGAAGGATAAGGGCGAGGCGGCGCAGGACGGCGAGCGGGAGCGGCTTTTTGGCATCCTGCGTCGGCTCATGGGGAAGAAGCTGCATGAGCACCCGGAGGTGTATGAAGAGGCACATCGTGAAATGCTCCGCCATTGCGATGGCAAGCTCCCGCCCGTGCTCGATCCCTTTTCCGGCGGCGGCTCCATCCCGCTGGAGGCAGCGCGGCTGGGCTTCGAGGCCCACGCGGCGGACCTCAATCCCGTGGCCGTCCTGCTCAACAAGTGCAATCTCGAACTCGCCCCCCGCTGGGCCGGTCATGCCCCGGTGAACCCTGAGGACCGGGAGAGCGATGTCGGCACCCAGGTCTGGACCGGCACCAAAGGTCTGGCCGCCGACGTGCGCTACTATGGACGCCTCATTCGGGAACGGGCACTGGAGAAAATCGGCCATCTTTACCCAAAGGTGAAGTTGCCTGATGAGCATGGCGGTGGAGAGGCTAATGTCGTTGCATGGTTGTGGGCACGAACAGTTGTCTGTCCCAATCCTGCTTGTGGTGCAAGGATGCCCTTGGTCCGCTCCTTTTGGCTTTCAAAGAAGAAGCCCAACCTAGTTCATGCAAAGCCAATTTTGAACCACGCGGCAAAGACCGTGAGGTTTGAAATGAAGACAACAGGGGAACCGGAAAAGGAGACATCAAGTGGGAAAGGCGCTCGTTGCCTCTTCTGCCACGGTTTCGTAGGCAAGCCTGAGTTGAGATCCATTGCATCGAAGAATGGCATTGATTCAATTCCGCTAGCGGTCGTAGTCGAGACATCCAAGGGAAGGACATATCTGCCTGGAGATGGAATCTCACTGGTTGATGTGCCAGACTTCGATGCGTCTGGAATTGATCAACCGATGACAGATGATCGTCGTTGGTTTTCACCTCCTCTCTACGGCCTGCCGCTCTTCACTGACATTTTCACTCCACGTCAGTTGATGGCAATGCTCACCTTTAGTGACCTTATTCAAGCAGTTGGGGCTGACGTTGAGAGTGATGCAGTCGCGAAAGGATTAAACGCGACAGATGCACATGACTACAGCAACGCTGTCACTGTTTTTCTGGCATTGGCACTCAATCGATTTGCCGACAACAACAATAGTTTGTGTCGCTGGCGAGCGCCAAATCCGGCTCTAATCAACTTGTTCGCAAGGCAGGCAATACCGATGGTTTGGGACTACTGCGAAGGTAATTCACTCGGCACTGCCATCGGTTCGTGGCACGTCTGCATTGAGCGCGAGGTGGTTTGTATCGAGACTCTTTCTGTGGGATCTGAAAAGGTAGGAAAAGCGAAGCAATTCAATGCTTCGAGCGTGACGGAACTAGTTCCTGACAACCTGCTGGTCAGCACCGATCCGCCTTACTACGACAACATTGGTTACGCCGCATTGAGTGACTTTTTCTATGTCTGGTTGAGGCGAACGGTTGGTAAACGCTACCCTGAGATATTCACGACCATGTTAGTTCCAAAAGGTGAGGAACTAACCGCGAGTCCTGAACGATTCGGAGGTAATCGCGAAATGGCAAAGGAGCATTTTGAGTCTGGTTTCCGAGGCGTTTTTGCGCAACTTCGAGCCAAGCTCAGTCCATTGTTTCCGCTCACAGTCTATTATGCTTTCAAACAAAATGACGACGAAGACACGGGTTCGGAGGCTGACGGCGAAAGCGTCAGAGGAGTCGATTTAACAACAGGATGGGAAACTTTATTGGAAGCACTTATTTCAAGCGGATTCACGATTACCGCTACCTGGCCAGTGCGGGCTTCCCAAGCTTGGCGAATAGTTTCGATGGGCACCAATGCTCTAGCGTCCTACATCGTTCTGGCCTGCCGCCCTCGCCATTCAACCGCACCTCGTGTGGGTCGTAACGCATTTGTAGCAGACTTGAAGCGTGAATTGCTTCCGGCACTTCGCCATCTCCAGCAAGGCAACGTGGCTCCGGTGGACTTTGCTCAGGCAGCCATCGGTCCGGGCATGGCAGTTTTCTCACGTTACGGCGCAGTGCTGGAAAGCAGTGGCAAGCCCATGAGTGTGCGAACCGTCCTCGGAATCATTAACGGCATGAAAGATGAACTCCTCGGGGAGTCCGTCGAGGAGCTGGACAAAGACACGCGCTGGGCAGTGCAGTGGTTTGGTGAAGACGGCTTTGAATGGGGTGACTCTGGCAAGGCCAATTTGCTCGCAAACGCGCAGGCAACGGCCCTCAATGGTCTCGTGGCTGGTGGCATTTTAGACGTTAAAGGCAGCAGCGTGCGACTGATCGCACCGGAAGCCCTGCCCACAGATTGGGACCCAGAGACCGACCAACGGCTCACCGTCTGGGAGATGACGCATCATCTGCTGCGGGTCTATTACCACGAACGAAAGGGCGATGCCGCCACGGCTGCGCTGCTGCGCAAACTCGGCACCAAGGCCGACGTGGCCCGTGATCTGGCCTACAAACTCTTCACTGTCTGCGAGAACCGCAAATGGAGCCGTGAGGCCCAAGCCTACAACGCCCTCGTCATGGGCTGGCCTGATCTGGTGCGTCTCGCCCGCGAGGTCCTCATCGAAACCACGCCGCCCGTGCCTACGACGGGTGAGCTGTTCTAACCTTTTCCTTTCCCTTTACTCATGGCACTCACCAATCACGAACGCGTCGGCAAAGCACTCGAACTCCTGCGGGACGGACTGCGCCCCTTCGTGGAGCGCGAGCTGAAAACCTGTTGGGGTGAGAAGTGGCCGCAGGAAGTGAAGAGCGTGCTGAGTGATACCCGGCTGGCCGGACTGTCCTCTGAGCCGACCTCCGATGCCGCCGGCCTGCTGGTGATCATGGACCGCGTGTGGAAGGACGTCTTCGCCATGACACTGGGCAAGGCAGAGCGCAGCATGATCAATGAACTGCTCTCCGTGCGCAACGAATGGGCTCACCAGAAGCCCTTCAACGGTGACAATACTTACCGGGCGCTGGATACCATGGCCCGTGTCCTGGCCTCGGTCAGTGCCCCGCAAGCCGACGAAGTGGAGCGGGCCAAGATGGAACTGCTGCGCGTGCGGTTTGACGAACAGGCCCGGCAGGAACGGCGGCGTAGCTCCAGCATCGGCCTGGAAACCCCGGTGGCCGGTGCCTTGAAGCCTTGGCGTGAGGTGGTGAATCCGCACAAGGATGTGGCGAGCGGGAAGTATCAGCAGGCGGAGTTTGCCGCTGACCTCTGGCAGGTCCACATCGGTGAAGGCTCGGACGAATACCGGAACCCGGCGGAGTTCTTCCGCCGCACCTTCCTCACCGAGAGCCTGAAGGGCTTGCTCGTTGGTGCCCTGCAACGTCTCTGCGGTATAGGCGGTGATCCGGTGGTGCAACTCCAGACCAACTTTGGCGGTGGCAAGACGCACTCCATGCTGGCGCTGTATCATCTCTTCTCCGGCACGCCGCTGAGCGAGTTGTTGGACGTGGAAACCCTCGCGGATGAGGCCGGAGTGAAGTCCGTCCCCAAAGTGAAGCGCGTGGTGCTGGTGGGGAACAAGATTTCCCCTGGCAACCCATCCGTGAAGAAGGACGGCACGGTGGTGAGAACCCTGTGGGGTGAACTGGCTTGGCAACTCGGCGGCAAGAAAGCCTATGCCCGCATCGCTGCGGATGATGAGAAAGCCACGAGCCCCGGCGATGTGCTGCGGGAGCTTTTCAACGAATATGGTCCCTGCCTGATCCTGGTGGATGAGTGGGTGGCCTATGCGAGACAGCTTCATCATGAAACCAAAGACCTGCCCGGTGGTGACTTCGAGACACACTTCTCCTTTGCCCAAGCTCTGACGGAATCCGCCAAGCTGGCGAAGCAATGCCTGCTGGTGGTCAGCCTTCCCGCTTCCGATACCACCGGATCACCTCACGCTCAGAGTGATGACCTCGAAGTGGGCGGTGAACGTGGGCGCGCTGCGCTGGATCGCCTGCGCAATGCCATTGGCCGTGTGGAAGCTTCCTGGCGTCCTGCGAGTGTGGATGAGGGCTTTGAGATCGTCCGCAGGCGTCTGTTTGAACCGCTGGTGACCAAGGAGCAGTTTGTGGGGCGTGATACGGTGGCCCAGGCATTCTTTAACACCTACCGCACGCAGAAGGCGGAGTTCCCCTCGGAATGCTCCAGCGGCGATTACGAGAAGCGGATGAAAGCAGCCTACCCAATCCATCCGGAGCTGTTCAATCGTCTGTATTCGGACTGGTCCACGCTGGTGAAATTCCAACGCACCCGTGGCGTGCTGCGTCTGATGGCAGCGGTGATTCACAGCCTCTGGGAGAAGGGCGACCG
>Ga0172367_10007606_pt1 | contig 12353 bp, 8 predicted proteins | sample Lak10m_FD_114542 | JGI IMG/M metagenome (GOLD analysis project Ga0172367, IMG submission 114542) | Freshwater microbial communities from Kabuno Bay, South-Kivu, Congo - kab_022012_10m | ecosystem: Environmental > Aquatic > Freshwater > Lake | place: Democratic Republic of the Congo: South-Kivu...
ATAAAAATATTTGTTTCGTTTGGCTTATTATTAAAACGGTTTGAAGCAAACACAAGTTTTTTCCCATCACGGGTGAACATTGGAAAACCATCGAATGAATCAAAATGAGTAATCTGTTCAAGAGCAGAGCCATCAACATTTATCATATATAGATCAAAGTCTCTGCCGGTGTCGCTGTTCAAGTTGGATGAGAAAATAATTTTTTTACCATCAGGGAATAAAAATGGAGCGAAGCTTGCTTTCCCAAAATTTGTTATTTGTCTTCTATCCGATCCATCCGAATTCATAATAAAAATTTCAAGAGCTGAAGGTCTTACAAGTCCTTCTTTAACAAGGTCATTATAGTCCGCTAATTCTTGTTCTGATTGTGGACTGCTTGCACGAAATACGATTTGTTTTCCATCCTGCGAAAAAAAGGCACCGCCGTCATAACCTTTGTGAAATGTTAATCTTGTTTGATTAGTCCCATCAATGTTCATTAAATAAAGCTCAGGGTCTCCATCCCTGGTGGAGGTAAAAACTATTTTATCGCCATGCGGGGAAACAGTTGCTTCTGCATCGTAACCCGGGGCGTCTGTCATTTGTATAACATCTGAACCGTCGGCATTTGCAGAAAAAATATCAAATGAATTATAGAGCTTCCAAACATACCCTTTGCTTCTATCAGGCGGGGGCGGGCAGTCAGGATTGTCTAAATGCGTGGAGGCATAAATGATTCGTTCATCACCCGGAAGAAAATAAGAGCAAGTGGTTCTTCCCAATCCGGTTGAAACCATTTCCATGTTACTTCCATCAATATTCATTGTAAATATTTGATCGCAATTAAGTTCACCAAATGTTCTTTGAAAAATTAAACTCTGTTCATCAAAGGAAAGATATGCTTCAGCATTCTCCCCTCCATCTGTAAGCATTTGAATATTGCTTAAATGTTTTTCGCCTTCAAAAAGAAATTTATTCTGAGGGATAATTAATATTGTAGTTAGAAAGAAAAGCGAGAAACTTAGTTTCCAATTGGGCAGATATTTCATTTATTCTCCTATTATTTATTCTGGTACGTGAACTAAAAAAAATTCTTTCGCTGATTTACCGATAGTATAGGCTTCTTTTAAAGTCATATGCATTTCATCCGGAGTTTCACCCTCATGCCCCGCTTCTATTATTGCGAGATCTGCATCTTTTGCATTCTTAACTAACTCCTCACAATACGTTGTGTCGCCGCCGTAACAAATTCGATTATTCTTATAAGTAAAATTATAACCAATTGCCGGGACACTTCTTGTTTCTTTACCGTTCAATAAATATTCTTTGTGGATAACATTAAACGGAAATACGACTACCTTCTTTGCAATAATTCTTTTGGTCTTTCCGATTTTGTTTAATTTTATTTTATAAGATAAATAAGAGCCGTACACATTTACAAATGCATTATAAATACTTTCAATTTCTTTACATCCGTCTGGATAGTGGATTGTTAAAGATTTTTTTTTGTTCATAACTCTAAGATATGTCAGCAGTGACCAAACACCCCCGATATGGTCGTGATGTCCGTGAGTCACAAAAATATCAGAAATATTTAGAATCTCCTGCGTCCCAATATTTGTATTTAAATCTCTGAGTATTCCATCACCGGGATCAATAATAAAATTTGCATTTCCGGCTTTTAATAAAATTCCAGTTGCAATATTTGGAATTGAGCAGTAAACATGAATCGAAAAATCTTTTTTATTCCAAAGAAGTGGATATTTTGAAGCAGTAAATCCTTTTTTCATTCTTAAGTTTAATGGTTTTTAAAATGTTTACAGCTTTTTTTGTCTTTACAATGTGCGAAAATGTTAAAGGAATAACTACCGAAATTAAATCCAAGTTTGTCACAAATATTTTTGGGTGATTTTGCAACCGATTCATCAGTAAATTCAACAATGCGGCCGCAGTCAACACAAATTAAGTGATCGTGATTTTGTTTTTTAAAGCTGCTTTCATACCGGGTGAGATTGTCACCAAAGTTTCTTTTAATCACCAAATCACATTGTTCTAATAATTCAAGTGTTTTATAAACTGTGGCTCGCGATACTCGTGATTTTTTATTTTTCATCAAGATGAAAAGATCATCGGCTCCAAAATGTCCCTGATATTCTATTGCAGCATTTAAAACTTCAAAACGTTCGGGTGTAATTCGGTTTTGACCATTCTTTAAGAATGAGCGAAATAATTCAGCAGCTTGTTTATTTTTCAATTTATTGATTTCTATACTATGATAATCAGACTTTATGTATTCAATTAAAAATATCGGAAATAAATTCTTACCCAATATAATTATTCAACACTGAAGAATCGTAATCCATTGACAGCAATAAAAGTGAGTACATAGGCTATTGAAGTAAAAATTAATATTTGAAGAATTGGTATTCTCCAGCCACCGCTTTCTTTTTTAGCAACAGCAACGGTCGAAATACATTGCATAGCAAATACAAAAAAAACAATCAAACCAATACTTGTAGCTATAGTAAATAGTTTGTTACCAGAGCCTTCTATTTCGGCACTTCTCATTGCAGAGAGAATTGATTGTTGAATAGTTTCCTGATCTCCAGTAACTTTAAAAATGAGAGCAAGTGAACTTACAAAAACTTCTCTTGCTGCGAATGCTGCTACAAGTGAAACTCCAATTCTCCAATCCATTCCCAATGGAGCCATTATTGGCTGAATTAGTTTGCCCAAATCTGAGGCATACGAATCAGATAATCTTTCAGCACTTTGTAATTGATGCAACTGCATAGGTGAGATATTTTCACTTTGAACGCGGGGGTTTGTGTTTGGAAAATATGTTAAAAACCACAGCATCAAAGAAAAAACTACTATCATTGGTCCTGCTCTTTGTACATAAAGTTTTGAGCTGATCAAAGTATTATTGAAGACCACTTTCGCCTTAGGTAATCTATAAGTTGGTAATTCAAGAATGAATGAAGATGAGTCCTCTGCATTAATAATTTTTTTTCTGAATTTATTTATTAATCCTGCAATAACCACTGAACTAATTATACTAAAGATATAAATGGAGGACAGAATAATACCACCAAGCCAGGGTTTCTCAGGAGGGGTGATAAAAGCAATCAAAAGTGCATAAACAGGTAATCTTGCACTGCAGCTCATTAACGGAATAATAAAAATCGTTAGCAATCTCTCTCTTCTGTTCGGAATGGTTCTTGTCGCAAGCATTGCCGGAATCGCACAAGCAAATCCAGAAAGCATAGGAACAAAAGATCGCCCATTTAAACCAATTTTTGAAAGCGGCTTATCTATTAACATTGCTCCGCGTGCAAGGTATCCCGTATCTTCCAGAAATCCTAACACCATAAAAAGAATAATTATTTGAGGAACGAAAACCATGACTGAGCCTAACCCGGCAATTAATCCGTTAGAGATTAAGTCGCTGTACCAGGTATATCCGAGCATCTCAAAAACTACTTCCGAAGCGTATCCAAAAGCGGTATCTACAAGATTCATTAATGGCTGAGCAAGCCAGAAAATTGAAGTAAATGTCAAAGACATTATTAAAAAGAAGTAAACTAATCCCCAATATTTATGCAGGAGATGTCTGTCGATTCTCAGTGTGGTTTCGTCTATTTTATGGGAAAATTTTTTCACGCCATTGAGAACAAGAAGTTCTCTGTTTGCTTTTTCCAGGTTATTTATCTGACTGTTTTGTTCGTGAATGGTTAGTACTTTATCTTCAATATGTTCAATCTCTCTAAAAGATTTTAATAAAAAAGTTTTATCAGCAGGAACTTTAAATTTTTCAATCTTTCTTTCAGCATCCAATTTAATTGAGCTAAGATTATTCTGAATGCTCTCGATTAATTTTGGAATACCTTTACCATTTCTCCCATCGATTTTTACAACATCGCATCTTAATTCCAATCCTAATTTTAACTCATCTATATCATATCCGCGTTTATTCAATAAATCCAACATTGTTAAAACCAAAATAGTTCTGAAGCCGCTCTGAATAATTTGTTTGCAGAGTATTAAATGCCGGGTAAGTTGATTTGAATCAGCAGTTATTATAACAATAGATGGCTGACCAAATTCTGGATGATTGTAGAGAGCTTCAATAGCAACTGATTCATCAGGAGAATTTGGAATAAGGCTAACCATCCCTGGGGAGTCGAGAAGCTCTGCATGTAATCCAAATTCTTTTCGTAGAATTGAAGTATTGTATTCAACGGTTGATCCGGGGTAATTTACAGTTTTATGATTCTTTCCGCTGAGATAATTAAAAAGGGTGGTTTTACCAGAATTAGGCGGACCCACCATTGTGATAAGAGGGATGTCAATTTTAGTTTGAACCATCACGAAACAATAATACAATCTGCTTCATTTCGGCGGATTGCAACAAGCGTTCCTCTGATTGAAAAAGCCAATGGGTCATTAAAAAATGATTTAGTAATTAGTTCAATTTCTTGTCCGGGTGTAAATCCAATTTCAATGATTCTTCTGAATGATGGATTTGATGTATCTATTTCACTTATTGTTGCAGTTTCCCCGAAGTTTAATTGTGAGGCTGTTTTTTTCATATAATTTTTCTGCGTTGAATACTATTAAGATTTAATCCACATAAAAATAGTACTATAAATTTTAATTATCAATATATTTTATTGTTTGATAACATATTTTTTAGTTATTCAAACGATTATTAGAACAATTATAAGTAAGGATGTAAATTTTGGAAAAATTCGGAATTATTTACCAAGTTATTTTGTAACTGACATTCCCCTTGTGAGGAATATATTTGAAAAACAAGAAGAATTAGCAAGGTAGTTAGACGTTTTATTATTCAAGTTTTTGGTACAATAAATGTAATATTGATCGTTACAACCAATGAATTCAAACACTATTAATTTAAAATTGAATTGAAAGACGGCTATGCAGGTAAATAAAATTGGCTTTTTAGAAAGTTATTCTACTGACCCCAAATCAGGATTGATGGGGGCAATTTTAGTAACAGATGTAGAAACAAAACCATTGGAATTCCGAGTTACAGCTCCGATTAAACCAACAAATTTTCAAAAAACTTTATACGGCGATGTGCTTCTCGAACATATTCAAGTTGAGTTAATTTCTGTGCCGCTAATCAATGCGCTTAGCGGTGAAGTTGATTTAATTCTGGTTCGGGATCCGCTTTTTCTTGGCGCCAATGAAAAACAAAATGTAAGAGTCGTTAGAATATTTGAAAAATCAGAAAAAAAAAATAATAATTCTATAACAGAAGAAATTCCTGCCCCCTGGAACGGCGGTGAGGTTTGTATTGAAAGCGGTAAAAAATTTCAGTCCGAGCTTCCAGAAATTAAAGAAATGTTAGCCGAAATTTCTTCGAAACGAAATATTATCGAGCCATTCGATCGGCTTAAACTTGCTTGTGAACAGGTTCAGCTTCAAAAAACTAACGAATAATAATGCTTCGATTAGTACGGACGAAGGTTGCTTCGACTGTTGCTGAAATATCGACTGCCGAGGATTATGCCTGGCATAAATGGCTGAAGATTCCTGACAATGAAAAAGTATTTTTCCCCCAGCCTTCTATTGCAAGGTTACTCCCCAAAATTCCATTAAAAATATTTGATATCCCGGATCAAAGAAATTTTCTATTCTCAATGCTCCCGCCAAAATATTTTACTGACCTTGGCACTCTCAACTTTAAGAAAACTGCAGAATCTACATTCAAATTTAAATTTATCAAGCAGCTTTGTAAAAAGTTTACTTTTGAATTCGATGATTTTATTAATGAAATTACGAATCAATCACAACATCTAAAATTTTTAACATTTACCCAACTTTTTGCAATCACTAAAATCGATAACAGTATTAGCAGGATTTCTGAATTTGCTCTTTCAATGCCGGAAGTCTATGACAAACTGAGTACATTAAATGCAAGCATTACTCAAATTGAACTGCTAAGTGAAAAGGAAAATAATTTTTCTAAAAAAATTTATGCTGTAAAATTTATTCTAAATAAAAAAAATCAAAAATATTTCAAGTTAAGTTCGGTTACTCTGAATGAGACTGTTATCCAAGCTGTACCTTCTTACATGGCTCCTCAAAAGCTAAATATTCTAAAATTTTTGTGCCCTGTTAACGCCTCGTTAATAGCAAATTATGAATCATTTAAAATTGAATCGCAAAAAAACTTCATCTCCCAATTCGATATATTAAAAACTTGTACTGTTTCTGACAATGAATTTCAAGTTCATAAGAATATTCTTCAAACTGCAGATCTCATTCATGAATCACCAATTGAAAATTTTGTTGAAAGTATTATCAAAGAAAAGGTCATCCCCGAAAAAGAAGTTTTAGTTAAAAGTTTTAATAAAGAACTTTTGTACGGAGATTTTTTATATGGTAAATATTCAAACGTCGCTCAAAGATTGAGAAAACAAGGGGAAAAATCAAAAATCAATTCTATTCTTATTATTTGCGGATTAAATGAATTTCATAAAATTGGTGAAAGATCGATTATCAATCATTCGGAAGGATGGGTTGAAAATCTTAAATCATTAAATTTTAATAAAGTAAAAGTTTTAGTTGATAGTTCTTCATTCATAAACGAATTATCAGATTGTAATGAAACCGTTCTAATTTCAACCTATGAAATCATTTCAAATACTTTAGCAGAAAACCTAATCAATGATGATTTTCTAAATTTTTTTGATATGATAATCTGTGACGAATTTCAACTTGAATTGGAACAGCATTTCAGTTTAATTAGGAACATATATAAATGCAGGGAACCATTAATTTGGTTTACCTCGACAGGCTCTAAAGAATTTTTATTTAAAGAATTGCAAAAAATTATGTCGGATGATTCTAGTGTCAGTATTAATAACTATTCGACTGAAAATTTATGTGAAGGTAAAAATCAAATCCAGGATCATTGGCTGAATTTAGATAATTCACAAAGAACAGAATATGATGATGCATTAGCATCTGCCAAAAAGGAGATGACGTTAATTGCAAAGGAAGGGAATCCATTCCGATTTCAATCAAACATCTTTACACAAATTCATAAGCTGAAACAAGCTTGCAATTTTTCCTCGGTGAATAAATCAAGTTCCAAAGCAAACCTTTTGATTCAACATATACGTATTATTCTTGCTGCAGAAAGAAAAATTATTGTCAGTTCTCAGTATGATAATCTTGGCATAAAAATGCTCGAGCCTTTATTTAAAAGTCAATCCATTTCTTTTACAACTTTGAAGAATAGTGTGAGCGAAATTGATTTTAGAAATTTTATGAATGGCAAAACCAATGTGTTGCTATTTACAGGAAGGCTTTCAAGATTAAAAATTTTTGGTGAAAATATACCATCAATAATTCTTTTTGACAATTGGTGGAACCCAATTAATAACTGGCATCTTGAAGATACTTTAGCAAGTAATTTATCTGGTGAAATTGAAATAATTAATTATCAGATAAGAAACACAATAGATGAAGCTATCTATATCAAACTGATGGAAAAATTTCTTCTTGATAAAAATTTATTTGAATCCTTACAGGCTGATAACTTCTCGAGGTTATTTAGCGAAGCAGACTGGCTTGAAATCATTGGTGTTCAAAATATTTTCCCCGCATCTGAAGAAAGCGAAGTGAATATTGGACCCTGGACACAGGATTATTTTATTTCGCTTGTTCAAGAATTACTTAGAAAATTAGGGTATGAAAATTTAAACATCGAACCTGGATTTAGGAAACAGGAATTTATTCTAAAAGCTGAATATTTTAAAAATTTGAATAAAAATTTTTTAGACAGTGCCATTTTCTTTGACGACTTCATTACTAATCAGACAATCGATGCTTATGTCGCAGAGTTGAAGAGATCAGAGAATCCTCCAAATAAAATTTTCATTTTTTGTTCCGGTGAAGTTGAACTCAGTAAAAAATTAGTTGAGCCAATTTCAATCATAGACGGTAATAAACTTAGAAATTATAAAAAAACTTTTAATCTTTTATAGTAAAGCCATTCGAAATTATATAATTGAAATACAAAATAAATTTCGGATGGCTTCTTAATCTTATCAGTTGGAATTGTCTTCTAAATATTCTTCTTTTGTCATCAAAGAAATAACCGTTAGGTTTTTTGATTTCAACTCATTATTAATTTTACTTAACTCCGATGAAGAAATATCTTCTAAATAATTCCTTTTATTTTCTACCTCAGTTTCAAGAGCCGCCAATCTTTTAATCTGCGATTCAGTTGGCCTGCCTTGATATCCCATAACAGCTCCATAAATATCTGTTACTTTTTCCATTAACCTTTCTTCTCCTGAAAGCCTGCTTGGATTTGTTGAAACTAATTCTTTATGAAGATTTTCGAGTTTAAGCGATAGTTCAGCAATCGAATTTTTCATAGGTTCATCATTGATTATTTCGACAGCTTTCTTTTGCAATTTATCTTTAAGATCGGTTGTTTGTTTATCGAGGAACCCCAATTCTTCAGTCAATTTATAGGCTTGTAATGAAGTTTGATATTGCAATATGAGATCCGCTTTTGAATGTTGTGAATCAGGATCGTAAGCCAATGTAATATTGCCGGAATAAGTTTTATCCCCCTTAATGATTTTAACAGTATAATTTCCTGGAGGGAATGTTGGGCCAAAAAAAGTTCTTCCCAAAGTTCCGAGTGAGGCTTTAACTTTTGGCGGCTTTTGCCTGATAAACCATTTAACACGATTTATACCTTTATTTTTACCTGCAGGAAGTGTGGCTACTTTCTCATTCTTATCATTATAAATTTCAATGAACATATCACCAAAAACGTGGCGCTTTTGTAGATAGTAAGTAATTATAGCCGTTTCAGGTTCATTCCTTCCAGTGAATTCATCGTCCCCTCCGAAAACTTGCTCCTGCCCTGGATTTTTAATAGGGAAGGGGTTAGTTTCGAGAAATACTAATTCCTCGTTTAATTTGTCTTCGTTCAAATTTCGTAATGGAGTTAAATCATCGATAATTAAAATACCCCTGCCATGTGTTGCAATAACAAGATCATTTTCAGTTGGATGAATTACCATGTCACGCACAGCAACGTTTGGAGTTTCTGCAGTGAATTGACTCCATGATTTTCCAGCGTCAATTGATACAAAAAGTCCAAGTTCAGTTCCGAGAAAAAGAAGATTTTTATTCACTAAATCTTCGCGGATTACATGAGCGTATCCTTTTAAAATTTGTGAATTAAGTGAAGTCCAGCTATTTCCATAATCACTTGTTTTAAAAATATATGTATTCATATCTCCATTATAATGCCCATCGAAAGTTGCGTACGCAGTTGCTGCATCAAAATTACTTGAATAAACATTGCTGCACCATGTATTAGCAGGCAAGCCGGTGATATGCGCAGTAACGTTTTGCCATGATTTGCCTCCATCCCTTGTTACTTGAATATTTCCATCATCAGTTCCAACCCAAATTATTTTTGAATTTAACGGTGATTCATTTATTGTGAAAATGGTGCAATGATTTTCAGCAGTTGAATTATCTATGGTTAAGCCGCCGGATTGTTCCTGCTTCAGTTTTTCAGGGTCATTAGTTGTAAGGTCGGGAGAGATTTTTTCCCAGCTATCACCGTTGTCAGTAGAATGGAAAAGATATTGTGAACCAACATACATCACTTTTTCTTTTGTTGGGCTAAAAGCTACCGGTGTATTCCAGTTGAATCTTAGAATTTCATTAACATCTTCAGAGTATGGTTTAATTTCTTTTGATTCACCACTTTTAATATAGTGCCGAACGATATTTCCCCCCTGCCATTGCCAATAAATAATATTCTCATCAGTTTTGTCAGGAAAGACATAAAAGCCATCACCGAATCCAACATTTTTCCAGTCGCTGTTTGAGATTCCTCCTGTACTTGTAGAAGGACCTACCCACGAGCCATTATCCTGTAATCCGCCGTAAACATTATATGGCTTTTTATTATCCACACTAACATGGTAGAATTGTGATACAGGTAAATTTCGAACCTGACTCCAAGTACTTCCTCTGTCGTGTGAAATATAGACACCCCCATCAGTTCCAACATACATTTCATGATTGTCTTTCGGATTTATCCATAATGCATGCACATCACTATGAATTGCGCCACCTTCGACAAATGGAGATGAAAATATTTTTCCGCCGTCAGTGCTAACATTAAGGGAAAATCCCGGCTTATAAATTCTGTTAAGTTCAACCGGATCAGGAATGATCAGTGCAAAGTAAAAAGGACGTTCACCCATAGCAGGAGTGTCATTTACTTTTTCCCATGTCTCACCTTTATCAGTTGATTTTAATAAAGCGGATTGTTTCGCTTCGGTAAGTGCAAAAACTATCGACGGATCAACAGGGGAGACTCCAACGCAAATTCTTCCGAGATCACCTTTGGGAAAATTCTCGGTTATCTTTTGCCATGTCTTGCCTGCGTCATCAGATCGATACAAGCCGCTGCCCTTTCCGCCTGAATTGAATGTGTAAGCCTTTCTTCTGAATTCCCACATCCCTGCATATAAAATATTTGGATTGGAATAATCAATATCCATAGATGAGCAGCCCGTGTTTTGGGCAACATAAAGAATTTTATCCCATGTAACTCCACCATCGGTGGATTTGAAAACACCGCGCTCTTCGCTTTCAGCAAATAATGGACCTGTTGCTGCTGCATAAATTATATCCGAATTATTTGGATCGATAATTATTTTTGCGATGCGCTCAGTTTTTTCCAATCCCATTAACTTCCAACTGCTGCCGCCATCGGTAGTTTTATAAATCCCATTTCCGATTGAGACACTATTCCTTACCCATGTTTCACCGGTTCCAACCCAGACAGTATCGGGATGCTTCTGATCAATTGTGATTGAACCGATAGACTGTGTGTACTTATCGAAGACAGGTTTGAAAGTTGTGCCGCCGTTTGTTGATTTCCACAACCCCCCTCCAGCAGCACCGACATAAACAGTGTACCAGTTTTCGTTAACCGCATCAATAGCGCTAATTCTACCACTCATTGCTGCAGGTCCAATGTGTCTTGAAGTTATCGAGCCAAAAATATCAGTATATACATTTTTTGTGGTCTGGTTCTGAGCAAAGACTGAGGTGAAAGCAAATATCAGTAACAAAATTATTTTACGTTTCATGTCATTCCTCCTTAGTGGAATTTAAATTACTCTTTTGTTTTTTCAGAATCCATTTCGAAGATGAATGGATCAACTTCAATATTAAACTCAACTTTATCAACAACAATTTGCGAAACGGTTTGTCCGCCCATCTTTGATTCCATGCTAAACGCCGTTACAATTCCATTTGTCGGTTTATAATTGCTGTAGAAAGTTTCGACTTCTCTTTCTACTCCCATCACTTTTACTTTTGCTTTCATTTTTAATGGGACATAATTTTCAGCATCCATATAATAGGTGTATTCATTACCATTTCCTTTAGTAAGTTTTAAAAGATAAACCTGCTGCCCTTCCATTTCTTCAGTTCCTGCTAATTCAACTTTGAACCCCTTTTCTGCCCAGTTGTAAAATAATCCATCCATATCTGCCTGATCTTTTAATTCATCAACAACGTCCTGCTGTGCTTGAGTTGGAACTGTATCGCCCATAAACGGATTTAATGCCCAGCCGATTTCGCCGTTGTAGGCTTGAATAAATTTTAATCCCTGAAATTCACCTTCGACGCGAACTTTATTTGGTCTAAGTGCATACGATGTAAACGGAATTTCCATTCCAGCCTGCACAAATTTTCCGGTTGTTTTAATAGTTTGTACTTCTAATAAATTGTCCTGCCCAATTGCTTCAAAATGTTTCGCAAGTATTTCATCAACTGTTTGTGCCGATGTAAATCCAATCGAAATAAATAAGAATAGAATTAAAAATAATGAGAGAGTTTTTTTCATTTTATTTTGACTCCTGATTTGGTTAAGTGAATTAATTATAGAATGAAATAAATCATTCGTTACTTAACCTAATATTAAACATAGATTTTGAGTTCAGCAAAAAATTGATGTTGAGTGGATAGATAGGTTGATAAATGGAAGCAAGATATAAATAGATTCATCCCAGAAAAAAAATAATTGTCTGGGATGGGATAATCTAAAATATTTTAGTCGATAAAATATCCAGCGAATAATTTTTTTTAATCCTCAACTATAATTTTTGCTTTCATCTGAGTATGAATCATGCAGAAATAATCAAAACTTCCGGCGTTATCAAACTTGAACGAGAAGGTTTGGTTTGCAGAAACATTATTACTATTAAATGTTCCGTTTGGATTTGGAGAGATACCGCTTGTAACTGTGTGTGCGTATGAATCTTTATTTGTCCATGTAACAG
>Ga0172367_10007607_pt1 | contig 12352 bp, 20 predicted proteins | sample Lak10m_FD_114542 | JGI IMG/M metagenome (GOLD analysis project Ga0172367, IMG submission 114542) | Freshwater microbial communities from Kabuno Bay, South-Kivu, Congo - kab_022012_10m | ecosystem: Environmental > Aquatic > Freshwater > Lake | place: Democratic Republic of the Congo: South-Kivu...
ATAACCCATGAATTTGCGAGATTAGATAGCTTTGTAAAAGCAATAAATTTACCTGAAAATAAATTTAATAATTTATCAAGTTATGGTAAAAGTATAATTGGTGCAGATCCTATTGCAAGATTTAGACATTTATTTGAAAATTTTAAATATGTTATTCCAGGAGGTTCAGTATTATCTGGAATTGGAAGTAAGAAACCTGTTTCATTATCTAACTGTTTCGTAGTTCCTACTGAAGATTCTATCGAAGAAATATTTAAAACTGCATCTAATATGTCTCAGATTTACAAAAGACGTGGAGGTGTTGGAGTAGATTTATCAAGTTTAAGACCTAATGGAGCTGCAGTTAATAATGCTGCTAAATCAACTGGTGGAGTAGTTCCTTTTATGGAATTATTCTCACAAGTAACAAATACAATAGGTCAATCAGGAAGACGTGGCGCATTAATGATATCTATTGATATTAATCATCCAGACATACAAGAGTTCGTTACTATTAAACAAGACTTATCAAAAGTTACTGGTGCAAATGTGTCAGTAAGAATTAATAATAACTTTATGACAGCTGTTGAAAATGATGAAGATTATGTTTTAAGATGGCCTTGTACTTCAACACCTGTTTCTGAAATATTTAATGAAGCAATGCCTTATAATGAATTAGTTTCAAGAGATACACCTCATGGTTTAAAATATTATAAAAAAGTAAAAGCAAGAGAATTATGGGATTCTATAATTCATTGTGCTTGGGCTTCAGCAGAACCAGGTATTCTGTTTTGGGATACAATACTTGAAAATGATCCTGCTAGTGTATATCCTACACATAGGGCAATTAGTACAAATCCTTGTGGTGAAATCCCACTATCTCCTTATGATAGTTGTAGATTAATTGCTGTAAATTTATTTAACCTTGTTGAAAATCCTTTTACTAAATCAGCAAACTTTTATGGACCTGAAATTTATAAAATATTCTATGAAGCTCAAATAATTGGAGACATTTTAGTGGATTTAGAGATTGAGGCTGTACAACGTATTATTGATATTACTAGGGGGGATGAACAAAAACTTTGGATAAATATTAAAGATACGGGCATTGCAGGACGTAGAACAGGTGTTGGAATTACTGGATTGGCTGATATGTTAGCTGCTCTCGGAGTACCTTATACTGATACAGAAATAATTGATATAGTTATGAGTATTAAGATGCGTGCTGAGTTGGATGCTACTATTGACCTAGCTATTATTAATGGAACTTTTCCTATCTATAATAAGACTCTAGAATTTAATAAATGGTATACTAATTTAGAAATTAAATTTCCTGAACAATATGAAAGAATGCAAAAATGGGGCAGAAGAAATATTTCTTTTAGTACCATTGCTCCTACAGGAACAATTAGTATATTAGCAGGTACTTCTTCTGGATGTGAACCAGTATTTAGTATTTATTATACTAGAAGAAAGAAATGTAATTCTGGAGAAACCCCTGATTTTGTAGATCAAAATGGAGTTGGATTTAAAAACTATAATGTAGTTCATGGAACATTTAAAAAATGGTTAAAAGTATTTGCCAATTTAACAGATGAGATGATTGAAGGACTATCTACTGAAAAATTAGACGAATTAATATTAAACTCTCCGTGGTATAATAATACTGCTGAAGATATTAAACCAGAAAATAGAGTAAAAGTACAGGCTACTTTGCAAAAATATATTACTCATTCTATTAGTTCAACAGTAAATGTAGCTTCCGATGTAACAGAAGATTTTATATCTACTATTTATAATGAAGCATTTTATAATGGTTGTAAAGGAATCACGGTATATAGGGAGGGTTCACGTAGTGGTATTCTTGTAAAAGAGGAAAAACCAACAGAAGCCAGACCTACAACTAGACCTATAGAGTTAGAATGTAAAGTTGAACAATTCAAGAATGAAAAGAAAGATTGGATTGCAATTGTAGGATTATTAAATGGACATCCTTATGAAATATTTACTGGTCCAAAAGATGTAGATGTATTTCCACTTCCCTCAGTAGTTGAGAAAGGAATTATAATTAAAGTCCCAATTCCAGGTGAAAAATCAAGATATGACTTTAGATATATTGACAGTTATGGCTATACTAATACTTTAGGAGGTTTATCTCGTGTATTTGATAAAGAATATTGGAATTATGGAAGATTAATTTCTGGATATTTAAGAAGTGGTATTCCAATTGAACAAGTTGTAAAAATTGTTGATGGATTAACATTTACCAATAAAGGTTTAAATAACTGGAAATCTGGAGTTATTCGTTCATTAAAACAATTTATTACTGATGGCACTAAAGTTAGTGGTGCAATTTGTGAAAATTGTAATAGTACTAATATTATATATGAAGGAGGCTGTATGATATGTAGAGATTGTGGTAGTAGTCATTGTGGATAATATGAAATTTTACATAATATATTCAATTGATATCCCAATTGATTTACATGAACAATGGGATGAATATGAGGACATGACAACAAGGGAATTAATAGATACTTTTAAAAAAAAATTTATTACTCTCCCTTTTGATGAATATGAAGAAGATGGCAGTGAATATAAAGAAACTGATGAATTTTATGATGAGTATTATGAAGAATTTCGAGAAGAGATGATTGAAATTTTAGTTAGTCAGGAAAAATCAGAAGAAGAAATTAATACTATTTTAAAAAATAATTTACCTTATTATATTATTAATAATCTTGATAAATTTTATTGTACTGAATTTGATAATAATTTTAATGAATATGATTATGTTTCAATACATAGAAAATTCATAGGAGAATTAGATGAAGAGGACTTTTTAAATTTTATAAGAGAGTATGAATACTATTCTACCTGTAATACAATGGGAGCTCTGACTGAATATGGTCATTTGTCAGCATTTTGTGTTGAGATTACCAATAGTAACAATATTGAAGATCTTTATGTTTCTGTATTGTTCGATGAAGAATTAAATGATGATGTAATGGAAGCTATTGAAAATCAAATCAGAGAAGCAATAGAAGAAGGAAATGTTAATAAAAATATGTTTAATTTAGATAAAGATTAAATTTAAAAATAAAATAAAATGATTATATTTTTTACAGAACAAGACTTAGTATCTTTTGGAAACTATATGGTTTCAGATCTAAGACAAAGACGTTATGCAGCTAATACTGAATTAGATGCAGATGCAATACCTGGATTATTAGCCAGAGTGAATGAACAGGATTTAGGAGATTGGGCATATATTGATAATCAGCAAAAACAAGCTGTACAATCAGAAGCAAATTAATATGAGTGTAAAAGTAGAAATAATTAATAAATCTACAAATCCATTACCAGTCTATGCTACTGCAGGAGATGCTGGTATGGATTTACAAGCAGACTTTTCTAATGGTCTTAATGATAAGTTTTTTGATGGGGCTGCATATGATGAAGAAAGAAAAGTATTAGTAATATTTTCTGGAGGTAGGGCATTAATTCCAACAGGGTTACATACTGCAATTCCTGAAGGATATGAGGCACAAATTAGGTCCAGAAGTGGTTTAGCATTAAAATCTGGGATATTTGTTCTTAACTCTCCTGGTACTATTGACGCTCAGTATAGAAACAGTTGGGGTGTTATACTTTTTAATGCTTCTAATGAAGTTTTTGAAGTATCTCATGGAGATAGAATTGCTCAAGCAGTTTTAAATAAATTTGAAACTATTGAGTGGACATCAGTTGAAGTACTTTCTGAAACAGAAAGAGGTTTAGGTGGATTTGGATCGACAGGTAAATAAGAATTTATGGAAAAAAGATTAACTTGTGATATTAATACTTCTATAATTGTTTGGGTAGATATACCTGAACATTTAATAGAAGTTTTTAAAAAATACGATAATTATAATTCTTGGGAATCTAGTTCTAATCCTGATAAAGATGCATGTGAAGAAATTTATGAATTAATAAATCAACAAATTTGTAATGATTTATATAATCTTTGTTGGGATGAAATTGAAATTACAAACGAAGAGGATATAAATGAATATTAATAATAAATTTAAAAAATATAGATATTTAGGAATGGTATATCCAGAAACAGAAGAATCTTGGAAACCAATTGTCCTAAATATGTTAAAAGAGATAGATAAGTATATTAGACCTTGGTACATACCCAAATTTGCATTAAATATTGTACTTGACTCAAATAAAAGAAATATTATATGGTATTGGAATCAAATATTGTCTTTATTTATTCCAGGTATATATATTAGTCAAATTAAGTCTAAATTTGCAACTTTGAGAGTATATGGTGTATTTGATAATCATATATTAGAAATAATTAAAAAAGCAGAAGAACAATGTAGTGATACTTGTGAAATTTGTGGTAATTCAGGATGTTCACATGTAATGATTAAAGGTTGGGTAACTAACTTATGTGAAACTTGTAAAGAAAATTTAAAGAAATAATGATATTAATATCAGAAATCATTTTAGTAACAAGAAATGCCAGAGATAAGATTCAAGTAGCAATTGCAGCTCTTAATCAAGATGGTAATTCTTTTATTATTAATAGAAGTACTGGACAATATAAAGGAAAAATGTCCAATCAGCCAGAGATTGTAATTGAACGAGGAAAAGCTAAACGTTCAGTAATACAACAGGCCGAGTTAGAATTTAATAGTATAGTCAATAAATATATGGACAAGGGCTATAAAAAATTAAGTTCACTAACTCAAAAGAAATTTGAGGAAATTTTAGCTTCAGAGATGGATATAATAGTACCAACAATTAAAAGTGATCAAGATGGTGAATAGATTGCCATCTATAAACCACATAAATTCGGTGAACGCTGAGATGTGAATACCGAGCCAAGTTATTTAGTAATGAATAAAAGGTGTAGAGACTAGAGTTACTCCTATTAATAGGATGAAAACTCCACGAAAATGTGGCTTATTTAAATAAATTAAAATATTTATATTTTATATAATCTAACTCAGATAAAATTATTAATTTTGTCAATGTTTAATTAATAAAATATTATGAAAATTTGTAGAACTTGTAAGAAAGAAAAAGAAATTACGGAGTTTAAGAAAAATCCTATGTATAAGGATGGTTATGAAACTCAATGTAAACAGTGTCAAAAAGATATAAAATTAGCTAGATTAGAAGAAAATAAAAATAATGTTCCGGAATATAAAATTTGTAGGATATGTAAAACTAATAAACATATTTCTGAATTTGGAATAAATAGAGCATATAAAGATGGAGTTGAGACTATGTGTAAAGTTTGTAGAAATGCTAAGGCAGCAATACAACGAGATAAACATAGAATTAAAAATAACTTAAAATATGTAGAAAAATATAATTCTGATGAAAATTTTAGAGAGCATAGAAAAGAATCTGGTCGTAGATCCTCTGCTAAAAGTAGAAAAGAAAACCCTATAAAATGGATGATTTATTCTTCTAAAAGTAGAGCTAAAGAAAAAGGATGGGAATTTAATATTGATGAATCAGATATAATTATTCCTACACATTGCCCAATTTTAGGAATTGAATTAATTTCTGGTGGTATGGGTGCTCAAACCTTTAATAGTCCATCTTTGGACAGAATAGATTCTTCTAAAGGATATATTAAAGGAAATATTAGAGTAATTTCTTTAAGAGCTAATATGATGAAAAATGATGCAAATTTACAAGAAATACAAGAATTTTGTAAGAATATTTTAAACTATATGAATAATGAAGATATAGTCCGAACTACAGAAAATGAAGAATCTGTAGAACTAGAGAATAAAGAGTCTCTAGGATAACAAAATGAATTTAAAGCCTATGCTCGCAAAATCTTCTAATGATTGTCAAAATTCTGTACTAAATAAACCTATGTTATGTAGCCGTAAATTAAATGGTGTGAGAATGATGTGTAAATATAATGCAGAGGAAGATAAAATTGTAACTATTAGTCGTGGTGGAAAGAACTATGATGCCTCAACCCAACATTTACATAAGGAATTGTTGGAAATTTTTACTCTATTTCCAGATATTGTACTAGATGGAGAATTATATCATCATGGACATTATTTACAAGAAATATCTGGAATTGCTAGATTACAAGAATGGGTACCAAGATGTAATTTATTACAATATTGGATTTATGACATTGCTGATGGTGAAAAAACATTTCAAAAAAGGTTAGAAATACTTGAAGAACTTTCTGAAAGTGATATTACATATAAAGGAGTAAAAATTCTAGAACATGTTGAAACTAATAGTTGGAACGATATTCAAAGATTGCACGACAAATGGGTATCTGAAGGATTTGAGGGACTAGTTGCTAGAAAGCCAGATAAAACTTATCAATTTGGAAAACGTGGCTCAGATATGATTAAAGTAAAACAATATATTGATGATGAGTTTGAAATCATAGATTATCAAGATGGTCTAAGAGAGGAAGATTTTTGCTTTGTTTGTCAGACAGATGATGGTAAACCCTTTGCAGCAAAACCAATTGGAGATAGGGAATTAAAAGCAGAATACATTCGTAATATTGATAACATTATAGGACTTAAAGGAACAGTTAAATTCTTTGAATGGTCTAAAGATGGAGTTCCATTACAACCTGTATTTCAAAATATACGATATAAAGAGGATAAATAATTATGAGATTTAAAGTAGAAATAGAAGTAGAAATATCTGATGAAGATATATTAGAATTAATAAACAATGATCAAGAATGGAATGATAAGGAAACATATAGTGAATTATTTGAAATACCTAAAGATGAAATCATAGAATTTTTAAACACTGATGATTTTATGAGAGTTGAAATTGATGATTATGGCTATGAAATTGAAAAAATTAACATTATAGAAGAATAATTATGGCAACAACTGTAAAACAATGTAATTGTACTGGTCCAGCAGCTCAGTATCAAGAAAAAGTATACGGAAAAGGTATGCGATTACATAACGAAAAAGAAGGTGGTAAAGGTGCTAAATGTACCGTATGTGGTACAATTAAAAAATAAATTAGTATGCGATTTTTTATACCAGATGATAATCTAATAGCATCTATTGCTGCTTATGCTACATCCACCAATAATCGCTTAATTGTCGATATAGGTTGTGGTAATGGTGGTTTAATAGAAAGTATTTATGAGAAATATAGAATTCCTGTATTAGGTATAGAACCTTATATGATGGATCAAGAAAGGAGAAATAATTTACTTATTCGTGGAATTAGGATAATTCCTATGAGAGTAGAGGAAATAAAAAACCTTATCTATAATTTAAAAGGTAATGCCATCTTATTATTTTGTAGACCATGTCATTCCGATTTTGTGGAAAATTGTTTATCTTTTAAACATCCTGAAACAGAGGCATTATATATAACAGTTCCAGAAAATTTAGAAAAATATGATGATTTGGGAGATTTTATGCAGAAAGCTAAACCTATAAAATTACTTGGAACTTCAAAAGATAACGAAATTATAATGTCTATAATATGATAGAAAATCATTTTTATTCCGGGGAGTTAAGAGAATTTCCATATCATGATGACTATGGATTAGGATTTAGATTTAAAACGGATGATGGGGAAGAGTTTGAAGTTGTAGGCAATTACAATTCTGATGGATATAGAAAAGCTGAGTTATCTATTCACAGTTACCGAGGTGGTGGTGGGATTCATTTTTATGGGTCTATTAATTTTTCCAATACGAATGCTTCCCTCAAAAATCCAAATATTTCTAGGTGTGGATATTTAGGCAAGGGAATTGTTCTTCCAGAAAATACTAAACGAGTGAGAATTGATATTCTACGGCCTATTACAAAAGAAGAGCTTAAAGATTATAGGTGGGAAGGATACGAAGACACCGATATAGTTAATGCTTTTTATAAGGAGCAAGATATTCTTGATATTGTTAAAGAATACGCAAATCAAATCTTCAGAGGTAAATGGATACTTCAAACTAATATGTGGGACTTACCTAATGAAGAAATAATAATTAATAATTAAATTATGGAAGATCAAGAATATATAAAATTTTTAACAAGATTTATTAAGAGATTATTAAAAGCATAAATATGACAATTAATAACTTTGAACAAATCAAGGATCTTTTAATATTTGAATCTGCAGATGATTTCTATCATCTTCAGATTCTTCGTAGAAAAAAGGACTTACCAGAGCATGAAAGGGGTAGAAATAATAATGCTAGATGTATTAAAACTTACTATATAAAAAATATAGACTATTTAATGTCTAAAAAAGAAGAAATAATCAAATTATGTGAATTATTTACAGCTAGAGCTTATATTAATTTAAATAGAAAAAGTTTTAAAAAGGCCGCCATTTTAACAGTTTCAGAAATTACAAATAGAATTATTCAAAATCAAGAAGAATATATTTATAGAGCTTATGAATCTGTTGTTGGAGAAAGTTCTGCAAATGTTGGAGAGAAACGTTGGATTATTGATGTTGATAGTAAAAATTTAAATTTACTAAAAAATACTGTTGATGAAATTTGTAAATGTCAATCTAGTCAGAAACCTAGAGCTAGTTTTGAATTTGATAATGTAATTGATATAATCCCCACTGTTAGTGGTTGGCATATTATTACACATCCTTTTAATTTAAAACAAATTGAACCCTTTAAATGTAATTATCCATTTGATGTGCAGAAAAACAATCCCACCCTTCTTTATTTTGACAAAAATTAATAAATAATATGGATGATATATTTTTAAATAAAATTACCTATGAATTTTCTCAAGAAGGAAATACTAATGGTACGACTGATGATGATGAAATACTTATTGTAGAAGTAGAGTCTAGTTATGCAAATATTGCAAAAAGTGGAGGCTTTTTAACATTAAGGACAAATACTGGATGGAGTATTAATAATTCTAATGAATTATTAGAACTACTTAAAGCAGTAGAGAAAGGAGTTCCAAGTGAGCAAAAGCAGTAAAATTAAAATTAACTAAAGGAGGAGTATTATAATATGAAAAAATATGAATATAAAATAATTCAAGATGAAGATTATGAATCTCCAGATGATTGGAGGGATGAAGAAATTTTCTTAGTTTATGATCACAGAGATTTTTGTGTAGAGAGAAAAGGTTTTTATCCTCTAGAAATAAATGATTGGTTACAAGGTGATGAAAATTATGATTTTTCTGAGTACTTTTTATTTCCAGTTTATGCTTACATACATTCTGGAATAATTTTATCCCTAAATCATAATGGAGATAGGTGGGATACTTCTATGAGAGGATATGTATTAGTTTTAAAAACTCTTAGAAATGATTTAACTGAAGAAATAGCACGTACATATGCTGAAGGATGTCTTAAGAATTGGAATGTTTACCTATCTGGAGAAATTTACCGATATAAAATCTATGAACTTGATACTTGTGAATATTGCAATCATTCAGAAGTAATATATATTGATTCTTGTGGAGGATATTATAGTGAAAAAGAATGTGAAGAAGATGCTAAAGATTATATTGAATATTTAGAAAATAAAGAGAATGAAACTAAATAAACCAAAAAATGAAAATTACGCAGCAATCGTAGTAGAAATAAAAAAAATAGTTCCTTTAGAAAATTGTGACAATGTAGTAGCAGCAGTTATAATGGGAAACCAAGTAATTGTTTCTAAGGATATTAAAGAAGGTGATATAGGATTATATTTCCCGTTAGAATGTGCTCTAAGTAAAGAATATTTATCAAATAATAATCTTTATAGAAAACCAGAATTAAATGTTGATAATACAAATAAAGGATATTTTGAAGAAAATGGTCGTATTCGTTGTGTAAAATTTAGAGGAAATAAATCTGAAGGATTGTTTATGCCTTTGAATTCTCTATCTTTTGCCTCTGATTGTGATGGAGAATGTCCACTTATTGGAGAATGTTTTGATGAATTTAATGGTTTTCCTATTTGTTCTAAGTACGTTGTAAAACAAAATAGAACTCCTGGAACACCTGGGAGTAAAAAGGGTCGTGATACTAAGAAATATGAATCAAAACTTGTTGAAAATCAATTTAGATTCCATCAAGATACCTCAATGCTATATCGTAATTTAGATAGAATTCATCCTGATGATTTAATTCAAATCAGTTTTAAACTTCACGGGACATCTGGAATCTCTTCTTATGTACTATGTAAAAGAAAATTTAATTGGGTTGAAAAATTGTTACTTAAATTAAAAGTAAACATAAAAACTGTAGACTATGATTATTTATATTCTTCTCGTAAAGTAATTAAAAATGAAGAACTCAATCCAAATGCCCAACATTTTTACAATGAAGATATTTGGGGTATTGCTCATAATGAAGTAAAAGAATTTCTTCAAAAAGGAATGACTTTATATTATGAAATAGTTGGATTTTTACCTAATGGTGGAGCTATTCAAAAGGATTATGATTATGGTTGTGAAGAAAACAAACATGCAATTTATATTTATCGTATAACTCAAACTAATGTTGATGGTAAAGTATTTGAATTTAGTGCTAAGCAAGTTCAAGATTTTTGTAAAAAGAACGGATTAAATCCTGTTCCTGAATTATATTATGGTTATGCGTTTGAATTATATTCATTTCAAAATTTAAATGATCCTTCATTAGAAAGTTGGAGAGAAGAATTTTTAAATTATATTAAATTTCAATATAATGAAAAGAGATGTTTCATGTGTAAAAACACAGTACCTGAAGAAGGAGTTGTTGTTAGAATAGAAGGTTTAGATTGTGAAGCTTATAAACAAAAATCTAATGCATTCTATGCTCGTGAAACAGCTGAATTAGATAAAGGTGAATCTAATATTGAGGATGAAAATTAAAATATGGAATTATTAAATGAAAGACCAAAAGATATGAGTTATGAAGATTACAAGACTCATATGAAAACACAAAAAGCATGGATTAAAGAACGCAAAAAAGGTATTCTATACTATAAAGCCTCTGAAATATACTATGCTCCAGAAGATAAGCAAAAACTTTTTGGATTGAAAAGTACCTACAAACCTTTTGTAGGTAAAATGAAAAAAATAGAAATGCCAATCCAATAATGAAAACTTATGAAATACAATTTTCAGAAGAAGCTGTACAATTTTATACAATATTAGTCAAAGCTACTTCAATATCCGAAGCTAAAGAAATCTTTTTCAGAGATTCTTTGTGTAATGAAGGTACAGTTGATTCTGAACTTTTTAATGAATTTGTAATTAACAATATAATAGAAGTAGAATAATATGGCAAATATAGCAGATATTATTGTAAAAATAGAAGTTACCGATGATGATTCAAATATCGGTAAAATCGAGGAAATATGTAATGCATTACATGAATTATCTTATGGATATTATGATCTAGAATATTCTGATGAATGTATTGCTGAGATATTTATGGGAGTCCCATGGAGTGCTCCTTTAGAAAAACTTCAAAATCTCTGTAATACTTATGGTTGTAGCATTATAGGTGTAGCTTATGATTTTGGAGTAAATTATGTAGATTCTTTTGAATTATTTGATGAAACTCCAATAGAAGAATCAAATCATTTTATTCAAATGGAGGCTAGTGATAATCCAGCAGACCAAATAATATTAAATGATGACGAAAATCTTTTAGATTAGCTATGGAAGAATTTAAATTTTATATAGACAGAAAAGTAAGTAGTTGGGAAAGAGAAACTTTTTCAATTATGGCTGAAAGTAAAAAAGAAGCAATAGATAAAGTTATTGAAAAAACTAAAGATGATGAATTTTTTGAAGGGTATACGGAAAGTTTATATGATTGTAATTATTATTTAACTCCAGAAGAGAACTCAGGTTGTTCTACCGTTGAATTATTTGATGGTGAAACTTGTGACGAACTTTGGAATAATTCTTTAGAATAATATAATGGAAAAAAGACAAATATCTGCAAGAGTAGTAGCTGATTCTATATCTCCACAAGGACATAGAATCACCACTTTTGTATTAACTTATCCTAGAATAATTCATGCGGAAGTTATGACTCATAGATTATTTTCAAGGAACGCTGCATCTTCAAGAGCCATTCCTTTTAAAAAAATGGTTGAAGATGTTGAAAATGATCCTTTCATTCCTATTGCATTTCAGAAAGATCATAAAGGAATGCAAGGAGTTGAGTATATTATCAATGAAGAAGCTAAGTCTGCAAAAATAAGACAATGGATAACTGCTTCTAAAATGGCTATATCTCAAGCAAAATTATTAAATTTTGATGAAAATCATTTAGGAGGTATAACTAAACAACTTTGTAATCGTTTACTTGAACCATTTCAATGGTACACTTGTTTAGTAACCGCAACAGAATTTGATAATTTTTATGAACTTCGCTGTCC
>Ga0172367_10007609_pt1 | contig 12348 bp, 1 predicted proteins | sample Lak10m_FD_114542 | JGI IMG/M metagenome (GOLD analysis project Ga0172367, IMG submission 114542) | Freshwater microbial communities from Kabuno Bay, South-Kivu, Congo - kab_022012_10m | ecosystem: Environmental > Aquatic > Freshwater > Lake | place: Democratic Republic of the Congo: South-Kivu...
CTCAGCATCAGGATTAAACAATGGATAACGACTACTGTGAACATCAGCCTTAAAAATATGACCCGGCCTTGTGAAATCGATACCAACATTCTGCACAGAGTTTTTATAGAAATCAACAACCATTAAACGTCCTGATGGATCCATAATACGGACTTTACCTGCATCAACAAATGCTGATGACGGCAATGTATATTGATTCCACTTGTATTTAGCAGTATTAATTTGACGTTCTTGTAAGTCTAAAATATGACTGGTTGCAATAGCCAATTGCATTGCACGTTCACGTTCACTAGAATCAGAACTTGCAAGTCTCTGCATAAATTCCCACTTGCCAATCACGTTGTCACGACCAAAGATTACGTCTGTAACACGATTTAATACATATCCAGCACTATTTGTTTGATACGTATTTAATGGCAAGGATAGACTTTGATTTAACTCAATGCCTTTTATCATTTCCGATATAGCCGTGTATCCAAGAAATGGATCACTAGTGCCAATTCCAGTTGATTGCAATACAGATTGCAATAATGGAACTACGTCGACAACAGATTCTCCATGTAGAGAATCAGTAGTTACATGAGATTCTTCTGGCAATCCGTCATTTAAAATGCCAAGGATTTCATTGATCCTATCTTGTAATGCAATTTTATTTGATCTATATTCACCACGAGTAACTGGGCGTGGATTAATAGCATTGTAGATATTTGTATATAAAGCCTCAACGTTTTGATCCACATAGTCGCTCACAGCTTCTGGTGCAATACCATCCACTGACGCCTTAGCGCGTAACGCATCAGTTATTTTCTGATGGAAAGTACGTATGGCCTCGTAATCTGGCATGCCGGGACGCATTTCAAATAAAGATCCGTCCTGCGACAATTCACCAAACCTAAAACTACGCAACGAACTCCTAAATAATCGCTGGTCATTTATATATTGCGCTAATGGATTAATCGCAAATTGATTTAAGTCATCAATAAACATTGCACCATCATCGGTATAAGAACCGTCGCTATTTATTAACCTTTGTGACCTCATCAAACCAAGTAATTCATTTTCAAAGCCACTACGTCCTACTGTCATGTTTGTATACATGTCTACGCCAGCAGCCCGTACATCTTTGCCTTGATCAGACCAATACGCAGCAATCCTATCCTTTGGATCTACACCTTGTCGCATATCGGTACGAAAATCTTCCGGCGTACCTGTCACAATATGTCTTTCAAACTGCAACTGGTCTTGATATGAATGATAATTTGATACAGCTCGTGTAACAGTATCAATCTTTCGATTTAAGTCATAAAGCACTGCAGAAAATTTTGGATTGAAGTCTCCTGTATACCCTAACAGTTGAGGATCATAATTTCTATTCGTCAAAGATTCAGCTGACACAATCCATCGTGCATTTGTTTGGTAACTTTTTGATGTACGTTTTACTCCGGGTTCGTACACCGTAACTTCTACAGGCGCCTCTAAAATAAAATAACTGTCGACATTAGGAACTGTTGTGAAACCTAGTGTTCCAGATTTATCCATGCGCGTTTTAAAGAACCCACTATCATGTATGCCGTCATTATCTTTCATACTGGCAAAAGAATATGTTTTCCCACCAAGTTGATAGGCAAAAACAGTTGGTTGCATGTCAGTTCCAGCGGTTTTTAAAACAACTTGGTCTACGACACGCCCATTAAATCGTTGTCCCCATATCGTTCTGTCGGTATTTAATTGTGTCTGATCACGACCAACAGGATTAACATAAAATGCAACGTTACGACCTTGCGCCAACCTATTGGCAATATCCGACAGTGCTCGCTCGTTATCAATAGGAGCGTTAACCTGATGTGTTACAGGATTACCGTCAAGGGTAAAGGTTGCCTTAGATTTAAATCCAAATTTGTGAGTAGTACTACCTGTGGAAACACCTGTTTGAGTCCACATTGTTAATAAGTCAGGCAAGTTAAACATGTCATGTTGCGATGTTGTCAATCGTGACCTATTTGGAATCATTATCCGGACGTAATCACCTTGACGAATCTGCGGATAATCTATGCCACGACCCCTACCTGTCGTATACGTAGCTATAGGAACATGTGATGCCCATGCTTTATATGGTTTTCCATTGCGGATGACTATGTCTGGTTGATTTGCGCGTGACAATTGATGCCACATACTACGTATTGGGCCAGCCACTTGTTGGAAGATTGCAGCAGCATCTGTGTCCATTGCACTGGATGCATCCATAGATGTTGGCTCATTAAAATCTGCAATAAAGTTTTGAAGGGCAGTAGCAAATAATTCATGTCCTGAGTTATACCAATCGGATTGCATGATTGATATTCTCTCGTCTGACATTCCTTCATTTCGCCAAAATTCAACAACGCTAGGATCATGCCACATGTCCTGTAGTGACATGCCCTTTTTAGTTGGATTGTTTGCTTCATATATATCGATAGCCTTTAATTGCAATACTACTGGATACAAAGGATTCGTTTTAGCAGTGGCATCTGAGATGTCGTCGAATGTTGGCACAAGCGACTTTAAGAACCGCACCTGACTTGCATCATCAAGAGCAGTAAATAAACCGTGCGTCATTTCATGGAACAATGTATCTGCGGTGCGGGGTCCATTAGCATCAGAACTCAGCATCATTAAACGTTGGGTTGCCAAGAACGCACCATGAACTAATTTCCCGCCACGCGCAGTTACCATCTGCGTCTGTGACTTTGACATCAAATCGCTTGATGTCATCATCAATTTACCCGCATGGAGATAGTAATTTACACGACCACGTGCGATCAGATAAGTTGCAAGTGCTGTTTGCTGTTCATTAGTTAATAACTGACGAGCAACATCGCCACGACTCAAACCTCGTTCTTGACCCTCAGAAAGAATAGAGTCTAATGAACCAGATTTACTTTTAATGTAATTGACAATCCTAGGGTCAACACCTATTTTAATTAATCCATCAACAATTATTGCTCGATGCTCTGGTAAAGATGATGACAGGAGCATTGCATATTGTTGTTTGCCGTAGCCATATGCAAAGTTGTCATAGGATTTAGCCAATCCTACAGACAAGTCTTTTGCTGCTCGTATGAATGACCTGTCACGTTCTACTTGCTTGACTTTTTCTTGGTACTGACTGCGCTGTAGATAAATGTTTTTAATGCGCTCTATGGTTTCCTGTTGAGCTGAATTGTATTTCGATACATCAAGTTTTGAGTACATTTTGTACAGTTGTTCTGCAGTTGCTGGCGTAAGAGCTGCAAGTCCTTCTGCTGTAGGCTCAGACAAAATGGATGGTATGTTTTTAGGGTGCAAGAATGAAACGTAGTAATCGTCACTTGCGTCACTGGATAGTGCAGATATAGAAGTACTAATGTGATATGGGATATCAAGATACCCATCGCTATGTGAGTATGTTGTTCCCAATAAATCCGGTCTGCTGAATAGGTCAAGGATAGATGTATCTGAAAATGCCATCAATATTTGTGACCGCAAGTCGTTATCCATTCTAGCACTGTCTACAATACGCCCAATACTAGCTGATAAGTCTGCAGCAAGAGTGTTTACATCAATGTAACTTGCGGTATTTGTTAGTACCGCTTTAATTTCAGGAACAATTTTATCGAGTGCTCGTCTTGTTGTTCCAGTTGGTTGTAAATCTCTAATCAATCTATTAACAGCGTTTTCAAGTCGCACAGACCATAAAGTCTGCGCCGTATTTACAAGGTGTTCATTATCCATAAGTGACTGTTCGCCTAATGAACCACTACGCTCAGGCTTAAATGCTGTGTTAGACATATACCCACGTTGGGTGTTAACCGATTCTCCTAAGTCGGCTATTGATTGATCAGTAGACTCAAAATCAAACTGTCGCAATAACAAAGATTCAATGAGAGTCCGCATGCCTTCATAATTACGTGCATGTAATGCATATAGTTTGACTCGACTTGCATTTGGTATTGACGATGTAGCCATACCATCAAATGCCTCATCATTTATAAGGTCACTCTCCAATGCTTGTACTGAAATTACTGGTGTCGGATCTAAAAATGCGGCAATATCTTCATCAATTGCAGAACGATCGAACATTAAATCGGAATCTACAATAGTAGGATCATCTGATAATGCGTCATGATTTAACGCATCAATTGAACGTAAATGCTCGCTGATATCTGGTCTACTATTTAACGCATTTAGTGTAAGTCCGGTCAAAGTTATTGTCCCGGCTTCTATATTTTCTGTAATCTCAATTGGGGCACTAGCTTGGCGTAGTGCCTGTACGTCTTCACCAATGTTGCGAGTTCGATTATAGTCACGCGCAACATCATTGAGTACACCATTTTTTATCTGTGTGATTTTTTGTGGCCCAGTAAAACTGTCTTTCGAAATAATGCCAAGCATATCAGCAGACATATTTCCGATAATCGCTAACTTATCTGCAAGATTGTCCGTATTTGACAGGTCAATAATATTTGCAAATTCATTAGCGACATAATCATTAAATGCAGTAAGAGCATCAGAAAAACCACTAATAGTGTTTGTTTCATTGGTTTTTGTGGCTAATGTGTCTCCACTTATACGTTTAATTAAATTGTCGTAATACTTAGCAATACCATCTTGATACTGTTGAGATTTACCATCTCTAATAGCAGCCTTTATTGCAGCATCTTTTTCAGTATTTATCTTTGCCTTGTATTCTTTAAGTTGATCGGCGTCAAGATCCGACATTTGCACGGCAGAAGAATCCGGCGCGTTTGATTCACCATCTTCAGTAGCTTGGCGCACAACACGAGCACCACCACTACTACTGGCTAAATCTAATGTCCCATATGTATCAGTAAATACAGATGATCCAGCAAAATAATCATTTTGATAATCATCATATGCATTTTTCAGTATTTGGTGAACGCTCTGCAATTCCGTAGCATCAATACCTAAAACAGCATCATATGTATCAACAAGTTCACTTACAACACCTAATACTTTGTCAAGTGATTTGAACGCATTTCGAAATGCTTGTTGTTTTGCAACGGATAGTTCACCAACTATACGATTTGTTTCTGCGGTGTCTTTAGCAGCAACAGCTTGTTTATATTTTTCTTCTAGTTCTGGAACGCCATATTGGTCTTCCCATCGTGCAACATGACTCAATAACTGATTAGCGTCACCAAATGAAAAGTGGCTAAGTGCTCTAGCTAGTTGAGAAACCGCAAAACCTGATTGCAATTTTTCATAGGCTGAACGACGTGCTAACTCAGTTATGTCTATTGACTCAAGTGTTTGTTGGCGCTCAACTGCTACAGCTGTTGGATCGATATTTTCATCACTTCCATCTGCAAGTGTTTCTCTTAAAGCATCTATATCAGTTTCTGTTAACGCTTGATCAATTACGGTTTGAACTGCTCGGTCGACAGCCTGTTGATATTGAACAATATTTAAACTATTAGCTGTGCCATCAGTAAGCAGTGTGTATTCTACATTACCTGTAATGTTAGATGGTCTATAGGATGCTATGTTTGCCAACATTTCAGGACTCATGTCCTGTATTTGACCTCGTAGGTCATTTAATGCAGTTAATAAATCAGATTTTGCTGACTCATCCATTACGGCTGAGTTAGCAACGCTACGTGCAATATCCTCGCCAAATTTAGCGATGACTTGTATGAAAGAAACTTGATTTGTTTGATGAACAGTATTGTCATCCACGTAACCCATAAAGTCACCAGATGCAATATCAGATTCAATAGCCTTCATAACAATCGTTGGGATTGCATTGTTTGTAACGTACGTGTTTAATTTACGTTGCCATTGGCGATATTCATTTGGATCATCATTTATGGATTTAGTTATATTAGCTCTTCTTTGTTCCGTGGCTGCATACCATAAAAACTCTAATCCTAGATCAGATAACGCATCTTTAACAGATAGTGGATCGTCACTAGAAAGCATTCTCATTTGAATAGTTTTCAATGATTGCTTATAAGCTCGCTCACTAGTCCAGAATCGAGTAAGAACAGGATCAAAGCCAGCTGATTCAATAGAGGAACGACTTTGTGGATCTGAAACAACAGCTATTGCACGCCCTAAAAATACTTGCATTTCAGGAGATGCTCCAGACAATGTTCGCATCTGCCACATGCTGTCAGCATGATATGCAGCGTGAGGCGCAATACCACGCAACTGATATGCGTATGCAAGTGCATCACGTTTAGTGGCTGGTGAATCAATTACATTAAGGGATTTGACTGCCTGTTGATATAGTTGCTCCGGGCTACGCAATGTATTGCTTCTATAGGCAAGTATATTCATGCGCCTTGCAATTGCGTGTGCAGTAGATCGTGATTGTATAGACTGCGCACTAAGCAATGCTCCAGATTTACCAAGTGACATTAATCCATCGAGATAATATAACTGCTCCATAAATCCGGAGTCGCCATATAAATCAGCAACACGTACTAAATAGTTGTAGACAGTAGAACCGGGTTTAACTGCATCATCAAACACAGCAACAACGGCATCTAATACAGCTTCTACATTTTGATTAGCAGCAGCCCATGAAATCAAACCTAACTTGATATCTCCGCTGAATGCATTGCCAGCCTTAACAACATCGAGCAATACACCGCCAATTTCTTCTGCGGAGGCGCCCTCAATTCTTGATCGTTGCTTTTTGGATGAACGCAGTGCCATAAACGTGTTGAACTCTTCTTCATCAGTAAGGGTTCGTGTCCATGGGCGATGATATGGCTGGTCATCAGTAGGCCTAAAATTATCAAGTCTTCCTAACAACTCTGCTCGATCATGTTGAACATCTACAATAACATTGTCAACAGGAACTGTATATGCATCTCCGGTTGGATCGGATAATAAACGAACTGTAACTAAATTGTTATCAGACTTAACGACAATGGCTTTCTCTAAATCAGATTCACTCGTAAATGCACCCGAGACTAAGTCGCCAACTTGCACATCTACGTCATTAACTAATTCCCCAGAGGTGGAATCCATGCGCATTGCTTGTCTAGGGCCAGAAACATTTAATGCATAATCTTCTGCGATTATGTTTCTTATAGTCTGAGCTTTTTCTTCAAGGCTACCAGTACCATCTAACACTGATTGCAGTAAATCCAGAACCTCAAACGAAATTGGCACCTTTGCAGGCATGCCTGTGTCGTGTATATCCATCCGAATATACCCAATACGAGAATCTACAGCCGTTTGTGCATCTCGTATTGTTTGAGCATTTGCTGTGTCAGGTGACGACTCCAACTGACGTGCAGTTAATGGCGCCTTAGTTTGAGCCTTTGCTTGGTCATTGGATAATGGCTGTAAGTATATTGTCCCATCAGGTAATTGATAAATACCCATTGGCTGGGTTCCGCCAGCAGTTTCAATTAATCGACCATTAACAAAACGCACCTGACCATCAGTAGATGTATATGGAACTTTATCTGGAAAATCTTGGCTTTCGCTGAAATCCATTAAATCCGTGCCAGCTTGTGTTTCTGTAGACGTATTTAATATTTGCAATACTGGTCGCAATGTATCAAGTAATCGAATATTATCTGCTGATAATTCTTTAATTAAATCAACGGAACCAACTCTATCAACCGAAACGTTTCCGTCTGCACTGCGAGATTTAACCCTGATTGTTCCGTCAGGATTAAATCCAGCAATAGTCCTCGTCTTGCCATCAGAAGACCATTTGTTCTTAGAGTTGAACGGATTAAATATATCCATTCTACTTGACAACGCACGTACAAGTTGTTCGGCCGTATAGTAGACAGACTTGCGATTTACCGTTGGTTGATCAAGTAAAATTAAATCCGAGATATCCTCATCATCTCGTACAATTTCTGCAGACCTGAATGTATATCCATCTGGTCCACGGTGTGGATTAAAAGTTAAATATTGAGGTGTTCCGTCAGCAGCATCTTCTATGCGCACACCAAAAAACTGTTGTTGCAATCCACGTGGCGCTGCCGTACGAGTTGATGTAGTTGGCTCTGCGGAGGTTGCCTGAGATTCCCCTGCTGGTTTACCAGCAGATTCTTGTGCAGCCTTCATTCCATCTGTCATGCGCTTTTCAACATGCGGTACAAGTTCTGCTATAGCACGTGACTTAGCCCTAGGGTCAACTACGAATATATTTTCATTGACTTTTTGTTTAAGTAGAGGGTTGTTATCAGATAAAGGAGCTTTGTCACCTTTAACTCGCATAGACGTTACAAGTTTATTGAATGCCTCCTGACTTGCAATGTCATCGAGCGCTCGTCCATTTAATAATTTATGGAAGAAAATTTCTGCTGCATGAGTTGGTAATACCTCTCCAGAGATAACGGCTTGTCGGGCAGGTTCCGCAATCATTTCATATGCAGCACTAACAACACGTTTGACGTCATCAGGGTTAGCTTCTTTACCAGTTAACTGTTTAAATCGTTGTTGTACTGCATCACTTCTCCAACCACCAGATTCAACCCAATCTCTAGCAATCAGTGTTGCTTCTGTTTTAATATCGGACGCTTGACCCAATACTTTGCCACGAATAGCGGGAGTCATAAAGCCAGACAGCTTTGCATGTGGTCTAACTGCAGCAAATGTTAACAGCGCGGCTCGCCCAATATCAGATATTGTTGGTAACTTATATGCTTTTTCACCTGTTTCAGTTAATGTAGGATCAGTAATAGCACGATATGTCTGCGCAATTGGCTCGAATGCATTGTTAATCCCAAAAGCGGCATCTGGTCCAACACTTCCAATTAATTCGGTTTTTTCGCGTAACAGTCTATCGCCAGCGTTTAAAAATCTACCTTGATATTTAGAAGCGTTTGCTTTGGCTAATAATCTGTTAACCTTAAATAGTTGTCGTGCATCTTTATAAAATGATCCTGCACCAGATCCAAATAATCCAACTGTTGCTGCAGTTTGAGTAATACCACTTGGATCTAATTGTGCTTGGCGTTGTTCTTTCTGTAACTTAGGATCAATAATTTGACCGGATGTTGTCTGAATATTCACAGGAAGGTTTTCAACAGCAGAGGCAAGAGGCCGTCCGGCTATTTGCGTTGCACGATTTGCAGCTTCGGCTTGTTCTGGAGTTCCGCCAAATGCTCTAGTCACTTGTCCCGGTACACCTGCAGTCCCCAATCCACCTACAGCCATTGGCGCCATTGATCCAACAGTTCGTGCAACCTGCGATTGAATCATTGACTTGACAACTGGTCTCGTAGCAGCTGCAAAAGCCGTACCAGCTAATTTCATTGTAACTAAATCTAATCCAGCGCCGGGGACAGTACCTGCAATAATCCCACCAGACAATGCACTAGCTTGACGTAGTAAATTATCAGGATCGCCAGTACGCTCGGCATACCAGTCACCAATGCCTAAACTTGCGTAAACATCGTCAGATTGCTTTCGAGTCATCCCCTGCAATGACCCAATGCCACGACCAAGTGTTAATCTTCCAAGTTCACCGCCCACAATTGCTGGCGATGCAGCGATTTTTTCAATTTCGCCAGAAGAACCATACATGGATTCCAGAAATAAATTTTCATTCCCAGTGTCCGCTACGCCCTGTTGGTATTTTTTTTCACCTTCATCTAAGTAATTATAGAAATCATTTAATGATTCATTCGCTGTTACATTTCGTCCAAGATTGACAACTGATTTGATTGCGCCAAGACCTAATCCTGCAACTGTACCTGCACCAGCGCTAGCCATTGCTCTCGCTTCTTGTACAGCTAAAGGGAGTTTGCCTTGCTCAGCTTTTAATTGACGTGTATAAGCCTTGCGCTTCTCACGTTTATCTTCTTCAATGGCATTTAAATCTGGATTATAGGTCCTTCCTGAAACATGTTGTGGCCCAGATGTTAATTTATTTCCAGTTGCAAGTTTCAATTTACGCGCTTGCATTAACTTCTCTGATGCAAGTGACGTGTATTTCCGTTTTTCTTCTAATGAAATATAACCAGCACGTTGAGCCTTATCAATTTCCTGCTCTACATTTGAATGAATACCATTTTGCTTCCATGCTCCAGTTAGTAAACTCTCAGTGGCTGGTCGCAATACGTTCTGCCGGAATGCCTTCTGTGTATCAAAAAATTCCTTTTCCTCTTTAGATACAGGTGCTTTTTCCCCATAATCAACAGCTTGTTCCCAATAGGATTTTTTTCCTGACTTAGAACGCTTTGACCTTGCCAGTGCTTTCTCAGCTTCAACAATTTGTCGTTGACGGGCATACCCCGGAGCAAATGTCTGTTGATTTTTAGGAGTACTCATGCCTCTATTATTACCTATCCACCAGTCACAGTTGTAGTTATTCCAGTACGATTTTTAATCCAGTCAATAGTCCGTCGTTTTGCAGCAGATGCTTCTGGTGTGTTTGTTGCTCTAGCATTTAACTTATCGAGTGCTGTTTGTCCAGCTTCTCGCAATGCGTTTTCAGTAACAAGACCATATCGTCGTGTTTGTTCTGTTAACTGAGTTGCAAGATCTGGGTACCTGAGAATGTTTACGTTATTTAATTTCGATTGGGCTATTCGTGCAGCAGATGCGTACATTGATGCTACAACAGACAATTCAATGCCCTCTAACGTAGTTGGGTCTACACCCAAAAGTTCTGCAGCCATTTCTTTTTTCTCAGTACCTGCATTACCAAGCTTAGTAAATGTTTCGATATTACCTTTTGCTCCTTCATAAGCGTTCATCTTATCTGTACGTTGAGCATCAAGTGTAGCAGCTGCATTTGGATCCTTATTATTAACATTACTAATACTCGCAATATCTTTTTTATTTGCTGCCTCGACTTGATCGTCATAAAGTTTCCAGCGTCGTTCTCGTTCAGATTTATCTTGCTCTAGTTTTGTTACTAATGCCTCAGTAACACTAGTGCGCATATCTTTAGCTGCTAGTGCTGTTTGTTCGGATGGTGCAATGTATTTACTTACACGTGATGTAAATCGTGTTTTTTGATCTGACGTTAAATTTCCCCACCAGTTTGATTTTGGAGTCCAAGTTCCATCGGCAGACTTTTCAATTGGCCATAATGTCCTATCTTTACCTAATAGAGACTCAAATGCCTGATCACGACTTATGTAATTCTGATCTGCAACATAACCAACCTCATTAAGCATCTCAATAAACGATTGAGCATTGTCTCCAATAAATCGTTGGTAGTCTGGATCATATGATTTAGGTGCACGAATAAAACTCTTTGTTCCATAATATTGGCCTCTTGGTCCAACAGGACCAGTCTCGTAACCAATCTCTGGTCGTTGATAATAATCCGCCCCAAGAAGAGAACCCAAGTTAACTCCTTTTGCAGCCTTATCGAATAACTCCATTTCGGCGGATGTGAGTGGCAATGATTGAGGATTTGCTTGCTTTTGCAGTAAAAAACCAAACGGTCCAAGATCAGGTTGTTGCGTAACTCCACCTACAGGTTGAACGGCTGCACCTTGAGTTGCACTTGTAGCAGTCGTCCCAGTAGAAGTAGATACAGCTGGCGCACTACCATTTGTAACGCCAGTGACTGGCGATTGTGTAGACCCTATGCCAGTTTGAACTTGAGAAGCCCCTTGTGTCACTGCAGCAGATTCCCATGGCTTTACCGTCACACCCGGAGTTAATCCAATTAAACTCTGTTCTCTTGACAACATTGCAGAAGCCTGTCGCTCCATAGTGTCGGCTTCTTGCAATAACGCTTGTTTTTCGATTGGGTTTCGCTTAGTTGCAGCTTGTATTCTTAGCTGGGATGCAGCACGTCTTATCTCGTCAGACTTAGCATTTGCAGCATTCCAGCCTTGTTGAGCCTGAACATCTGGCGCACCTAATGCTTGCTTGCGCGTTAATGCCTCTAGCGGTTCATTTAATTTTTCTTTTTGTCGTTGTCTATTAGCTTCTTCTTGCTGTAAATCAAATGCACCTTTTTGCAAGCCAAATGCACGATCAGTCTCCATTTGCTGAGCTTTTTGTTGCAAGATTTGTTCACGTTGCGCATTGCGTTGCTCTGTACCTTGTTGCAAAGAACTCAAAAATCCTAATAGTGCCGACGCACCTGTTTGACTTGCTCTCATTTATTCACCCTCACCAAGGATACACAGACATATCGGCATTGCCACCGCCACCGCCATTTTGCTGGCGTGATTGCCTTAAGTTAAATTCCTTTTGGCGTAACCCAAAATCTCGATCTGCATTACGCTGATTAATATATTGACCACCGAGTGCACCAAACTGACTAGCAATCTGATTCCGTTGATTCTGATTTGCAGCATCCAATTCCATCTGCTGTTGCGCTTCACCCATGTATTGATTATATTGATTATTCGCCATGTTAGATGC
>Ga0172367_10007611_pt1 | contig 12344 bp, 8 predicted proteins | sample Lak10m_FD_114542 | JGI IMG/M metagenome (GOLD analysis project Ga0172367, IMG submission 114542) | Freshwater microbial communities from Kabuno Bay, South-Kivu, Congo - kab_022012_10m | ecosystem: Environmental > Aquatic > Freshwater > Lake | place: Democratic Republic of the Congo: South-Kivu...
GATGGGGAAGGCTTCCCGCTCGTACCGTTCCACCAAGATGGCCAGCACCTCAAGTTCGCCCACCTCCGGGGTTCCCTCTTCGGCCTCCATCAGTTCGTCGATGCGCGCCAGCGCAGCCTTATGATCATCGGGCGTCTTGATCGGTCGAATACTCATGGCTCACACCGTCGTTGCGTCGACATCATCGTATTCGGCATGTGTGCCGGCAAATCGGACGCGGGCGACCTGAGCGATATAATTGAACTGCACGATCAGCCGATACCGATTGCCGCAGATGTCAAAGACGATCTTGTTGTTTCCCACCACATCGGCAGCTCCATAGACAGCCCTGATCTCCGTTGGCTTCGTCCACCGCGCCCCTTCTACCTCCTGCTTCCATGCGGCCATCATGCGATCCAAAGCGTGTGCCTGCTGAGGGCGCTCCCGCTTCTCACGGGTAATGAGGGCGGTGACGATTTCGAAGCCGACGATCTTCATGGCTTGGAAACTACCATGTTCCATACGGCGAAACAACGGCTATGTTCCAGGTAGTGGAACATGCGCGCCATGACGGCGCCGAGAATGCCGCCGCCGACCATCTCGGCGACGGCGGCGACGGTCACCGGGACGAACACGGCAGGCATCAACAGATCCTGGGATGATTCATTTCGCTCGCCGGTAATGGTGCAACACATGCACTGAATGACAGGGGGCAAGCAATGCCGACGACCCTCTTCGCCCCGGTGCGCAACGACAATTAGGATGGCCGGTCCAGCGAAAACTACGATGCCCCTCCAACCGGCCATCATAGTTGGCGCGAACCGGCCATCCTAATTGTCGTTGCGCAATTTGTTTTGCGACCAGCAGGTTCGTCTTAACCTAGCGCATATGGGACGAAGTCCCCTGACCCTGCGCCGAGCAGGCGCACGCTTTTCAGCACGTCGCCTTCAGTTGATGATATTGTCCCCCGGCCTCCATCAAGCTCCAATACCGCGGTGGCGGTTTAGTTCAATCATGAATATACTTTTGGGACAGGCTCTAAGGCTTCTCCGCTGACGCCGTGAAAGAGCATCGGCCGCCAGCCAATCCGAAAACGACGCGACGCCGTCTCCCCATAAGTAAGCATTCGAATTGCTGCATACATATGTGTGCAAATATATGGCATCGAAAAGAGGACGCATCATGTCGCTTTTTTCGTTGACCGGTCCCCCAGGTCGCCTCTATGAGTCAGCCGGGTTGGTCAGTGGGTGCTTAGCAATCGGTGACAGGACAGCGCCACCACGTCAAAGTGGCGGCCCGCCAATCCACCGTAACTTGACGGCACGCGCAGCACCTGCTTCAGCGGCCGATGCCCCCGCTTGTTCGAGCTCCCGGGGCGCTGCCCGCGCCAGGCAGAGGTTAAGTAACGGCGATGGTACAAGGCTACCTGGGTACTTGAACATTGCGGCGTCGACAACGCGGCGAGCAGTGTAAGGAAGTCCCCTCAAGATGGAGGTCAGTACGGTGATTGGGCGGGTAACGCTTACGACCTTACTTGCCGTTGTCCTGGCAATGTCAGGCGCCGACGCGCAAACCCCCGACTGTATACCGACGCGGGTTCCGCAAGCCGCGACCACGCCGGGAGGGGATGCGGTCGTCGCTGTGCCGGCCCGCCTATACTTGGATACGTCACAGTCGATGAGCGGCTTCGTTGTGAAACAGGGGGTGCCAAGCCTGTTTACTGAGCTGGTCGAGACTCTGCCGGTCGTAGCTGGCCAAGTGGGGTCTGGCACTAGCTACTATTTTTTTGGTGACTCGATATCTGAGGGTTCGGAGACAAGCTTTGTCGCCGCGTCCCGTCCCCCGGCCGGGGGGAAAAAAAGCGTTCTCAATAAAAAGAACGGGAATATCGCCGTAGTTCTTGATCATATTATGGAGAATATGTCTTCGGACTATTTTTCGATCATCGTTACTGATCTCTTTTTAAGCGGCACGGACATTCCGGCCGGATCCGCCAGCCCGATTACGACGGCACTGGCGCGGCTGCTGGATCAGGGACGGTCGGTTGGCTTGGTCGGTCTGGCCAGTTGGTTCAAGGGTGATATTTACGATCTGACCACCGTTAAGCGGTACCCGCACGACGGCGACCTCCCCGTCTACGCCATCGTGATCGGTCGGCCAGCCCAGGTGCGGCGTGTTTTGCAGGCACTTGAGAATGTTTTACTCCGAAGGTTCGATCGGAAATTGTACCATATCGCTCACTATACGAGGGATATTAAGATTCGGCCAATCACCAATACCAATGTCGATGCTTCCGCGTTCGCGCTGCCGAATGGCGTCAGGCAATCCCGCCCTATCCTGCGTGTGCAGGGAGATATCCCGCAATTTACGCGTACTGACATGTCAAGTGGACCAATCGGACTCGAGTTGCCCACCAGCGGCCAGGACCCCAACGCCGCACTTCAGATAGCCGCCGCCGAGGACCGCGAATCGCTCTTCGCGTATTTCGACGGCGGGGCACAGTGTGCTGAGAATTGGTCACCCTGGGAGACCGGAGGGACCCTGGCAAGCGCAACGCTGACCGCGAGCACGCTCAAGTTTGCCCTATTCGATGGTCCGCCGGAGCGTTTCCTGCCACCTCGCGGCATGCCGTTTTACCTTGACGTGGAGGTGGTTGGTCGGGGCTTGGCCCCAGCGAAGGAGGTTGTGGCTTGGATTAGCGATTGGGGGTTCGATGTCCGGGACGAGGCAGCAGTCCTGGCTCGGTCTTGGGGACGGGGTTTGTTCCCGACGCTGAATCTGCCCCGCTTGCACGCAATGATGACTGCGACATTGATGAGCAAGCCGATTGAGATGCCGATTGCGCACATCGCGGTCGCGTTTCGCCAGGACTAATGCGTTTTGGTCCGTTCCGTTCAGCGTTGAGGAGACAGCACTGTGAAGGATCGTCGCAAGTTTGTCAGAGTTCTTGGGGTGGTCGCGGTTCATCTTGTTGTTGGCTTTACCGCCTATTATGCGTGGCATATGATCCAGAGCGAGATGATGTGGAGGATCATTAACGAGAGCTACTTGAACGCCGGGCCTCAGGCTGCCTCGCGCATTGCCGCAGCGGCAAGCGCCCAGCTTGCAGCGGCCGGCTTTTGGGTTTGGCTACTGACGGCAACTAGCGGCACCGGCTGGGTAGTCTATAGCTGTTTTACCCAGATCTACGACCCCCGGGAGGTCGGTGGCCATTCGGTCGTTTGGGGCACGCTGTTTGTTGCCGGTCTCCTGGCATCGGGCATCGCTGCGTACTATATGCTTAATTTCGCAGGTCCGGCTTATCTTGTTGACACAGCCGCACTCGGCTTTACCGTGTTCGCGATCGGTTGGATGTTTGTTGGATACTGGTTGCTTAGCGGCCTATTGTTTACGTGGCGTCCCCTCCGGCCCGCTGTGCTTCTGGGGCCGCTGGTTCCCTGGTAGCGCGTGCGCCCCCTTCCACAGAGGAACATTAGCATGACAGCGTCCTACTATCTGGTTGGGGTCGGGGGCAGCGGCAGCAAAGCGGTCGAGGCTTACACCCACTTGGCGGCGGCCGGCTTGGGGCCCGAGGAAACATGGGTTGCCTTTGTTGATCCCGATCAGGCCAACGGCAATCTATCTCGGTCACAGGCTACGGTGGGGAGGTATCGAAAGGCCCACGGCAAGCTGCGCAACGCCAAGACCCATTCGCTTGGCTCAGAGTGCCCGCTACTGCGGACAAACTTGGTTGTACCGCGCAACGGGGGGGTCTGGTCTCCGGTTCCCGAAGGTGTGGGCAACGCGCAGGAGCTTTTTCGCTATGCTGCCATGACACCAGAGGCGCGCAGGCTTATGGACAGCCTGTATTTGCCCGACGTTGAGCAGAAGATGCCGCTTGATCACGGTTTTCGCGGGCGGCCCAGCCTTGGCGCGGCGGTGATTGTTGCGCAGTCAACAGACTCCGACCCCTTTTGGCAGGACTTGTTTCAGGCACTCGAGAGCGCCCGGGAAGGACGCGACATTCGGATATTCATGGTGGGATCCATTTTCGGCGGCACGGGTGCCGCGGGATTCCCGGTTCTGGCGCGGCTGATGCGGCGGCGGATCGAGGACAGGATCAAGACGCAGAAGGACAGCTCGGTACGGATTGGCGGCGCCCTCTATTTGCCGTACTTCCGGTTTCCGGGGCCGATTGAGGAGGATGGCGTCGTCTACGCCCGGTCGGAGGCGTTTCTCGAGCAGGCTCAGGCGGCACTCAAGTATTATAGCAACCTCTATTCGCAGGGCGACAAACCGTTCGATCAGCTTTATTTGCTAGGCTGGCCTCAACTGATCGGTCTGGACAGTCACGCAACCGGCGGAGATTTACAGCAGAATCCGCCCTTGCTTCCGGAGCTGTACGGGGCGCTGGCCGCGCTCCGCTTTTTTCACGCCGATGGCGCGGGCGTTGGCAGTCCCGTCTTCAGTAGCATTGGCTACACCCATGGAGACAGCGGTTCCGACACCATCTCGTGGCGCGACCTTCCGGAGGTCGTCCCGACCGAGCCGGCGACCACCGATACCGTCAAGCACCGGGTCGCCCAGTTGCTGCGGGCAGCCTTTGTCTACACGCGCATCTATGGACCGCTGCTGGATTTGGCCCGCGTCGACGGAATTGCCCGGCAGGCATGGTATCGCCGGCTTGTAAGAGATGCCGGTGTTGATATCAAGGGTGATGAGGCCCAGGCGGTTTTGCGCGCAACGCATGACTACTACACAGAAGTTTTGCGATGGTTTGCGACCATCGCTCGGAAGAGCAGCGCGCCGGGACTGAAGGTCAATTTAATTGACCCGAGCAGCTTTGCCGACAATGCCACTCAGGCGGATGGCTTGGTCCAACTTCACGACTCGCTTGATAAGGTCCACAAGCAGCAGTTCTCACAGATTGTCTCTGAAACCAGCGCGCGTGGCCTTCCGGACATCTTTGAAGAGCTGGCGTTCATGCCACCGCCGGCAGACACCCAGCGATTCGGGGTTTTTCACCAGGCACTTTATCAGGCGTGCCGAGTGTGAGTGGTCATATAGCTTTGTGCAGTTTACACTGAGGGTGTACCATGTCTACCACTCGCCATTTATTGCCGCCTGGCACATATGGGCTGGAGCCGCCGCGTGAGGCCGGGAAATGGATGGATATGCGGAGCACTGACACCCTTGAGAGGGTTGCCCAGGGTCTCCGTGTCACACCGCTTGACCGGAAGCTCGAGGACATTGTTTCTATTCCCGACGTTTGGGCTCAGCCAGAACTATTCAGCGATGCCCTATTTGACACAAGTCACCTGCTTCACCGGCGCGCGCTTAGCGAGTGGCGTGGCCTGTTGGCCGCTGTGGCGCTCTCGCCGTACTACGGGAACGAGATTGCGATTGAGGCAGTCTCAATTGCTAAACTGAACGACAGCGTGCATGAGGTCGAATTTGCGTCGGGCGGACGCGACTATAAGCATTTCGGTCAGGTCGTCTACCACTTGCTGCCGAAGGGCAGCATTGCTGCGGGCCAAAATTGGAGCGAGATTGGGTTTATTCTCTATCGTGGCGCGCCGATCGGGTTTCTGATCCCAACCACGCTGGTCTGCCCGGTGCGCGGATATGAAAAGGCGGTCGGATCGGGCGTGCCGTGGTCCGATGCCGGGCGGCTGGTGGATCCGTGCGAGGTACGCAGCGTCCGGCCGGAGGAGTACAGCACCCTGGCGTATTACATCAAGATGCTGCGGGAGGGCATTGCCAGGGAGGTTGGGTCTGGGGCCGGCGATTCTTCGGCTAGGGGCTTCGACGACGACCGGACAGTCCGGCGGGGGTACGATCGAGTCATAGAGCTGTTGGCTCAATTTCAGGCGGACTCGGCGCGCAGAGCGGGCCCCACTTCCATCGACGGCGCCAAGTTTGATGCCGTGGGGTTGAGGGCCACGTTGCCTCAACAGCCGATCTACGGGGTATTCAGAAATGTATACGTGTTGGACCGGCCGGTCGGGTACGGCACGCTTTTGGCCGCGCGGGCATCGTTGCGGGCTGAGAGCGCTCCACTCCTGAAGGGCGCTCTTTTCGTCGACCCCAGCATGCCGGCCGCGCTTGGCGTCCCGCCGCACCAAATTCGGATTTGGGACACCGTAACGCTTGAGACGCTGTGCAATGACCCGAAGCGGTTGACGGCGGTACGCGCCGACGCCGCGAAGCACGGGTTTATGGTGCTGGCGCCGGACGACCTGTTTACCCAAAAGTTGTACAGGGTTACAGACGGGGATGTGATTCGGCACCGGAGATGTGGTGGCGAGGGATACCTTCTGCCGCTGACACCACTTGCGCTTTTGTTTTTTTCGGCCGATGAGTTGGTGCGATCACTCAGGATCAGCGACCGCCGCGGCGACATTGAGGTCGAGCTGACGTTGCCGCTGCTGGGGTCAGACGGAAGGTCGACCGAGTACGTGCTGCGCCGGGCCTACCCCTCCAATATGATCATCGAGCGGATGCCGCCGACCAGCCTATCGCTCTGGCCTAATTTCGATAGTGAGCACTGGAGATACAACTACGTATTTCAGGGTTGCGACCCGCAAAAGATGATAACGGTTCTGGCACCGGTGACCGAGCGCGCTTTGGTTGAGATACTGAACGGTAAGGAGCTGGCGGCTCAGCGTGTTGGTTTGGCCGGCCGCATTGGCGAGGCGCTCGGCGAGCGTTCCAAGCCCCTGACGCTGCCGGACGTTGCCGGTGTGGTCAGGAGTCTCTGGATCAGTGATCGCACACCCGAGGCGCTGATCTGCGCCGCCACCGACCCTCGGCCAGGCCAGCCTGCCCTGCGTGGCGCCGCAACCGGCCCCGCCGGGCTGCTGTTGCCGCCGTCGATGCCGCGGGTGACCCCGGACAACCTTTCCTGGGTGATCGGAATAGATTTCGGTACCACCAACACGGCCGTTTACCTTCGCCGGGGCTCAGACGACATCCGGTCTGGTGAGCTAAGCAACCGATGTGTCACGCCGTTTGCCAGTCGGTCCCTCGGCGCCGAGGCTGAGCATGCCCTGGAGTTCCTGCCGTTGGAGAACCGGGTGGTCCCGTTTCTCACCATTCAGGAACCCCGCCGGAAGGTGGACACATCCGTTTCCCGCCGCCCCTTGTGGACGGACCGGGTCTATTATGTAGGCAAGAACCTCGCGCGCGCGGTCGAGCGGGTCCTGGATCCCAAGCCCCCCCAGCTCTGCTTCAATATGAAGTGGAGCAACGATCGGCTGGTGCGGGACGGAGTCCAGACCTACCTCTCCCAGGTCGCGCTGGAGGCGCTCGCGGAGGTGACGGCGGCGGGCGGTGTTCCCAGCCAAGTTGAGTGGATGTTCTCGTACCCCGAAGCGTTCTCGCCTGACCAGGAGGAGCAGTTCAGGGCCCTACATCCGAATGTGGTGGGCTTGGCCCTCGATCCAGGCGGCACGTCCGCCGCCTCCGCCCCCGCAATCAAGCACAGGGTTGAGAGTCTCTGTACCGCCTATTACTTTCGTGACAAGGCAAGGGCGCAATTTGCGGGGACGGTGGCGACGATAGACGTCGGTGGCCATACAACGGACGTTAGTATTTGGTGCCAGCGTGAGATGATATGGCACGGATCGTTGCGGTTCGGGGGGCAGAACGTATTAATTGACTACTTGATGGAGGCGCCTGAGCTTCTCGGGATGATCTCATCGGATGACGGGAGCGCAACCAAGGCCTGTGCTCAGCTTATTGAGTTCCGTAAGGCCCGAGGGCGCAACCAGGGGGATCAGGCGCTTCTTAGGCAGGCGGTCGAAGTGATCGTCAATAGTTCCTGGTATGAGGAGAACTTCCATAAGGCCCTGCCACTTCTGGCTGGTCAGGCCGAGGCGCAGGGGCTGCTGCGGATTGGTGAGATCGCGTTGTTTGGACTGCTCTGTTACGTTGCCACCGTAATCAAGGCTTTGGTTCCCGACGGCAAGCGGCGCGACAGCGGGTTGACCTTGTGCCTGGGCGGACGTGGTAGTCGGGTGTTTCGCTCATTGGCTTTGCTCGGCAGCAGATCGTCGGCGGCCGAGGGCAGCTTGGGGAAGATTAAGGAGGCGGTGCGGGCGAGGGCCGACGTGTACGGTGTCGCCCAGCCGGTCTATTTCAGCAGTGAACCAAAGCACGAGGTGGCGTACGGCCTCGTCGCCAGCGAGTATTTCCCGTCCTCCGGGCGAAAGCCCAGGCGAGATATTCCGAGCGGCGAGGCGTTTGTCGTTATTGGCAGTAAGGGCGCGCCGACGCCTAAGGAGGCCTCTGATTTTCTCAATCGCCTCAACCCGTGTGATCAGTGGTGTATTACTGAATTGGTCGAGTTAAAGCGTATGATTAAAGCGTATGAGGAGATGCTCGATCGCAAAGTTGAGATCGACGACGCCATCTATGACCGGATCAAGGGAACCATCAACGAGCAACTCGCCGACGCTCGGGATCAGGCGGCTGCGGCCCAGGGTAGCAAGGCAAGACGGCGAGACAGTGAGGTCATGACCGTTGAGCCTATATTTATCGCTGCACTTCGCGAGCTGGTCGGCGACTTGATTCGTCGCCGGGTTCCGGTGCACTAAGAAGCATGAGCGAGGCCGCGGCGATGGGCGATTATTGTGGTAGCCGACGGTGGCGGCGGGTTGTGACCATGCCACTGTTGGTGCTGCTGGGCTTTTTGGTGCCTGAGTGCATATCCGTCGCGCTGGCGCAGCCGCAAACTTTTACGGTTAAGAATGCCACCCTAGCTCCTTGGTGTGTCAATCAATTTTTTGAGAGTCTTGCACAGCTATTGAACGAAAAGAAGTATATTTCGGTAACAACAATAAATAACAGGACCGCAACTCATTGGACGGACTTGCAGGGCGGGATGAGCGACCCACTTAATAGCCGAGAGGATCTCCTTCGCATTGCAGCTACGGAGGGGCCGTGCCTTTGTTTGTTTTTTCCCGTCGTCGATGAGTTTTTTTCTAATCCCGACAGTGGGGGCATATTGACCTTCATGCGTAGGGCAAACTTGCCAGTACAGGCTGTTTTGCAGGAAAATCCCAGAGATTCGGTTGTGCTTAGCTATTCGGTCCCGGAGAATGCGAAGATCGATCTGCAGAAGCGGGTGGATGAATACGCAAGGGATGGCAAACTCTGCCGCACAAGTTCTTTCGAGCGGCGGTCAGAACCCCGCTGTGATGTGAAAGAACAGGGGAGGTCGCCAAACGCTTGTACCACTTCCCTCCCAAAAAATGGTAAGGCTGGTGATTCGGCAAGCAGCCCATGGAACCAAGGTTATATACCAGATATCAAAAATATAGGAGCGATGTGTGCTATTTTGCTTCTGATTGTTATTTTGTGGCGTTTCTTTTCTTGGCCGCAGCCGGGGCCGTTGCAGAGAGGGGCGCCCGGCGATCCCACCGATCGCGCCATGCGTGCTGAGTCGTCATATGGCCGGTCGGAGGCGCCGTCTGAAGGGATTGTGCAGTTACGGGATTACGTTCACGCCGAAGTTCGGCGTCTAGACAGCCGGTGCGACCAGGTAGAGAAGGAGGCGCGTCGTGCTAGCGCGCAATGCGATGGGATTATGTCTCGCTTAGGGCAGCTCGATGCCGAGCATGCGGTTCCCAGGGATGGTAGCGAACAAGTGGGACGCGCTGGTCTGGCGTCGTCCGCTTACGGGCCGCCGCCAGCTGATGAGGCCGTACGCGCTGACGATCACCCGATAGAGGGGGTGGAAAGGAACAAGCAGTTGCAGCGAGATTACTCGCGTGCTTTGGAAAGTCCTTCTGAGGAGCAGGCGTTTATTTCGAAGCATCGAGCAATTTGCCTTCGGAAGGAGGGTCAGAACGCCCACCAGGGATATGGTTGTGCGGTTCGTGCGGCCGGTGGGGTGCAGGTGCAGGATGCGGTTTTTTATGCCATACCGGATGAAAAGCCTGGTGATTGGCTGATCTTGCCGGCGCGCGCATATATGGCACAAACCTCGTCGTTGGTATCGCAGGGCGGTGAGGGCGCCAGAGGGATGATAGGTGACTTTTTTTCGCGTAGAGGCAAGATCGGGAGTAACTAATGTCACTCTCAGCTCGCCTGGGCGTGGCGCAGATCAAGGCGTTGAGCTTATCCGCGCGACTGCCAAGGGGTTGCTTTTAATACCGTCTGGTGTGTAAACAAAATAAGTGGGCGCCATGATGCCAACAGCCCCCCCCTCCATCTCGGCGCCTCGTTGCTTGGCCGCCGCCCGGGTGTGGTTTCTCATCTTGCTTGCGGTTGGATTCGGGCTGATCCTGCATGGGTCCGGCGGGGGGACTTGGCTGGCCGGTGGGGTGCCGACCGATCCCGACCGGCTTGCCGGCCTTTGGTCCTTCGTGATCGCCGGCAAGCGGGTTTCCGTGTGGCGGCTGGCTCCGGTGTTGTGCGTTCTGGCCTTTCCGGTCATCCTAAAAACGTTACGGGAGCGCCACTACATCGATGGCCCCGGGGCGACTCGCGACCTTGGTGTGGCACTGTCCGGGCTGATGGCACTGGTGGTTTGGCTGGAGCAATTGGCGCCTTCCGGGGCCGGGGGACGCACGGCGCTGGGGATCGACCTGTTCATGGCCGCGTTGCCGGCTGTGACGGGATGGTTTCTCCAGTCCATGCTAGCCCGGTTTCGGTGGACCGAGAGCGATCGCGAGTTGATGGCAGCCGATCAGTTGGTTCGATATGCCGGCGCCTTGGGAGAACAGGCGGCGGAACTGGTCGAGCGGACGGTGGTCCTGCGGCGGACAGTGGAGGACCAACTACGGCGAGCCGCGGATAGCGCCGAGACTGCGATGACGACATCGCTCCAGCGAGAGCAGGAATTGATGGGCGGCGCTGTGCGTGAAGCGGTGGGCCTTCTTGTCTCGGCGGTCACGGCTGTGCGGGAAGAGGTGGCCGCCGCTAACCAGCCACTGCTTGACGTCCAGCAACGTGTTCAGGCATCCCTGGGGGATGTGGCAGTGCAAATTGGGGTAATGAACCGGCCGCTGGCCGATGCTGTCGAGATGATGGTCCGCTACGCCGAGGCTTGGTCAAGCCTTAACCAGGACGCCCGCGCGGCAAGCGCTTTGCTTGCAGAGCAGCAGGCAGTGATGATATCCGTGCGTCGGCCACTGGACGCATTGAAAAAATCAGCCGAGGGCGGGCTGGCCGACAGTTTGGCTGAGCTGGATAAGCTTCACAAGGGGTTTGCCGCTTTGCAGGCGCTCCAGGAACGCCACATCGAGGAGTCGGGCCAGCGCCTTGCTCGCATGGCCCGGGATATGGAAAACTCGATCACACAGCTTCAGCGTCTGCAAGCCCAGGCGGCTGCGACTGCCGGAGAGGCCGAGTCGACGCTGCTGCGGGTCGGCATGACGCTTACCGAGGCGGTGGACTATGTATCCAATGAACTTGGCGGCGCGTCGTCTCCCTTGCCTGCGACCAGCGGCGGCGGCCGGCCGGCCCGCCCCACAGGGACGTGAGGGCATCAGCCCCCCGCGCCGGGGGAGTTTTGCGTCGGGGTCATGAGACGCCCTTTTGCCCTTTCTTTTGCGCTGGCCTTAACCCTGGGAGGCGGGAGTGGTGGAAAAGCACCCGGATGACGAACTGGCAAATGCGATTGATCGCTTTCGCCTGACAATAATTCGGGTGACCGCGACCCGGACAGGGCGTTCTCAGGTTGGGGTGGTTCACCACCTGCATCTTGTGCGTTGGAGGGGGCTTCATACAGTAAGGCGATTGGCGCGGCGGTATCTTGGGCGGTAGCAAAGGGGGGGGGGATGCCTTCTCGATGCCGGAATTCGCCCGAAGTACCAATGAACAGAACATGTAACTCGGTGCCGGCGTCGGTGCCGGCTCGCGCCGGCCGTCAGGGGACGCTGTCCCATATGCGCTAGGTTAAGCCAATTTGAGTCGTTTGTGTCTGTTTTGTTCGACGGCGCGGGTCGTAGAGAGGACCTCGCCTCCGCCGGGCTGCTGCTTCGCGGATGCTGTCTGCGTCGATTTCGCCGATGATTATGGTGACGACGGCCATATAAAACAAACTGTAAACACGCCAGACGCAAATTGTATACTCGATTGGGTCATTGGCATCATCGGAAAATTCCAGCGTACTCTGGGTCATCGAGTCAAGCACGAGTTCTGCAATAATGTGAGTATATATCCATGACATTGCCAACTCTGCGTCGTATGCCCGAAGTTGATCCAGATGGAGGATGCTTTTTAGCCGCTTGAAGGCCAGCTCAATTTGCCAGCGAAACCTATACAACGATGCTATCTCATTAGAGTCCGTCCGAAAAGGGAATTCCCATAACACCGGATCAAAGTTGAAGGTCCGGTCCCGGTGTGGCTTGCCGGGGCTAGCCCCGGCAAGCCACACC
>Ga0172367_10007612_pt1 | contig 12342 bp, 7 predicted proteins | sample Lak10m_FD_114542 | JGI IMG/M metagenome (GOLD analysis project Ga0172367, IMG submission 114542) | Freshwater microbial communities from Kabuno Bay, South-Kivu, Congo - kab_022012_10m | ecosystem: Environmental > Aquatic > Freshwater > Lake | place: Democratic Republic of the Congo: South-Kivu...
CCATTGCCCCAGCCGCATGTGTCGTCCCAGGCCGTAAGCTGGACAACAATAGGGGCCGGTTGAATGACTGCAACCGTTGTGTCGTCTTTACAGCCATTGCCATCTGTAACGGTTACCATGTAGTTGCCTTGCGAAAGACCGGTAATGGATGATGTGGTCGATTGGAAAAGGTCGCTCCACTGGTAGGTGTAAGGCGCACTACCGCCAACAACAGATGCGGTGGCCGTGCCATTGGTCTGTCCGGCACACAGAATATCGGTGCTTGTGGCAGAAATGGTCGGCAATGGATTGATGGTTACGTTCTGAACGGTGAGCGCTGGGCAACCGTTGGCACTGATGACGCCCAATGTGACAGCATAGGTTCCGGCAGTAGAGAACGTGTGGCTTGGCGCAGAGGCTGTGGATGTGGCCGACCCATCTCCGAAGTCCCATGCCGACCCGACAATGGTTCCGGTTGTGATGGAACTCGTATTCTGGAACACGGTTGGTGTGCCTTCGCAGACCTCCGTTGCCGTGAATGCGGCCACAGGCGCAGGATAGACAGTTACTTGGGTTGTGTACGAGTCTGAACACAGATCGGCAGTGGCAATGAGCAGCGTTACATCGTACGTTCCAGCGTTCGGAAAGGTGTAGGAAGTATTCTGGGTCAGCGCATTTGCTAAACCATCAAAGTCCCAAGCCCACATCACAACGGTGCCGCCAGGGGCAGAGGAATTGTCGGTGAACTGTGCGGCATTGCCAACGCAAACATTGGCTGTGCTGAAATCGGCTACGGGCGAAGCAAATGCATTGGCCGTGTAGGTTACCTGATCGGAGCAGTTTCCTGCACTGACCGTAAGCGTAACGTTGAACGTACCTGCCGTTGCGTAGGCGTGGGTAGGGTCTTGCAATGTGGATGAAGAGCCATCGCCAAAGTCCCAATCCCAACCCGTGATGGTGCCCGTGGCAATGGTGGATGCATCGTAGAATTCAACGTCCTGCCCCATGCAGGCATCCACCACGGTAAAGTCGGCCACCGGAATGTCGCTTAGGGTGATCACCACGTTCTCGGTGGTGCTGCATCCTTGAGCATCTGTTACGGTAACGGTATAATTGCCCGCAACCAGAGTGGCAGCGGCCGTGTTGTCGCCACTGCTCCAAGCGTAGGTGGTTCCTCCGCTTGCGGTAACGGTTGTGTTGCCTCCTGGGCAATGACTCAGTGCACCGGAAATGGAAACCGTAGGGCCTGTGAGTTGCGCATCGTTGCTGAACGAAGCGCTTGCTGGCGAAATGCAGTTGGCGCCTTCGTTGGCAATGACCGTGTAGCTGGTGCCTGCCACCATTCCATTGATGGCTCCACCTGCGCCAACGGTTGGTCCAACAGGATTGAAGGTGTAAGTAAGCGCTGCATTGTAATTGCTGATGGTGCTGCTTCCTGCGGCAGTGCAGGAAGCGGGGGTAGAACTAATGGTGGGGCTGACCAATTGACCTGTTGCCGCTGCATTGCTGAATGGGGCACTCGGTAAGGTTGGGCAAGTGATATCGCCCGCAATGACCGTGTAGCTGGTGCCAGTTGTCATTCCAGAAATGAGCCCGCCTGCACCAACTGTCGGACCGGGTGGATTGAACGTGTAGGTTTCCGTAGGGTCGTAGTTGTCAATGGTACTCGTGCCATCCATGGTGCATGTTGGTGCACCGGCTGTAATAGTGGGTCCTGGAGGTTGATTTGATTGACTGTTGAAGGTGATGAGAATGGCACCCGGAGCACCGTTACCGCCATCCGAATCTTCGCCTCCGCCACCGCCACCACCGAAGGGGCTGCCGTTGCCACCATCGGCAGCACCGCCCGGGCCACCGGCAGGGCCGCCACCGGCAGCACCACCTACACCGCCTGTGCCGCCACTGCCATTGCTACCTGCACTGCCATTGGTGTTGGTGCTTCCGCCAGATGCAGTGCCTCCTGCACCACCTGAACCTGCACTTCCCTCCGTGCCAGAACCTCCCGTACCTCGGATTCCACCGTTGGCTGCCAGATTGATGGGATTGCCAAGGGCATCGGTGCCTGTAATGGTCGTATTGCCGCCATTGGTTCCAGGGTCACCACTCGATCCATCGCCATTGCCATCACCCCCACAACCACCTGCGCCAATGCTGTAATTGAACATGGATCCTGGCGTTACATCAACAGTGATGGTGGTAAAGCCACCGCCACCGCCACCGCCACCGCCACGGGTGTTGAACAGTCCGCCATTGCTACCACCACCGCCACCTCCGGCACCACCGCCACCACCATAAAGCTGAACGGTTACGTTGGTCACTCCGCACGGAATTTCAAACACACCGGCCTGGGCAGCTGCATTGCATCCGGCAGGGCCGGGAACTGTTACATCTTGTGCATGAGCGAGTGTTGCCACCAGCATCACGGTAGCAATTACAATTGAACGGAACAGGGATTGGAATCTGGAATTGATCGGTACAATCAAATTCATTCGAATAGGTGACTTACTGGTGCGCAACTGCAATGATACGGATTTGACGTGTCGGGGCTATTGACGTTGCCTACGGTTGGAAACTTTGATATGTTCCTATCGAAACCATAACCAAAGTTTAAAACTTGCAGCGAAGGGCGGTCTCCTAACCGTTTATTTTTAGGGCATGAAACTCGATTATCTGAACCCCGATGTGCCGCCCGTACTGCCTTGGCATGAAGTGCCCATTGTGAAGGCAACACCCGAAAATCTGGAAGGTTACGGCAAGCTCGTTGAGCCTCATGAGTACCGTCATTATCCGTTGGAAATTGTGAGATGGCCTGCGCAGGGTTGGCGCCAAGTGGACGAAGGAACGGGTGACGAGGCCGGAACCGTTTCGGGCGATTTCACCTTCTATTGGGAAGGCGATGTGTTCAAGGGTAAGAACGATGCCGTGAATTCGCAGTATGTGTTCGGGTGGAGCAAGAACCCGAAGGATGCCTCTGAAACATCGACCGACAGGCCGGAGCGCGTGTTGCTGTGGCATGCCAACTATCACCCCGATGGTGGTCAGCTTTTCTATCCGCTGGAAGGATGCGATGCGTTCATGACCGCATTGGCCCTGCCACGCGATGATGTGCGTCCCGAGCATTTCGTGGCGTTTCTGGTGGAAGGAGGGAAGGGGCTTTACATTCATCCCAATGTGTGGCACGAGGCCATTGTACCGCTTTCGCAACGCGCCAAATTCTACGATGAACAGGGAGCCGTGCACGGTCGCATCAGCGTTCATTTCCCCAACGAGTTCGGGGTTTTTCTTTCAGTGAAGCTGGGGGGCGATAGCTGGTGACCGATAGCCTTGCCTGCACCTTACCTCGCTTACGCGAATCACGCAATTCGCTCATTGTTAATAACTTCTGCTTGCAAATATGATGTTGGGGGGGGTAGATTGCACCATGTAACCCCCAAAACCAACAACCATGAAAAACGTACCTTTCCATTTCAGAAATCTTTTGATGATGATAACAGCAATTGGAAGTTTGGCCTTGCCCGATGATGTGATGGGGCAGGCGATAGTTGACGGTGGATGTTCTTCGCCTGGTACTGCCTCTACATCGTGTTCTGCCGCTATAGGTAGCAATGCCAGTGCGGCAGGAGACAACTCCGTGGCCATCGGTATCAATTCCATTGCTGGTACAACCTCCAATTTCAATGCCTTCGCCATCGGACAGAATTCATATGCCCAAGGCTTGGGCAGTTACACTTTTGGATGCAAGATAACCTGTTCGTCATCCAACTCCGGCAATATGGTATTCGGTACCGGAGGACTGGTCAATTTCAGCAATACAGTGGACAACAGCATCATGATCGGTACTCGGATGAGTGGTTCGGTCCCTACGCTTTTTATTGAGGATGGGGCGGCAGGAGGTGGCACTTGGGGACGTTTGGGGATTGGTACCACAGACCCAGACGGGCTTTTACATCTCAAGGATGAAAGTGGTGCGGACACCTACCTGATAATTGAGAAAGGCACTGATGACGATGGTGGGATAGTTTGGCACAATGGGGCCCAGAGCGAAGGCACAGTTCAGGCTTCAATTCGGTTTACTGATGTTGAAGACCTGTTGGTGGAGAACCGAGTTACCAACGAGGATCTTATCTTCAACATCAATAAGGGAGGCACTGATACCGAGGTCATGCGCATCGAAGGTTCAACGGCACGGGTCGGAATAGGAACTTCCGATCCGATAACCAAACTGCACGTGAGCCATCAGGTAAGCGGCAGCGAACTGATCGCCTCCTATACGGTGGGCGATGCCGGTGACGACCGCGTGCGCTTCTCAAACCTTTCTACCACAGACTTTGAGTTTGCCCCGATGGTACAAGGCTATTCTGTTTCACAGAATGCATTACCTGCCCTAACCATGGAAGCTCTGACCAATATCTCAATGGATACTGGAACAGAACCTGTAATGAGATATAGCGTGAGGCGCGATGACAACTCAAAGGTGGAGAACCGACCGCTGATCAGTTGGAAGAACGGAAACCAGAGTCAGATGCAACTGAATGTGGCCACCGACAACGCTAACAGGGGAAATCTGGGCATTGGAACTACATCGCCAGCAAATCGTTTGGATGTGGAAGGCTCCGTTGCCATTGGTGCTGCCTATTCTGGTTCAACCACAGCTCCAGCAAACGGGGCCATCATTCAAGGCAACGTGGGTATCGGTACTAATGGCCCTGCTTATCAGTTAGAGTTGTCAACCAATTCTGCTGGTAAGCCTGGAAATGCCTTTTGGGATGTGGTATCGGATATCAATTACAAGACAGACATAGAATCATTTACGGATGGGCTTGATGTGATTGAGCACATTAACCCAATCAGCTTTCGATATACAGGCGAATTGCAATTGCCTGTAGAGGAACGTTTTGTAGGTGTTTCTGCTCAGGAAGTACAGGGGGTTGCTCCTTATATGGTCAAAACGATTTCAAAAGTCGATACACTGGATGGGACGGCTCGCGAAATGCTTTCATATAATGGTAATGCACTGCTTTACGTGATAGTGAATGCAATTAAAGAACTGTCGGCTGACAAGGATAGTTTAGAGGATAGGACCCGGATGCTTGAAGGCGAACTTGCTCTATTAATGGGACAGGTTTATGATTGTTGCGCCAGCGGAGCCCAGTTACGTCAATCCGATCAATCTGGTGAGCATGGAGATTTGCTACAAGAAAAGTCTGGATTCCTGCTAAACCAGAATGATCCGAACCCTTTTTCTTATAGCACCGATATAACTTATTCTATTCCGACCTCAGTCAAAGTTGCTAACCTGATAGTATTTGATTCGAGCGGCAGGACGATAAGCAAATACCAATTATCTGAAAGAGGCCAAGGGATCATGACCATCTATGGTTCAGATCTACAAAGCGGTGTATACTATTACTCGCTGGTCATGGACGGTAAGATAGACCAGACCAAACGTATGGTACATACGAAATGAGTTGTCAGAAACTCCTGTTAACCTGTGTTTTTATAATGCCGCTATTGGTGAATGCCCAGCATCAGGCTGATGTTTGGGTGTTCCCCAATGGTAATCTGATGGATTTTTCATCGCAACCACCAATTACAGGAGGGGGGACACTGATTCTACCCATTGACAATGAAGTCGAAGGGGTGGCAAGCATGGCAAATTCTGTTGGTGATCTGTTGTTCTATTCAGATGGGGTTTCCTTATGGGACGAGCAGAATAATGTGGTAACCAACTCTTTGATGGGGCACCAGTCAAGCACCAATTCTGCGTACATAGTTCCTGTGCCGACATCTTTAAGTCTGTATTATCTACTTACACTGGATGCTATGCAGAACAACTTGGTAAACGGACTCCGCTATTCAGTAATTAAGGCGTGCAACGATGGTGGGATAGAGGTTTTGTCGATCAATCAACTGCTCAGCGAGAACATGACGGAGAAAATGGTGGCGGTTCGTCATGCGAACGGGAGCGATTATTGGCTCATAACTCACGAATTTGGCAATGATGTTTTCAAAGTATTCCTTATAAGTTCACAGGGAATTGACCTAAACGGTACATATTCATGCGGCTCAATAAACGGCCCGCAATTATCTGCGGCTGTGGGCCAAATGAAAGCTTCCCCGAACGGGGAGAGATTGGTTTCCAACATCACAAATAATCAGGTGACGGATATAATGTCATTTGATAGGAATCTTGGTATTGTTGACTGCTTATTGTCTTTTTCTCCTGACACGTTTAATGGTACCATTCCGAGTGGAGCATACGGGGCTTCGTTTTCGCCCAATAGTCAGTTCTTATATCTCACTGGCAATGGTTATTTCCGTTTGTGGCAATTTGATATGCAGCAGTTAAATGTGAGCAATGAAGCGTTCTTCTCTTCCAAGACCTGGCTGTCTGGTGATGATTTCCTGTCGGCTACTACCTTCCATCAACTACAGCTTGGACCCGATGGAAAAATTTACTGTTCAAGTTGGGATAACGAACACTTGGCAGTTATTCATGAGCCGGATATGGGGGGATTGTCGTGTGCCTTTGAGGACTCAGCGATTGTTCTTCAGAATCTGGGTAATTATGGTCTCCCGGCATTTGTTGACAGCTACGATTATTCAATTTCGGGTATTTGTGATATGTCTGTTGGCATCAATAAGCAACCGATAAGAGAGAACGCACTTGCCATTTACCCCAACCCCACCGCCACGCAGACCAAACTTACCTACAACACCCCGCAGGGTAAGCCCACGCTGCAAGTGGCAGATATGCTTGGCCGCGTGGTGCAAACCGTGCAACTACCAAGCCATGAGGGCACTTATACCTTAGATGCCGGCACACTGGGCACGGGGGTTTATTTCTGCACACTGCTCAGTGGCACAGAGGTGGTGGCCACGCAGAAACTGGTGGTTTCGACCAGCCACAAGTAGCAAGCCGCAAGCCACAAGTACGCCTCCCGTACCCTGAGCGCAGCCGAAGGGTAACTGGCCAACCACCCACCAATCCGTCATTGCGAGGAACGAAGCAATCTCCCCGTCCGATATCACGAGCGAGGAACGGCCTGCCCTGAGGTACTCGAAGGGGACCAATCTCAACCAAACTGAAAACCGATAAGAAGTTGTAGGTAGATTTGGATTAACAAACTACTTTAGTCTGATTGCAAAAAAGCAATCATGATAAATGTGCCTTTCCTCGATTAAATTGAATAATTGGTTCTGAAGAATGGGAACAAGGACATTTCTAAGAGAGATCAGTTACAAACTGATCGTGCCAAGTTCCGAACAAGTGACCCTTCGGAACACTTGCTCGGGCGGGGGAAGGAGAGGGAGAGACGCGAGTTACGAGACGCGAGGTTCGAGTATTTACTTGAAGCCCGATAAGAAGTTGTTGGTAGATTTGGTTGTTCAAACCTTTGCCCTGAACGCAGAATGGCAGCCATGATGAAAGTAAACAGGCAACCGTTGGTGGGCGGCAGCCCACCGAATAGACCGGACAAGGGAAAGACCCTTGCCCGAGCATACCTTACAGCCTGGCGCGGGTGGGGGAATGAGCTTGCCCAGTTGATGGGGCAGGTCTATGATTGCTGTTCAAATCAACCACAGTTAAGGCAGAGTGAAAATTCCGTTGAAGAGAATTTGGCTGGTGGTCAGAAAACTAATTTCTTGCTAAATCAGAATGACCCGAATCCGTTCTCTTCGAGTACCTATATAAGGTATGTGATTCCAGAAAGCACCAAATCTGCGAGTCTGATTATTTTCGATTCAAATGGTCGAACCATAAACCGATATCAGTTGTCGGAACGAGGAAACGGGATTATTACGATTTACGGGTCTGATGTAGTGAGTGGCGTTTATTATTACTCCTTGGTTCTGGATGGCAAGATTTCAGATACGAAACGAATGGTTCGAATCGACTGACGACCGCCCATGTTTCGCGTAGCACTATTGCTCCTATTAATCGGTTTCACGGTTTGTGCAAATGCCCAGCATCAAGGTGATGTCTGGGTGTTTGCCAATGGAAATCGATTGGATTTCAATGGTTATCCACCTCAGGTTTCAAATGGCACAGAGATACTCCCCACAGATGTTGAGGTAGAAGGTGTTGTAAGCATTTCAGACGCTAACGGAGATTTGCTTTTCTATTCGGACGGAGTAAAGCTTTGGGATTGGTTAGGGAATGTGATAACGGGTTCCCTGATGGGCCACCAGTCAAGCACCAATTCGGCATATATTGTATCGGTTCCATCTTCCTCTGATCAGTTCTATCTGTTTACGTTGGATGCCATGCAGAATAATTTGACAAATGGTCTGAGGTATTCGGTTGTGAAAGCATGCCGTGACGATGGGGTTTCGGTCCTTACCTCTAATGAGCTTCTGAGTGAGAATATGACCGAGAAAATGACCGCTGTTCGCCACGCCAATGGGATTGATTATTGGCTGATAACGCACGAGTTTGGCAATGATGTCTTTAAGGTGTTTCTAGTGAATTCACAAGGAATCACACTGTCTGGAACTCAATCTTGTGGACTAATACATGGGCCGAGTTTAAGTGCTGCTGTTGGACAGATCAAAGCTTCGCCTGATGGTAGCGTGATTGCTTTGAATGTGACCAATAATAAATGGACGGATATCGTTTCCTTCGACAAAGCAAACGGGTCGATTGAATGTGTCTTGTCATTCCCTCCTGATACATCCGAAACGGGGTCTTTCAGGGCGATTTATGGATTGTCATTTTCACCGAGTGGTCGATATCTATACATTTCTGGAGGGTCGCGATTTAGACTTTGGCAATTTGACGTGTCCCTAATTGGGCAAAGCTTCTCTGCGTTTTACGCATCTAAAGTGGTGCTTTCTGATGATGATTTTCAATCTGGCACATCATTTCATCAGTTACAGTTGGGATCTGATGGTAAGATTTATTGTTCAAGTTGGAATAATGAACACTTGGCAGTTATTCACGAACCGGATATCGGTGGATTGTCCTGCGCGTTCGAGGATTCGGCAATTGTTCTTCAGAACTTGGGTAATTATGGTCTCCCGGCATTTGTTGACAGCTACGATTATTCAATTTCGGGTATTTGTGATACGTCTGTTGGCATCAATGAGCAACCGATAAGAGAGAACGCACTTACCATTTACCCCAACCCCACCACCACGCAGACCAAACTTACCTACAGCACCCCGCAGGGTAGACCCACAATGCAACTGGCAGATATGCTCGGCCGCGTGGTGCATAAAGTGCAACTACCAAGCCATGAGGGCTCCTATACCTTAGATGCCAGCACACTGGGCACGGGGGTTTATTTCTGCACACTGCTGAGTGGCGCAGAGGTAGTGGCCACGCAGAAACTGGTGGTTGCTGAAAGCGGTAAGTGATCAGTGGATGGCCGCGCCCAGTAAACCGATAAGAAGTTGTTGGTAGATTTGGTTGTTCAATCCTTTGCCCTGAACGCAGAATGGCAGCCATGATGAAAGTAAACAGGCAACCGTTGGTGGGCGGCAGCCCACCGAATAGACCGGACAAGGGAAAGACCCTTGCCCGAGCACACCGCGGAGCTTGACGCGGGTGGGGGCCTCGACAAGAACATGGTTAGAAATGCCTTGCATTATTGTAAAACCCTCTACATTTTCATGCTGCCTTTTGGGGTTTTCTTCACCACGCAGCCTGAAATTCTGTCACGGGGTCTTCATCCATTGATTTGCGCAAATGACTGAACATAGGGTAAATGTCTAATAGGGTCGGAAGGCAACAGAGCGGTGCTTGGACATGTAATTATTGGAGATTATTTGCGCCCTTTTTTCGCATTTCTCCTTCTACCTTGCGGTAAAAACACAGTATGACCCGTTGGTTCATCACAGTAATTGTGCTTGTAATGCTTGGCAGTACCACCAAGGCCAGCCACATAATAGGTGGTGAGATCTACTGGGAGTGCATTCAATCTGGGCCAGACGCAGGGAAATTAATCTTCCATGTTAAGATCTACAAGGATTGTTCCGTCAACACGATCATCAGTGCCAGTGGACATAGCATTCAAATAACTGGTTCGTGGTCAGAGTATCCGTTGGTGTTGGTGGAACAAGTGGATGTTTCGAATGAGGTATGTGGCTACGCTTGCACGGATGAAGTTCCGTCTCAGTCGATAGAGATGTATCACTTTGCAACAGCTCCCGTTCTTATGACGGAAGTGCCACCAGCTACGGGCATGAACATTATTTACCACCGCTGTTGCCTTACCGATGTGGATAATATTGCTAATGCCAATGTTCAAGAGTTCACATTGGTGGCTACCATGTACCCGAATGATAATCAAAGCACAAACCCTTGCTACGACACTGGTCCGGCATTTGCCGAGGTGCCAGAATTCACCTACTGTTCGGGCTACTCCATGCGCTACAACCCAATGGCCTTTGACGTGGATGGCGATTCGCTGTCGTTTTCATTATCACATATTCTTGGTGCCTCACAGAATCCTGTGACGTATGAAAGCGGTTATTCGGCTGAGCAGCCGTTGCCAGGACCGACCATCGACCCCAGTTACAGCTTGCTTGAATTGGATGCAGCAAACGGGCAATTGACGTATGATTTTCCGCCAACGGTGCAGGGAAATTGGATGGTACAGGAACGTGTTGATTCGTGGCGTTGCGGGCAGCGGATCGGCTCCATTACCCGAAATTGGGTTGTTTCGGCCGGAGCCTGCAATGCACCCAATGAAGCACCAACGGTGAGCAGTCCGAGTTGGTTGGCACCTGTGGCGAACAGTGGCTTTGAGGTGACGGTGCACGCGGGAGATACCGTTTCATTCGCATTGAATGCTGTTGAACCTGATGGACAGCAACTTTCGTTCGTAGGTTGGGGCACGCAGTTCGGTGATTCGTTGCTGAGCGGGACTTCGGGATGTGTTGTCGAACCATGCGCCACACTTTCGGGTCCGTTCGCAAGCGCAGCGGGCGATTCGTTGGACATGACATTCCATTGGGTGACCAGTTGCGATCATGTAGTGCGTTTGAACGGTTGCGGTTCACCTGTATCCACCTATCCATTCTATTTCAAATTCAAGGATAACGCCTGTCCGGTACCTGCTTCTACCACAGTGACTGTTACGGTCAACCTTTTGGCCGATTCTGTTCTTCCGAGCCCTGTGCCCCATTGTGTTGACGTGATGGGAGATAGTGTGATGGTGCGGTGGGCGGCTGTGGAAGACACCTTCAGCATTCCGGTTTTCGAGTCGTATGTGATAGAGTACAGCTCCAATGCCAATGGTCCTTTCACGCAGATCGGAATGGTATCGGATATTGCCCAAACCGAGTTTGTGCATCGTAGTACTGACCCGATTCCGCCAAACCCATCGGGCCGCGGCCATTACCGCATCAAAACACGGTCTGGTTGCGGTGGGCAGTTCGTGCAGCTTGCATTCCGGCAGGTAACTTCCATCTATTTGGATATGACCATGGACGGGCCTTGGCATGAGCTCAGTTGGAATCATCTGGCAACACCTGCATTGGCATCATCCGATGGAAGCCCGAACGAGACTTTCCGCCTTTACCGAGAATACCCCGCAGGCGTTTGGGAGGAGATTTACTACGGTATGCCCACAAGCTTTATGGATTCGGTCGGTGTTGTGGATGAAGTGGTAAGCTATAGGGTTGAATTGAGCGATGATCTGCCCTGTGTGTCGCACTCCAACATCGTTTCGGGTGTTTGGAATGGCATTTCTAGTACGGTTAGTCCGGTTGATTTCAAGGTCATTCCAAATCCGAATACAGGCGAGTGGTTTGCCATTGAATGGAACGAAACGGTCGAAGGTCGAGTTTTCATCTATGATGTGTCGGGAAGGTCGGTGTATCAAGCGTCATTCTTACCAACCAATAGGCTGACGATCAATGCTCCGTTGACAAGTGGTGTTTACACCGTTTCAATTGCCACAGATAGAGGTGAAAGCAATCATAAAATGATGATTTACTGAAATTGAACGTTCCTTGGTCACCTTCTCGATGTGATCGATGTGGCTGCCAAGGCCGAACCGAAGATGACGCTCATCATGAAGGAGCTCATCGCGGGGCTTTGAGCAGGTAAAACGAAAGACGAGAAATGAGAAAGGTCGGGTGCAGAGCCCGACCTTTTTGTTTGGTGTGAGCATGCGAGCGTTGCCACTGCCATGGCATGGTAGCTTCTCAAGGCTTGAAGAGGCGGTAGGAAGTGGCAAAAGCTTTATTACTTGGGCGCTCCCCCCGCCCCGAAAAGCGGGGGTCAGGCTGTCCGCTATATCTTTTTCCCTTCCCACTCACCGTACCCTGAGCGCAGCCGAAGGGTAAGGGTAGGGCGTACCGAAGGGCCGAAACCCCATCTCAAGGGAAAAAGGATGCCGCTACCATCCTTAG
>Ga0172367_10007613_pt1 | contig 12342 bp, 11 predicted proteins | sample Lak10m_FD_114542 | JGI IMG/M metagenome (GOLD analysis project Ga0172367, IMG submission 114542) | Freshwater microbial communities from Kabuno Bay, South-Kivu, Congo - kab_022012_10m | ecosystem: Environmental > Aquatic > Freshwater > Lake | place: Democratic Republic of the Congo: South-Kivu...
ATTGAGTGAAAGTATGACAAATGCTTTAATTGCAAGAAATCCTATTGCAATGCAAAATCTTCAAAATCAAATAAATGAACAAATTGAAGGTTTAAATAAACAAATGGAAAGTGAAAATGAAAAATTAAAAGTTTCCGGTGATAAAGTTGGTAAATTAGATGAAGAAATATTTAAGTTAAAAACGGACAATAGTTCTAAAAAGGACATCACTACGTTTAAGTTTGTAGCACAGGAATTTAATACAACTATACAAACAGTTGTTAAGTGGTTTATAATAGTATTAATCGGCGTATTCGATCCACTTGCTATAGTTTTACTATTAGCTTACAATACGTCGTTAAAAAGAGTAGATTTACAGTCAGATAAAGATTACGAACTTTATGAAGAAACTAAAAAAGAAGAACCAAAAGAAATAATTAAAGAAGTTGTTGTAGAAAAGCCTGTTGAGAAGATTGTTGAAGTAGAAAAAATAGTAGAAGTAGAAAAGCCTGTTGAAAAGATTGTCGAAAAAATAGTAGAAGGACCGAGAAAAAGAGCGCCGAGTGTAAGAGGTATGTTTAGTTTTTAAATAAAAAAAGTTATTTTTTATTTAGATTGATATATTTACTTATACCGATTATGGATGAAGAACAACTTTTTGAACTTTATAGGCTAATTAAACGAGGATATGACAGATCCTGTTGGGACACAATACAAGAATCAATTGATTATATAAGTGAGTATTTAGATACTGACGATGATGTCTCTGAAGAATAAAACTAATGTTATTTACACTATTATTTTTGTTATTAACTTCTTCAATAATCAATATATTTTTGATTGTTGCTTTACGTCGTGCTTTTAATCAAATTGATATTTTGGAAGATTGGTTAGTTGATTTCAAACAATTGATTAATAATACGTATAAAAAATTGAAAAATATCGATCAACGTGGTATGTTTGAAAAAGACGACGATGTTGGTGTCGTATTTAAAAATATTCTAGAAATAATAGAGCTTACAAATAAACGTATTCAAACTGATGATAATGACAAACCAAGAAACTTTGATGAAAAAGACAAAACTTAAAAAGTCTTCTAGTAAGAAACAAAAACTCAATAAAAAATTAAAGGTTAATAGTGTAAAGAAAACTAAAAAGCCTAAAATTAAAATTGACTTGGTCTTAATAAAGAAAAAAGAAAATAAAACTCCAAGAAAAATTAAGGTTGATATCCATATTCCGAGAACAATTGATGTAAAAGTAGAGCCAAATAAACAAGAAGCTGAAGAATTTGTGGAAGATAGTGATGATGCTCCTAGAAAAAGAAGACGTGGTAGAAATAAAAAAGAAAAGATATATTTCAGTAAGAAAACCGAAGAAGCTATTATAGAGTATAATACCGAAACGTGTGACAAAAAACGTAATGAAATTTATGAAAACAAAATTAAGTTTAGTTTTGAAAAATTAGTTGAAAATATATTCAATACATTTAAGTTTACTTACTTTGACAATAGTCCTTTAGAAATTCAAAAAGAAACAGTTAGTCATTTAGTATCTAACATACACAAATTTCAAGCTGGTAAAGGTAAAGCATTTAGTTATTTTAGTATTGTAGCGAAGAACTATCTTATTTTTCATAATAATAACAACTATAAAAGATATAATCAACACGTAGATATCAGTGATACTCCTAGCGAGACATCTGTTTGTTTACAAACCGAAGATGCACATCATAAGGATGTACAAACACAAGAATTTATGAAACTTTTGGTCGCATATTGGGAAAAAAATGTACATAAAATCTTTACTAAGATTAAAGATTTGCATATAGCATATGCAGTAATTGAATTATTTAGAAATTGTGATAGATTAGAAAATTTCAATAAAAAGACATTATATTTGTATATACGAGAGATGAGTAATTGTAAAACTCAACAAATAACCAAGATTATAAACAAAATGAAAGGTTATCAAGATACAATAGTTGAAAATTATCAAAATGAAGGTACACTTTAATTATAATAACAATTAGTAATAAAACCACTCAATTATTTGGGTGGTTTTTCTATTTATAGTCATATGGACTTAAACTTTGAAATTTATAAAGGTAAAAACTTTTCAAATCTTTGTAAAGATATAGTTAAAAACTCAGAAAATAAGAAAGATCAAATAGATATTTTGATTTCCGAGTTAAGAACACTAATTAAAACCGTAAATGATGCTGTTATAATAGTTCCTTTAATAAAAGATTATTATGACGTTGGCGTTAAAAACGATGAACAATTAATTAAATTGGCAGCTGTTGTACAACGATTGGTAGCTAAAGGACAAGAAACCGGTGAAGGTAATGCTATGATACTTAGTGAAGAAGATCGTAAACAATTGATGGAAGAGGTAATTACCATAAGTAAAGGTGAATGATTATGATTTCCACGGATGTATCTAAAATTAAAAAGAACGTTGATTTAAAAGATCAAAAAATTAAAGATCTTGTTGATATAAATTCACCTGTACAAATCGCAGTTGTTGTAGACGTTATAAGTACTCAATTACATGTTAAATTACAAGACCAATCAAAACCAATGGTCAATCCTCAACATTTACCATTGAACTACAAAAATGAACCAGCTTCTATAAAAGATGTTGATTACAGTTATTTAGGCAGAGCTAAAATTCGTATATTATCTCAAGAGAAAAAAACACCGAAAGAAAAACTACCTTGGGCAATTCCATTAGACCAGACAATTACACAATATCCTTTAGTAAATGAATTGGTAGTTGTGCAAAAAGTAGGAGATACGTACTATTATTCAAAACCTTTTAATAAAAACAATTTCCCAAACAATTTAGATTATTCGGTTGAAACAGTTTATAGTGAAGACGGTAAATCAGCGGTTCCTTTTTATTACGACGGAGAAAGACAAACATATACAGCCGCGCCAATATATTCAAAATATAATAATTTAGGTTATGCAGGTGAATATTTTATTCAAAACCCATTTATAAGAAATGTAGTAAAATATGAGGGGGATACAACAATTGAAAGTAGATTTGGACAATCAATAAGATTTTCAGCTTATGATGATAACAGATTAATTGACAAAACTAACCTGTATGCTTCATATACGGTCAGTGATAAATTAGTAAATTCAAAGGGGGGTGGTTATGGTAATCCTATGATTATCATTAGAAATCGTCAAAGAAATATATCACAAGATAAAGACACACCAGGAGTGCATCGTAAACTACCGAGAATACCGAAAATAACTGAAAAAGAAAAAAATTTCGGTGGTCAAATTGAAGAAGATATAAATAACGATGGCAGTACTATAGCAATTACAAGCGGCGCTACAACGAGTAAATTTGTAACTTCGGTATATAAATCAATATTCGGAGTAAGTGTTGATAAACAACCAACTGAAGAACAGGTTAAATTTAATCCAGAGAATTCAACAACATTTGTTTATCCCATTTTATCCGGAGATCAGATTGTTATAAATTCAGATCGCATTGTAATGCAGAGTAGATTGGCAGAAACTATTCATTTTAGTAAAGCTAGATACGCTATATCAACTGACAGTGAATACACAGTTGACGCAAATGATCAAATTGTGCTTAGTACTAATAGACTAACTTGTTTAAATTCACCACAGATATTTTTAGGACAATATGGAGAAACAAACGAACCAGTTTTACTTGGTCAAACTACTGTAGATTGGTTATATGATTTGTGTAATTGGTTGTTAGATCACGTGCATTGGTATCATCATGTACATCCATATCCTCATAGTCATCCTGACGCAGGAGGTGAAAGTCCGGGTATAACAGTTGACGCTAACCCCGATCAAACACAAATACCTGTTCAACAAATTAAACTTCAGTTATTAAGAGATAGTCTACACAAATCTTTAAGCAGACGAGTCTTTGTAACAGGCGGCGGTTACGCACCTGGTAGCAACGGGGTTAAACCAATTGGAAGTGAAGGTGATTGTAAAAATCCGGTAGAAATTAATACCGTAACAGGACAAGGTGTTGTAGGTGATTTCAAAGGTCGTAATCGCCGTGAAGGTCCGGTACAGATTGAATTTGAATTTGAGGATTGATATTATGGCAACAAAAAAATATTATTTTGCATATAAACAAACTATTCAATGGAATCGCATTTTTTCACCGAATCAATTTAGAAAAGATTGGAATTCTTTCGTTTCAAATATAGATTTACAAAATCCTAATTTAATATCCGAACAAGATGTATCTTTGATATTTGATGTTAAAACTAGAAATTTAACTCCAGACGCTAGTTTTCCAAATCAAATTGAATTTTCTGTAGAAGGGGTTGTCTCAGATACTCCGAATGAAAAAGGTTTTTATAGAGCACTTCTTACAGGAGGTACAAAAATTGAAAGTACGGAGGCTAATAGAAAAATACGAACTGTCGCGGGAGCAACAAGTAAAACGGATATTAGAGAAAGACCTAGCCCAGGAGAATCGGTATCAGTATCTTTAATAAATCTTCGTGAATCTTTTATACAAACACTTAAAGGTCAATTAGCGGATGATGGTTTTACAATAGAACCAGATGCTATTTTTATAGATCCAGATCCGGCTTTGCCAGGCCCACCTACTCAAACTATATCCGGAATTACAAATAAACCACCTGTAGTTGATAACCCTAATGTAAAATTACCTTCACAAGAAGTAAAAAGTCTCACTGCAACATCGGCAACAGATGCGGTTGGTCAAGCAAAAAGTTCAGTTTCCAATACTACAAATCAAGTTCAAGGCGCAGCAAGTGGTGCAGTAAGTCAAGCTCAAGGCGCAGCAAGTGGTACTTTAAATGAAGCCAAAAGTAGTTTAAATAAAGCACAGGATTCTCTCAATAAAGCACAAACTTCGGTAACTTCAACAGTAACTTCTACAACCGATAAATTAAATCCAAAAGGTTCAATTCCGGACGGTCTTGGTAAAGATTGGTCTCCTGATAAATTTAGTCCACAATCTATAGCGGGAAATACAAAATATGTTGATCCTAAAACTGGTGCTATTGGTTCTACTTCAACTTTAGCTAAGACATTGGGAGGCGCAGCTTTAGGTGGAGGTATTGGTGCTGGTATTGGAGCAATAACCGGAGGCGGTCAAGGAGCTTTGATAGGTGGTTTAAGTGGTGGTGCAATAGGAGCCGGTGCTGTTTTAGGTGGTATCGGAGGTACGGCTTTAGCAGGCGCCGGATTAGGTGGCGGTATTGGTGCTGCTGTAGGAGGTGGACAAGGTGCTTTAATCGGAGCTGCAAGTGGAGGAGTTGTAGGTGCAGCGGCTGCTAAGTTAGCTAGTGTACAAAAGGGTATGCCTAAACCTAAAATACCAAAACCATTAAACACACCTCGTATTAAGACTGTTAAAATACCCAGACCCGATAGCACAAAAGGTGCTCAAACATTATTAAATTTACCTAAATCATCTACTTTTTGATAATTATATATAATAATATGAAAATAGACGCATTAAAAGAATATATTCGTAAAACCGTTCAACAAGAAATTCGTAATGTTCTCAAAGAAGAACTCAAATATCAATTAACCGAAATACTTTTGGGTAATCAAGTACAAAATTTGAGTAAATCGGTTTCAAAAGAGTCGTACTTAGATAAGTCTGAATCTTTATTTGAGGAAGAAACTGTAGTAGAACCTCTTAAACCTAAAAAACAAGTAAAATATACATCCAATCCAGTATTGAATGAGATTTTAAATCAAACAAAAGGAGGAGTTCCTCAAGAAGGTCAAATGATTGGTTTAATAGGAGACGGTTTTGGTGGTAATGCTAGTAGAGAACAGATCAATGAGGTTAAAGCACCTGAAAATGCTCCCGAACCTGTCAAAACAGTATATGAAGCGATGACTAAGGATTATCGTTCACTAATGAAAGCGGTAGATAAGAAAAGAAATAAAGGACAATAATGGTTAAAAAAGCAATAGGACTCAGAATTCCATTTAGATTAGGACGAGATGGATATTTTGAAATGAATACTGATACAGTTTCACAAGTATCGAGTAATATTCGTAATTTACTGCTTACAAAACCAGGTGAACGACGATTTAATAATAGTTTCGGATCGTCATTATATAAATTTCTATTTGAACAAAATAATTTAGATGAATCAAAAGATATTTTAGTTAATTTGATACAAAACGATGTTGATAAGTTTATGAATGGTATAATTATTACAGATGTTAAAGTGTCATTGCGGAATGATCAAGTTGTAAATAATGACCAAACTAAAATATTTATAAGTGTAGAGTTCTCTTATAGAGACCTTTTAGGTAAAACTGAAGTAACCATTAATAATAATAATTTATAATGACACAATTAGTAAATAAAACTTTTAAAGCAAATACAAAAGATGTTTTGTATTTGAATCGTGATTTTACCACATTAAAACAACAATTAATTGATTTTACTAAACAGTATTATCCTCAAAGTTATAGAGATTTCAGTGAAAGTTCACCTGGTCAAATTTTTATAGAACAAGCATCGTTTGTTGGCGACGTACTTTCGTATTATACTGATTATCAGTTTAAAGAGAGTTTTATTCAATTTGCAAATGAAAGAAAAAATTTAATAAATTTATCACAGTTTTTGGGTTATAAACCAAAAGTTTCTTCCGTTTCCAGTGTAAACGTCGATTTATATCAATTGATACCGTCAACAAAAACATCCGCGGTTGATGGAGAATATGTTCCTGATGAAAGATACTGTTTAATATTAAGTCCGAATATACAATTGTCCAGTGTAAGTGGGGTATATTTTTTAATTGAGGATAGTGTAGATTTTAGTCAAGATACATTATTTTCACCGAGAGAAATTAGTGTTTATAGTAGAGACAATACCGGAGCTCCTTTGTTTTATTTGTTGAAAAAAACGGTAAAAGCTTATTCAGGTCGAATTGTAACTAAACAAATCTCCGTTGGAGATTCTCAACCATTTTTAAAGATAAAACTAGACGAAACAAACATTGTTAAAATTTTGAATGTAATTGATTCGAACAATAACAATTACTATGAATCACAATATCTAGCACAAGATACAATTCCAATAGTCGTAGATAATGTACCATTGACAAATCAAACTCTTTCAAAATATAAAAATGAAACGCCAAAAATTTTGAAATATTTAAGAACCGAAAATAGATTTATAACAACGGTCGATCAAAATAATTTTACATACTTACAATTTGGTGCGAATACTGAAAATTTTCAAAACACAATAATTATTCCAAATCCATCAAATGTTGGAATTGGTCTATCCAATCTAAAAAATTTGAATATAAGTTTAGACAGTACTAATGTTTTGAAAAACAATTCGTATGGTACAACGCCATCAAATACTACACTTACAATTACATATGTTGTCGGCGGAGGAGTTGAGTCAAATGTAAATTCTGAAGAAATAACAAGAATAACTTCCGTTGGTTATTTAAACGACGCAACTTCATTTACCGATGGCGAAATTATTTTATTAAATAATTTAAAAAATTCTTTAAGAGTATCAAATCCCGAATCTTCTACAGGAGGTGGAGAAGCAGATACTAATGAACAAATACGACAAAATGCAATATTAAATTTTTCTTCTCAAAATCGTATGATAACCGAAGAAGATTATTTATTAAGAGTATATTCTTTACCAACTTATTTAGGTAGTATTGCTAAGGCTTATATTGAAAGCAACGCATCTAGACAGGTACAATATAATGGATTGATAAGAGGATTGGTTTCGACCAATAATAATGAAACTTTAGATTTATCTCCTTTGAATCCGTTGGATCGTCAAAAATTCTTACAATCTAATAATCCATTTACAAACAATTTATATGTTTTAGGATACGACCGTAATAAAAAATTAACTAAAATAAATCCAGCAACGCTTCAAAATCTAATTAATTATTTAAATAATTTTAAAATTGTAACCGATAAAATTAATATTTTAGACGGGTATATAATTAATATTGGAATCGATTTTAAAATTACAGTATTTCAGGGATTTAATAAAAAAGATGTGTTAAACAACTGTACACAAACTATTCAATCGTTTTTTAACATAGACAATCTTTCATTTAATCAACCTATAAATCTAAGTCAATTAACTTTCGAAATAATGAAAAATGAAGGTGTACAATCCGTTATTGATATAAAAATAAAAAATTTAACTATTGATGACGGAGATTATTCTCCAATCGCGTATAATTTAAGTATCGCTACACAAAATAATATTATTTATCCGTCAAAGGATCCATCTATATTTGAAATTAAATTTCCAAATACTGATATAAAAGGACTTGTAGTTTAATATGCACACATTTATTTATCCATCACAAGATACTTACATAAATAATTCATCCAAATATAAAAACAAAAATTTTGGGTTGGATGAAATTTTAGAAATTTACGCTTCTAATAATGGTAAGAAAACTGTTTACTCAAGTCCTTATTGGCACGATGCTCCATTGACAGCATCTTCTTACGGTAACGAAGGTTGGTTAGCTTATACAACATCGTCAATTTTTATATATTCTGGAAGCAAATGGAGAGCTTTTGGTTTAACTTCATCAGCAGTGCCTGGAACTACTTTCATAGCCAATTTCACAGGTAGATTGAAAAATAAAACTAGTGGTAACAAAATTGCATTGTACTTGTCTGGTTCTTCTGATTATGCATCTGGTTCATTTTCCGGCAGTGTATTAAGTCCACAATGTGTTACATCTTCTTATAGTGGAAGTTTCATAAGTTCAAGTGGTTGGGGAGGTATCATCAGTACAATTACATCAAGCAACTCTTATTATGTAGATGTTGTAAACTTTGTAGGTTATTTTAAAGGCGTGTATACAGGGTCATTTACTGTACCCACTACATCCGAATATTTAATCACACCTGAATTTAGTAGAACTCTTTTAAAATTTGATTTAACCGAATTAAGTCAATCCGTATCAAATAACACAGTTAGTGGATCCGATATAAAGTTTACTCTCAATTTAAAATGTTGTGGTGCTAGAAACATACCATTAAATTATTCAATATATGCATATCCATTAAACCAAACTTGGGATAATGGCAATGGTAGATATGCAGATGATGGTTCTCAACTGGGATGTAGTTGGAATTATAGAAATTATGACGGTAATGGTATATGGTATGGAAATGATGTAACGGGTAGTGTATATACCAATGATAATTATTTATTAACAGCTTCATACGCAACCGGTAGTTGGAAAAATCAAGGAGGTACTTGGTATTATAAAGTACCATCTTCTTATACTAATAAACCAAAGTGGATTTGTAGCTCTTCTAAATATACACCATTAGCTAATTCCAGTTTAGTTTGTAATCAATCGTTTAATTATGGTGAACAAAGTGATATTAAAATGGATATCACACAAATTGTTAGAAGTTGGTTATGTGGGTGTGTACCTAATAATGGATTAATCTTATTAACTTCTTTTGAAATTTCCACGCCACCACTTCAAAATACAAACGGGTTGTTACAATTCTTTAGTAGGGATACAAACACAATTTATAGTCCATATATTGATGTTGCTTGGGACGATAGTGTATTTAATACAGGCAGTTTAGCTCCAATTAGTGGTTCTATACAAAATATAATCAATTTACAATATCTTAAGAATGAATATAAAGCTGGTAGTTTACCAAAGATATTTGTATTTGCTAGAGATAGATATCCATTAAAACAATTTAATAAATCGTATCAACAACCAGCAATGGTTACGCCAAAGTATCTTCCATCCAGTTCATATTATATGATTAAAGATGCTGAATCTGAAGAAGTATTGGTAGATTTTAGTGATTATACAAAATTAAGTTGTGATCCCGTACAAGGTAATTATTTTAAATTACAAACTACGGGATTACCGCAAGAAAGATATTTAACGATATTTATAAAAGTTGTTTACGACGACGGATCTATAGATATTGTTAATACACAAAAAGTATTTAAAATAACAAGATAAAAAATGGCAAATATACCACTAATTTATAATGTTTCTCTTGTAGACGTACAAAAGTTTAAAGATTTAGGTACATTTGATAATAACTTTGATAATTTTGGTAATGCACAACTCGTATATAATGTATCACAATCATACGATGGTAAGTTTAACTATGTAAAAATACCACTTAAAAACTTTGAATATAATTCTTCAAAAATAAAAGATACAAATACAGTTGAATTTACCGAACTTAGTACTCCTGTTATAGAAGAAAAAAGAAATTTAACCGAAGTGATTACTCAATATAATAATTTATTACAAGAAAATAGAATATTAAATGAAACTGTAAATAGTTTGGTTGAAAAATATGAAAATAACGATGATAAACAAGTCATTGCAGCTATGAAAAATGAAATTGTTAACTTGAGAATTAAGTTGGGACAAGGAAATGTACCTTCTGATTTTAGTGACGATTTTCCATATTTACCATTAAACTCTTAATATGCCTTACGATTATTTATCAATTAATGAAAGTGGTTTAAGTACAGGTATTGTAAGTGCTTCATATTTTAATACCGATTTACAAAAGTTATATGAACAAACTTTAGTATCTGAAAAAGGGTTTTTTGGCGACGGAGACGATGACGTTATAGAATTTACATTATATGATAATCAACAAAATCCGTTAAGTTTTAATAGAATAATTCCTAAAGTAACTTATTCCGTTGTACAAGGTTCTTATAGAGATATAAACAATCAATTACAGAGTTATAATTATGCAAATCCAAATACAAATTTAGTAAGATATGATAGTGATATACTAGTTCATTCTCAATTTGATCTAAAAGAAAATCAAGTTGGACCTGGCCTGTATTATTTACTATATAATCCTTTAAGGAATATTGCTGGTAATGATACGAATCGTCTTGTTATAAAAGAAGTTTCACCAAGTAGAACTGAAGTAAGATTATCATTTGCATTTGATGCAACTAAAACTGAAAAAAATAGATTAGATGCGATTAAAATACGAGCATTTGCAGATAAAAAATATTTGTTTTTACAAATAGAGGACGATTTTCTTTATATAGTTGATAATAATCCTATAGAACAAGATTTTGCGAATAATGAAAGTGTTTATAACTTATATGAAATAGTTCAACTATTGGGTTTAAAATCAAAAGCCGAGTTACAGGAATTTATCACAAGTACATATAAAGGTTTTAATAAAATAATAAAAACCAATGATCAATTGTCTGACATTTTAGAAACTAAAACGTTTGTCGGTATTGCTGATCAAATAAAAAACTTTTCATACACATATAATAACGTTGAATTTTTAAAAGATGAAATTTTAGAATCTATAAAAATAATAGTACAAAAAGTAAGTCAAGATAGAATTTTGGAAAGAACGTCTTTAAATCCAACTTCTCTCGTAAAAGTATTAGATTTATTTACAAAAGTAATTTATACTGATTGGTTATTGCCTAAAGTTACAAAGTTGTTAGATGATTATAACGATAATTTTTATGGATTTTTTAAAAATGCATTAAATTTTGATAATGGAATCTTATTTACAATAGTCGATCATACAAGTTATGTAAATACAATCGATAACAGTATTAATGTACAATTAAAATTGGATCAACCATTGCCAACTCAATTTGATGTTAAAAACTTTTGTTGGATATCAAATATATCTATATCGCCTGTTTATTTTAAGACCAATATATTTTCACAACAATTATCTAGAAAAGTTTATTTAAACGGAGTAAATTTTAATGTTGAAGTACCAACTATAAGTGCGACAAATCAAAAATTTCAAGATTTAAATAAAGATACTTTAGATTTTGCAAAAGTAAAATTAAAAGAAAAATTAAACGATTTATTTATAAATTTTGAAGATTTCAATGATTTTATAAATTATTCGTCAGCTGAGTTAAGAACTAAAGTTGCTAAAAACAAAATTTTACAATATTCAAAATTGGATTCTGAGAAGAATTCTTTGAAAAATAAAGCTAATAATTCAGTTTATTCAATTTCTGCCTCTTACGCATCTGATGTAAATTTAAAAACTCAAGAACAAATTAAATTATTAGATTCTTTCGATGATTATGAATCTTATTTATTTTTCAATTCATCCAGTATAAATGATAAGATAGAAGAAGGAGTTATATTTGATAAGAATAATTACAATAGTTTAATCTATCAATTACCCGAATATATTAAAAATGATGTAGAAAATGCAGATTATATTAAATTTACATCAATGGTTGGTCATTTCTTTGATAATATACTTGTATACATAAAGAAATTCCCTAAAAATTATCCAATATCAAATAATGACTCAAATCATTATCCTAAAAATTATA
>Ga0172367_10007614_pt1 | contig 12342 bp, 19 predicted proteins | sample Lak10m_FD_114542 | JGI IMG/M metagenome (GOLD analysis project Ga0172367, IMG submission 114542) | Freshwater microbial communities from Kabuno Bay, South-Kivu, Congo - kab_022012_10m | ecosystem: Environmental > Aquatic > Freshwater > Lake | place: Democratic Republic of the Congo: South-Kivu...
ATGATATTAACAGTGAAACAAATAAACGATTTTTATACAGCCCATCCTGAATGTATTGGAAAACTTAAAGCCAAAACAAGATATGGATATAAAACAATTCAATATGCTGATATAACAGCATATAATTCTCCTGTTATAACTTTAAAAACAGAAACAAATAAAAACATTTCTTGTTCTCCAGACCATCTATTGAACGATGGAATGAACTGGATAAAAGTAAAAGACATAAAAGTTACAACAAATCTTTTAACAGAAGACGGACTAGAAAAAGTGACATCCTGTATTTTAGAAAATTATACAGAAGATTTATATGACCTTCAAATAGAAGACGTTAAAGAGTTTTATGCGAATAAATTCGTATCTCATAACTCAACAATTCTGGATTGTTTGTGTTTTGTTCTTTTTAATAAACCATTTAGAAATATTAATAAAGGACAGCTTCTTAATACAATTACAGGAAAAAATGGTCTTGTTGAAATAGAATTTCAAACCAATAATATCAAATATAAGATTAGAAGAGGAATAAAACCAAATATATTTGAAATCTATAGAGATGAAATTCTTATCAATCAGTCTGCGGATGTAAGAGATTACCAGGAAATTCTTGAAAAGAATATTCTTAAAATGAAGTATAAAACGTTCTGCCAAGTCGTAATCCTTGGATCAGCAAATTATACTCCTTTTATGACTTTAAAAGCGGCAGATAGAAGATCATTTATTGAAGATTTATTAGACATTCAAATTTTCTCTACAATGAATATTCTGCTGAAAGAAAAAATCTCTGTAAACAAAACACAAATTATTGAAATAGAATCAGATATCAAGCATATTCAATCGTCACTAGATTTAATTAAAAAACATGAAGAAGACTTACGTAAAAATACTGATGATTTAGTAAAACAAAAACAGGATCAGATATTTGAGAGTTTGGATAAGATTGAGGATATCAATCAAGAGATTAAGGGAATAGAGCATGATGTCGAAGGACACAAAATTGTATCAGAAAGGTGGAGAGGATCTATCTCCAAATTGGAGGAAGCGAACCTCGTTCAAACCAAGTTGGATACCAAAATCAAAAAATATCAAAAAGAAATACAATTTTATTGCGATTCCGATGTATGCTCAACTTGTCAGCAAGAGATCAGCCAAGACTTTCGGTCAACTAGAATCTCAACTGCTGAGAAAACCAAGCAAACCGCTTTATCCAACAGGGACAAATTATCTGCTATTATTACACAACTTAAAGAAGAAACCCAAAACTATCAGAAAAGTATAACCGAGATTTCAAATAAAAATCATCAAATTCAAACTCTGAATACAAAAATTTCGGGAATCCAAACATATATCCAATCTCTTCAATCTGATATTACAAAACTTCAAAAAACAACAGATACAAAAATTACAAATAATAAACAAGATTATATTGACAAATTGTCGCATACAGTATCAAAGAAGGATGATTTATTAAGAGAGCGAGAGATATATACGATATCATCTATATTTCTTAAGGATGGAGGTATTAAGGCGCAGATTATCAAGCAATATATACCTATTATGAATCAATGGATTAATAAGTATCTTACGGATATGGAATTTTTCTGTCAATTTACGATGAATGAAGAATTTGAAGAAGATATAAAATCTATGTATAAAGACGAGTTCTCATTTGAATCTTTTTCTGAAGGTGAAAAGATGAGATTAAATCTTGCGATTTTATTTACATGGAGAGAATTGGCAAGATTGAGAAATTCTGCCTCAACAAATCTGTTAATTTTAGATGAGGTTATGGACTCATCTTTAGATTCTTATGGTACAGATGAGTTTATTAAAATCATTCATCAATTAGCAGGTCATAATAATATATTTATTATTTCACATAAGACGGATCAAATTTTAGAAAAGTTTAATAAAATTATTCATTTTGAAAAAACAAAGAATTTTAGCAAGGTGGTACAATGAAAATAGAAACTAAATTTACATTAGGTGAATTGGTTTGGGATACACTAACCAAAAAACATTTTACAGTTATTGGACTTGAAATCAAAACAGGTAAGATGTGTTGTTCAGATAAAAATGAACATTATGTTAGATATTATTTGGATGATCACCTTTGTCATACATTTAGAACAGAAAATGAACTTGAAAAGGATTGGCAATGATACCGTTTAAACTTTCTGATTTAAATCATACATGGATTATTGATATTGATGGAACAATATTCAAACATTGTGGACATTTGCTAGGTGAAAAAGATGAGTTGTTGCCTGGAGTTAAAGACCTTTGGAACACAATTTCAGAAAAAGATTATATTCTTCTTATGACAGCCAGAAAAGAAGAATATAGAAAACAAACCCTTGCTTCCCTCAGACTTCATGATTTGAGATATGATTATATCATATTTGGTGTTCATTCTGGAGAACGCATTCTTATCAATGATAAAAAACCATGGAATGATATGAATACAGCACTTGCGTGGAATGTTAATAGAGACGAGGGATTTATAGAATGAATAATTTAGTCAAGGATCTGGTTTCTTCAACTGATCCTATATTAAGACAGAAAACAGAAAAATTTGATTTTTCTAATCCTCCTATTGATCCAAGTTATCTTGCCCATACTCTCGCACAAACAATGATTCATAATTCTGGAATTGGATTATCTGCTTCACAAATTGGATTGCCGTATCGTTGTTTTGTTATGACAGGCGAAAAAATAATATGCTGCTTTAATCCATTGATTGTTGACAAATCTTCTGAGCAAGAATATCTTGAAGAAGGCTGTTTATCTTTTCCAAACCTTTTAATCAAAATTAAAAGACCTAAACTTATTAAAGTTAGATATACACAACCAAATGGTGATGTTATAACGTCTAAGTTTATTGGAATGACAGCAAGAGTTTTTCAGCATGAAATGGATCATTTAGATGGAATTCTTTATACTGATAAAGCAACAACATATCATTTAGATCAGGCAAAAAAGAGAAGAGATGTCCATGGTAAAAGAATCGGAAAAGTATGATAATTATCTTGATAAGACGACTATTATAACGGATGAGTATTCTAATAGTTTGAGAAAATTCTTTCAGGAAGAAATTAATAAACCTAAAACATCAAAAAAAACAGATAAAGTCAATGTATATAAATTCATCTATGTTCATTTTAAATCTCTGGACGATGTTTATGATTTCTGCGTCAAGATTAATCAAATGATACCTCATACAATGAAAGAAACATATTATCCTCTTGTACAATCTTCTCACAAACTATTTGATTCTGAGACAAAAATTTCAATTGATAAATCATTATTAATTCCTAAAAAATCAAAAAAAGGATCAAAAACGAATGATTCTTGGAGAAAATACTGGAAAGAAATGCCAGACTTTATTCAAGAAAATAATCCATCATACCGATCCATTAAAATTAATTTCATAACATCAGATGATTATGACCAATTTGTGTCTTTGATGGATCAAGGAATGGGACCTAAAACAAAAAGTATTTGGTATCCTGGAATCAAAGCAGAAAAAATATTTAAGTATAGATGGATACAATCTGATTCTAGAAGCGAAGTTTTAAATCCTGTATATATTGTATCTAAAGGACGCTGGGATACAATGTATACATCCAGATCTTTAAGTCGGATGAAAATTTCACATTATATTATTATTGAGCCTCAAGAGTATGACTCATATAATCTGGCATTAGATATCTTTGGTATTAGAGAATACGTCACATTACTTGTTGCTCCATTTAGCAATCATGGAGATGGTCCTGGCCGAGCAAGAAACTGGGCATGGGATCATTCTATATCTATTGGTGCTGAAAGCCATTGGGTTCTGGATGATAATATATCAGACTTCTATAGACTCCATCAGAACAAAAGAATTAGAGTTGAATCTGGTGTTTTTTTCAGAGTCATGGAAGATTTTGTGAATAGATATGAAAATATTCCTATCGCAGGCCCAAATTATAGATTTTTTATCGCATCAGATCAAAAATATCCACCGCTTGTTTTAAATACACGAATATATTCTACTCTTCTTATCAGAAACGATTGTAAGCATAGATGGAGAGGTCGATATAATGAAGATACAGATCTTTGTCTTAGAGTTTTAAAAGATGGAGATTGTACAGTTCAATTTAATGCGTATCTTCAAGGTAAAGCAGCAACACAAACAGTCAAAGGCGGAAATACAACAGAATTTTATCATGCTGAAGGAAACACGGATAAATCGCTCTGGAGAGACGGTTACCTTAACGCTGAGGGCACCATCAAGAAATCTCAAATGCTTGTGGATATGCATCCAGACGTCGCCAAAATGATATGGAAATATGGTAGGTGGCATCATTATGTAGATTATGATTCATTTAAGAAAAATGAGTTAAAATTAAAGACTGGTATTATATTAAAAGACGAGATTAACAATTATGGAATGGAATTAATAGACAATTATGGAGAATCACATGATTAAATCAGATGGAGGCAAAACATCTTATTATGAATTGCCAGAAGGGGCTAAAGAACTAAACGATATTATCGAGCATAAAAACATGAATTTTGCTTTAGGCAATATTTTTAAAGCATGTTATAGATTTGGTGAAAAGTCAGGAACTGAAAAACTATATGATATCAATAAAATTATATTCTTTGCTGAAAGATTAAAGAAAATGGTTCAAAAAGATCAACCATAAATAATGAGTTGACAATATAATGTAAAGGAGACTTGAATGTCAGATAATGATAATAATCTAAAACTTGAAATCAAAATCTCAGACCTCCAAAAAAGAAAATTATTTCTTGCCACTCCAATGTATGGTGGTAACTCTACAGGCACATTTACAAAATCTGTTGCTGATCTTGCTGCCATGTGTGTAAAATATGGCATTCAAATGCAAATGTACTTTTTATTCAATGAATCTCTCATCCCACGAGCAAGAAATTATTGCTGTGATGAATTCATGAGGTCAGATTGTACTCATATGATGTTTATTGATGCTGATATCGGATTTGATCCCAATGACGTTATCGCCCTTCTAGGTCTTCAATCAGACGAATCAGATTATGATATCATCGGCGGCCCATACCCTAAGAAAACAGTTTCATGGGAAAAAATTAAAATGGCTGTTGATAAAGGTATGGCAGATGAAGATCCAGAAACATTAAGCCGATATGTTGGTGATTATGTTTTCAACCCTAAAGGTGGTCAAAAAGAAATTCCTCTCGGTAAACCAGTTGAGGTCCTTGAAATCGGTACTGGATTTATGATGATTCGGAAAAAGACTTTTGAAAAATTTAGAGACGCATTTTCACAATATTCATATAAACCGGATCATGTTCGGACTGAGCATTTTGATGGATCGCGTGAGATTATGATGTATTTTCAGGCAGAGATTGATCCAGTATCAAAGAGATATTTATCTGAAGATTATTGGTTTACACAAAAGTGTCAAGTGATTGGTATGAAAACTTGGTTATGTCCATGGATGAAATTGAGTCATACAGGAACAATGGTATTCGGTGGATCACTTGTTGATCTTGCTCAACTTGGTGCATCCGCAACAGTTGATCCATCTCAATTAAAGAAAAAGAAGAAGGATTGACACCCTTCTTTTGTCTGATATACTGTGAATCACATCCATCATAGGAGATATATTATGAAACTTAGTCCACAAACGATTACAATTCTACAAAATTTTCAAACGATTAATTCTTCAATTGTTATCAAAGAAGGCAATGTTCTTAAAACCATTGCCCCTACCGAAAGCATGTTCGCAAAAGCAACTGTATCTGATGATTTTCCCAGAACATTTGGTATTTTTGAGCTTTCTAAGTTCTTGGGTATTCTATCTTTGAACAAAGCATCAGAGCTGGAATTTAAAGATGATCATGTTGTAATTAAACAAGGTAAGAGTAAAGTAAAATATGGATATTGTGATCCCTCTTTGATTGTTGTTCCACCAGATAAAGATATTAAACTTGGTACACCTGAAGTTATGTTTGAGTTATCACCAGAAGTTATTCAAAGTGTTATGAAAGCAATGCAAATTCTTGGATTTTCTGAGCTTGAAATTAAAGGCGAAGATGGAAATCTCAGTCTCGGTACAGTAAATACGAAAAATTCGGGATCAAATATCTACTCAACAGATATTGGTGAAACATCTAAAACATTCTCTGCTATTATTGAGGCAGATAAGTTAAAGTTGATTCCATCTGTATATACTGTTAGTATTAGTTCTCGTGGTCTTGCTCATTTTAAGTGTAATGAGGTCGAATACTGGATCGCACTTTCAACAAAATCAAAATTTGAATAAGATGGAGAACTATATCATGGAAAATTATTTGTGGGTAGAGAAATATCGACCAAAGACATTAGAAGATGTTATCTTACCAGATAAGATTAAGGCAAGCTTTCGTGAATTTATTGGAAAGAAAAACTTGCCTAATCTTATTCTATCAGGTGGACCAGGCTGTGGTAAAACGACAATTGCCAAAGCAGTTCTAGAAGATATTGGCTGTCAATATCTTGTCATCAATGCGTCTCTAGAAGGTAATATTGATACTCTGAGAACAACAATTAAAGACTTTGCATCATCGATGTCTATTTCGGGACGTAAGTTTGTTATTTTAGATGAGGCAGATTATTTAACTCCTGCAGTTCAGCCTGCGTTAAGAAACTTTATGGAAGAATTTTCTTCTAATTGTGGTTTTATTCTAACATGTAATTTCAAACATAAAATCATTGAACCCCTTCATTCTAGATGCTCTCTTATTGAGTTTTCATTTTCAAAACAAGAGAAAGCAGAGCTTGCGACACATATGTTTAAAAGAATCAAACATATTCTTGATTCAGAACACATTGAGTATGATAAGAAAGTTATTATTGAACTTATTAAGCGCCATTTTCCAGATTTTCGGAAGATTATCAATGAGATTCAACGATGCTCTATATCAGGAAAGATTGATAGTGCTGTATTAACAGATTTTGATAGTATTCAAATTCGTGAGTTGGTTGGATATCTCAAAGAAAAAGACTTTACATCACTTAGAAAATGGTCGGTTGAGGCAGAATATGATGATATAAAGTTGTATAGAAAGTTATATGATACCGCATCTGAATATGTTGAACTTAGTTCAGTACCACAAATGATATTGATTTTGTCTAAGTATATGTATCAGTCGGCATTTGTTGTTGATAAAGAGATTAATACAATGGCCTGCTTGGTTGAAATTATGATTGAATGCTCTTTCAAATGAAAATAGTAGATAAATTTTTTTCTAAAAAATGCCAATTGTGTGATAAAAGATACAATAAGATTGTGTCAGAAAAGATACATTTACAAACGGCAGATGGTATTTTAAAGTTAAAAATCTGTTCTGATTGTGCGAATCAATTATCAGAAATGAAATTAAAGGATTTGACATGACCCCATTTGATTTTTCCAATGATATATCTCATAGTAAAAAATACTTGATAACAACCGATCATACAGAAAAAGAATATGCTCCTTTTGTTATTAATCGTGCTTTATCTTTATTTCCTGACACACTATTTCATGTCAATGAGATGAATCTTCATCATCATCTAGATAATAAACTTCAACACGATTATCTGTTTTATTCTATTAGAAAAAAGAAACGATTCTCTAAATGGCCATGGAAGAAAGTTGATATCTCGGATTTAGATTTAATTTGTCAATATTATAAATATAATCGGACAAAAGCAAAAGAAGTTTTGTCAATATTAACAAAAGATCAATTAGAAGACATAAGAAAAAAAATAATAAAAGGCAGAACAGGATGACAGATCATGATATATTTTTAGGCCATGGAATTGAAGTGAAAATTGATAAAGAGCAAGATTTTCTTAAAATTAGAGAAACCTTAACTAGAATTGGTGTAGCCTCTAAAAAAGATAAAACACTTTATCAATCTTGTCACATTCTCCATAAACAAGGCAGATATGCCATTGTCCATTTTAAAGAACTCTTTTCTCTAGATGGAAAACAAACTGATTTTTCAGATGATGATAAAGCCAGAAGAAACACAATCGCTTCCCTTTTAGAAGATTGGGAATTGTTAAAGATTCTTAATCTAGAAAAAATTAATGAAAATAAAGCTCCATTATCTCAAATTAAAATCCTGACTTTTAAAGAAAAAAATTCGTGGGAATTAGTTCCAAAATATACAATTGGAAATAAAAAATAATTATATACAACTGATGTACCCGATCGGGTACATCCATCAAAAAATCATAAGGATTTCGAGGCAATGTTACCGCTCAGTAACATTGCTTTTTCGCATAGCTGCTATGCGAAATTGTTAGTTGACTTTATGGTCTTGTGGTGCTATATTTGGATCATGAATAGTGGCAGAAAGCGCAAGGGTCGGGCTGATCGGACCCACATCATCTATTCTCTAGAGATCAATGGTAAGACATATATAGGTCTTACATTTCTCAAAGATAGATCGGTGAAGAAATCCATGCACTATCGGATTAAGCAGCACTTTTATAATGCGACTGTGCGTGGTTATGACTGGTCTTTGAGTAAAGAGATAAGACTGGTTGACAGCGTGGAAGATATCGGGTATAAAGTATTGGCTAAAGTTCGTGGCAAAGTTGATGCTCATGATGTTGAGCGCCAACTCATTGATGAACTAAAGCCTGAGTTAAATACTGATGTTCGACCACAAAAAAAGTGACGGAGAAATTCGTCACTTTCTCTTGCGGTATGATTGTTAAGCTTGGATGAAGGGAATAGGTATACCTTTCTGACTCAAAATCAGAAGTTTGTCGGTTCGAGTCCGACTCCAAGTACCATAATAACTGGGTGTAGGGAAGTCTGGCCGTTCCCGTCTGATTTGGAGTCAGAAAATCGGAGGTTCAAATCCGATTCGTTCTTCCAATTTTATGCTCGGTTCGACTATCGGTTAGGTCGCTAGCCTTTCAAGCTGGAAAGATGGGTTCGATTTCCATACCGAGTGCCAATTTTCAGGGATCGTCTAATGGTAGGACATCAGACTTTGAATCTGAGTATCTAGGTTCGACCCCTAGTCCCTGAGCCAAATTAGAATTGGGTCCGTAGTCACTTCTACGGTGTGAGGTAGCGAATGACAGTTAGGGGTGAGGCTTTCGCCGAATCACGCCCCCCTAACACCCAACCTTATACCCTCTAAACCAAGAGTGTCAAAATGTATAAGCGTCTGACACTCTTGTTTATATTGGTGTAGTGTAATGGTAACATACCGGCTTCCAACTCCGGTAATGGGAGTTCAAGTCTCTCCACCTTTGCCAATTTTTAGACTTGACAGTCTCTCACCTCTATGATACTCTGATTCATACTTAGTGATTAAATAAGGAGATACCTATGGGAAGCAAAGTGACGTTTATGTGTGAAACAGATGATTATCATACTGACAGTATTGCTGTTCTTTCAGATCATAATCTTATAATCTCTTTTGATGCGTCAGACGCAACAATCCATGATATGATTGACCAGTTTGAACTGTTTCTCAAAGCATCTGGTTATGTGTTTAACCATCAACACCTCGCACTAGTACAATCACACACACATACCGAGGTTGATAATTCTATGAGGATTGACGATCATGAATTTGCACCCACGAAAAAGACGCGCGAATCTTCTATTTTCTAAAGATACGCCGTTTAGACCTAAAGTCATAAAATCTAAAAAAGTTTATTCAAGGAAGGTGAAACATGTCGGAAAAACTGAGGCAAAGTATGATTAATATGTTCTCTAATCCATACATTCTTCAAAGCGTTGATAATATCATTGAAGAACTCGTATGTGCTCATCTTGTTGAGTCTGTGAAGTTGTGCGAAGAAACAATTCAGACAACTCGCAATATGATTCAAGATAGAGGACCAGAAGCATACTTCCTAGAAGATATTGAAGATTGTCAGAAGACAATTGAAGCTATGAATGTTGTATACAAGTATTATACAGGTCGGTCCATTAAGGCTGAATTCCGACAAGAGGATGATAGTTATGGAGAGGATGAATCAACCGCTTACTGATTTGGATCGACCGCATAAGCCCTTGGAAGCACCTGTTTCCAAGGGCAATTCTAGACATATTAGATATATGAATCTTTTGGCCAAAATGGCCGTTGCTGTTGAGCCGGTTGCTCAGGCAAGAATTGCGGCATGTATCGTTTACCACAATGAAATCATTTCGTTTGGAATTAATCAAAGAAAAACTCATCCATTTCAAGCCCTCTATGGCAAAAATAAAGATGCGATATTTCTTCATTCTGAAACCGATTGTATTAAAAATGCCCTGAAAATAATTTCGGTAGATGATCTTTCTAGATGCTCTCTTTATATTTGTAGGGTGAAGTTTGAAGACCATCATAAGAAAAGATTTATTTTTGGAATGGCAAAACCTTGTCCTGGTTGTCAAAGGGCAATTGCAAATTTTAATATAAATACTGTTTACTACTCTCTAGATAAAAAAGGATACGCAAAACTATGAAGATCCTAGTTACATCACTGTTAATATCTGCCGGTATGATTACATCAGCAATGGCAGATCAATATCGGTGTACGACAATTGAATCGTATAATCATTGTCCGACATATGGATATTGTGAGCCAAGGATTTACAGGCAGTGTGAGAAAGTTTATAGGTCATATGGTGACCATCGGGATCGTGAATATCGGCGGCAGAGACAAGATGCTGATATTATTGGTTCTGCCATCATTGGTATTGCCATTGGTGCTATTATCGCAGGTGCCGCACGCTAAAATACTGATTGACAGGCTATCTCTCATGTGGTATACTACACCATCAAATGGGAGATAGACCATGGCTTATAAACCGACACAAGTTGCCGCAAATAAAACTATAACGGCTGCAGCACTTATCAGAACTAAGTATTTTATGATGGGTTATAAGGATAAAGTTGCTGGCAAATCCTTTCATTCTGATTATGATACCTGGCAGATGAACGATCAGTGGAACTATGAAAGAGGTAGATTATATGGAACACTAGCTCCTCAAATTTATCCTAAGGATGGTCAAAAAGTGACCAAGATTGCGAAATGGGCTTTGAATAAATTTGTTACTGAGAAATCTATCTTTTGATATGGAGAGATCATCTGATACCATGAGACAAAACATCTCATGGTATTTTTTTATCTTGACAATGCTGCACCTGCTAACTAAATATGATTGACCAATTGCCTAGGATGGAATTGGTCATTTTTTTACCTTGCTTATTCAAAGGAGGAACATATGACATATTTACCAGAAGTTCTTAGAACATTTACCATTGGCTTTGAGGATGTGTATCGCAGACTAGACGAAGTTGCGAAACAGACGCAAAAAGCGATGGGATATCCCCCCTATAATATCGTCAAAGTTGATGACAACAAATATGTGATTGAGTTAGCAGTTGCTGGATTTTCTAAACAAGACATAGAAATTGAACTCAAAGAAAATTCTATGGTTGTCAGCGGTAAGATATCACAAGATGCATCTTCTTCGGAATACCTGTATAAGGGTATTGCTGATAGGGCTTTTGTGCGCCAATTCAAGTTGGCGGATACTGTTGAGATCCAGAATACACAGCTAATTAATGGTATGTTGAAAATTTATCTAGAGAATATCATACCTGAAAGCAAAAAACCTAGAAAATTAGAGATAGGAGACTAAATTGTCACACTGGCCATATACAGTAGATGAAATAAAACGCTTTGATCCACAATTTGAAAAAGAATTGCGTTTTTTGGGACAACCAGATCAGAATAAAAAATCGTGGAAACAATTCTTCTATGATATGTTAAAAAATTATGAGACGGCAAGATTAGAATCTGTCAAGCGCCAAATAGCTAATAAATCATATTATTAGTGACAAAAGGGGTCCTTCGGGACCTCTTTTTTTATGGATAACCTTTTGCACCTTTTCTTGTATATTTATCACCAATTCTTCTTAGATATTCATCTTCTGATCCTATAGGAATATTTGGTTTTCGTGTTATTTTTTGAACTGTTTTAGGAGAAATTGATTTCCAATCAGCGACCAATTCTTTCATTTTACCAGAAAATTCGCCCCATGCTCTTTTCATCTTATTATCACTTCTTAAAATTTCATTTTTAAATCCATGAATACCTTCAGAACTTCTATCAGTACCAGCAGCAATTAATTTTCTATTATATTTGTCTGATTTTTTATAGATGATTAATGCTTTAATTTTACCATTATGTCTATACATTTTTATAGCATGATCGGGATGATGAATATCACTATAAATTGCATCCGACTCTGCTTGTGTGCCATGACCTAGTCCTAAATATCCGCCAATGTGTTTATATGATGTTC
>Ga0172367_10007615_pt1 | contig 12341 bp, 10 predicted proteins | sample Lak10m_FD_114542 | JGI IMG/M metagenome (GOLD analysis project Ga0172367, IMG submission 114542) | Freshwater microbial communities from Kabuno Bay, South-Kivu, Congo - kab_022012_10m | ecosystem: Environmental > Aquatic > Freshwater > Lake | place: Democratic Republic of the Congo: South-Kivu...
ACCACCCACGGCCAGCGCGACCTCGACGACGACCGCCTCTCCAACCTCATCGAGGCCATCAGCACCAAGCGCCTCGGGCTCGACGACGTCGAGGCCGACCTCATCGAGAGCGTCCTCTATCTGCCGGAAAAGCTCTTCTACAACACCACCGCCCCCGGCATCGTGCTGTTCCTGAACAAGTCCCGCGACCGCGGGACGAGGCGCGGCAAAGTCCTGATGGTCAACGCCAGCCAGGTTTTCGAAAATGGCGACCCCAGGAACTTCATCCCCGACGCCGGCATCCAGCGCCTCGCCGAGACCCTCATCGAATGGCAGGAGGAGGAAAAACTCAGCCGCATCGTCGAACACACCGAGCTGAAGAAAAACGACTACAACTTCTCCCCCAGCCGTTACATCCACACCAGCAACGCCGAAACCTACCGGCCCATCGCGGAGATCGTCGAGGAACTGAAGGTCATCGAAGCCGAGGTGCGGGAGACGGACAAGGCTCTCCAGAAAATTCTCAAGCAACTCGGCGTCAGTGCATGAAGAAACAGCAGATCTTCATCAGCAGTGTTCAGAAGGAACTCGCGAGCGAGCGCCGGTCGATCCGCGACTTCATTCGCAGCGACGCTCTCTTTGGCCAGTATTTCGACGTTTTCATGTTTGAGGATCTGCCGGCGGCCGACCGGCGCGCTAACGAGACCTATCTCGATGAAGTTTCGGCGTCCGCCATTTACCTCGGGCTCTTCGCCAACGCCTACGGTTCGACCGATGACAAGGGAATCTCCCCCACGGAGCACGAGTTCGACCGTGCCACCGATGACTCCATCTACCGGCTGGCCTTCATCAGGGGCAGCGACGACTCCCAGCGCTCCCCGGCAATGAAGAAACTCATCGGCAAGGTTTCAAACCAACTCCGCCGCCGCCGCTTCGAATCCACCGAGGAACTCCTACGCGACCGCATCTATCCGAGTCTTATCGAGTTTCTTCGCTGGAAAGGCATTCTCCGCAGTGTCGCGTTTGAGCGTGAACCCATTCCCAACCTCGACCTCTCCGCCATCGACGAAAAGAAGATTCGCTGGTTCCTGAAACGCGCCCGGGAGGCCCGGGGTTACCCGCTCGCCGCGGACACGCCGGTCAGCGAAACGCTCGCCCATCTCGATCTGCTCTCCGACGAGCAGCTCACCCAGTCCGCCGTCCTCCTCTTTGGCCGGAAGCCCCAAAGCTGGCTCCCCGCCTCCGAGGTCAAATGCATGCACTTCCACGGCACCGAGCCAGTCAAACCCATCCCCGACTATCAGGTCTTTAAGGGCAACCTCTTCGAACTGATCGACCAGGCGACCGATTTCGTCATGGCCAAGCTCGCCCGCCGGGTGGGCGTGCGCGAGGCCGGTCCGGAAAACACCGTCAACTATGAGATTCCCAAGGCCGCCGTGGCCGAGATCATTATCAACGCTCTCGCCCACCGCGACTATCAGTCCGACGCCAGCGTGCAGGTTTACGTCTTTGCCGACCGGGTCGCGGTCTGGAATCCCGGCGAACTGCCACCCACGCTCACGCCCGCCAAGCTGAAGAAGGCCCACAGCTCCGTTCCCCGCAACAAACGCCTTTGTGAAGCCCTCTTCCTCGCCAACTACATCGACAAGGCCGGCACCGGCGTGCTCGATGTTCTCGGCCAGTGCAAGGCCGCCGGCTTGCCCGAACCGAGCTTCGCCCAGGATGGCGACCAGTTCACCGTCACCCTCTGGCGCGATGCCCTCACCCCGGCCCGTCTGGATCAACTCGGGCTGAACGAGCGTCAGAGGAAGGCGGTGGAGTTGGTCCGAAGCAAGCGAAGTGTGACAAGTGCCAGTCTTCAACAACTGACCAGCGCCAGCCGGCAGACCGTTGCCAGGGACTTGGATGACATGGTCGAGAAAGGCCTGTTTGTCCGTCTCGGAAAGGGTCGTGGCACCCGCTACGAGCAAGCCTCTGAATCGCCTCACAATTGACTCAAATGACCCATTCCCGAATTGCCCCAAGAATGACTCAAATGACCCAAACAGCTCTCCTTGGAGTCGAACCGGCAATGGCTCAATTAGCTCAAACCGCGAAGAACATCACCATGATCATCATCAACGCCATCACGATCACCACGACCATGACTATCATGACGAGGCCGATCGTGATCATGGACAAGGCGCTGAAGGCGATTCTGGAGAAACGCGGGGTATGAGCGACTGGCAGCACATCACGCTCGGCGACCTTGCCAAAGCCAACGGATGCACAATCCAAACAGGTCCGTTTGGCAGCCAGTTGCACAAGCATGAATACTAAACTGAAGGCATCGGCGTGGTGAATCCGACACAGATGGCTTTCCCTCTGGAACTTCGTGCCAAACAACATGGCGGCAGCGGCGGAGGTCCGGGTTCTGTTTATGGTTTACACCACAAACGGCCTACTGGTAGTTTTGAAGGACTAGCCCGGTTTCATGCTTTTCAACGATTTAGAAGCACTTGTCCTGCCCGGCGACATCCCTCTCGAGTTTCGGGCAATCCCTCCCGTTCCAGTGCAGGAACAGGCCTTGGCTTCGGGCCAGCCTCTGTCGTTTCTTATGGGTTCCCGAGGAAAGGCGACTGATGAGGAACCGCGTCACCGGGTCATCATTCCAGAGCCCTTTTACCTCGGTGTCACGCCCGTCACACAGGCCCAGTTTGAGGCGTGGACACGGAGCCGTGAATACCGTGAGTGGTTGGCCTCAAGGTCGGATGAAAAACCCCATCAGAACCAATTTGCTGGCCATCCACAGCGTCCAGCGGAGAACCTGACCTGGTATGCTGCCCGTGGGTTTACGGAGTGGTTGAATCACTTGGTGGATACTGGCCGTATTGGGTTGCCAAGTGGAATGCGGGCAAGGCTCCCCGACGAGGGTCGGTGGGAATATGCCTGTCGTGCGGGCTCGTTGACCGAATACTGGAACGGCGATGGAGAGGAGAGACTGCGCGAGATCGGTTGGTATGGTGGCAATTCCTCGGAAACCGCGGATGTGGGCCGACTGCCAGCCAATCCATGGGGCCTGCATGACATGCATGGAAATGTCTGGGAATGGTGCGCGGACGCCTGGGATGGAAAGGCGTATGCACAACGTCCCGACGGTTGGGTCGCTGGCGCTTGGGTGCGCGATGGGGAGGAAGACCCGGTTCGCGTGATGCGTGGCGGCTCCTGGTTCAGCTCGGCCAGGGGGTGCCGTTCCGCGTATCGCAACTGGTGGCGTCCGCTGAACCGGAACCGCGGCCGGGGCTTTCGTGTCCTGCTGTCCTCCCCCGGTCCGGCTGCGGAGCCAGGAAGCCAGTAGGGAGCGGAGGTCGCGAGCGAGCCCGCAGCGAGGGACGGGCGGAGGGGCGAGCGAAAGGCCGGAGCGGACCGGAACGCGTCGGTGGGCCTGCTCGATCAGTTGAGGCGGACGGCGAGAAAATGGATTGGGAAAACATGAAAGTGCTCAATGTGTTGTCCCGTCAGAGTTCGGACTGCCCGCTGGGGGGGAATGATCGTGTCGTCTGGACGAGTGGGCCTGAAGCCGCCAAACGATCGTCAACCTCGGGAGCGAACGTCGCATGAGCCGCGTGCCTGATTTCACCCTGACCTTGGGCTGGGAGAGGATTTAGGGCTTGGCGGAAGCCGATCCGAAGACCGTATCCGTCCGGGGAAGCGCTCTAGAAAGGGGTGAAGCCCGGGCATAGGATGTGTGCGATGAGGGATGATCGAAGGACCGAGGGCACGCCAGTGAGGAGACGGAGGTTGAGCCTGAGCGAACGAGAGCGACTGCTGCAGGAGTTTCGCCGGTCAGGAATGTCACAGCGAACATTCAGCGCCAGCAAGGGGATCAGCGTCGGCACGCTCCGGAACTGGAATCTCTGGGAGGAGAAGAGGGTTCAAGAGCGAATCTCATTCAAGGAGCTTGAGATCCGGACCCAGCCCGCACCGCCAATAACGCGTTGGGACGCGGAAGTGAGTCTGCCCGACGGACTGGTGTTGCGGCTGCGCGAGAGTGTGGCCCGCGATGTGATCCGGAGCATCCTCGGACGGAAATGATCGCCTTGACCAGCGCCACGGTTGGAAGAGCGCTGTCTTCTATTCCATCATCGAAAGTTGCCGACGACGGGGAATCAATGCCCAGACGTATTTGCAGGACGTTCTGACTCTCCTGCCGGACATGAAACAATCCGAACTGAAGAACTTTGTTCCACAGGAGTGGATCAAGCACCATCCCGAGGCCCGCCTTGTTCCGGTGAAGTGAGGTCAACTCCGCGACTGCCCCTGCCGCGTGGCCAGTCTCACTCCTGTTGCCTCGTGTTCTCATCCGCCTCCGATCCTAAACCATTTCCCCCAGCCGCATAGAGCGCTTCCCCGGACGGATACGTTCTAACTCAGAACGGTCAGCATTGTGCGGTTCTTGCGCTTCTCTTAGAAGGGCCCGGCCACATGGTTACTAGTTACTTCGAAACGTCCATACAGGTGAGGTCCTGGAGCAGGACCCTATTTGGGAGTGACAGGCAACTCCTTACCGAGTAATTGAGTGGCCTCGCGGCGTAGTAGTTCTGCGGTGCATGCTTCGCTCCACAGGTCACCAGTATAAACGGCCCCAGGTGCTGCCAATGCGGAAGAGTGGAACCTCATTGCCTCAGCATAAGCGTCGGACGCTAAAGTCAAATGACCCAACTGCCGCTCTATCATCGAACGTAAGAACCAGCTTCGGGCATTGAGAGGATCCATGCCACGTCTGAAGATTGGCGTCCCCTCGCGTTGGTGCAGGGCGCACGAGTCTAATGCCTCTCGAAAGTCTGCCATCCGGTATTTAAGTAGCGCCCGCCAAAAGTTTCCATTAGCACGAACCCACGGTGCCCCGGTTGAAGTTCGTGCAACAAGCTCATGGATTGTTGGTAGAAAACGTGCCTCAGGCGTGAACATTAGCAAAGCTTCGAGAAGAAACTGACTGGCCTCTCCATCGGCAGCGCTTGCAAACCGCGCTACACCTGAAATAACCAGGGTGCGATGGAGTTCGTGATTGCCAGCCAACGCTGCAAGCTGCGCCGCATGCCGCCATATCTGAATACTCTCGACCGAGTTGGTGGCCGATGTGGACAGCATCCTCAAGCCCTTCCCCCAATCTCCGTCCCGGGCTATCGCGATTCCGGTAAGAGCCTCCAGGTAGGTTCGGACTTCAGGTTGATCTTCGGGGACCGATTTGAGTGCTCGTTCAAGCGATTGTCTCGGCACGATCGACGGATCGTAATCCCAAAGCGTCATGGCGAAAAAGTATAGCCGCTTTCGAATCTCGTCCCGATCCCGTGGAGAGGATCCATTAACGCTAGCGATGAGTTCGTCGGCGGCTCTCTCGGTGTCGTTCTCGCTACCTCTCCTTCGATATATCGTCATCAAAGCGTTTAAGGCTACATTGCGAGCATACAAGTGCGTTGTATCATCCGGGGCAATCCGGAGCACATCTCGAGCTATCCGCTCAACTTGCATTGGATCGCCATAGTATAGATAGAATCCAGCGACCTCCGAAAGCGCCGCGGTGCTCACTTCCGTGTTAGGTGGACTCTGGCGCATAGCCTCTTCGGCCAACCGTAAGAGCGCGGGTATTCCATTTGTATCATCTACCCGATTCCACAGTTGCGCCGCCATTATTCGCACCTGCGCGAGTTGAGCAAGATGCGGCTTGCTGGGCCCCAGCCTGCTCCCAAGTCTCTCAACAAGTCTATACTGCGCTTCTGCCGCTGTATATTCATGGAGAACCCCGTCGTATCCCAGTGCGACGTTGATCCGAATTTCAGCCTCTGCCAAAGGGGCATTCGTTAATTCGGACGCTAGTTTGTCGGCAATGACGAGCAGGTAACGTATCGCATCGCGATGTCCCCGCCGATCAAAGTCAGGAATAACAGTTGCCAGAAAGCCGTTAACGAATTTGGCGACAGTGTCTGCCCGAATTGACTCCGCTTCGGTCGCCTGCCGGGCGTTCTCTCGTTCGCGCTCAGCTTGAGCGGCTCGCAGTCGCGCCTGTCGCTCCCGAATGAACGCGGCGGTGCTAAGCGCCGCTGCGGTGATCAGAATAAGCCCGATCGAGAGCCCAGCCAACACGACTCCACGGTGTCGATCCACCATCTTCCGAAACCTGTATGTGGCGCTGGGTGGCCGCGCCACCACCGGTTCGTTGGTGAGGTGCCGAGTGATATCCGATGCGAGTCCATTGGCGGTCTCGTATCGGCGGGTGCGATCTTTTTCCAAACACTTCATCACGATCCAGTCGAGATCACCCCGAACCTGGCGCAACAGCTTAGCATGGTCGGCGGAGCGACGCTTGGCGGTGGTCGTAAGTTGCTCGACACCGAGCGTGGCCAGGCGGGTACTCGGCCGGGAGGGCTCGATTTCGCGAATGGTCCGGCGCATCCCATCGATGCCTGCGGCCATCAGCGTCTGGGCGTCGAAGGGCGTGCTGCCCGCCAATAGCTCGTAGAGAAGTACTCCAAGACTGTAGATATCACTGCGAGTGTCGATATCCAGACTCGTCATCTCTGCCTGCTCGGGACTCATGTAGGCCGGTGTCCCGATGAACTGGTGGAGTTGCGTGTAAACCGTGTTGTCTGTGATCCGCCCCTCGGTCGCCTTGGCGATTCCGAAATCGATCACCTTAGGAATCGGGACTCCATCGTTCACCGTGACGAGGATATTCGACGGTTTGATGTCTCGATGGATGATTCCCTTCTGGTGCGCGTGCTGGATCGCTTGGCACACGAGGATGAACAGCTTCAGCCGAGCCTGGGTGGTGAGTTGGTTCTGGTCGCAGTAGTGCGTGAACGGGATGCCCCGGACCAACTCCATCACGAAGTAGGGCCGACCTGTTTGGGTCGCTCCCGCGTCCAGGACCTTGGCGATGTTCGGATGATCCATCATTGCCAGCGCTTGCCGTTCGGCCTCGAACCGGGCGACCACTTGTTTGGTGTCCATGCCCAGCTTGATCACCTTAAGAGCAACGCGTCGGCGGACTGGCTCGGTCTGTTCGGCGACATACACCACGCCGCATCCCCCTTCTCCGACACGCTCGAGGAGCTTGTAGCGCCCCAGCGTCTGGCCCACAGCTTCATCCTGAGCTTCGACAAAAGTGAGCTCGGGAGTGGGCCGGTTCGACTCGATCCGCGTGGCTTGCAACGACTCCGATTGCTCTCGCTCCGCGATCAATGTTTGAATCCGTTCGAGCAAAGCAGGATTACCAATGCACGCCCCGTCCAAAAATACGGCTCGCTCACGGCCAGTCAATTTGGCCGCGGTTTCGAGCACAGCCCCCTCATTCTGCGGGTTTGGAATCATATCGATCTGAGCCTGATGCTACGCATTTGGAGCCTCCTTCGCGATAGAAGTTGTGCATCTACCGGCTTCGGTTCTGGCCTTTCTCTTAGGCCAACCCGGCAAGTTTGCTCCAAGCCGACTGTTTGCCGGACCTTTACTAAGCCCGCACTGAGCCGGAATCTGGCGAGACCACCGTGTCCCTTGCCCGTCCCAGAGGTCGCAGCTGATGGCTTGGCATGAACCTGCTGCTGGGCGCGTCCCAGATCTGTGGATGCGTTGTTAGGGTTCGGCGTCAAGTGGATACGGTCAGAGAACGCAACCCTGCCTTGGATCCATCCTATTTCTTGCTGGGAATATCGATGCGTTCTTCGTGTGCCTCACGGCGAACTTCCCAGGGTGAACTTCCCAGGGTGAACTTGCATCACGTTGGTGTTCACGGTATGAGGGGGAGGTGCAGACGGTTGATTTCACCCAAGTCAAAAAGCAGGAGGCGCAAAGCCGCAAGGCGGCTCTGCGGATGGCTGGCCAGGGACGGAAGCAGGCCGCCGCTCTCCAGCGTCGTGCCTCCTTGGTGGGTGACGCCAAGTGGCGCATCACCAACTTGAAGCAGGTTGCCCGCGCCATGTCCCGATGGGCTTGAGTGTGAGGTTTTCCCTCCATCAGTTCTCCGAGGTCTTCAAATTACGGGACGCTGCTGGCAACCCTTACGTCCTGATTGGCGGTCAGGCCGTCAACTACTGGGCAGAGCGATACCTGAAGACCGAACCTCAGTTGAGGCCCTTGCAACCCTTCACGAGTGAAGACATTGATTTCAAGGGAAACGCGGAGGATGTCCGTCGGATCGCTCGGCAGTTGGGCCTGACTCCCCTTTTTCCGGCGAAGGTGGCGATGACCGCGCTGGCGGGCGTCATCCCGTTTCGCATCGGTGAGATCAATTCCAACATCGAGATTGTGCGTCGCGTTCCTGGCGTTTCGGGGGCCGTAGAAGTCACCGCCATCGAGGCGGAATGCAACGGGGTCTCCATCCGCGTTCTGGATCCTATTTCCCTGCTGGCTTCGAAGCTGGAGTTGGTCGCCAAGGTGGCCCAGAAGGATCGCCGCGACGCGCTTCACTTAAAAATCCTGGTTCCGTGTGTTCGTGGATTTCTGGAGGAACTCCTTCGGGAAGTGGAGGCCCAGCACATCCCTGCCGGGCACTGGTTGGGGGCGGTCAACCATGTCCTCAAACTGACCAAGACGCGGCGTGCTCGGAGGATCGCCGAACAGCAGCAAATCCATTGGGAGACGATTCTACCTTTGTCGGCCATCGAACGATGTCCGCACCCGAAAGTTCGGCGATTTCGGGAACAGCAATTGGGCAAAGGTTATCAGAAATCGCAAAGCACCAGCTCGAAGTCCGAAGGAGAATGAGCCTCTGTCTGACCCACCGGTGGAGGTCGCAAAAAACAGGGCACATTTGTGGCGAAAAAGCGGACACCAAAACGGACACCAAAAGGTATGTTTTGGTTAACCGTTAACTTGGGTGAGGTGGCGATTGGGTTGATTTCCTAGGAAAAACGGGCATATTCGCTACGTCAGCCGCGCGATTGAAGGACGATTCCGACCCTCGCCTCCAGCCTTCGCTGGCCTGCGCCAGCTACGGCTGGCAGGCCAGCGAAGGCTGCCCGCCGAAGTCCCGTTCTGCGGGACGAAGGAGGGCTAAGTCCTCGAGTCACGGACCAAGGAGTCAAGGGTTCATGAGCCAGTTTCACTACGTTTACGCGCTGCAATCCGTCTCATCGCCCAATAGTTCCTCATGGGCGAACTCGTGCGGGCCAAAAAGGTAGAAACCCGTTACCGTTGGGACACGATGCGGAACGCGCCCGCCGATGCAGCTACCCCGAGCGCTTCGCCCAGGAAGCCCTCGGACACAACAGCAAGGCGGTCCGCCGGGCCTACGCCCGCAAAGCCCAGGTGGTGGTGCCGCCGCTCTCCGCCTACGAATCGCAACAGGCGAGCGACCTGAGCCGCGAAATCCGTTTCCCGAGCCCGACACTCGTCCCAGTCGAGGCGCATCCCGCGCCGGAATCCAGCGTTGGCAGTCCGGGATGAAAGGCTTGTGAGATTGCCGAAGGATGGGATAGGTTGGTCTCGTGTCTGAGGTATCCATCAAAGCCATTAAGCTGCATGAGGGCAAGGCTCAAGCCGGCCATTCTTGCTGAAAATCACGTTTCCAGCCGGAAAATCGCCGGGGGACGACGCCCGATCATCGACATCGCCAATCAAACCGTCCTCCAGAGACTCGCGGAATATCCCGAACTCAAGATCACAGGCTGGTTCGAGCGCCTCCAAATCAGTCCTACCCGCCGGGCGGCAGCCATCCTGCGAAGCCGTCGCCTGACGCCCCCGTTTCGGGTGCTGGAAGTGTTTGCGGGCGGCGGAACCATGACCGCCGCCCTGACCGGAAACGATCACTTCGTCGTCCAAGCCGGCATCGAGATCGAACCGCGATTCGCCGACGTCTGGCAGGCGGCGCATCCGGAAGCGGCGCTGATCCAGGCCGACATCCGAGCAGTGGAAGTCTCGGACTTGCCGCCATTCGACATCTTGATTGGCGGAATTCCCTGCACGAGTCACTCGAACCTCGGACGGGCCAAAAAGGGCCTCGCGGGCAAACCCGAGCTGGGCGACACCGGCGACCTGTTCATCCCAGTGTTGTCGATGGTGCTCGACCGGATGCCCGCCGCAATCGTGTTCGAGAATGTGCCGTCCTTCGGAACCAGCCTCGCCGGGCAATTGGTAATCACCCATTTGGAGCGCCTCGGCTACCACGTCTTCACCACCATCTTGAAGCCGAAGGAAGAATGGAACGAAATCGAGGACCGCAAACGCTGGCTTCTCGTCGCCAAGCTGGACGAACGGTTGGAGCTTCGCGTCCCGGGCGGCGACAACACAACCCGAGCATGGCCTTTCTCGCCCCCGTTCGTCGACGTCGGTCCGGTCTCCACTTTGAAAGATTGCCTGGAGTGACCCGCGTGGATACGATTTTAGTGTTTATGTTGAACCAACCATTTTGCTTGGACAGTGCTTGGCAATGTGGGCTACGTGCAAAGACAGACCTTTTCCTCGTTTGCAGGACTCGGCGACGTTTAAGCTCGGCTGAAACGGACTAACGTCATCATGTCAAATTCTACGGAGCCAACCAGAAAGCCGGGCCTGCTGCCGCAGACCGACTGGAGCCAGATTCGTCGCCTCAAGTCTGCTCCAAACTCCGAGCAACAGCCATTGCTTAACGTCCTCGCCGAGAACTATTGGACGCCCATTTTTCAATACCTCCTCTGCCAGGGGCACGCGGAGCAAGAGGCCCAGGATATGATCCAGGATTTCTTCGTTTTTGCGCTGCAAACCCGGCTGTTTACGAAGGCTGACGAAGAGCGGGGCAGGTTCCGCTCGTTTCTACTCGGCTCGTTGAACAATTTCATGGCCAACGAGCACCGGAAGCAATCCGCGCAGAAACGAAAGCCAGCTGAGGGCATTGGCAGTCTCGATGAGTTGGTGGACGACGGCTACTACCATCCAAAATCCCTGGTGAATTCGGAGACTCCCGAAGTGCTTTTCCACCGCGCATGGGTGCGCGAAGTGGTGCGGAATGTCCTTGCTGGCTTGGAGAAAGACTTAAAAAGTAGCGGCAAGACGACGCACTTCATCCTGTTTCAGTCCCGCGTTGTGTCGCCTGAACTGGACGGGGACGAGCCGCCGCCCTTGCAACAGCAGGCGCGCGAGCTTGGCTTGGAATACAAGGAAGCGGCCAACCAGATTATCGCAGCCAAGCGCGCTTTTCGGCGTTTGCTGGAAAGGGAGGTTCGTTCCTACGTTCGATCAGAAGACGACATGATGCAGGAACGCCTCGACGTGTTGCACTTCATGAAACTGGAGGGAGGCGCATGATGCCACGTTTTAGCACCCCCTCACCCCTCCAGCGCGTTCCGCAGGTGCAAAACAATTTTCCGGCCAAGCAGACTTCGCCGCCTTTCAGTTTAGGAAAGGGTGATGGCATACGAATCGTCCACCAGTTACGGTCCCCGGCGAGCGGGGAAGACCCTTTCCGAATCCGTGCCTGTGGCTTCGCGGCGATGGGGCGTGGGCTGCGTCTCCCGCTTCCTGCATGTGTCGCCGACGTTCATACTGAGCGGCAGTCTGTTCACCACCGCTCCCCGCGTCAGCATCCAGATTAGCTCCATGAAACTCCTTCGCGAAGGCCAGGTCGTCCGCCAAACCTACGAGGTTGAGAAATTTATCGGCGAAGGAGCGTTTGCCGAAGTGTATCGCGTTAAGCACCGATTCCTGGGTCGGCAGGCAATGAAAGTGTTCAAGATTTCCGGCATGACGCGCGAGGAGACCGAGAAGATGCTGGGCGAAGCCATCATCCTCTCCCGCATCGGCCACCCGAACATTGTCCGTGTCTTTGACGCCGACATCGTGGAGACGAACCGTGGCGAGTGCGCCTTTTTCACAATGGAATACGTCGCAGGCGGGACGCTTCAGGACTTCTGGAAATCTCATGGCTCGTCATTCGTTCCTGTCGAAACGGCGGTGGACATCCTCAAGCAAGTCTGCCGCGGCCTCACTGTCGCTCATTCGGAGAAGCCGCCCATCGTCCATCGCGACGTGAAGCCGCAGAACATTCTCGTCGGTTACGATGCAGGCGGCCTGCGTGCCCGTGTCACGGACTTCGGCCTGGCCAAGCGCGTGAATCCGCTGACGCTACTGGCCAGCGCGCGGGGCACGATGCGCTTCAAAGCTCCCGAAGTCTTCCATAGTCCCAAGAGCGACTCCTGCGCGGGCGACGTGTGGGCCTTGGGCTGCACGTTGTATCTGCTTCTCACCGACCGCCTGCCCTATTCTGAAATTGACGAGGACGAATTCCAGCGAGGCGCGTTCGTTTCTACGCCACTCGCGCCGCCGAGCACCATCCACCTCCATGTCGAGAAATCTCTCGATGCCATTGTCCTCAAGGCGCTGCATCCCAAACCCCGGCAACGCTACTCTGACGC
>Ga0172367_10007616_pt1 | contig 12339 bp, 12 predicted proteins | sample Lak10m_FD_114542 | JGI IMG/M metagenome (GOLD analysis project Ga0172367, IMG submission 114542) | Freshwater microbial communities from Kabuno Bay, South-Kivu, Congo - kab_022012_10m | ecosystem: Environmental > Aquatic > Freshwater > Lake | place: Democratic Republic of the Congo: South-Kivu...
TGACGATCATTCATTTGCCGGACGGCACTGTTCGCCATGTTACACCATTATCGGATTTGCAAACCCGTATCTTGGAATTACTCGGTTTGTCACCAGCCATTTATACTCAACTGGCTGCAAATTCATAAAAGTCAAAACCATTTCAGCGAATGGACAGTAATGTGGGTTTCAATTATAAAATGATGGTTTACAACAAATTTCAATGATTTATTGTCGTTTATTTACGTTTTCGACTTTGAATTAAGAAATTATCTGACTGAAAATTATTTTGTCACAACAATATGTGACATTCGTCACAATTTTGGGTGATAACCAATACTGATAATTCTTATTTATTAATAGCATACTGATAACATGGGAATCAATATTTGACAGGATTGAATTTGGGGCTCTTTTTCAAATAGTTTGCGACAGGAGGGTCCATGACATCTAGTGCGGTTACCGAACAATTAGGGGCAGGTTTACGCAAACATGAGGATCTTACACTTTTACATGAGGTTAGCATTGCAACCGCGGGTGTCTCCCACTTGGAGATGTGTATCCAGTGCGGGTCATGCGGGGGCTCATGCCCCTCAGCGGCCGATATGGATCACACACCGCGCATGATATTCGCCATGCTTAGAGCTGGAATGCGTGATGATATCCTTCGTAGCAATACTCCTTGGGTGTGCGTGTCGTGCTACCACTGCGTGGTCCGTTGCCCGCAACTGGTTCACATTCCAGATGTTATGTACACATTAAAAGGGATGGCGATTTCTGCAAACTTATTTAAGGACTCTAATGCACCCGATTTCGCACAGTCTTTTGTGGGCTTTGTGGAAAATTTTGGGCGGAGCTTCGAATTTGGTCTCGCCTCAAGACATTATTTGAAGCATTATCCGCTGCGGTTACCCGGTATGGCAAACATGGGTCTTGGGATGCTCACTTCTAACCGCATGAATATGCTTCCCAAGAGAATAAAAAATATTGAACAGCTTAAATTAATTCTGAGCAAAGCAAAAACTCTGGAGTTAACCTCATGAACGAATACATCTTGTATCCGGGCTGTTCCATGGAAGGAAGCGCCAAGGCTTATAACGATTCTTTAAATATGATCAAAGGCATACTTGGTATTAAATTGAATGAAATAGATGATTGGAATTGCTGCGGTGCAACCGAATATGTGGGATTAAACCTTATACCCGCTTATTCACTCATAGCAAGAAATCTTGCCTTGGCGGCAAGCCAATTTCCCGCCAATAGTACAGTTGTCGCGCCGTGCTCAGCCTGTTACTTGAATCTGGAAAAAGCCGATTACTATATGGCAGAACGTCCTTCACTTGGGACCAAAGTCAACGAGGCATTGGATGCGGGGGGATTACATTACACCCCAGGGTCTGTTCAAATACGACATTTGCTAGATGTGATCATAAATGATGTCGGGCTCGATGCAATCAAAAACAAGGTAAAAAAACCTCTTTCCGGCCTCAGAGTTGCGCCTTATCTGGGTTGCATGGTCCCCCGGCCTGATTATCAGCGGCGCTGGTCTGATTTCGAGCAACCAACAGAATTGGATGATGTTCTGAAAGCCCTAGGCGCCGATGTGATTGAGTTTCCGCTTAAAACGAGTTGTTGTGGTGGCCATATGACCCAGATAGGTCCGGAAACAGCCTACGAATTAATTCGTCGCTTAGTCTCGACTGCATTGGAGCATAAAGCACATATCATGGTTACAGTTTGCCCTATGTGCCAAATGAATCTAGATGCGTATCAATCCGAAGCCAATCGATATTTTGGAACGAACTACCATATGCCTATCGTATTTTTTACTCAACTAATGGCATTGGCGTTTGGCAAGAATCCTTCAGAATCTGGGTTTGGAATGGAGTTAACAAGCGCGAAGGATGCTCTCGCCCATATTTCCTCGGAAGTTCTTCCAAATACTCCAAACGTCCAAAATAAATCTGAAGGTTTACCTATGCCCTCTGCCAGACTCAGAAAAAAGCCCGGCAAATAATAAGTATGCGATAGGAGATCAGAATGGGCGAATACTCTTCAATCAACCCCAGAATTGGCGTATATGTGTGCCATTGTGGCACTAATATTTCTTCTACAGTTGACGTGGAAAATGTTCGGGACTGGGCAATCCAGCACCTCAGTAAAAATGGGGTGGTTGTATCCCGTGATTACAAATTCATGTGCTCCAGCCTTGGTCAAGAAATAATCGAAAAGGATATCAAGGAATACGGTCTGGAACGAGTTGTTGTAGCCGCTTGTTCACCTCATTTACACGAAAAAACCTTTCGCACCGCCTCTGAAAAAGCTGGATTAAATCCTTACCTGACAGAAATGACCTCAATCCGGGAACAAGTATCCTGGGTACATACTGACAAGAAGGTCGCAACCGAAAAAGCAAAATATTTAATTGCTGGAACTGTTGAAAGAATAAAATATAACGAATCATTAGAAAAATTTAATGTTCCAATAGATCCAAACACTTTAGTCGTCGGTGGGGGGATTGCAGGAATTCAAGCAGCGCTTGAGATTGCTAATGCTGGGTTTCACGTATACCTGGTAGAAAGGGAACCATCCATTGGTGGTCACATGTCCCAATTTGACAAGACCTTCCCAACACTAGACTGCTCGGCATGTATCCTCACACCTCGTATGGTTGAAGCTGGGACAAACCCAAATATAACGCTACTTACTTGGAGCGAGGTTGTAAATGTAACTGGTTTCGTTGGCAATTTTAACGTAAGCATCAAGAAAAAAGCACGCTACATAAATGAAAATCTTTGTACTGGTTGCGGTATTTGCTGGGAAAAATGCCCTAAAAAGGTGATCGACGAAATTTTCGAAGCAGGTTTGGGCTATCGAAAAGCCGTTTACACTCCATTTGCCCAATCAGTACCTAAATATCCAGTAATCGATCATGAGAATTGTACTTTTTTCCAAAAAGGGACCTGTAAAGCATGCGAGAAATTTTGTCCAACTGGATCGATAGATTTTGAGCAGGAAGATGAAGTACTCAACATAACGGTTGGCAATGTTATTCTGGCAACAGGATATGACCTGTTCGATGCCCGTAAGGTGAGCAATTACGGTTATGGTCGATTACCTAACGTCTTCACGAGTATGGAATTTGAACGCCTCAGCAACGCCTCAGGTCCAACAGGGGGTGAAATCACGCTTCGCGATGGGAAAACTCGCCCCAAGACCGTAGGAATCATACACTGTGTAGGTTCCCGCGACAAGAATTTTAACAATTATTGCTCCACCATATGCTGCATGCAGAGTCTGAAATTTTCACATTTAGTAAAAGAGCGGACCGGAGCAGATGTTTACGAGTTTTATATTGATATGCGCACAGCGGCAAAATCTTATGACGAATTCTACCAACGCGTTCTCGAAGAAGGTACCCTCTTTGTACGCGGAAAAGTTGCGGAAGTTAGTGATGCTGCCAGAGAGCCTCACGAAATTGGGAAGCTGATCATCCAGGTGGAGGACACTTTAATTGGAAAACAACGAAGAATTCCGGTTGATATGGTTGTATTATCAATCGGCATGGAACCGAGGTACGATGCAAAGGAGATAGGAAAGCTTTTCGGAATTTCTTGTTCCTCTGATGGCTGGTTTATGGAGCGTCACCCCAAATTGGATCCCATTTCTACGATGACAGAGGGAATCTACATTGCAGGGAGCGCTACCGGACCAAAAGATATCCCCGCGAGCGTCTCTCAAGGGGCGGCTGCCGCAGCTCGCGTTCTTGACAAAATATTACAAAAAGAAGTGGAGCTCGAGCCCATTCGTGCCTCTGTCGATGAAACAATTTGCTCGGGATGCAGACTATGTAACAATCTTTGTCCTTTCAATGTAATATTTTTCATTGAAGATCTTTCAATCACAAGAGTAAATCCTGCGCTTTGCCAGGGATGTGGAACTTGCGTTGCCGCATGCCCAGCAGGAGCAATTAGCGGTACAGGCTTTAGTAATCAACAGATATTTGCCCAAATTGATGGCCTCTTGATGGATATTTAGGAGATCAATATGAGCCAATCATTCGAACCTGTTGTAATTGGTTTTACTTGTAATTGGTGTTCATATCGAGCTGCAGATACTGCTGGCACCGCACGGGTGAAGTATGCCCCCAACGTGCGTCTCATAAGGTTAATGTGCTCAGGTCGCCTAGATCCAACATTTGTGATTAAAGCGCTTGCCGGAGGCGCTGACGGAGTAATGATCACCGGATGCCATCCTGGAGATTGTCATTATATTGACCAAAATTACAAAGCACTAAGACGTTTCTTACTTCTTCGACGCACCCTCAAGGGGTTAGGTATAGACCCAGGGCGTATCAAGTTAATTTGGGCAAGCGCAGCTGAAGGGATGAGACTGGCAGCGGAGATCAACCAATTTGTTGAAGAAATAAGGATCTTAGGACCATTGGGTTGGCCTCGGTGGGATAAAGAGGTAACGCAAAACGAAAATATCAAGGAGGTCGCATGAATGGCAAACCCAAATTTGCAATGTATTGGGCATCTTCTTGCGGGGGTTGCGAGATCGCGGTTTTAAATATTCATGAAAAAATCCTTGATGTGGACGCTGCCTTTGAGGTTGTATTCTGGCCTGTTATGATGGACGCAAAGTATAAAGATGTTGAATCGATGGAAGATGGATCGATTTTTCTTACACTTTTTAATGGAAGCATGCGAAATAACGAGAATGAAGAAATCGCCAGACTTTTGCGAAGAAAATCAAAGGTGATGGTTTCCTTTGGTTCGTGTGCCACGGAAGGATGCATCCCCGGTCTAGCAAATCTTTTTCCGGCTCAGGAAATCATTGATACCGCTTTCAATACAGAGAGTACTGACAAGCAAAACGAATTTCTACCTGAGCCCAATTGTGATGTGCCCGAAGGTAAAATCTCAATCCCTATGTTGAATACGCGAATTAAGACTTTGGAGCAAATTGTTGATGTAGACTACTACATGCCAGGTTGCCCTCCCGAATCACACCAGATTGCAGATGTGATCGATCTGATCATTAAGGTGATCAATGGAAAAGCCGACCTCCCTCCAAAAGGATCAGTAATTGGCGCGGGACCTTCCACAATCTGCGATGAATGTCCAAGGGAACGAAATATTAAATTGATAACCGCATTTCACCGCATTCAAGAAGTTGCCCCACTCGATCCAACAATTTGTATTTTGGAACAGGGTGTGCCTTGCAATGGCCCGGCTACCCGTTCAGGATGCAACGCCCGTTGCCCACGTGTTGGCGCCCAATGTATCGGTTGTTATGGTCCTGCGGAAGGTGTAATAGATTATGGTGCCCGGTTAATCACTTCATTTGCCTCTGTCATAGATTCGAAAGAACCAGAGAAAATTGAAGAAATCATTGATGGGATTCCTGACCCAACTGGTCAATTCTATCGTTTCAATCTTGCTGGTTCTCTGCTTCGAACAGGGGCATCAAACTGGCAAAAGAACGGGCATTAGGAGATTATATATGGAAACCTCAAACCGGATAACAATCGATCCCATCACTCGTCTTGAAGGACATGGCAAAATAGAAATCTTCCTCGATTCAAACGGAAACGTTTCCAATTCTTATTTTCAAATCCCCGAATTGCGGGGTTTCGAACGATTTTGCCTAGGTCGTCCTGTCGAAGAAATGCCCACCCTGACAAATAGAATATGCGGAGTCTGTCCGGAAGCGCATCACATGGCATCTGCGAAGGCGGCAGATGCCGTTTATCACGTAGACCCACCCCGTCCTGCAAAATTATTGCGCGAATTACTTTACATGGCGTTTTACGCGACAGATCATACTACTCATTTTTATGCCTTAGGAGGACCCGATTTTATCGTTGGACCCGAAGCCCCAGTAGCCGAAAGAAATATACTTGGCGTTATTCACAAAGTTGGGTTGGAAATAGGAAACAAAGTTATCCAAATGAGGAAATATGGCCATACGGTGATAGAAATGATTGGGGGAAGAAAAGTACATCCCGCAACGGCAATACCTGGTGGCATCACGAAGATACTGGATAAGGAAGAAAGAAAGCAAATTGAAGAGATGGGGAGATGGGCGATTGAATTCGCATTATTCAGTCTTCAAACTTTTAAAGAAATCGTCCTCGCCAACAAATCTTATCTTGACCTCATAATTGGGGATATCTATACCCATAAAACTTATTACATGGGATTGGTAGATGAGAGAAATCAGGTAGCCTTCTATGATGGGAAAGTGAGAGTGATGGATCCTACTGGCGAGGAATATGTAAAATATTCACCGAGTGATTATCTCAAGCACATTTCTGAACATTTGGAACCATGGACGTACCTGAAGTTTCCTTATCTCAAGAATGTAGGCTGGAAAGGATTCGTAGACGGAAAAGATTCAGGGGTCTATATGGCAACGCCTCTATCCAGATTGAATGTTTCTGAAGGTATGGCTACTCCAAGAGCCCAGGAAGCGTATGAAGATTTTTACAGCAGCCTTGGGGGGAAGCCAGTCCACCAGAGGCTTGCAACTCATTGGGCACGACTTATAGAATTATTATATGCCGCCGAACATTGGGTCGAACTAGCAACTGACCCGGAAATTACCTCACCTAATGTGCACAATAAACCAACAGAAATCCCAACCGAGGGTGTTGGGATAGTCGAAGCCCCTAGAGGAACTTTAACGCATCACTACGTCACTGACGAGCGGGGTTTGATAAAGAAGGTAAATCTTATTGTAGGTACAACGAACAACTATGCTCCAATTCAAATGTCCACAAATAAAGCTGCTCGTGCATTTATTAAGAACGGAAATGCAACTGAAGGGTTGCTTAATATGGTCGAAATGGCATTTCGAGTTTACGACCCCTGCTTTGGCTGTGCCACCCACTCACTTCCCGGTCAAATGCCGCTCGAAATCACGATCCATGATGATGCCGGCAAGATCACTGAGGTAATTACGCGAAATATCGACTAACCCTTTATTGAATTTTCTCCCAAAACTTATGACTACTCTTGTTGCAGGTATTGGTAATCCGATCTTAAGTGATGATGGTGTTGGCTGGGTAGTAGCAAAAGAAGTTGCAAAAATAATCGGAGAAAACGATCCAAACCTTTTTGTGAACAGCTTTTCGCTTTCAGGAATCGCATTAATGGAACAGATGGTTGGGTTTCAGAAAGTAATACTTATTGATTCGCTCAATACCTGTAAATTTCCCGTGGGAAAAGTTCAGTCATTTCCACTTAGCGATGTAAATGACCTATTCTTCGGACACAGCGCATCCCCTCACGACTTATCTCTAAAAAAAGCATTGGTCCTCGGGCGCAAATTGAACGCCAATTTGCCAAATGACCGAGAAATATACTTGGTTACAATTGAAGCGCATCATATCACTGACTTTGGTGAAAAACTTACCCCTGAAATCGAAGAAGCGGTTCCAAATGCCGTTCAAGAGGTTCTAAGATTATTAACCATCCTTAACTAATTTTCGTGGTTACACGCAAGTTTATTACAACCCCAATAACTATTAAAGAATAATAATTCAAAAATAAACTAATTACGCCCGAGCATTTTTTCATTCAGTTTGCTTACTTTTTCCTTTTTCCATATTTTCGAGATCCAAAAGGTGAAGGTCAAGTGCTCCTACTGAAATTTGGATCTCTCTAATTGACATCGCTAATGCAATTGCCATCAGGAAAAGACTGGCTACAAAGACCCATTTCCCTACTTCAACCCACCCCATGAAAAGAACTAACATACATATTACGCATAAGAGAAGGCTGGAAACTCCAAAAGCCTGCATGTCTCTTATCAAGTTGATCCTGTAGCGTAAATTCTCAATTTGCCCATACAATATTTCATCAGGACCAATTTTATAATTAGCATGCAATTGTCTTATCAAATTGGCCAGGGCCAAAAATCGATTCGTGAACGCTAATAAAATCAAAGAAATTGCCGGAAAAAGCAAAGCTGGGGTATTCAAACTAATTTCCAATTTCCACTCCTACAATTTTTCAAACCATTCATTTGATTAATTTTATTATTATAATCGTTTCACATCATGCGATCCACTTTCATAAATCCCTGCTGGGGTAATTTCAATAAATTCAGCCATTTCCTGTAATTCTAAAATATTATGCGCACCTCCGTAACTTAATCCAGAGCGTAACCCTCCGACAAGTTGCAATAACACTTCCCCTACATTTCCTCTATAAGGTACAACTGCTTCTACTCCTTCAGGGACAACCTTCATCCAATCTTCCTGGTCCTCTGCGCTTTCATCTCGACTTTGTTCAAATGCCCTACGCCCAATGGTTGCGGCCAAAGACGCCATACCACGGACAACCTTCACTTTTTGTCCGTCCCTAATGACGGGTGACCCAGGCGCTTCTTCAGTACCAGCAAACATACTGCCAACCATTATTGTCTCAGCCCCTGCCGCCAATGCTTTCACCATATCGCCAGCTTTTTGAATACCCCCATCCGCAATAATTGGAATATTGCGACCCGATTCTTTTACCCCTGTAGCGCTGTCAATAATTGCTGTTAATTGTGGTACGCCAAAACCTGTGACAATCCGTGTTGTACAAATCGAACCAGGGCCAATCCCAACTTTTATCGCACTTGCGCCGGCTTCACATAATTCGCGCGCACCCTCCCTTGAAGCCACATTTCCGGCAATTATTTCGGTATTAGGGAAGTTCTTGCGAATATCACGCACCATTTTAATACAATGATCTGCATGACCATGAGCAATATCCAACACTAGAATATCAGCACCTGCATCTAAAAGCGCAGCGACGCGATCCAGTTCACCTTTGGTAACTCCTATAGCTCCACCAACTCGTAAACGACCTTTCTCATCCAACGCAGCCAGAGGATTTCGCAAAGGTTTTAGCACATCTTGCGCGGTAATTAATCCCTTAATTGTTCCATCCTCATTAAGAACTGGTAATTTTTCTATTCGATTTTCAAAAAGCAGCTTCCGGGCTTCTTCAATCGAGAAGTTAATTTTTACAGTTACGAGCTTTTCTAACCCCGTCATCACTTGATCAATCGACTTTCGGTCGGGTGGCGCCAGACTGACGTCTCTGGAGGTAATAATCCCCATAACCTTGTTTGCATCACTAGTGACAACCAACCCACCAACCCCATGACGATGCATCATTTCGCGAGCCAAATCCACGGTTGAGTTTATATTGATGCAATATGGATTCTCAACCATAACAGCCTGAGCCCGTTTCACCGCCTTTATTTGCTTGGCATGTAAATCGATTGGCATGAATCGATGAATTATTCCAATCCCACCAGCATTCGCCATCGCAATCGCCATGGCCGTTTCGGTTACCGTATCCATATTCGCACTGATCACAGGAATATTTATTCTGATATTTTCTGTAAGTCGGGTAGTGGTATCGACTTGTTTTCTGGATGTTATTGAAGAACGACGAGGTAAAAGCAGAACATCGTCGAAAGTAAGTCCCTTTGAAGCTCGAATTTTCATCACAACCTCCAATAATTTTCGCAAACCAAGAACTTTTTCGTCTGAATTAATATTCCTTGTCCTTGCTTATTGACATAACTCTAACATCCCCTTATACGTGTCCAAATACATTATCCTTGGAACCTGGGTTGGCTCAGTGTGAAGATTTGGCCAACTATTTCGAATGATATTTTTGAGTTTCTTTCGGAGGACTATAGAATTCTACTCATATAAGTAGATATGGATTTATAAATTGTCGAATTATCACTTAGATCAATTAAAGGGTTTCCAGAATAATCCATCGCAGCAACATCGTCATCCGCAGAAATTGTACCCAATAACGGAATTCCTAATTTTTCGACAAAAGTTTTTGCTTCAAGGGGCAGTACTCCTTGAAGTCGGTTTATGATCAAATAAGATTTTTCTATTCGAATGTCAAGCTCTTTACTCATATCTGCGATCCGTTGAGCAGCAACCAGACCTCGTTGAGAAGGATCACTTATAATTAGGAGGTGCTGAACATCTCTGGTCGTTCGTCGCGACAAATGCTCCATCCCTGCTTCATTATCAATCACCACATAAGCATAATGTTTACTCAACCCATCAATTACTTCTCGTAAATTATGGTTCACGGCACAATAGCAGCCCTGACCTTCTCCCCGACCCATTGCAATTAAGTCAAATCGAGAGCCCTCAGCCAATGATGACCTGACATGATATTCCAAATATTCACGTTTGGATATCCCACCTGGAAGCCCACCCATCGCGGCTCCCCCTTGAACAAGAGAATCTTTAACCTGGTGCAGCATATCCTCTCGGATTTCGCCAACTGTAAAGTCCAAATCTAGCCCAAGTACCATATTTAGATTTGATGAGGGATCTGCGTCGATAGCCAGAATAGAACCGGTCTGGTTTTGCGCCAGATATTTAATTACCATGCCTGCAATCGTTGTCTTCCCTACCCCGCCTTTTCCTGCGAGAGCGATAGTTGTTGTCATCTTCTCATATCCTTTAATTAAATCTGCGCATTTCTGCGTTCAAAACTTAACAATTGGTCAAGTATTCCTTGAACAGATTCCCGCAATGCCGGGACATGATCATAAACAGGAATACCTTGTCTATCTGCCTCTTGTACACCCATGTCAGCGGGCATAAATCCAATCAAGGGTATTTGTCGAGATTCAACCCGGAGAAATTCTGCTTCATCCCGGTTTCTTACTTTATTCCCAACTGTGTATAGCCGATTTAGGCCAATATCATTTGCCAATTTCATTATCTGTGTTGCAGTTCCTAAGGAACGTCTTGTAGGCTCTACAACAATTAACATAGCATCAACAAAGTCTACTGTCGCACGGCCCAAATGCTCGACACCGGCATACATATCCAACAGAAGAAACTCATCTTTTCGGAACATCAGGTTGGTAAATAATGTTTTGAGCATAGCTGCTTCTGGGCAAATACAACCAGAACCACCAGTCTCGACACTACCCATTTCAAGGAGACGCACTCCTCGATGCGCAACGCTGAACCTTTCAGGGATATCATCGACACGCGGATTAATAGTAAAGAAACCACCGATTTGTCCTTTTTTTGCACCTGTCCGTTCTAAAATCAAATCATCCATTTCAGATATTGGATGCAGTTTATGAAGCAAGTCATCAGGAAAACCTAAAGCCCCTGCCAGGCAGGGAGAAGGATCTGCGTCAACAGCCAAAACCTGATGGCCACGATCAGCCAAAATTTGTCCAATTAATGCAGTGAGTGTCGTTTTCCCTACTCCACCTTTACCAGTAATAGCGATTTTCATTTTCAGAAATCTCCACTTTTAGTATTTGATGCCCTCTTGATTATACGACGAACCAGATGACTACCTATAATCGCGCAGGCATCAATTGGAACGTAATGAGTTACAGCAGAATCAAATAGGATTTTACAGGAAGATGGAAACTCATCATCGCCGAGCCAATAATTAATTTGAACAGATATTTTCGGCAAAACCGAAAAGGTAAAAGCGGCATCAGCCTGCTGACAATATTCTCCATTTTCTTGCGAGCAAGCGTCCTTAAATGCCACTAAATTTACCCCGAAAGAACGAATAATTTCATCCCCCGAATATCCCTGAAAAGCTGAACCATACATTCTGCCATCCGGTAAATCGGCAAAGGAAACAAATTTTCCAGAAAGGGAAGATCCATCTGCTGTAGAAAAATAATATAACAAAAGTAATTGCTGCATTTCAGGTAGTACATCGCCTGAAGCATTTTGAAAAAAGAATTCCGGAAATTGGCCAAAAACATAATTATCGTACAGCCTTAGCTGAAAAACTCCTGTTGTCTTGGTTTTCGGTAAGAAAACGCTTCCTGTCCGAAAGGAAAGCTCCTCAGGCGAAATTGATTTTAGGCTTGTTCTTAAAATCCCCATCTTTCGAGAAACTCCAGTATTATCCCCACTCTGATTTGGCTTTTTGATCGAAAACATGTTTTTCTCCATAACGAAAAATATCCTGGTTGATTACAAACCGGCACAAGATCGATCAGATACTACCGGGACGAGTCATTGCTCCTTGATATCACATTATTCTAGATTGTTCACCAACCTTCTCATAAGAAACAAGAAACATAATAGAAAATTTCTATTCCAAAAAATAAAGGTCTCAACTGGCTACAATAAATCCATATTATTCAAGGTAATTCGTTGCAGGCACGCCTAAGGGAATGCATTTTCTATTCGCAAGCTTTTTTTCATTAAATTAATCCAAGTTGCTACCAAAGGAATTGGACAGAACAGGCAAGAACGAAAAGGGCAACCTTGAGTTCAAAGCCTTTGGCAGTGACAGCGTGAATAGATTTAGGTAATAATCGTTCAATCAA
>Ga0172367_10007617_pt1 | contig 12339 bp, 12 predicted proteins | sample Lak10m_FD_114542 | JGI IMG/M metagenome (GOLD analysis project Ga0172367, IMG submission 114542) | Freshwater microbial communities from Kabuno Bay, South-Kivu, Congo - kab_022012_10m | ecosystem: Environmental > Aquatic > Freshwater > Lake | place: Democratic Republic of the Congo: South-Kivu...
CGTTTCTCGGTCATCTGACTGCGCTTGTCTTCGGTCAGCGATTCGGGCAGCCAGGCGTAAATCAAAATCAGGTTGATGAGGGAGACTGCGGCGGCGGCGAAGGCGGGGACGGCGTAACCCCATTGGCTGAGTAATCCGCCTGTGACGGGTCCGATGATGAAGCCCAGCCCGAATGCCGCGCCAACCATGCCCAAGCCTTTCGAGCGGCTCTTTTCATCGGTCACATCGGAGATGTAGGCTTGCGCCACACTCAAATTGCCGCCTGTGAGCCCATCGAGGATGCGGCTGGCGAAGAGCATCCACAAGGCATTGGCGAAGCCAAGTAGCAAAAAGCCGAGGAAAGTCCCGAAGACGCTGACCAGTAACACGGGGCGGCGTCCGAAGCGGTCTGAGAGACGACCGAGGATGGGAGCGCCGATCAACTGCATGAGGGCGTACGAGGCGATCAAAATCCCCGTCACGGTCTGGCTGGCTTGGAAGGTTTCGGCGTAATATGGCAGCAGCGGAAGAATCAGGCTGAAGCCGAGCAAGTCAATGAAGACGACGAGGATGATGGAGAAAAGACGTTTGTTGTTCATAATTCCTTTTTTAAAATTAACCACGGAGACACTGAGACACGGAGAATCTTTTTGTCTTTCTCGGTGCCTCCGTGCCTCAGTGGTTAGTCTTCGGGTTTTGTAACGGATAAAAATTTTGGCTGATACGCTTCCTGATAGTGCATTTCAAACTCAGGCGTCTTGCCTGTCTTCGTCAGGTTTTCCCAGCCGACGCGGATCAACCCAAAGAGCGGAGTCCACGGCTTGAACAATTTGACTTCGACAAACTCGCCGCGCTGATTGGCAACGGCTTTGACCAATTTGTCCGAAGCATATTTGGCGGGTCTGCCGAGGAAACGCAGCACGAAGCCAAAATTTTTCAACATCTCCCGTCCGCGCTCGCCGACCACGTTGGGACTGGTCAGCATGTCGGTGGTCATCATGCCAGGGCTGAACCCTAAAATCTGTACGCCGCTGCCTTTGAGTTCAACGGCGAGGGTGCGCGTGAATGAAGTCAGCCAGGCTTTGGTCGCACCGTAGAGTCCAGTGGGCGAGGCGGGGCGCAGAAAACTTCCGTTGCCGTAGATGTTGACCAGCATTCCCTCTTTGCGCGGCAACATATAACGCATGATCGCCTGCGTGCATTGCAGCACGCCGAAATTATTCGACATGAACATATCCAGCGCGTCTTGCGGATTCATGTCGATCATCATGCCCGCTGCGTTGGAATATCCCGCGTTGTTGACCCAGACATCGATGCGACCAAATTCCGCGAGGACATCATCCACCAGTTTGTAGACTTGTTCTTCGCTGCGGACATCAACGACGAATCCGCTGACTCGTCCCTTGGGCTGGAGACTGGTCAACGCGCCTTCGACTGCTTTCTGGCTTCTGCCTGTGACCGCGACGACGGCTCCCGCTTCGAGCATGGACTGGGCGATGGCGAATCCAAATCCGCGCGTGGAGCCTGTGACGACGACTACTTTATCTTTGAGTTTGCTCATGCTGGCAACAACAAAAGAATGCCGAAGATGATTTCAACGGCAACGCTAATCCAATTGGATTGCACGGAAGATTTGTCGAGGAAAATTGAAACCAGCCGCACCACGCCGATGGTGAGGTAGGTGATGCCGAGCATTTGATACGTCTCGCGCGTGCCGAGCAAAAAGACGGCGATGCCCAAACCGATGAAGACCCCGCCAAGGATCGAGCGGATTTCGGTGATTCCGCGCGCGCCAGGGGCGGTGAGTCCTGTGAAGCCTTCCACTCCGCGCGGGTTGACGAGGGACACCAGTCCCGTCAGGATGGTGGCGATGACCGCGCTGATTTGTAGAATTTTGATAATCATGATTTTCCTAACTGTTTTGATGTTTTGCCAAAGTCTAAAACCCTAACCACGGAGTCACTGAGGCACGGAGTTCGTTTATTCTTTCCTCAGTGTCTTCGTGTCTCCGTGGTTCAATCGGTCTGTTGAAAAAATTACAACTTGGGGATTAACACAGGCGTCTTCTTCTTATATGTTTCGTAATCTTCCTGCCCGCCCCATTTTTTATCCGCTTTCTTTTCGAGCAGCGGAATCCCACTGACGCGGGTCAGGAGCAGGGTGACGAAAATCGGCGAAATCATGGCGACCCACTGCCAGCCTTGCAAGACGGGCAGGGCGATGATTGCCACGCCGAGCCAGAGGACAATCTCACCGAAGTAATTGGGATGGCGCGAGCGAGACCAAAGCCCCGTTCGGATGAACTTGCCTTTGTTGGCTGGGTCGGCGTTGAAGCGGCTCTTTTGCGCGTCGGCAATCACTTCGAATGCGAAGCCGAAAATCCATACCAGCAAACCGACGATGGCGAAGATATCCAATTCTTTTCGGGTGGAGGCGGTGATGGCGACCAGCGCCGCCGCCACCGTGAACGTGACCCACAAGCCTTGAATTGTCCACACGTTGAGGAAGCGGAAGAAGGACGGCTTGAGTTCGTCGAAGCGGTCATCCTTGCCCGCTTTTTGAATGCGGCTGAACAGAAAACTTCCCAGTCGGACTGCCCAAATGGCAACCAGCGCGGCGAGCAAAATCGAACGCGCGTCCAGATTGGGACTAAGAAGAATTGCAATCACAACCAGCGTGATATAGGTGATGCTGCCCGTGAGGTCGAAAAACTTCTCGGTCTGGAATTTGTAAGAAGGGATGAACACCACCCATTGAATGACAAACGCCAGCCCGACCAATATGGCGAATACTGGAATCCCGGCAACCGAACTGCCATTTTGACTCCCCGCCAAAGCGACCAAAACTCCAACCACGACGAGGATGATAAAAACAGCTAATGATTTGCGTTCTGCTTCTTTCATGAAATTTCTCCTTGTAAAAATGTCCCGAAGGCTTCCAGTGGACGCTCGAATTTTTGAAACGAACCTTCGTGACGGTGTGTATTAAAACCCGCGCCGTTGACCTTGCCACGGGGGAGGGGTGTTGTTTTTGAATTCATCCACGCTGGGACCCTTCAACTGCGCCAGTCGCCATGTGCCGTAGAGGTAGGTGAGGATGAGCAATAAAATCGTGAAGGGCCAGCCCGTGATGAAGTTGGTTGCTGCCAGCAGTGTCACGTCTTCGCTTTGATAGACTGAATATTGCAGGAACAGACGGGCGGCGAAGAACACAGCCCAGCCGAAAGTCGTCTCGCTGTAGGCGGGTCGCACCTGCGGATGCCAGTACCAATCCCAGGGCCAGCGGCGGGCGATGAAACTTGTCCACGCCACCATTGGGCGGCGGATGACCAGACTGACGATGGTCAACAGCAAGGTCATGCTTCCACTGACGAGGCTGGGCAGGAAGAAGCCCTCTGACTTGCCCAAAATCCACACGATACCGATGGCGACTGCCACACTGCCGACTCCAGCCAGTGCGTAAATCAGCGATTGCCTGCGGACAATTCGCGTGGCGGCGATGACCACCGAAAGCCCAAGCGCACTCCACATCGCGGCTTGGAATCCAGCCAGCCCGTTGACCAACAGAAAAATAATCGGCGGCAGGATGGCGTCGAGGAAGGAGTTCCGTCCCGCAAGCACGGTGCGGAGTTCATCGAGCAGTTCGCGTGATTTGGATTGAGTCATGTCGAAAACCAGTTAAACACAAAGGTCACAAAGGGAAAGCCTTTTAACAACTTTGTGTACTTCGTGTCCTTTGTGTTTGATTCTTTTTGATTACGCATTTTTCCCAAGCCAGAACTTGCGCCAGTCGCTGCCGCTGGATTGCAGGGCGAGGAAGGCGTACAAACTGCCAGCGAAGAAACCAAGCACCATCATTCCAATTGTCCACAGAATGGCGATGGGCAGGGATTTTTCACGGTAGATGATCCAGCCAGAGAAGAGGACGAAGCCTGTGTACAAATCCACGAGGGAGACGATGCCCCACGGCATGGCGGTCAACTGTCCGCCTTCGCCGAAGAAGTCGCCGACGGTGAAGCCGTAAATCAGCACAGCGGTCATGGCGAGGATGCCGAGGAAGGAAATGGCTTTTGCAAGTTTCATGAATCTACTCCTTTGAAACACACGCAAACCCAATCGCGCCGATGCCGAGGTGCGCGCCGAGGACAGGCGTAATCTGGACGATGGGCACGTTGCCGCCTTCGGGGAAGAAGGAGCGGATTTGGTCGCGCAGGGCTTCGGCATCTTCCCGAACGCCGGCATGGACGATGGCGAGTTTTTCGTAGGGCGCGTATTCTGCCAGCCAATCGAGCAGGCGTTGGCGGGCGCGGTTATTGGTACGTGTGCGATGCGCCGAGGCTTTGCCCATGTTCATGTGCAACAGCGGCTTGAGTTGCAACAGTTCGCCGAACTTGGCAATCGCAAAGTTCATGCGCCCGCCGCGCCGCAGGTATTCGAGAGTCTTCAGCGAGGCGAAGACATAGGTGCGCTTCATGAAGTCGTGCAAGGCGGTGACAATTTCCTCCACCGTTTTGCCGACTTTTGCCAGTCGCGCGGCTTGCTCCACAATGAAGCCTTCGCCGAGACTGAGTTGGGTCGAATCCAAAACGGTGACGGGAATACGGGTGAACTGCTCCGCCGCTGTCCGCGCCGCATTGATGGTGGCGCTCAAAGTCTCGGAAAGGTGGATGGATAGAATCGCCTGCGCCCCTTCGTCCGCCAACCGCTCGTAGGCTTGGATGAAGGTCTCGATGCTGGGGGTGGCAGTCTTCGGCGCGGACTTGTAGCCAGGCAACCGCTCGTAGAATTCCTCCCGTGACAGGTTGACTCCGTCGAGGTAACTTTCGTCGCCTACGTTGATATACAACGGGACGATGGTAATTGCCTGCTCGCTGACCACTTCCGCAGGCAGGTCACAGGCGCTGTCGGTCACGATGCGAATGTTCATTTCTGCTCCTCTCTTGTTAGATAACAATAAAATTTCTGATTGCCAATGCCTAATCTCTAATTACGCTTTCGCCTGCTCATTCAGCCATTCCTTAATCGGCTTGCCCTGCCCGTTGATATGTTTCTCGACTGCCTGGGCGTAAACCTTCATAAACGTGGAAAGTTTTTTGAGCGGCTTTTCGTGATACTCGAAGAGAGTCTTGAGCCAATCCATTTCATCGGTCAAGTGTTCCATGCCGCCAAGTTGCAGGGCGGCGGCGATGTTATCTCCCAAAAACTGGATGCCCGTGTTAAGTTCTTCCGTTTCGATGGAATGGGCGGCGGATTTTTCGCGCACCATGCTTTCGATGCCCGCCCGCCTGGCGATGAACGCTTCGCGCGCTTCGAGGTATTCTTTTTCCACTGGTGTGACGGGGTTGGGTTTGACCTTGTTCTGCAACAACGTCTCGATGGTCTCCAGCGAGTTTGGGATTGAGTCGCCGAGGTAGTAGCCTGGGATGCGCCGGGCGAGGTCGGGCAGCAGGTTGAAAATCCGCCCGCCGTAGCCAATGGGAATATCCAGCCGCGCCAATTCCTGCGCGGTCGCTTGCAGGGCGGCGGCGGTAATCAACGTCTGCGCGACGAGGATCAACAGTTTGCCGCGCACCGACTTGACCGTCTCGGCAAAATCTTCGGCGGGGACATTGGCTCCGAGGTAAATCACATTCAAACCGCGGCGGCGGAGCAGGAGCGAAATCAGCAACGGGGTGAAGGTGTGCCACTCGTTGGGCGGACATCCCACCAACACGGTCTGATTCCGCGACGGGGCGGGGGAGGCGCTCAGGAGCGAATCCAGCCGCCGCGTGGCAAGCCCCGAAGCAAAATGTTCCTGCTGAACCGAAGCGGCGTTTTCGTACCACATGCCGCCGACCTCTGCCATGCCTTTTTGCAGAATCTCCGTGCAGACCGCTTCGACGGGGAAAATCGAAAATGCCTGGTTGAGAACCTGCTCGGCGTTCGATTCGCTGAACTTCAGGCAGGCGGTAATCCACTTGGCGCGGAGCGAATCCAGCGTGGTGTTGGGTGGCACATAAATGGCGGGGACTGCCGCTTCGGGCTGGGACGAAACGGCGAAACCCTCCAACGGGTCAACTCCCGAAGCATGGTGTTCGTTCCACAAGTCCACTGCGCGCGAGATGGAAAGCCCCTCATCCTGTCGCTCCAAAAGCCACCGGATGGTTTCGATGTCGTACTGTGAATACAAGCGATGTCCGCCCGCCGTTCGTTCAGGTTGCGGAAGCCCGTAGCGGCGCTCCCAGGCGCGGAGTGTGTCCGCGGGGATTTTAGTCTCCTGCAAGACGACTTTTAAGTTGAAGGCGGGGTTTTTACTGAATGGCATGACTGCTCCGTTTTGCAAAGGTTTTGCACAGGTATTGTATCATATTTGCACCAAAATGGTAGGGAATTCAAACCAGCCAAATGCCTGTCATGGATGACCAATTACAAACCTTCAAAAAACTTCGAGTAAAATTGAAATGTATCCAATACCCCATTAATAAGAGGAACCCATGCCCCAAATCAAAGCCGTGAATCATGTTGCCGTCGTTGTGGACGATATGGAAAAGTCGCTTCTATTCTGGCGCGATGCGTTGGGAATCAAACTGCACGAACTGCGCGACGTCCCTGCCGAAAAATCACAAGTGGCGTTTTTGCCCGTGGCTGGCGCTGAAGTGGAACTGGTGATGCCGACCACCGATGACTCAGGTATTGCCAAGTACCTCGCCAAGCGCGGACCTGGAATGCACCACCTCTGCCTCGAAGTGGACGACATCGACGGGATGATGTCCCAACTCAAGGCGAAGAACATCCGCCTGATCAACGAAGAGCCGCGCACCGCTTCCGATGGCAAACGTTACGCCTTCATTCATCCCGAATCGACGGGCGGTGTGCTGGTGGAGTTGTATCAGGTCTAGGAATGTCTGAAAACATCGAAGCTATTTTGCAAGACGAGTGCGGGCTGGTCAAGGACCGCCCCATTATTGTCGGCGTTTCAGGCGGACCTGACAGCCTGTGCCTGCTGGATATTTTGCGGCAGGCGGGGTATGTGCTGATTGTGGCGCACTTCGATCACCAGTTGCGACCCGAATCCAGCGAAGATGCGCGGATGGTGGAGAAGACCGCGTCGCGCTTGATGTTGGGATGCCTTATCGATGGGGCGGATGTTCGCGCTTACGCCGAACAGGAAAAATTATCGCTCGAAGAAGCCGCGCGCAACCTGCGCTATCGTTTTATGTTTCAACTGGCGCGTGATCGCAACGCCCAGGCGGTAGCGGTGGGACATACCGCCGACGATCAGGTGGAAACAATTCTCATGCACTTTGTACGCGGCAGCGCATTGAGCGGGCTGAAAGGCATGTCGCATCGTTCGATCATAAAAACCTTTGATCCTCAAATTCCAATTGTGCGCCCGCTGTTGGGCATGTGGCGCGAAGAAACCATCGTCTATTGCGCGGCGAATGGCTTGCGTCCGCATTATGATTCCAGTAACGACTCCGTTGATTTTCAGCGCAACCGCATTCGACATTTACTCATCCCCAACCTTGAAACCTACAATCCAAGGTTTCGTGAAGCCGTGCTGCGCATGTCCCAATCTCTCAAAGGAGATTATTCCTTGTTGATGGATATGCTCGAAACCGCCTGGCAGGAAACCGTGACGGAAGCGGATGAAAATTCAGTCACTTTTGCTTCGGACCTGCTTTCCAAATATTCGATTGGACTCCAGCGGAATCTCGTTAAACATGCCATGCAGACCCTGTCGCCCGGGGTCGATGTAACCTACTCCACGCTCGACCGCGCCGTGTTGTTGATCAACAACCCATTCCTCGCCTCACCTCGAGTGGATTTGAAAGGCGGGCTACGGATGTTCCGCGAAGGGAATCATTTGTATGTTTGCACGCTGGATGCCGAACTGCCGTTTAACCTCTGGCCCCAGTTGACAGGCGTGACTTCCATGACGGTGACGATTCCTGGTCAGTTGGAACTGGCAGGGGGCTGGAAGTTAAGCTGTGAACGCTGGGGACTTCCGCTTTTGGCGCGGGAGCAGGCGGAGCGAAATGAAGATCCGTTTCAAGTCTGGCTGGACGCTGGAAATTTGACCAAGCCGCTGCGGTTGCGGATACGCCGCCCGGGCGATCAATTCGCCCCCCTTGGTCTCGATGGTCATACGCAGAAGCTCTCGGATTTTTTCGTCAACGTAAAAGCGCCGCAGCGCGCCCGCGAAAACTGGCCCATTTTGTGCGCAGGGGATGAGATTGTTTGGGTGCCGGGTTATCGCCCTGCGCACAACTACCGCCTGACGGCATCCACCAAAAGCGTTTTATATTTTTCGATTTCACGCCCGCGCGAACGAATGGGTTGAAAAATCCCGCTCCATCGGAGCGGGATTTTTATTCATTTTATTTCGCCGTTTAGTTTTTTGATTTTGATGAACAACTCGCGCCATTGAATTTTGGAAACCCCCAGTTTTTGGCGGACGGCGTCTGCTTCCATCCCGGATTGATAATCGCGCAGGGCGCAGGTCCAGCGGCACATATCGAAGGACAAATGTTTGCCAAGCCCCGCCTCTACGCCGATGTCTTCGAGCAGGTATTCCAGTCTGCGGGGCGACCAGGCAAATACCTGATCGATGGGCTTGTATTGCGTCAGATATTCCTTGTAGGCGGCAATCCAGTCTTCGTTCAGCGCTATCTTGCGTTCCTTGTCACGGTTGGCAGGGCTGGCGTAACGGATGAAAACATGCGGTCCGCTTTTCGCCTCCAAATCGATATGATTAACATGGACGCCAAGACACTCGCTTTTTTTGATGCCCGTGGTTAACAGCAGGGACAGCAGGGTGAAGGAGCGGGCATCGGGCTTGCTCTTGCGGCGCTGTCGGTCCGCCGCGAGCAGAACGGCTTCGTATTCATCCTCCGTCAGCACCTGTGGCAGCGGGCTGATGGCGGAGCGTTGTAGAACTTTTTCAGCAGGGTCGATGGGTAAAACGCCGTGCTGGCGCAGCCAGCGGAAGAATGATTTTATCGAGGTGATGCGTCGGGAGAGAGTCTTGGGACTGCACGGGATTCCGCGCTCTTTCTCCATCCAGCCAAAAAAGCGGTTGAGATCATCTGTCGTTATGCCGCCAATGGATTGGTCGGGAGCGAGAAACTGGGTCAGTAAACGAACATCCGAAAGGAAGGCTTTAACGGTATTCGGCGAGCGACCTTGATCATACATAAACATCTCCCAACCGTTGATTGCGGTGGGGAGCAGGGTTTTAGCGGTGATATGTGCGGAATCAGTTGTTTTTGCCATAGTCGGTCAATCCTTGCTTGTAATTGGATAGCGCATAGTCTTTTCGTATAGTTTAGCGAATAAAAGGGGGGTTGTCAACAGGTGACGCCTCCGAAATTTGCAAGGGGGGGGGCATTTTGCGCGGATTAATGGTTGTTGCGCGCGGCGCGGCGGTTATTATCCTCCATGTCCATGAAAATCAGCAGGACTTTTCCAACCGCCTGCAAGCCAATGAAATTCCATAAGCCTGGGACGGCGGGCTGGAAAGTCCAAAACAATTGCTGGGCAAAGTCGGTGAAGCCTGGGGGGGTGATCAATCCACGCATAAGTTGAAGCGCGAAAACAGTCAGGGAAATGACAGCCTGCCCTGCATAGTAAATCAAGGCAATCCAGGCAAAAATGCTTGCAAGGCGGGCAAGGCGCAGGACAGAGTCGCGGTCGAAGTAAGTGCCCGCGAAGTTGGTTCTCGATTTTTCGTTTGATTCGGTCATGGGTTCCTCCATTTCAAACTCGATTATAAATCAAGGTGCGGTTTGTTATAATTGCGGAAGTTGTCACAAACCTATCAGGGCGGGGTTGAATTCCCCATTGAAACTTTTATTTCCCTGAAATCCACCCTTAAGGTGTTCACCCATGAGTTCCGAAGAAAACAAACCAACCGATTTTATCCGCGAAGCCGTTGCGGAAGATTTGAAGAGCGGACGCTTCAACTATGTTCGCACGCGCCTGCCTCCTGAGCCGAACGGATATTTGCACATCGGGCATGTCAAAGCGTTTATGATCGACTACCTTATCGCCAGGGAAAACAACGGCGAGTTGATTTTGCGCTTCGATGACACCAACCCGACGAAAGAGGAAACCGAGTTCGTGGACGCCATCATGGACGACGCCCGCTGGCTGGGCATCGAATGGGTCAAGGTGACGTATGCCTCCGACTATTTTGATACGCTCTACGATTGGGCGGCGCAGTTGGTGAGGAAGGGACTGGCGTATGTGGATGACCAGACTCCCGAAGAAGTCAGCGCCAGGCGCGGCACGTTGACCGAACCTGGGCACAATTCCCCATTCCGCGACCGTTCAGTGGACGAGAATCTGGACCTGCTCGAACGCATGAAGAATGGCGAGTTCCCCGATGGTTCGCGGACGTTACGCGCCAGGATCGACATGGCGCATCCAAATATCAACATGCGCGACCCTGTCATGTATCGCATCCTGCATGAGCCGCCGCACCATCGCACGGGCAGCAAGTGGAAAATCTACCCGATGTACGATTGGACGCACGGACAGAACGACTCGATGGAGGGCATCACCCATTCATTGTGTTCGCTCGAATACGAAAACCATCGCCCGCTGTATGAATGGTTCCCCGAACAACTGGGCGTTTTCAAGCCGCGCCAGATCGAGTTTGCGCGGCTGAACATGACTTATACCGTGATGAGCAAACGCAAACTGCGCCGCCTTGTCGAAGAAAAAGTCGTCGATGGCTGGGACGATCCGCGAATGCCGACATTACGCGCCATGCGCCGCCGTGGATACACTGCCGAAGCCGTGTTGGAATTTATCCGCCGCGTGGGTGTGGCGAAGAATTACAGCGTCAGTGATGTTTCCCTGCTCGAGGCGTGCGTGCGCGACGACCTGAACAAAAATTCCCTGCGCCGCATGGCGGTCATCAAACCTTTGAAGGTGGTGATCGATAACTATCCCGATGATCTGGTCGAAGAAATGGACGCGGTCAACAATCCCGAAGACCCGTCTGCCGGCTCGCGCAAGATTCCGTTCTCGAAGGTGGTTTACATCGAACAGGATGATTTCCGCGAAACGCCGCCGCCCAAGTATTATCGTCTCTTCCCTGGTAACGAGGTACGCCTGCGCTATGCGTATTTCATCAAGTGTACGCATGTGGTCAAGAACGATGCGGGCGAGGTGGTGGAAGTTCATGCGACGTATGACCCGACTACCCGAGGCGGCGACGCTCCCGACGGGCGCAAGGTCAAATCCACCATTCACTGGGTTTCTGCCGCGCACGCCAAGGAAGCTGAAATCCGTATGTATGACCGCCTCTTCACCAAAGAAGACCCCGAAGAAGGTGAGGAAGGATTCCTCGCCTGTTTGAATCCCAAATCGCTGGAGATTCTCACGGGTTATGTGGAGCCGTCCCTTGCGGCGGCGGCGGAAGTTGGTTCCCGCTTCCAGTTCGAGAGGCTCGGCTACTTTTGTGCGGATTCGGATTCCAAACCTGGAAAACTGGTCTTCAACCTGACAGTCAACTTGAAAGACACTTGGGCAAAAGTCGAAAAGAAAGGCAGGTAGTTCCCGCTGGCTGGCTATCCCTTCGCCTCGAGGTAGTCGCTGTATCCACCGGGATATTCGACCAGTTGACCATCTTCGATGACCAGCAGCCGCTCCACGGTGCGGTCGAGGAAATAACGGTCATGTGAAATCACCAGCGCCGTGCCTTCGAAATCAGCCAATGCCTGTTCCAGCACTTCGGCAGAAACAATATCGAGGTTGTTGGTCGGTTCGTCGAGTAGCAGAAAGTTCGCGCCCGATAATACCACCAGCGCCAATTGCAATCGGCTGCGCTCTCCGCCTGAGAGCGAGCCGATTTTTTGCGAAACCTGTCGATAGGTGAAAAGATAGCGAAGTAAAAAAGCCGTCGCCCGCGCTTCGCTCATTTCGCCCGCGTAACGCACAGCATCCAAAACAGTTTGATTGAAATCGAGAGTCTCATGCTCCTGCGCGTAATGCCCGATGGAAACGCTGGGACCGATTTTGATTTCACCTGTGCCGGGCTGCTCCTGCCCGAGAATCATTTTCAGCAAAACCGATTTGCCCGCGCCGTTCGCGCCGATCAACCCCACCCGCTCGCCGTGCCAGATGATTTGGTTGAGATTCGAAAAGACGTGTTTTTCGTCGAACGACTTCGAGACTCCCGCAAGTTCCAGCACCTTGTTCGAGCCGCGCCAGCCGTTGAGCCGCATTTCCATGCGGCGGCGCTCCAGAACGGGGCGTTCGATTTTATCCACGCGAGCCATGCGCGCTTCCATGGCATGAATGCGGGTCGCAAACTTATCGTTGAACTGCGCCCAAAGTCGATAGCGTTTGATCGCCATTTCCATGCGGGCAA
>Ga0172367_10007619_pt1 | contig 12337 bp, 11 predicted proteins | sample Lak10m_FD_114542 | JGI IMG/M metagenome (GOLD analysis project Ga0172367, IMG submission 114542) | Freshwater microbial communities from Kabuno Bay, South-Kivu, Congo - kab_022012_10m | ecosystem: Environmental > Aquatic > Freshwater > Lake | place: Democratic Republic of the Congo: South-Kivu...
AGCGAGATCAACGAAGAACGACGACGGGTCATGGGAGGCTCCTGTTACTTGAGGTTGTGTGGGCTGAGGATAGCGGTTTGGAGGAAAAAGGGCAAATTTAAGTGCCTGTCCTTAAGTGCCGCTTTCATATGTGGCATTTGTCGGTTTCGAGGAGTGAATTCAGCATGAATTCGCGTGGATTTGTGCGTCGAAGGGGCCCCTTTGCCTCTTCGATGCGTGTCAGGGTAATTGTCGCTCCGTTCATGCCGGTGGCGAACTGATTCGCACCATTGGCCAGGTACGTGCCAACTTTGCAATGAAGATGATGGCGGCGTGTTACAACCTGAAGCGGCTGGTGTACTGCCAGCGGGAGGGCATCGTGCCCGCATACCGCCCGAAATGGCCGAATTACCGCTGCCCATGGCAATTCGGGGTGGAAAATGGGCGGAACTGCTGGAAACAGCAGCCGTTTCTTGAGGAATTTGAGTCGGATTCGGTCAGGAGCATCGCTCGTTGGCAGGGTTCATTGAAAATCGTGGGTTATTCGATCCGCCCATATTTGTGTAGCAACATTTATTGATATGCCCGAATATGCCCGTCAGCACAAACATCAATGCCCAGTTGTTCCGTTGCAATACGCCTTGCCAATGCACCATATCGGGCTCTTAGATCTGGATCATCAACTAAGCGCGAGACAGCAGCGGCAAGAGCTTTAGAATCGCGGGGTGGAACAATGAGTCCGCTCACGTCGTGGATGACAAATCGACTAGCGTCGCCGACATCGGTCGAGACAATTGCCTTTTCCATAGCCATTGCCTCCCAGACGGACGTCGGAGAGGCTTCCGCAATAGAAGTGCACACATATACGTCGGCGGCCTTGAGAACGCTTGGAATATCTTGAGTAGCACCTAGGAAGCTTAGATTCTCCAGGCCAAGCTGACTGGAGAATGCCGTCAATTTTTGGTAGTAAACACCTTGCGAGTCGTATATGGGACCAACTACAAAAAAATGCAGATTGGCATATTTCTGATTCAAGGCGGCGGCCATCTCGATGAAGTATTCAATTCCTTTGAGAGGATTAACATTGGCGACAGTTACGACCCGAATACCATCTGCGCTGGATATGCGCGCATCCATTTTGGCAAGAGCGGGATTGAAGACATTTAGCTTAACCGGCGCCTGAATCTCAGTGAAGTCGACCGGGCAATGCGAGGCACCTAGATAATGTTCATAAACGCGACGACCAGCAAAAATCAGCCGATACACGAAATGCCGGCATACAAACAAGAATAGCGGTCTCCATCGAACGGGGAAAACCGTATCATTAATGTGCCACAACGCTGGAATACCAGCGAGCTTAGCGGCTATTAAACCTTTGACCTGCCAGAATCCGCCGCTGCAATGAATAAAATCGAAACCCTCCTTTCGGAAAAGGCGCCAGAGCGAAAATATCTCAAACGGAAAATAGATAGCATATCTGATAGATACCCGCCATCCGCGTGACAACCGCCTTAATGGCAGCGCCACCCACCGAATGCCAGACTTGTCTAGCCGAGATGCGAAGGCTTCGGAATCCACGTCTGGGAATACAACTGTGGTTTCAATTCCTCGCTTGTTGAGTTCGAAAGCAACTGCCAGTATTCGTAGTTGGGGACCGGCTAGTCTCCCGTCCTCAATGATGTTGGCTACGCGTAGCATGGTTGTTCTTTTTTCACCGATGTGGAAGAGTCTGGCCAAATTCTTTTTGGCCGATGCGAGCTGGCAATTAAAATACCAAGCATCATCCCAATAAAAGGGAGAGACAGCTGAATCGCTGCAAACATGACTGTATTAATCAAAAACAAAAATAGCAGTTGACGTCTTAGCTGTCGTCGAAAGTGCTGGACGATTGCAATGGAAACTACTAGAAAAATAACAACGCCAAAAACGCCTAGCTCAAAAAAGGCACCTCCATATCCGCTCATAATCTTAAGACCTGAATCGAGACTGCCGAGCCATAAAAAATCAACATAATTAATTTTTGTCATAACATATTCAGAGAAGTGATCAAATCCACGCGGGACACCATAATTGTCGAAGAAGCCAAGAATGGAAAAAAGTACGTGACCAATCCTTGCGTTGATGCTTGTGTCAATTAATATTAGGGACCAAGGATCTTCTAAAACTCGAAGCACTAGATAAGAAACTCTCGAATCATGCATCTGGGAAAGTAAGTAGTCAAAAACCACGGCCAGAAAACTCATGGCTACGGCAGCGGCAACAATCGTGCGCAGGGACAAATAAAATAACACCCAATAAATAATAAAAATCAGAAGAAAGACTAGAGTGATAGATGATTGTGCAAAGAAAACGATTTGAAACACAAGAAAGAAAAATATTTTCTTATTATTGTTGTTGGCAAGGTAATTCAGCCCCATTAGCATAAAACAGTAAATTCCATAAAATGACGGCTCAGTAGCTAGCCCGGTGACGCCGCGATCGGCATCAATACTAAGGTTGGATATGATTACTGAAAAAAACCGAGGTTCAAAAATTTCAATTAACCCGGCTATGAACCAGGTGTATGTGGCTAAAGGCACGAACTGACGGAGCATCAAGCGATACTTAAGCGATTGCCAAGCAATGCACGTAACTGCAGTCACCGTGAAGAGACTCACATAAGTCAAAGAAGCTCGCATCGCGAATAATGATGCGTTGTCAAGCAAAACCAGAGATATAGCAGCGACTGGAGGAACCGCTAATAGCCAGACCAAGCGAGGCAGACCTCGGCCGGCGACGAGAGCCCCCAGCAGGATAAGGGCTGACGCGACGAATGCGTAGGGTTGCAAATCTGTTGGCAGCGGCAACGGCGCCAAATAAGGGAAAAAGCAAAAAAAGAAGAACAGTCGTATCGTAACCCGATTTATAAATATCCCCGAATACGCTTTAACGCCAATATATTTATTTCCTGGATTCACTGCATCCGTTAAACTAAACATTATTGATCCGTCTATATAGCCTGGGTTTCCTCAATAAGGTGCGGAGTAAGCGCGTATAGACCTTAGTCTAATACATGATCGGATACGTTGGATTCTACTGATGTAATCCCAGCGTCCATCGATCTTATCCCCGACGATTAATGGACTATCGCCAGCGTCAACTCTCAGTCGCGGTATCGGGTGTGTTGAGTTTTGTTCTTGGATTGCTGACATGCCTACTCCTCGATTCTCCGTGCTAAAGACATGCTGTATTCCAAGAGATGAGGCTATCGCTGCCATGTCAGGGCGACGGTGTTCTAACTGTCCGAAAGGATAGGCGAACGCTCTAGCAATGATGCCTGTTCGACGTTTGAGTAACGCGAAGGAATTTGCCATTTCGTCCCAGGCCTCAGCTGCGGACATGACCGAAAATGCTCGATGTGTTCGGCCATGAAGTCCGATTGTATGGCCAAGTTCATAAAGTCGGCCTACTTGATCCCACGTCATCGGTTTGAGTCCTCTATAACTCCGAAAACTTTTCGTTATATCAATTTCTTTCTCAATAAAATCGGTTGTAATAAAAAATAATGCGCTTTGTGAATAAGCGTTCAACAGCGGCGCTGCAAACTCATAGTTATCAAGATAGCCATCGTCAAAGGTAATTAGGGTCTTTGTTTTTCCGAATTTATTATTCAATGGACATTGAAGGTCAATGCCGTGGTATCTTTGAGATATCAATTTTAGGTGTGCGTTAAATAGGTTCGTTTCGACTGATGCACTACCACCTCCTCCAACAGAGTGGTAATTTAAAATTGCTAATCGTTGTCCTTCGTTGGCAGGGATCCGTTGGATACGGGCAGCCAAGTGCTTTAGCGCGTATTTCACCGTCATAAGATTTTGTCCATTAATGACTAGGAGGACGTCGGCAGACCATGAGAGCTCCCATGTAATATCCTGAAAGGCTTTTAGGCGTAACGACAAAGTCAACCAAAAGCGCCAACCAAGCAATCAAAGTTGTAGGTATGGTTAGTACCGCCACAATTGCTGAGCGCACTACAGTACTTGGTGTCACAGAGGTCCTCCAGGATTTCCGCCCCCCTGGGATGACCAATTGTGCAGCCAAATGCAGACCACTTGCAGCTGAAAAGAACAGACCACCACGTCGTTTGGTATTTAGTACTTCAAAACCCCGCTGATTGAGATCGCTCTCCATCCCAGCAATCGACCAACGACGGTAGTCCGCGGCATCGCACTCTCCATATAGAAAGGGAAAGCTGATTATGAGCAAACCTCCGGGTGATAAAACACGGTAAATTTCATTGAGCACAGACAGTGGATCGGGAATATGCTGGAGCACATCCATAGACACAACCAGCGAGACCGCCTGATCCTTAAATGGCAGCTTTGAAGCATCAGCAACAACAGATGTGGCGTCGCTTGGGGCAATATCCACGGCAATGTAGTGCCGGACGCCGAATGCGTTGATAATAGTGGTTTTATAAGGAGCAGTGCCTGCGCCAAGATCAAGGCAGACAGTATCGTCGACGTAAGGACACTGGAAGGAAGGGCCGATAGAACGCAGATAGGTTCGAGCCAAGTAGGGTATCGGGTAGCCGTAAAACCGAATAACACGTGCGACTTGACGCACAACATGTCCCACCCGGTAATGGCTTGCACTCATTTAGTAGCCCGAGCCGTCATGCACAGCGTGCCCGAAACTCCAAATAGCTGGAGCAGGCGGGATATTGCCCACCCCTTCAGTCCCGGTCTTTGTGCCGGGGAATATCGGATTTGCTCGATTTGTGTGTAACCGCATTGACGAAGGAGATTCGAAAGGCTTTCCCGCTCAAACAAGATAACGTGAAACTTTTTTTGTGCCTCGCGCCACTGTCCTCCTTCTAGTCGCGCACGGAATCCATGTCGGTTGGGAGTGGTGATGAAGATCTGGCCACCAGGCTTCAGACAATCTCGAATTTCAGAAAGTACAGTACACGGGTCCGTTAAATGTTCGATGACCTCAATCATGGTCACGATATCCAAACTGCCGCAGGGGATCCCGTTGATGCCTTGCAGAAGTTCCAAGCCCCGCTGTGCTAACGCGTATCGACGGGCGGCATCGGAGCGCTCAAGTCCGATAGCCCCAACTCCAGAAGCCCTCAGCAGTTCTATTAGCTCACCTGTACCGCAACCGTAGTCTAGTAGTCTAGCGCCCGGAGTAATAATGTGTGTGTTGAGGAAATTTGCGTATTGTTTAAGCGCATAGCTACCTGATTCCTGGTTCGTTCTACTTTGGAAAATGTTGTCGCTTCTATATAAGTCAACATAGATTGCGTCTAGTTCCTCAGTCGTGGGCATAGGGTGGCGAAGCACGATGCCACAATGTTGACATTGTGCGAAGTCAGTTTCTCCTTCAGCAAAGTATTGACTCAGTGCGCCTTCGTGGGTGCAGCAGGAATTATTTCTTGACATGTTGCTTGTTAGGTGGGATGTTCAGCGTTCTTGAATAATGCGGGCTCGGCGAGAGCCGCAGACTAAGTTCTCTCATCATTCGATGAAATCCGTGACTGTCTTTGCGTATTTCGGGATGGGGTTGAAGGTTCGCGAAGCGCCATACCAGAAAAGCACTCAGCATCGCGTGCGTACCAACTCAATACCGCAAGCTTAATTGCTTGAGAGACAATCGCTGCAGCTGCAGCGCCCTGTCCCTGCTGTCCTAACGGTACACCCAAGTACACCGCGATGAGCAAGCCTCCGGCAACTACCTCGCTCACAAGAATACCCTTGGGGGTTGATAATGCTCGCAGCTGTACATTCTTGATGTAACCAAGGTTCTGGAATGGCGATGCGCAGGCAAGGAGAACCACCAGCAGATGGAATGACTGGAAGTTAGATCCAAAAATATTTCCGAGGAAAAATTCTGCGAATACCGATATCAACACACAATATATTACCGTCATACCAAGCATGGGATAGGTATAGCGCAGCAGCGTATGCTTAAGAGTAGCTACCCCGCCAGCATGGAATGCCGCTGCGGCTCGCAACGGAAGAAAGGTTTCATACGCTTCGGTTAGCACGATGATTGGAGAGATGAGGATCACGGCAGCTCGGTAACCTCCAGCCGCAGTACTGTCCACCAAGATAGAGAGTGCAAAGATTGGGGCAGACGCAATCCCCCACTGCACAAACGCAAATGGCATTAACCACCGGCCAGCATCCCAGTACCTCTTCGCGTAATCCCACGTATGACGAGTATTAAAATGCGCAGATGCAAGGTCTTTTGCTATCGGGATACAAGCAATCCATGCAGAGAGTCCAACCGCAATGAAAGCGTCCGAAATCGAAACATTACCAGACACGTTCATAAAATACAGGATTACGCAGGCTCCTGCAGAACGAATTGCATCGCTAAGCAGCGCATATCGAGGCCTTTCAGCAACCAAAAGCCAGCGACGCACAAACTCTTGGATCAAAATGCAGACCAGCGCGATCGTAATAGCGATCGTCTCTTTCAGCGTAGGTAAGGTGCCAATAAGATAGGTTGCCACCAGTAAAGCTACGAGCGCAGAAATAATCCCTATACCTATTGCGCAGGTGAGCAAAGCTGGAAACATTTTGGACCGCGACTCTGGTTCCAAGGAGGGAAACATGGATTGCAATGGAGAAGTAACCCAGGCCCAGTGGCAACTAATGGCAAACAATGTAACCGTCCAAAGTACGGCGAAAACCCCGAAATTTGCGGGACCGAGCGCTCGGGCCAGTAACACGCCCATAAGCAGATTTCCGCCACTAACCGTGGTTTGGTCCAAAAAGCGGGTAAGTACATCTTGGCGAGAACGAATTCTGCCCGGTTGCTGGCTAGTCATTGCCGACGCAGAAACATGTTGCCCTATGCCCACCTTGTCCCACGGAAAATCTTATGGTGCGCGATGGCGGTCTTGTGCTTGGTCACATGGTCCATCATTTGAACCAGGGTTTCATCTGTCAGGAGAGTAGGCCTCAGACCTAAATCGATGAGCCCGGTATGTTTAGGGTTGTAGTAGTGCTCTTCCATTTCCTTGCGCGGGTTTTCGATATTTTTGATCCGTATATCAAGACCAAGCGCTTTTCCTGCAGACTGAACCTTGCCAGCCAAATCATTAACGCTAAATGTCTCTGTAAATTGATTGAAGATTCGCAATTCACCCTGTTTAGCTGGGTTTTCGATTGACAAGCGTATGCAGTTAAGGGTGTCTTTAATATTGAGGTAGCCGCGTGTCTGTCCGCCTTTCCCGTATACAGTTAATGGGTAACCAGCCACAGCTTGAACAATGAAACGATTGAGTACAGTGCCGAAGAGTTCATCGTAGCTGAATAATGTCAATAACGCGTCGTTATTGCCTGATTCGGTAGAGAATACCCCGTACACTGGTCCTTGCATTAGGTCGGTCACACGCAAGCCCCACATGCGTACGTAATACCAAAGCAGGTCAGTGTCCATGATCTTGGTAGTGTGGTATAGACTACCGGCTTGACGAGGGAATAGAAACTTTCCCTTGCGTCCGTTGTGATCGATGTCTATCCAGCCCTCTTCAATATCGATATTAGGTGTGCCATATTCCCCCATGGTCCCGAGCTTTACAATATGCGCCTCAGGGCAGAATTCCCTGACCGCGAAGATTAGGTTAGCGGTCACCCCGAGATTGTTGTTGATGGTTAGCGTGGCAGCTTGCCGCCTAAGCATGGAATAGGGCGCCGATGGTTGTTCGGCGTAATGAACAATGGCGTCAGGTTGGAATTCTTTGAACATTTTCGCTACAAAGTCCCATTCGTTGAGGTCCCCAATATGGCAGGCAATGTCCCTTCCAGAGTGTTCTTTCCACGCACGCACGCGTTCATGTAGGTTAAGCACCGGGTACAGTGGTTCGACATCCTCCTCGCGCATCAGGTTGCGGCGCAAGTAATTGTCGGCCACGGCCACATCGTGCCCGTTGGCCGATAAATGCATGGCAGTAGGCCAACCGAGATAGCCGTCTCCGCCGAGAATTAGGACTCTCATTGCTTATTCTCCTCTTTGTCGCCCGGCCAGTAACGGGCTTGGGTGGGTTCTTCTGGCGTTCCTAGCAATTTGTATTCTTTTAATAACCTACGGATTTCCTCCACCGACAGTGGCTTCTCTTCTGCAGAGGCATAGGGATTGGTGACGGTAGCGCTGACAAGGTCCGGATAGTCATATTGCATATCATGGTATATACCTCGGAAGGCTGGCAGCACGCTGAAATACTGCTTGAGTTCAAGCGCGCGCCGTGTTTCTTCCGGGCTCATCAATTCTTCGTAAAGTTTTTCGCCTGGTTTTGTGCCAATTTCGGTGATTTGGATATCTCCCGGCGTGAAGCCATAACGTGGGGCAAGCTCTTCAATCATTGCCTCGGCGAGATCTATGATGCGCACCACCGGCATTTTGGTAATTATGACTTCCCCCCCCTTGGCCATTACCGCCGAATCAATAACCAAGCGTACCGACTCTTCAATGCTCATGACGAATCGGGTCATGTCGCTGTGCGTCAACGTTACAGGGCCGCCTTGGGCGATCTGGTTATGGAAGATGGGGATAACGGAACCATTGGAGCCCAGTACATTGCCAAAGCGGGTTGAAGCAAAAACCGGCCCCTTAACGCGCTTGTTGCTGTTGGCGGCCGTCATCAAACGTTCACCCATCAACTTAGACGTGCCCATGACATTGGTGGGGTTTACCGCCTTGTCCGAACTTGTGAAGATGACTCTCTCCACGCCGTTTGCCTTTGAAGCCGCTATTACGTTTTGCACACCTTGGATGTTGGTTTGCAATGCCTGCTCGGGAGAGCGCTCACAGAGAATGACATGCTTAAGTGCGGCACAATGAAACACGACACTGATGCCGGCCATCTTGCTTGCCAATTCATCACGGTCACGAATATCTGCCACAAAGAAATGGGCGCGGCTGTCATTCAAGTATTGTTGGTCTAGGAAGAAGAGCTGACTCTCATTATTGTCTATGCCAACAACTTCCGCTGGAGCATATTCAGGTACCGTCAGTAATTGACGAACAAGTTCAGAGCCCACTGTCCCACAAGCACCCGTTACAAATATGGACTTGCCTTCGAAAATCGATTTCATGGTTTGAGATTAGTTGTTGAGAAAGTAAGCGATTGTCTTGCTGAGTCCTTCATCCAGCCTTATTCGAGGTTGCCAGCCCAAGCGGTTTCTGGCCTTGGATGTATCGGAGAAGTTTCTTTTCACATCACCCAGACGAGATTCGGCATTTATGAGCTGCACATTTTCGATACCTACTTCTTTGAGTTTGTTCATCAGGTGATCGGCCATTTCACCTACTGTTGTTTCACGACTGGATGCGATCTGGAAGGCTTCGCCACCGATGCCCGGCACCTTAGCGGCAAGAATGACGGCGTCGATCAGGTCATCGATGTAGATGAAATCGCGGGTTTGAGTGCCGTCACCATAAATTTCTAGGGCTTCCCCGGCCAATGCCCGACGAATGAACTTGGCAACCACGCTCGATTTGTGGATGGAACCTGGCCCATAGACGTTGCCGAAGCGAAGCATCACTGTGTCGACACCGAACGTTCGCTTGTACGCTGAACAGTAGCCTTCGCCCGCCAATTTGCTTGCGCCATAGGGTGAAACCGGATGTGGAGGTAGTTCTTCGTGAATGGGGGGCTCAACCTCACCCGCTGGGGCCCCACTGGATGCAAAGATGAATCGATTGATTCCGTTAATTCGCGCGGCTTCCAGATAATTGAAGGTGCCGACCACGTTTGCCAGCATGTCAGCGCGCGGGTTTTCCACTGATGGCCCGACACCGGTATTGGCGGCGAAGTGAACGATGATGTCACAGCCACGGGATACTTTCAGGGCAAGTTGTTCGTCCAAGATGTCGCCCACGATGAGTTCTACACCAGTTGACGAGTCAGCTAAGGCTTCTGGTGCCAGTTCATGGTATGTGGTCACCATCGCAATATCATCGCGTGTGCCAGTAGATAGGTTGTCGAGCACACGCACACTGTGTTCGCCGTCCTCCAAGAGACGCTTGATAAGAGCGGTTCCGAGAAAACCGCAGCCGCCTGTAATTAGCCAGTTCATAAATTACTTTCAGAATTATTCGTGGCAATCCATGGCCTTGTAGCCGTGGTGTTTGATGAGCTCGTCACGTTCGGCTGACTTGAGGTCTTCGCGCACCATTTCAGCGACAAGCTCGTCGAAGGTGGTTTGGGGGACCCAGCCGAGTTTTTCTTTGGCTTTGCTAGGGTCGCCGAGCAGGGTTTCCACTTCGGTGGGGCGGAAGTAGCGTGGATCGACGCCGACGATGCACTTGCCGTGAGAGTCGTAACCCTTTTCTTCGACGCCCTGTCCATCCCAGCGGATTTCCATGCCGAGTTCTTTGGCGGCAGCATTGACGAAGTCACGCACGCTGCGTTGCACGCCGGTGGCGATGACGAAGTCCTCGGGTTTGTCCTGTTGCAGCATCAGCCATTGCATTTCAACGTAGTCTTTAGCGTGGCCCCAGTCGCGTTTGGCTGCCATATTGCCTAAGTAAAGACAATCTTGCAGGCCGAGCTTGATGCGGGCCAGCGCTCGGGTGATCTTGCGGGTGACAAAGGTTTCGCCGCGAATGGGGCTTTCGTGGTTGAAGAGGATGCCGTTGCAGGCGTAGATGCCGTAGGCCTCACGGTAGTTGACGGTGATCCAGTAGGCGTACAGCTTGGCCACGGCATAGGGGCTGCGCGGGTAGAAGGGGGTGGTTTCCTTCTGCGGGATTTCCTGCACCAGGCCATAGAGTTCGGAGGTCGAGGCTTGGTAAAAGCGGGTTTTCTGTTCTAGGCCGAGGATGCGGATGGCTTCGAGGATACGCAGCGCACCGAGGGCATCGGAGTTGGCGGTGTATTCGGGTTCTTCGAAGCTGACCGCCACATGGCTTTGCGCGGCGAGGTTGTAGATTTCGTCAGGCTGGGTTTGCTGGATGATGCGGATAAGGCTGGAGCTATCGGTCAGGTCGCCATGATGGAGGAAGAAGCGTACGCCTTTGTCGTGACGATCTTGGTAGAGATGATCGATGCGGTCTGTGTTGAAGAGACTCGAGCGACGCTTTATGCCGTGGACGATGTAGCCTTTATTGAGCAAAAGTTCCGAAAGATAGGCACCGTCTTGACCGGTAACACCGGTGATGAGGGCGATTTTGGGTTGACTGGTCATTAACTTTTTCCTCAAATCTGATTTGCGTGGTTCTTATGAAAATCCGCGTACGCCAAACACAACCCCTCTTCGAGGCTTACGTTGGCTTTCCAGCCCAGCGCATTAAGACGTGAGCTATCCATCAGCTTGCGCGGAGTTCCATCGGGTTTGGTTGAGTCGAAGATGATCTCACCCTGGTAACCGATGGTTTTGCCAACTAATTCGGCGAGTTCCTTGATCGTGATGTCGAGACCGAAGCCGACGTTAATGTGGCTGAACATGGGCTGGGTGTGCTGGTCGTAGGTTGCTTTGCCGAGGTTCATTACATGAACGCTGGCAGCGGCCATGTCGTCGACATACAGGAATTCGCGCTTCGGCGTGCCACTGCCCCAGATGGTGACCTGTGGGACCTTGATCATCTTGGCTTCGTGAAATCGGCGGATGAGTGCCGGGATGACATGGGAGTTTTCCGGATGGTAGTTGTCGCCGGGACCATACAAATTGGTTGGCATCACACTACGGTAGTCGCAGCCATACTGCCGGTTGTAGCTTTCGCAGAGCTTGATACCAGCAATCTTGGCGATGGCGTAGGGCTCGTTGGTGGGTTCCAGCGTGCCTGTCAGTAAGGCGTCTTCGCGCATGGGCTGATCTGCCAGCTTGGGGTAGATGCAGCTGGAGCCCAGGAAAAGCAGCTTTTGCACGCCATTGCGAAAGGCCGCATCGATGACGGTGGCCTGCATCATCAGGTTCTGATAGATGAATTCGGCCGGGTAGGTGTTGTTGGCGTGGATGCCGCCCACCTTGGCAGCGGCCAGGTAGACCTGGTCGGGCTTTTCTTCGGCAAAGAATGCGTTGACGGCGGCTTGGCTCGTTAAGTCCAGTTGCGCATGGGTGCGAGTGACGACACGTTCAACCGGTTGGCCCTGGGCCAGCAACTGGCGCACGATGGCGGAGCCCACCATGCCCCGGTGGCCAGCGACGTAGATTTTGGGATGTTGGGTCACGATTGCGCCCGTCCGTAGGTATCTTCAAAACGGACGATGTCGTCTTCGCCCAAATAGCTGCCCGACTGAACCTCGATGATTTCGAGCGGGATCGTGCCAGGGTTGGCAAGTCGATGAACCTCACCCAGGGGAATGTAGGTGGACTGGTTTTCGGTCAAGGTAAGCACCTTGTCACCGTTGGTGATCTCGGCG
>Ga0172367_10007621_pt1 | contig 12333 bp, 12 predicted proteins | sample Lak10m_FD_114542 | JGI IMG/M metagenome (GOLD analysis project Ga0172367, IMG submission 114542) | Freshwater microbial communities from Kabuno Bay, South-Kivu, Congo - kab_022012_10m | ecosystem: Environmental > Aquatic > Freshwater > Lake | place: Democratic Republic of the Congo: South-Kivu...
AAAAGGTACCTATTAATAATAACTTCATTAATTGCTCTTCTAAAAAAGATTTTAGAAGATGGAATTGATAATTGTTATGCAATTTTTCAAACAATATTAACAACAATCGAGGGTGCGCTATCTCAAAGACTTAGTGTTTCGGTACCATCACTACTATTACTTTTTTCAGATAGATTACCGGGTTATAGTCAAGATAGAGCATTTATGAACATAATGAATAGGATTGAAGCGTCGGGAACACCTACCGGTCCGTTATTTGGGGAATCTAATGATATTGGTAATTTAGTTAAATCAATTATTGATGGTCATACAGAAGAAGAAGACGCCAATTCATTTGTTAAAATTGTTTTACAAGGTGGAACATTACCCGGCCCTCCATTAGCTGGCGGAGCCATTATTCCACCTGGATTAATATCGGGAGTTGGAAAAAAATTCTAAAATGGAAAAAGATAAATTTGTTAATGTAATTGAAAATATTAAAGATAAATCAAACAAAGATTTATTTGAGGTAGAAGATTTTTTATTTAAACAACACGAAGAATTAAAAAACTATATTGTCACCATGACACATAAATTAGAAACAATAGAAAATTTACATTCTAAAGTTTTGGAAGAGATAGAAAATAGAAAAACCAAATGAAAATTGTTGATTTAGGTGTATGTATCGATAATAACGACCCAAAAGGTTTGGGTAGGATACGTGTTATTGATTATGATGATTATGTGGGTGGTAAGTCAAATGTTAAAGAATACAAAGAATGGAGTAAAGATGACCCATTTTTAGCCATACCTTTTTTACCAAATAATATTAATTTCATACCAGAAATTAAACAAACAGTAAAAATAATAAGATATGACACTGAAAAAACAACAGTAAACCAAGAATATATTGCTGGTCCATTTACAACAAGATTCGATTTCAACTCACAGACTTTTAATGAACAAATTGCCGATACCTCATATGGTGTGTCTGTTGAACCAAAATCAGATATTATAAAAAATGAAACAGGCGAGTTACCTGAAAATTCAAAAAATGCAATACCAAAACATGAGGATTATTCCGTATCAGGTAAATATGGAGACGATATCGTATTCACCACAGGTGGTTTAGTTTTAAGAGCGGGTAAACTTATTTCAAAAATAAAAGCAACTACCCCCGAAAAAACATTAATTTCAAAAGGTTTTCCAATTGTTTCAAGAAAATCGGCAAAATTACATTTAAAAAAATTTCCCGATAAGAAATTTTTATCAGAAGAAACAAAAGAAGAAACCATAATAGAAAATAAAATAATAAAATATATTATTGAATATGATTTAGATAGTTTAACCAATCCCACCATATGTAATTTTTACATTTATCAAGTTAAACCAAATTTTTATATTCCAAAATATGACTCAAATAATTTTACAGAATTTACTGAAATATTACAAAACGAAACAATATTACTATCTGAATCAGGAAACACGTTTACTTTTCAAATTGACTTAAATGCCACAATTGATGGTTTTAGTAGTTTAACATTGAATAGTAAATTAAACGAAGTTATCTATTCAATTAGAAATAAATTAAATGAAATCCACCAAAATGGTTTTAATGGTATTGTACCATTTAAAATATTAACAAATTTAACAACACTAAATGATGGAACACAATCCGTTCAGTATTTGGAAATTCATCCGTTTTTCTTTAGACCAACATCTGAATTTAAAAATAGAATAACAACCTCCACCGAATTTGCCAATAGAAAAAATATTCTATCCAAAATTCAATTAACATCAAAAACCTCTGCCGGTTCTAGTATTGTTTTTGATAGAAACACAATTAATCCACCTCAAAACACAATCACAAAATCAGTAAAAGTTTTAAAAATTGACCCTAAAGTAAAAGAACAAACATTTGGAAACATAACTGCAGATAAGATATACATCTTATCAACGGATACTAATTTTACAGACAAACCAATCGATTTTCCTGATTTAAATAGTTACGAATACAATCAAGATGATTATATTCAAAAAATCGACCCAAACACATATTCTTTAGTTAGAGGTGAAATATTATTGAGTTTTATAGACGCGGTGTATAACGTGTTAACAACTCACGTACATAATATTAACAAACCATACGCCAAATCCGATTATGGTGCACATATTGAAATGGAAAGGTTATATAATAGATTAAGACAAGAGTTGATAAATACTTCGATTAAAATCAACTAAATTGATATTTATTATATAAAAACTAATGTCATATTATCGTTCGTATTTTTCAAAAAATAACACTATAATTAAAAATAGTGAGGTTAACACCGCCAAAAATCCAACTACCGAAATCTATTATGGTGAGGGGTTTTCTAGATTTATTTTTACTATTAATCTTAGTGGACTAACATCCAAAGTTAATAGTGGTGATTTGGTTATAGATAATAATACCAAACATTATCTTAAAATGACAAACACTGTTATTGGTGACCCTAAGTTAATAGGAGACGATAAGTCAAATGGAAGAGAAAGAGCAACTTCTTTTGATTTAGTTGTTTTTAAATTAAATGAATCATGGGACGAGGGTGTTGGGTTTGATTACGAATTTACCGATTATACAGACGATTTTGGTGATAAAATATACGATACAAGACCATCCAATTGGTTCAATAAAACAACCCTTAGTGGTTGGACAACTCAAGGAATCTATTCTACTGGTGCAACCATAATCGACACTATACATTTTGATAATGGTAATGAAAATATTAGTTTAGATATTACAAGTTATGTAAATGGTATTGTTGTTTCAGGTAACACTAACTATGGTTTAGGAATAAAATTTGATGACGAATACGAAGATGTTACGGGTTCTACCGAACAATCGGTTTCTTTTTTTTCAAAATACACCCAAACTTTTTTTGAACCTTTTGTAGAAACAGTATTTGAAGATAGAGTATTTGATAATAGACAAAATTTTATTGGTGATAAAATAAATAACCTTTACCTTTATGTAACAAAAGGAACAAATTTTTATGATTTAAATAATACACCAACTGTCGATATATTAAATTCAAGTTTAACACCAATCACTGGTGTAACAGGTTTAACAACAACAAAAATTAGAAAGGGTGTTTACAAAGTAAGTTTTGGTTTATTAGGTCAACTTTGTGATGGTAAAAGATTTTATTATGACAAATGGAAAAATTTATCAATTGATGGAACATCGATTAGTGATGTTACTCAAAAATTCGTACCGAAACCTTTTTCATCGGGATATAGTTTTGGTGAAAACCCAAGAGAAACTCAAAATTACATAATACAATTTTCAGGCATTAAACAAAATGAGAAAATAATTAGAGGAGAATTAAAAAAGATTTTAATTGAATTAAAATCAATTGAACAGCAAAAAACAATTTTATTTGATGACGTGTATTATAGAATTTTTATAAAAGAAGGAAAAACAAATGTAATTATTTTTGATTGGACAAAAACAGACGTTACAAACGAAAACTCTTTCTATTTAGATACCTCATATCTAATTCCGAGAGAATATTACATGGAATTTAAATCCAAAACATATACAGAAGAGATTTTCTACAATAATTATGTCAAGTTTGAAATTTTGTCAGAAAGATAAAATATTTATAATATATGAAAAATTTAGATAATATAATAAGAAAACACTTAAGAGTTATTTCTGAACAACCGGAATTAGAAGATAGACCCGAAAATTACATGTTTTTTGACAATATCAAGCAAATGGAAAGACAATGTAATATGTTAATGAAATATGATGAAAATACAATTGATTCAATAATGAAAAATCACGACTGGGCCCAAGACCATATATCTGAAGCCAAGAGTTTGTTAGACCAAGTTTTTGATTTTTTAAAGAACCAAATTGAACCTTCAAGTAAAGTAAAAGCAGACCTTAGTCAATTTAGTATGAATGAAGAAACTTCTATTGATGAAGGAAAAAATAAACCAACCAATCCTAAGTTATGGGCCAGAGCAAAATCTATGGCCAAATCTAAATTTAAAGTATATCCTTCAGCATATGCAAATGGGTGGGCAGCAAAATGGTATAAATCTAAGGGTGGTGGTTGGAGAAAAAAAACCAATGAGGAAATAAATGAAGGAAAAAGTGATAATTCATATGAAATTTACCATAAAAGTTATACATCCGCAATAAATGCCGCACTTGATTATGCTGAGAAAAAAGGATACACATATGACAAAGAAGAAACCGCAAATAAAATTGGAGCGGGACCAAAAAAACCATCAGATGGAAAGACAAATAGATTCACCATAACACTAAAAAAAGACGATAAAGAACAAAAAAAAGCGTTACATATTCAAGTGTATGGTATGGGTGAAAAATATGAATTGAATTGTTATATTAGTTAATTAAGATTATGAAAATACTTATAAACGAAGAAGATAAAAAATAAAAATATGAAAAAACAATTAAATGAAGAAATTTCACGTATCAAAGATATGATGAAAAAATTAATGAATGAAGGTGGACCTTTCAGTGATGCTGGAGAACCAATGATGACACATAATCAATATAGAGATTATAGTGAACCATCAGAACCAGATGACGATGATTACGATAGACCTGATGATACCAACCCAGTGAATTGGTTAAGGGGTGAATTGAAAAAAAACAATATTTTTTTAGAAAACTATGGTGGAGATGAGTATAAGATATCTTGCAAAAAAGTTAGATGCGATTTCACGATATTTTTTGATAATAAAAATGACTTTGAAACATCCGTGGGAATAAACATATATAATGGAGAGACCGAAGAAGAGATTGAAAAAAAATTCGTGGATGTGATTGAGGCATTAGATTTTATATTAAGCGTTAGGGACGAATACGGATTCGAAGATTACGAAAGTTCAGTAAAATCTTATAATAAAGCCCAAATAGATGATTTTATGGATAGACATTATAATAGGATGGAACGTGGTGGTTTTGACTAAATGTAATTATATGAAAATACTTGTAAACGAAGAAGATAAAAAATACATTCAAGAATGTCTTGAAAATGGTGAGGTTTTAAAAGAAGACCTTAGACGTTGGTTTAAAGAAAAGTGGGTTGATGTGAGCCGTAAAGTAGATGGTAAACATCCACCATGTGGAAGAAAAGACGCTGATGGGGATAAAAGTAGAAAAGGTTACCCCAAATGTAGACCACAAAAAAAGGTATCGAAAGAAACGCCAAAAACAGCGGGTTCCTATTCAAAAGAAGAAAAAAAATCTATGGTAACTCAAAAAAGAAGTGCCGAAAAAAAAGAACCAAAAATAGGTAAAGGAAATAAACCCACTTTAACAAGATTTGATGAAAATATGGAAAATATAATTAAATTAGATATATCTTCAATTCAGAAGACAATTCAACACCCAAAATTAGTTACTGAAGACATTAAAATTTCCAACGCTCTTCAATATCATATTGTTTCTAAAAAACCATTATTAGAAAATGTATATAAATTAGGTACCGATAGTTTTTTTGAATTATTAGAAGAATGTAAGGAACTATATTTAAGTGGTGACTTAGATTTATCAAATGAAGATATTACATTCATTTATGAAAATGAATATGGTCCAATTGAAGAAACCAATTATGAAGTTACGGACCTTTTAAATGAAGCAGAATATCAAGGAAGAAAAGTACAACTTGGTAAAATTATGCAAGGTGACATAAAAAAATTCAAAGTTTACGTTAAAAACGAAAAAGGAAAGGTAGTAAAAGTAAATTTTGGTTTTGGGGGTAAATCTGCTAAGGGTAAAGTAATGAAAATTAAAAAGAATAATCCCGAAAGAAGAAAATCATTTAGAGCCAGACACAATTGTGATAACCCGGGGCCAAGATGGAAAGCTAGATATTGGGCTTGTAAAACTTGGTAATGAATTACCACTAATACCAATTAAAGAAATACCCCTATTTACTTACCAGAAGGTCTGTATCGTCGAATAATTAAAGGAACGGGGGATTTAGTGGTTAGGGTAAAAAAACACCTGAATACCACATTCTTCAAACATCTCTAATGATATTTTTTGATGTTCAATCCATTTTTCATTATTTTTAGTAGTACATATTTGTTTACAATAAATAGTTTTTATCCCTGCATTTATTATTCCTTTAGCACAATCTGTACAAGGAATACCACAAGTAAGATAAATTGTAGAATTTTTTGTAGATACCCCTATTCTTGCCGCATTAATAATACTATTGATTTCCGCATGTACCATGTAAAAGTACTTTTCAGGTCTTTCTTGACGTTCTTGAATATTATCATCCATTCCCCTTGGAAATGAATTATAACCCGTAGAAAGTATTTCATTATCATTTCCAACAATAACCGCACCGATTTGGGTTGATTTATCCTTCGATTTTAATTTAATCGTCTCGGCAATGTTTAAAAAATATTCCGTCCAATTCATTTTAATTTTTCTTTAGATATAAAATGGATTCTATCATCACAATAATAATTTAATCTAGTGGTATCACCTTTATAAATTAATTTACCAATTTCACTTAAATTTTTTTCATCCTTAATATCAATACCCACAATATAACCATTTTTTGTTTTTTCGTAGGTTATGGGTTTTATTTTTTGAGATTCCATATTACAAATATACGAAAGAATGACGCAATAAAAAAGGGGGACATTGTCCCCCTTTTAAATATAAGATAATTTATAATTATCTTAAGGTGTCAACACCAAATGTGACCAATCCATTAACGTTAATCACACCAAAATAACGGTTGTTAACCATTTTCTTAGCGTATCTTGTCATGATACCTTTGATTGGTGTAAAGTTGAATGGGTTGTACATTGTAGGTGTCAATTGTAAAGGAACGTATGGTGCGTAAATGTAACCAGCGTCTAACAATGACTTACCTTTGTGACCGATTATAATCTTACCAGCTGGTAAGTATGGGTCACGGTAAACTTGGTAACGACCTGCCAATGAACCAATTTTCTCAATACCCATGTTGTATTGGTCTTGTTCAGGATGTGCGTTTGAAACGTGGAAATATTCCAAGTCGTCAAATACTGCAGATACCTCAGAAGACACAACAATCCAGTTGGCGCCACCTCTTAAAGTAGTTTTGTGGATTTGAGCCGAGATTTGGTTAATCTTGGTAACCAAAGTTTGGTTCCAGTCTTTTTGAGTGTAACCTTGGAAAGGAGCGTTGCCGGTGGCACCGTATTTCCATTCGTTGTAGTCCCACTTAGTCGTCCAAGCCGCACCTTTACGAAGGTCACGAAGGATTTCACGGTCGATTTCTGCTGCGATTTGTTCAGACAATAAAGCTGTTAATTCGGCTTCAGCATCGATGTTGTGGAACGCGCTAACGTCTTGAGCCAATTCAGGAGACCAGCTAGCTCTCAACTTTCTTTCAGTTACAGAAACTGTTACTGATTGTAAATCGAAAGATACTTCGCCGATTTCTTCTTCGAATTCTAATGATTGGTATTCACGGTAAGTAAAGGTAAAATCATCTTTACTCAAAGCTGCTGTATTGGCAACAGTGAAGTTAGTGTAACCTGCTGTTGAACTGTAAGCTTGAAGGTCAACTTCAACATAGATGAAACCATCTTGGTCACATAAATTGTTGAATTTACCTGTTTGACCTGTTGTTTTTGTTCCATACTCAACCATACCTTTACCATATTTTTGTGTAACAACATGGAAAGGTAGATTGGTGTAGTTCGTAGTGTGACCACTTAATTTGTTAGCTACGATTACTAATGAAGCCAAAAATTCTTCAGTATCCATTTCGTGACCGTTAGGTCCTAACAATTTACCAGCACCATCAGCGGTGAAACCTGATATTCCTAAGATTACACTACCTATTGATGTACCGGTTGCGATTGTTGTATTTGAACCAGCAGAACCCGCAGTGAAACCTGTGAACAATGTAAAGCCAGTTAACGTCCTTGTGTCATAACCACCTTTTGAGTAGTCAAACAAACCTTGGTCATTAGCGTCACTACTTTCATAGAAACGGTCGTACAAGTTGTTACCTGTATAACCAGTTGATGGGTCAGTTTGTTCACTTGGATAACCGTAAGGTGCGTAGTGTCCGTTACCAGCAGTTCTTTCTTGGATTTTAGGTACGAAGTAGAACAATTTACCGATAGGTAAGTTCATTGCTTGTACGGATACGATGTCATTCGCCAACAATTTGGAGAATACACGTCTGATGATTGGAAATACAACAGTTTCAAATGAACCTGATGCATCTGCAACAGCGGCTTCGTTTATCAAATATGACGCTTGGTTTTCATACAATTGCGCGATATTATCTTTTTGGTGACCACCAAGACCCTCAAGGAATCCTAGGTCATCCCATTTTTTAATGGTATCTTCTTTGATAACACGGAGGTGTTTTAATCCAATGTTACCAACCATACCTGATTCTAATAATGCTCCCATTTTTTTAGATTTTTATTTTTTTAAGTTTATTTTTTTATTTTAATTTTCGCATCAAATCCTTCATTCTCTTAAATTGTGGATTTTCATAAGCCTTAGACTCAGACAATACATTTGTGGAAGAAGATGTTGGTGTTAAATTTATTTTTTCAACCACCGATTCGGTTACTGGTTTTTTTGTTCCCAATTCGGATTTTATTGAACTGTACAAGTTCTTAGATTCTTTCAAGGTTGAGATTGAATCGAATCTTTTTAAAATATTTAGTTTTTCTTGTTTTGTTGTTGAATGTTCAGTGAACAAACGAGTTGCGTAAGCCAAATTGGCGTTAAAGACAGCAACTTCATTTAACTTTTCTTTGAATAAGACTAGTGCCTTTTTATATTCATCGTTTTGTTTTTTGAGTTTACTAACTTCTTCGTTGATTGAACCCGAACCAGCTTTATACATTTTTTTGCTTTTAATACCGGCTCTGTTCATACCAAATTTATCTCCATGAGGATTTGATTTGGTTCTTGCAGCTTCTTCAACGTCACCCTCAACTGGTTCTACATCTCCCTCATCTACATCGTCAAGTTCGATTTCGTAAACAGTTTCATCTTCTCCTCTTGAATATTCATCACCCATCATTTCGTCTTCGTCAACCGACATTTCATCAGACATCATTTCGTCTTCATCAAATGACATTTCATCACCCATCATTTCGTCTTCGTCAAATGACATTTCATCACCCATCATTTCATCTTCATCTAGTTTAATGATATATTCATCATCACCATCAGACAATTCAATGTGGTTGTCGTCTTTTTTAACAATTACACCATCATTAGGACCCATCGCTTTGAAAACTTTTAAAATCTCGTCTTCATCAGCATTGGTCATGTCCAATACATTATCATCGGTGTCCATATCGTCCATAGGTGGAGTCATGTCATCATCGGTGTCCATATCATCCATAGGTGGAGTCATGTCATCATCGGTGTCCATATCATCCATAGGTGGAGTCATGTCATCATCGTCCATCGAATCAATATCTTTTGATGGTTCATCGTCTTCATTATCTGGACTTTCATCATCACCAGTTTCTACTGGTACATCATCTGTGTCCTCTTCAGAATCGGGTTGTTCATCAACCTTCTCCTCTTCTTCCAATGATTCTCTTAGCAAATCGTTTAGTTCCTGTTTCATTGTAGAAGCCAGTATACCTTTTGCATTCGCTTTTACCGCTTCTTCAAGTGTTTGTACTTGAAGTAATGCTTGTTCCAAAATTGATTTGTTGCTCATTTTTATGAATATAGTTTTATAATAAATATATTGTTTTTTAGAAAAAATATTATTTTATCTTTTTTTAAGACAAAATAATATGTTACTTTGTTAAAAAATTATCTAACTTTGACATAAGATTTTTCATCTTATTGATATCTTGTGGTTTTTCATCTAAAGATTCTTGGTATTGGTCTCTCTCATTTGGGTCAGAAAACACATATGCACCAGGTGTACTTGGAGACGATACCAAATCAAAACACACCAATTCAAAATCGTCTTGAACAATGTTTTGTCCTTTTACATTTTTTAATGAACCAACACCTCTTGATGATATACCAAGTGTCGCACCATTCATAATTAACATTGCGGCTTGGTCACCTTTTGTGCTCACAATACCCATTTTTTTCCACCCAGGTGAAGTGAACAATTTTATTTTACCCATTAAAATCTTTCCGTCCCACCACGTTTCCAAAATGGAATGGGAAACTCTATCTAAATCAATTAAAGATGAATTTCCTGACCAATGACATTTATTATTACTTCTAATATAATACACATGATTGGGTACATCAACCGAATATACAAATTTATCAGTGTTATCTACTTCACTCACTTTCAAAAATCTTTTGTCCAGATATATTCCTTTTGGTTTTGAAAAATTTAAAAACCATATATCTTTAGAATTTTCTCCTTTTATTAATCTTTTTGACCCATCATGGTTTGGTATGTATCTATCAAATTTCCTATTTTCTTTTCTTATATTACCACTAACTCCTGTTTTAATTAGTATTTCCTGCAAATCATTAATTAAAACTTCTGAAGTTGAAAACACATCACTTTGATTATATTTACCTATGGTTCTACCATCACCTAGTTTAAACCACTCTATAAGGTTTTTAAGATATTTTGGTGAAAGATTTTTTAATTCATTTGGAATGAATTTTTCATGTGATTTACCTAAAGGTTTTAAATATTTCCATAATCTTCTATCATTAATTATAAAACTAACATTTCCACTTTCCTTTGTATATTTTTTTATTTTAAAAGGTAGTTTTATTAATAAATCCTCAATTAATTTTATATTATTTGATTTTTTCTGAGAAATACCAACTATATATCCGTTTTTAGATGAATCATATAGATTAATTTTTCCCGATATTTTATTTTCTACTTTAATTAATTCACTTAAACCAACATGTCCTTCAGATAAATAAATACCCATAAAAGACATAAATAAATCCATTGGTATTTTTAAGTCTTTACTATAGTATTCCTTATCTTCTTTAGATGCTCTCACGTGGAATTCATTTTCTGGACACCCCTTTAATGTAAAAAAATCACCTTCATTGTTTTCGTTCGCTTCACCATTTTTTGGTATATAGAAGTTACTTAAATTTTTACCATTATTAAAAGTATCTAAGATTTCTTGAGCGGTTATGAAACTTAATTTTTTATTATTTTGATTAATTATTGGAAACTTATGATTAGGTGTAACAGAAACATCCATGTTTTTTCCTTGAAAATAAATCATTTTACCATTATATTCGTGTTTCACTTTTGAATAAATGGTTTTATTTTCTATTACACAATTTTCATTAAGTGTTATTATTTCCTCAAATTCGTCGACTTCTTTAATATTTTTCCAACCATTTTTAGTTAGTATATCAACGTCACCAGTATGGCACGAAGGATGATTAAGTTCGCTTAATGCTCCCCCCTTTTTAATTAGGGTTTGGTATTTTTCATTTTCCCTTTTTAATAAAAGTTCAGGATATATTCTACCATTTTTATTTGGTGTATCATATTTTTGTAAAACCGCAAATAATATTATATCTTGAGAGAAATCCGTTTCTCTCATTTCAGAAATTATTCTTTTATTATCTTCATATGAAATATAACCCGCATCATATTCCAAAAGAATACCTCTACCAGTGTCATTAGGCCCCAATATTTTCATTAAACTTTTTATAATAAATACTTCTTAAAAAGATTAATTCTTTTTATCGAAGAAATTGTAAAAAGTTTTTTCAATTAGTATTGTCTCAATAATGTTTTTTGATAAATCAAAAATAAAGTTTTTTATTTCTTTGGACCTAACATCAAAATGTTTATCAACATAAAGAGTTATTTCTAAATCCATGAAAGACCTTTTATCTAATTTAATCCCATTTGTTTTTATGTCCAAATCTACAATGCACTGCGGTTTAAAATATTCCGAATTAAGTAAATAAATTTTATCTTTTATTTTTTTTCTACTTTTGTATATTAATTTATCAAAATTTTGTTCATCTAATGTTGGTTGTATCCAAGAATTTAATTGGACATAAATTGTTTTTAAGTTTTTATAATCAACGGTTCCATATCCTATTTTAACATTCTCATGTGAACCAATTACAATAAATTTTCCTTTTTTCATTATTACCTATCATATATAATATTTTTATGGTGTATGTAAAATATACAAAATAATATTAATAATTTAAAATTTTTTTCGTATATTTAAAAAAAAAATATATGATAAAATAAAATGAAGGGTTTTCTTTTCTTGGATATAAATAGACCGGTTACTAATTCGGTGTTTGTATTTTTAATTTTAATAATGATATATTTAATATTTTTTCAAAAGAGAATG
>Ga0172367_10007623_pt1 | contig 12332 bp, 4 predicted proteins | sample Lak10m_FD_114542 | JGI IMG/M metagenome (GOLD analysis project Ga0172367, IMG submission 114542) | Freshwater microbial communities from Kabuno Bay, South-Kivu, Congo - kab_022012_10m | ecosystem: Environmental > Aquatic > Freshwater > Lake | place: Democratic Republic of the Congo: South-Kivu...
CGGTACAAGCGCATCATGACGGGCTCCCCGGTCACGCGCAGCCCCATGGACCTGTACCAGCAGTGCGAGTTCCTCTCGCCCAACTGCCTGAACATGCACAGCTACTACGCCTTCCAGGCGCGCTATGCGGTGATCGTCGAGCGCCAGTTGGCCAGCCACAGCTTCAAGCAGATCGTGGGCTATCGCCGCCTGGACGAGCTGAAGGAAAAGCTCGACCGCTTTAGCTTTCGCGTCAAGAAGGAAGAGTGCCTGGACCTGCCTGACAAGCTCTACGTCAAGCGAGAGGTCGACCTCACCGACGAGCAGTCCAAGGCCTACAGCGACATGAAGGCGATCGCCCTGGCGCAGGTGGGCGGTGGCATGGTGAGCACGGTCAATGCGCTCACGCAGATTATGCGGCTGCACCAGATCGTCTGCGGCCACGTCAAGCTCGACGACGGCACGCTGGCGCACCTGCCCAGCAACCGCATCAAGGAGCTGCTCAACGTCGTGGAAGAGACGGACGGCAAGATCATCATTTGGGCCACCTACCGCCCTGACATCGAGGCCATCAAGCTCGCGCTGCAAAAGGACTACGGCATGGAGTCCGTGGGCACCTACTACGGCGACACGGATCAGGAGGAGCGTCAGCGCGTGCTGGCGGACTTCCAAGACCCCGACAAGCCTCTGCGCTTCTTTGTGGGCAATCCGAGCACGGGGGGCTACGGCCTGACGCTCACAGCGGCCAACACGGTCGTGTACTACAGCAACAGCTTCGATCTGGAAAAGCGTTTGCAGTCCGAGGACCGCGCACACCGCATCGGCCAGACGAAGAACGTCACCTACGTGGACCTGATATCGCCGGGCACGGTGGATGAGAAGATCGTCAAGGCACTGCGTGACAAGATCGACATCGCAACCCAAGTTCTGGGCGAGGACCTCAAGCAATGGCTCATCTGATCCGACAGCAAGACCGCTTTCAATACCCCACCATCGCACGTGTTGACAGCAGCACGGGCCGACACTACAAGGTGCCGGGCTTTGAGAACGTGCCTTCGGTCACCACGATCCTGGACCGCACGAAGGACAAGGCCAAGCTCCAGGAGTGGGTCGATCGCGTGGGTCAGAAAGAGGCCGATCGGATCAAGAGCGAGGCGGCCTACGTGGGCACCTGCATGCACGAGGTCATCGAGTGCCTCTTAGCCGATGAGCCATTGACCTTGGGCCAGGACTGGTTGGCCTTGCGCGGCCAGCACATGGCCTTCTCGCTCATCCACACCTACTTCCAGCACCTGGGCGTGGTCTACGGCTCAGAGGTGGCGCTGCATTACGAGGACCGCTATGCGGGAACCACGGACTTGGTGGCCGAGTACCGGGGCAAGCTCGCGATCGTCGACTTCAAGCAGTCCATCAAGCCCAAACGGCACGAGTGGATCACGGACTACTATCATCAGCTTGCGGCCTACGCCTGCGCGCACGACTGGATGTTCAGCACGAAGATCGAGTTTGCAGCGGTGCTGGTGGCCGTGCAGGACGGCACGACCCAAGAGTTCACCACAGCGGGCCGAGAGTTTGAAGACTACAAGGCCGCTTGGTGGGAGCGCGTCAAGCGGATGGAGTCTGCGGTCACGCAGCAGGTGGCATCTGCGGTGCCTGTGGCTGTGCCGCCATCGCGCTGATGCTGTCAAACGGAAAGAGCGACTGCAACATGGCACGGCTCTGTGTGCCTGGTGCACCACCCCCGGCCGGGGCCTGACCTTGCGGACCCGGCGGCTTTTGGCCACCCGGCTGTTGCATGCCAGGAACCCCACGCGTGGTTGGGGCCGGGGGCAGTGAACGAAGCATGCGCGCGGCGTCGCGGCGCTGCTGAGTCTCCTGTTGGGCGTCGGGGGAGACGTTGCTTCCCGAGACCGTGGCCCGTGAGCCAAGGGACAGGAGCCGTTGAGCAGCCAGCGCCTCGGCGGTTTGGCGGACCAAGGCCTTCTTCTCCGCCTCATTGCGTCCAACCTTGAGAAGCGACGCGGTCAGTTGCGGGTCTTGAATGGCTTCCTTGAGTGCAGCCAGGGCGTTGACCCTGGGCATCTCGTTGAACACGTCTTTGGCAATCTTGGACACTGCACTGGCAGCAGCCAGTGAACCGGGCCCAGAAGGCAGTGCACCGGATGCCCCGTGCAGGGCCAGAAAGCGCACGGCAAAGTCGCCAATCGGGCCAGTGCCATCCAGCACCTGTTCCAGATACACCCGATTGCCCATGGCCGATTCGACCTTCTTCATCGGGTCCATCAAACGGCGCAGGTCCTTGACCTCGGTCAGCGTCATCAGGCCTTCGCTGCGCATGATGTTGACGATGGACGGCTGCCCAGGGGCCAGAGGCTTGAACAGCGCGTCATCAAAGGCAGCGATGCTGAACTTGCCGTTGGTGGTGCCACCCGCCTTGGTGTAGGCGTACTCCAGGATCGACGACTTCAACCCGTTGAGCGCCCCAGGGCCGCCACCCTGCTGGGTGTTCTTCACCACATCCGCCAGCTTGCGCATACCGGACACGGGATTGGCGCTGTTCAGGATTGACGTGACCGCATAGGTTGGGCGCTCGCCGCCGGGCAGCAGTGCGGCAAACGCCTGCTGGTCGCGAATCTGCCGGTTCACCGCACTATTGGGGTCACCCAAAGCACGGAAAGCGTTCTCCGCATCCAGGGCGTTCTTCAGGTCATTGGTCAGCGAGCCAAAGGGCTTGAGTACCTCTTGGTTGCGGGTCATCCAGTTGGCCAGGGCCTGTGGATTGACGCGGCCCGTCTGCGGGTTGATGACCGTGGGGTCGGTAGCTGCAATCCGCAATGCCCGCTCCATGGCATCCGTGACCGAGGCGAGCTTTGTAGAGGAGACATCCGCGTTGGCCTTCAACTCCAAGGCCTGGCGACTGTTGGGGCCAAAGGTCCGCACAGCGTCGTCGTAGGCGTTCTTGAAGAAGCCCACGGCCCCTTCAATCTGATCCATGCGCAGCGCTGTAACGTCCGAGTCGCGACCGAAGGCGCGGCTGACCAGGATTTCAGCCGGAATCTTGTCTGCGCCCGTGCGCTCTACCGCCGTGATCTGGTTGGCGTAGGTGCGACGGAAGACGTCGTTGAGCGACTTGGAAAATGCCCGGGCCTTGTCGTAGGCGGCGCTATTGAGCGTCTGAAGGTCGTTCAATGCGCCTTCAGCCAGGTTGCCAAAGAAGTTGGCATCCGATGGGTTGCGGTTGGCTGTCCCGGCCGCAGCATCCCGCGCATACTTCAGCATATCGCTGCGGATGTTGACCAGGTCCTGCACGGTCGTTTTGTTGCCCAACGGGATGACGCGGGTCTTACCGTTCTTCAACGTCTCGATGCCCGCGATCAGGTATTCGTCAGGGACAACACCCGTGTCACGGAATTGCTGAGTCAACTTGCCCTTTTGATAGGAAGCGATCGACTCCTGAGTGATGCCCAGACGTGTCATGATGGCCTTGACCTCGGCGGGCATCCCCATCGTGGCCCGTTCCATGGTCATGCCGCTGATTTCGTCCAGATAAGAGCGCAGCAACTGCTTGGGCACCAACTCGCGTTCAACGACCTCACCCTTGCGCGCGCCACTGGTAACGGTGCGCTGCGCAACCAACTGCAGGGCGCTGTCCCACAGGCCGCGCTCGTGCTTGCGCGCCTCGTCCAGCGCATTGTCTACCTCTTGTTTGACCACAGCGCCCACAGCGCGACGCGACTGGGGATTGTTCATGTTGATGGCGCTGGCGCGAGCTGCCGCGTTTTGTTCGGCAATACCCAACCGCCCGGCCACCATATTGTCGTACAGCTCGGCCTGCATCTTGGCTGCCTGCGCCAAGAGCTTTTGATCGTCGACGCGATTGAGCGCATCAATTAAAAGCTGGTTGGCGCGCAAGGCGTCCAGGCCCTGCTGCTGCACCACGGAGCCAAAGGCCTTGTCGCCCTTGGCAAGCGACAACTCCAGAATGGACAGTCCCAAGTCGCCGGTTTTCTGCGCGGCCGTAGGACGTGCCGGGTCAATGCCAGGACGACTCGGCGCAACCTTTTGTAGGTCCCTAATCAGGTTCTGGTAGTAGCGGTCGCGAAGTTGAGACGCCTGTTGCAACGCCTGGGGCGTGCCCAGTTCCTCAAGCTGCTTGATTGCAGGGACTTCGGCCAGCACACGGTCCAGCACGCCGTAAATGGCAGCAGCCTGCCTAGTTTGTCCTGCCTGGGGGTCCGTGGCCCGCGTGACAATACCCTTGAGCCCGTCATAGGCGGAGCCTGCATTACGCACTAGCAGCAGCCCGGGCGCTAGGAGCAAAGGAGCGCCTAGCTCCGCAAAAAAGCGCGGTGCAGCCTCCCCTGGGAATCGGGATTCCGCAACACCCCCAGCTACGCCCGATACTCCCGCCATTGCGGTCTCTGCCGCAAGGTAACTCTTGGGGCTTGCACGGGCTGTGCGCCCCACGGTGTCTAAAAGTCGGCCAATGCGAGTGGCCTGGTCGCCGCGCATGAAGAACGCGGCGGGCGAGAAACTTAGCATGCTGCCTGCTGTGATGCCGCCCTCACGGTAGGGCACTAGGTCCTCACGGGGCGGGGCAGGGAAAAGGTCATCAAGCTGATCACCCAGCAGATAGCCGCCCACGAAACCGGCTGCACCGCCGATGAAGGGCATAGCAGGGGCAAACGGGCCGGTGAACGGGGCAAGCGCTGTCCCTGCTTTTGCGCCCATGACCATACCGGCGGTGGCCGGTGCCGTCCTTACCACCCCTTGAGAAGCCCCGATCGTGGACTCCCGCAGGCGCTCTAAGGTGGACGGCGTGGAGGTGATGAACTCCGGCGGCACATCCGGTGTCGATGAGCGCATGGGTTCCGTGAGGATGCGCGGCAGAGGCACGCCCGTGACATTCGGCTGCAGCAGAGGCACCGCCTCAAACGCTTCAGGAATGGGCGGTACAGACGGCGTCCCACCGGGAGCCGCAGCGGCTGGGTCTTTGCGTTCTTCTGCCATGGCCTTTATCTTCCAGTTTGAGTGGCAAGCGGCGCGTTGCGCGGCTGGATGGGCCGCACGCCATACCACAGCACTTCAGGATGCCCTGCGGCAAACAATCGGCGCGCCTCTTGCTCAGAATAGGCCACCGGGGGCAGGTCAAGCTGGTTGTAAATCTTCTGCAACTCTTGTGCCTTCTTGTAAGCCTGCAGGCGGTCCTCGTTCTTGGCCTCCTGGTTCCGGTGCAACGCCAGGTTCTCGTTGATGGTGATACGAATAGCATCCCCAAGGGCGATCAGGCGTGTGCCATAGACGTCTGGGTCTGTGGCAACCGATGGGTTGACCTGCAAAACGGCGCGAATACGCTCTTGCTCTCGAACACTGCCTGCCGTGCTCTTGAGCAACGACTCGACCAACCGTTCGCTGAACAACTTGGCGTCTGATCGCGCTTTGGTGATGTATTCCAGCGGGTCACCCAGTCCGGGAATGCTGGACACAGCCGCCATGGCCCCTGCAACGGGCCCCGTGATTCGGTAGCGGTCACGCCACAGCGACACAGGTTTCAGGGTAGGTGCCATTGGCCCCGCTGCCCCTCCGCCCGGCGTCGCCTGATTGCCTCCGGCGCTCAGGGGTGCCGTTGGCTCGCCTGGCGTGCCCGTCCCCGCTCCGGTGAGCGTGGATGCACTGGCGGACCCGGGGATCGCGGGCATGTTGGCGGACATCGGCGCACCCGGAGAAACATCCACGGGCGCGGCCGCCAACGCAGCCGGATTGGGCTTGCCCGTCTTGTCGAATTCAACTCGATACCGACGGAACTGCTGCACAAAGGATGGCAAGATGCCCGGACGTGTTACCTGAATTTTTTGCGCCGGGTTCTTTGGGTCAACTTCCTCGTAAAACGTCGGCTGCTCCAACTTAGTGATGGCGGACTGAATCAGCCCATCTTCCGTGGGGTTGGTCATGCCACTGGCCCAGCGTGCCAGCAGGTTAGGCTGATTGACAACGCTCCACTCCCAATCGCCCTTGCCAAAGATAGACGCGCCCAGGGCCTTGGCTGCTTCGGCACGACGTCGAGCTTCGCCTTTGAGCACCTCCGTGGCCAGTGCACGCTGCTCCCTGGTCAAGGCCTGGTTGGCGGCCGTGACTTGGTCAATGTCCTTCTCCGCTGCCTGCATTGCCAAGAGCTTGATCTGTCGCTGGCCCTTATCAATCTCAGAGACATGACGGCCCACAGCCGAAGGTAGCGTGCGCGAGGCCTGGGCCAGGCGGCTGAAGAAGCTCCCACGCAGCGGTCGGCCCGCGTCGTCGACGTTGCCCGCAAAGCCGAAGGCGCGCTGCCCCAGCTCGAACAGCAGTTGAGCCTGTGACAGTCCTTCCGTGTCCCCCAATATCTTTTGATACTGCGGCGTCTTTTGCGTAATCAAGGATTCCAACGAGGGCACAGCAGTAGGTCTGCGCGACATCAGTTGACGCGACATTGCTTCTGCCGAAGCCAGCATTTCAGGAGAGTAGAGAGCGCCGCTCTCTTGGGTTGCAGCCGGGGTCACGCCCTCCTCATCGGACCCTACTTGAAAACGCTGGATTACCGGGCCCCCTCTGGCCATGCCAACCGGTCCACCCGGGCCCCCCGGTGTGGCGGGGTTGGGTAGTGGCGGGGCTCCAGGCGATGCGCCGGGCGGAGCACCGCCTCCTGCTCCTGCGAGCAGTGCAGCGATGCCACCCTGCTGGGGCGGAGGAGGCATTGCGCCCCCAGGGGGTACCCCAGGAGGCATGCCCAGAGGGGGCTGTGGCCCTTGAGCCATGGGCCCTGATTGCGGCAGCGCGCCAATCCCGCCCTGCTGGGCGAGGATAGGCTGCAGCATCGCGAGCACTGACTCCGGCGTATCGGAGGCCGCCTCGTATCCGACAAGGTCGGCCAGCTCATCGCGGCGCGCATCAATCGAGCGCATGTCGCCGCGAAGGTTGTTCATGAGGATTTCAGGCGAGTCGGGACGACGCTCCAGCATCATCTCGGCCCCATAGCCGTCGCTGTCCTCTTCGTCGTCGCCCTCCTCGCTCAAGGAGTCGAGAAACCCTTGCATGATGCCGACGTTCTCGGTTTCCGGCATCTCGTTCATTGCTTCGTCTTTCATCGTGACCCCTTAGAAAAGTCCGGCCTTTTTCAAGCCAACCGCCGTGGCCGCTGTCCCGAGGCCGATACCAACGGCTTGCTGGAACGGGCTGGCCGAAGGCTGGCTGACCGCCTGTGTGGACATCTGCGTGGACGGCGCGCCTCGGTAGATGTCGGACAAGAAGGCGGCCTGCTGATAGGGCGCGTACACCGTCTGCATCGTGTTGGCGCGCTGTGCGTCGAGCAACTGCTGGCTGAGGGCCTGCTCGGACTGACCGACGTTGTACAGGAAATTGATGTCGCCCTGCTGCAGCGCCTGTGCGGTCTGGCCCAACGCGCCTTGTTGCACGCCGAGCTGGCCAAGCTGACCGGCCAGTTGCCCAAGGCCCTGTGCCGTGGACTGCCCGATGCCAAACTGCTGCGTGGCCAACTGTCCGATGCCCTGACCCAAGTTCTGGAACTGCCCCGCCTGCTGGCCGTAGATGCCCGCAATCCCCTGCGCTGCCTGTTGACGCGCTTGCGCCTGCTGCAACATCAGGTTGGAGATGTTCTGGTTGATCGCAGCCTCTTGACCGGCCAACGCGCCTTGCTGCGAGGCCAGGTTGCCGTACTGCTGTGCGGCCTGCTGATAGATGTTGGCCGCGCCCTGGCCCAACTGAGCCTGCTGCACGCCCAACGCACCGAGGCCCTGGCCAGCAGCAATCTGCTGCTGCGATAGGTTGCCGTACAGGCCTGCTGCCGCCTGGCCCAACTGAGCCTGCTGTGTGGCCTGCTGCCCAACCGTCGAGCCGATGTTGGCCAACTGACCAGCGGCCGATTGACCGAGCTGTGCGCCCTGCGCTGCAAACTGGCCAAGCTGTGCTCCGCCCTGCAGTCCAAGCTGTGCTTGCTGCATGGCGGTTTGAGCAGCCTGTTGGCCGAGCGCGCCCTGCGCTTGAGCCTGCTGCCCGTAGAGCTGACCGATGCCTGACAGAAGCTGAGACTGCTGTGCGGCCTGGCCCTGCTGCGTTTGCTGCAGTTGAGCCAGTTGCATGGCGGTTTGAGCGTCAAACCCGGCCTGCTGAAAGCGCTGCTGGGCCGCTTGAAGGCCAAGCTGCCCTTGTTGACCAGCGAGCTGCCCGGTCAGGCCCGCTTGTTGGGCTTGAAGCTGCGCAGCTTGCTGGCCAAGACCTGCCTGTTGGGCAGCGGCCCCGATTACGCCCTGTCCAGCCTGTTGCATCATGCTTGCAGCTTGCTGGCCAAGACCCGCTTGCTGGGCAGCCGTGGAGGTTTGAAGCTGTGCCGCCTGCGCCAGTTGCTGTGCCGCACTTTGGCCAAGGCCTGCCTGTTGGGCAGCGATACTGGCCTGCAACCCTGCCTGCGTACCAAGAGCTTGCGCCCCCTGCTGTTGTAGTGCGGCCTGCTGTGCAGCAGCGGCGGTCTGTGCAGCGCCTGCCTGTCCGAGCATGCCAGCGGCCTGTTGGCCAAGCCCTGCTTGCTGCGCGGCCACACCGGCCTGTTGGACGCCCAACTGGCCGATGCCCTGCGCGGCAGCAGCCTGGCGCTGCTGCTGTTGCTCGAAGGACGCCATGGACTGTGCCTGTGCCTGGCTGTAGCCCTGCGACATCAGGTTGGCGATCGTGTTGGCCTTTTGCTCTAGAATGTTGCGCTGCAACTCGGCCCGCTGCACCCCTTCGCGCTCGCCGCCAAACGCCCCGGCGCGGACCGCCTGTGCAGACAGCCCCTGTTGCGCCAACGAGCCCTGCCGCTCGATCTGACGCATCGTCGCGTCGATGACCTGCTGCTGGTAGGGGTTCATGAAGGCTTCGGCCGCCTGGGGGTTGTAGGCCTGTGCGGCCCCGCCCAGTTGTCCAATGCCCTGTTGAAGCGCTTGCTGCGCTGCGGCAAACCCGGGCTGCTGCGCGGCCTGAGCAGCGCGCTGGGCAGCGGCGTACTGTGCCTCCACCCCTTGCTGCAGTCCAGGCTGCTCGGCTGCGCCCATGGCCGCTTGCGCGGCTTGCATGCCGGTGCGCTGGGCCTGTGCAAAGCCTGGCTGGGCAGCGGCCATGCGAGCTTGCTCGGCTGCGCCCAGCGCGGTCTCAATGCCTGCGCCAAAGCCTGGCTGTTGCGCGGCCTGTGCCGCCTGCCCTGCGCCGCCAAAAAGAGCCCCAACGCCCTGTGCGAAGCCCGGCTGTTGCGCCGCTTGCTGCGCCATGGACACCGCCTGCTGGCCTTGGGTCAGTGCAGTGCCAAAGCCCGGCTGGCCAGCGGCCTGTGCTGCTTGGGCCGAGGCGAGTGCAGCGGTGTCTCCGGCCCCGGGGATGTATCGGCCGGTTGTCGGATCGGTGTAACCAGTCAGCCGCTGTGCGGCCCCGGTGAAGTCAGAGGGACCTGCCTGAGCGGCTGCCAGGCCCGCCAAGTCCAGATACTGGCCCTGTTGCGCGAACCCTGGCTGGGTAGCCGCGCTAGCGGCTATGCCTGCTGCGGTGCCCGCTTGGCCCAGGCCCCCACGCGTGAGCGCTTCGGCCCCCGTGAAGTCAGGCGTTGCACCTTGCGTGGCCAACGCTGCGCGGCCAAGAAGCGCCTGCGAACCGGCAAAGTCCGCACCGGCAGACAGGCCCGCCATGCGCTGGGCCTCGGTCAGGCCCGTGAGCCCTTGTCCAATGGCGGCGGTGGCAGGCTCAAGGTTGGCCTGGCTGGAAAGCGCGGCCATGTTCTGGGCCGTGGCCAGCGAGCCAATGCCCGTGTTGATGTCTTGGAAAGCGGGGGTAAACCGCCCCGAGGTGTCAGAGGCCAGCGCACGCTGCCCGGCAATGTCCAGATAGCCCGGCACATACGTGCCGGTCTTCGGGTCCGTATAACCGGTGGCAGCGGACAACTGACCAAGGCCCGAGGTGATGTTTGCGGTGGCACCACCGGCCTGGGTCAGGGCGCTCTGCGCATCGGTGAACTGCTGGCGCGTGTCCGCGCCTCGCAGCACGTCGGCTGCCTCGCCCGTGGTCTTGAACGCCCCGCCCAACGCCGTGTTGGCGGCCTCCATATATGGGTTGAAGGCTCCAATGCCCTGCTCCGTGGCCGCTGTGATGGCGGCTTGCTGGGCAGGGGAGAAGCCCGCAACTTGGTATTGCGGAAGCTGCTGAGAAAGCGGCGTTCGGTCGACGTTGAAAGCGAGCTTCTGAGCTTCGGCCAGTAGCTGCTTTTTATACGCCTCGATCTCTGGCGATTCAGAGACGATTTGCTGGGTGACGGTGGTTTCTGCCATTTATTTCCCCTTGACCGATCCGCCCTCAAGCATCTTCATGAGCTTGTACATGCGGGCCGCGCCTTTGCGGCGGCTGCCTTGGCCTGCGTTGCGGACTGCCTTGGCGGTGAACACAAACTCTCCGTCCGACAGCATCGCCGGAATCGAGTCAGAAGTGCCCGTGCCCGGACCGTTGATTGGCCCCGTCCTGCGGGGGAAGTCGGCCATCGACATCTCGCCGCCTTTGGCCCGGCCCGGAGGCGGTCCGTAGAGCAGCGGCACGCCATAAAGGCCTGCGACGTTGTAGGGTTGCGCCACCCCGGCCGGAGACTGCGTGACGCCAGTGGGCAGGGAGATCGGGATGTTGCTGATCTCCCGCGTGGCATACGAGGGCGTGGGCACGAGCCCAGACGGCGTGGGCACAACGGGCTTATCCAGGCCGCCCCGGAACTTGTCGGGGTTGTCGCGCATATAGTCGTCGCTGGTGTAGCGCTTGTCGTACAGCGGGTTCGGATTGGCCGGTTCGCCCTTCATGCCTCCTGCGGCTGCAACGGCCGCCGTTCCGGCGAGCGCCAAGGGGCCGTACTTGCGCAGAATGCCCGCATCAGCAGGCAGGCCAGGACGGCTAGGTGAGAGGTTTTCGTTATAGAAATCCTTGGCCCCGCCCACAATGCGGTCGATCAATCCCGGGGGCTGGGCTGCCGCTTGAGCAGTGGCAGGCGTCAGACTGTAGTTGGTTGCGGCACCGGTGCCACCAGCGGCCCTGGAAAAGTCCATGCTGCCAAAGGCGGTGTTGGGCTGCAGGCCCACGCTGGAGGGGGCGTTGCTGGGCAGCAAGCCGTAGTTGGTCTCCGCGCCCGTTCCGCCCATGGCCGTCGCATAATCCGTCGGGCCAAACGGGTAGCTGCGAGCCTGAAACCCCATTTGTGCGCCAGGCTTGAGGCCCCCGCCCAGGAGGTCCTGGGCCGTGCCGGTCGTACCAGCCGATCCAATCGCACCTTCGCCTCCCGCAATCCGCACAGGACCCGGAGGGCTGCCAGAGATCGGGCCCGGGTTGAGCGGCTCGCCTGCGCTCTGCAGCGCTTGTGCCTGCTGGGGCGTGAGCTCGTTGCCCATGTCCCGCGCAAAGCGGGCATCGGACAGGAGCTTGGAGTTCTGCATGCCCTGCAACGCTGCGGCCGACAGGCCCGAGACGGCACCCATCTTCAGCGCATCGGCAGGCTTCATGCCCATTACCAGACCCGCGCCCGTGCCGATGGCACCCGTGGTTAGGCCCGTGTTCAAGGCTGACCCAGCAGCGCCGGGCAGGTACTTGCCTATCTCGGCCACGGGGCTCACGCCCATGACCGTGCCGCCCCCGCCGATGTAGCCCATTGCACCGGCCACCAGCGCTTGCTTGAGCGAGCCGCCAGAGGCCAGGGTCACAGCGCCCGAGGCCAGCGCGGCGGTGCCCGCCGAGCCCAGGGTCATGCCAATGGCTGTTGGTCCGAGGACCGTGGCCAACGCAATGGTGCCAAGAATCTTGCCAATGGGAGACTCCAGCGCCTTTTTGACGACGCTGACCACACTCTTTACGACGCTTTTGACGGCGTTGAAAATTTTCTTGAGGAAGAACTCCGGCAGCCCGGTTTCCGGGTTAATCGTCCCCGATCCGCCCATGCTTTTGAGCATGTCGGCTTCGTCCGGCGTGATGTGCGCCAGCATGGTGTCGCCATTGCGACCCCTGGAGGCCAGATACTGGGCCGCATCCGCCAAGCCGCCCTTGGCCATGGGCAGCGGGCCAGCAGGCGCGGCTCCCGGGCCTTCCATCATCGGGGCGACGGCGTTTTCGCCGCGCATGAGCTTGATCTCGTTGAGTACCGCCAGGATTGCGCCGAGGAACTCCGGGTCGTAGTCCTCGGGCATGTCGCCCTCGTCCACGATGTCCTGTTTGACAAGCTGCTGAACAAGCTGCGAGTACTGGTCCGGGCGCTGCGACATGTACTCAAACATCTCGATGAGCATGTCCAGCTCGCCCGTGGTCAGTTCGAGGTC
>Ga0172367_10007624_pt1 | contig 12329 bp, 4 predicted proteins | sample Lak10m_FD_114542 | JGI IMG/M metagenome (GOLD analysis project Ga0172367, IMG submission 114542) | Freshwater microbial communities from Kabuno Bay, South-Kivu, Congo - kab_022012_10m | ecosystem: Environmental > Aquatic > Freshwater > Lake | place: Democratic Republic of the Congo: South-Kivu...
AACCAATGCTTCTAAGAAATAATAATCTGCATAATTAAGTGGGACATCGACTTCTTGTTTGTGTGGTATACTGCCAACTGAGTGTTTGAGTATGAAATTTCCATTCTCACCAACTTCTGCCCTGTACTCCAACGAACTTAATGATTGTATTATCTTGTCAGCAGTTGTTAGGTATTTTGAATCTTTTAGATATGTATGTAATTCATAAAGCGCAGAGGCTGTAATTGCAGCGGCTGATGCATCGCGGGGCTCGTTAGGTATATTCTGTGCATTGTAATCCCAAAAAGGAACTAAGTCTGTTGGCAAATTCTTATGTGTAAAAATATAATCATATATCTTTATAGCCTGTTCCAAATATATCGGATTTTTTGTATAGCGATAGCATACCGTAAAACCATACAAGCCCCATGCTTGACCGCGTGCCCACGATGATTCATTAGAGAACCCCTGAGCTGTCTCTTTTGACCTTACAAACCCTGTTTGGGGGTCATAATCTACCACATGATAGCTACTATTGTTTTCTCTGAAATGATTTGCGAGTGTTTTGTTGGCGTGACTAATAGCAATTTGGTAAAAACTTGAGTCTCCTGATAATATTGTAGCTTCAAAAAGCAATTCAAGGTTCATCATATTGTCGATAATTACAGGACACTTCCAGCCTCTGGTACTTTGCCAACCTTTATCAATATCCCACGACTGTAATACACCTGCAATAGGTCTGAAACGTGTAGAGAGCGATTTCGCAGACTGTATTATTACATCCTTGTATTCAGTTTTTCCTGTCAATCTATATCCGTTTAGATAGCTGCATCCAATCATAAAACCTACATCATGATGATCCTTAAAATACTTTATGGAATCAAGTCTCTCTGTATACTTTTCGGCCAACGGTAGCCATTTTTTGTTATTACTTAGCTTGTAAGTGTACCATATATTACCTGCAAAAAAGCCACTGGTCCAATCATCGATAGGCACGTAAACAATGTTACCATCTTCTGTAATAGTTCGGGGGATTAAGATTTTACCGGCATTTTCGATTATTTCAGTCTGAAACTCATGTTGTTTTTCGGCAATAGCAGTATTTTCTGATATAATATCACTATTTGTAGATTTTTTAATGTTGCAACTGGTAGCAACAATAAAAGTTAGAGTGCATATAGTACAGATAGAAATTAAAATGAGTATTGACTTCAGTGTTTTTAATGTTTTCATATCATCGATCTTTTTATATTATATTTTTTTACAAAAATACGCTCAACAAACTATTCTCTATTGACACAATAGTACAGAAAAAATCAAAAATTGTTCTGAATGCATGATTTATTCCAAGATTTTTATTGCGGTGTTTTTTAATGCATAACAAATAAGGTATATTTGCATATAAATACAGTTAATTCAATGCGGAAAATTAATTCTAATATTTTGTCGAGCAGATTATACAGTCTGATAATATGTATGCTAATAATGCACCTTAGTGTAAATGTTAAAGCAGTTCGATTTAATCATTTGACAATCGACGAAGGATTGTCACAAATATCTGTAAAACCCATTTACGAAGATGAACGTGGGTTTATTTGGATTGGCACCCGCGATGGACTAAATTTATTTAATGGTAATAATGTTCAGGTTTTTAAGCACGAAAAAAATTCATCGAATACCATAATTTCGAACAGAATTGAGGAAATTACCGGAAATAAGTCAGGTAAAATCTTTTTTCAGTGTGCTTCAGACGTTATGGAGTATGATTTTGAGAGGGAAAAATTTACTACATTATTACTTGGTGATGTAACAACGATATATTACAATAAGCATTTGTATGTTGCCAGGGGCAATGAAATTTTGGTAAAACACGATAAAAAGGAAGGTTTTAAACAATATTTCACGCTGCCTGATAAACGAGCTATTGTAACCAGTATTGTTATACTTGACCATAAGGTATGGATTGGAACCAGTAATTTGGGTTTGTTTGCATTGGAGAACGGAAAAATAACTAAAGTCTTACCTGGCATTAATGTAGCTAACATATATCAGGATTCGAAGGGTAAAATATGGGTTTGTAGTAATGGTAGTGGATTGTTTCAAATTTTTGGTAAAAACATTCGGAATTTTCAGAATAATAGAGTTAATCCTTTAAGTATTTCATCGAATGATGTAAGAGATTGTTGTGAAGATAAAGCTGGTAATTTATGGATAGCAACCTTTAATGGATTAAATAAGTATGAGTCAAACTCAGGCAAATTCTCAAATTTTACAGCCAATTCAGCACCCGATGGACTTGCACATTCTTCCATTTATTCTGTTATTAAAGACCAACAGGGAAATATTTGGGTTGGAACTTATTTCGGTGGGGTAAATTATTTCAATCCTGAATATGAAACATTTAAAATATACAAACCATCAGATGTTGAGAGTAAAGGATTAAGTTTTCCGATAGTAGGGAAAATGACTGAAGATGATGATAATAATTTATGGATAGCTACCGAGGGTGGTGGTTTAAATGTTTTTAATCCCAAAACGGAAACCTTTAAATGGTATAAACACAGTTCATTTGCGAACAGTATTTCACACAACACAATAAAAGCTCTTTATTACGATTCCGAAAATGAAATAATGTGGATTGGTTTGCATACCGGAGGGCTTGACCGCCTCGATTTAAAAACAAACAGATTTAGAAATTTTAAGCATATAACTAATAACCCATATTCACTTCCAAACAACACTATTAGAGATATTTTACCCTATAAAAAGAATTTGATAATTGCTACTGAAAATGGCGTTTGTGTGTTTAATCCAACAAATGGTCAATGTTCTGATTTATTCCCAAATAAAGCTGAAAGTGCCAGAATTAAGCGGGTTACAGATATGTGTTTTGATTATCTGGGGAAATTGTGGATGGCAGTTGATGGTGAAGGCGTTTTCTCATATAATCTGGTGACAAAAAAACTCTTAAATTATAAATATAATCATGCAATAGAAACTAGTATTAGTAGTAATGAAGTTTATAGTATTTACGAAGACAGCAAACGAAATTTATGGTTTTCAACATCAGGTGAGGGGCTGGATTTATATCGACCACAAACTGATGATTTTGAGAATTTTGATATTTTAAACAGCAACTTTAAAAGCAATTTCATTTTTCAGGTTTGCGAATCTCAAAAGGGTTTAATGGTTCTTTCAAATCATGATTTATCGGTACTGGACTATAATAAAAGAAGTGTTGTTAATTTCAACAAAGAAAATGGGTTGCCAATAAGTGCAGTAGTTACCACTTCGTTGTTCAAATCACGTTCCGGCATAATTTATTTGGGAGGAATTCATGGACTGGTTTCTTTTAGAGAAAATGACTTGTTTAAAAAAGCCAAAACATTTTCGATTTATCCAATACGGTTATTTGTAAACGACAAAGAGGTGAAAGCGAATGATGACACCCAAATTCTTGAAACTTCATTGTATAATTGTTCTGAAATTACATTGCCCAGTGAATACAACGTTTTTAGCATTGAATTTGCTGCGTCCAATTATATTGCTGCCAATAAACCTGAACTATTATATAAACTCGAAGGCTTTTCGGATACATGGAATAAAGCTGGTGCACAGAATAAGGTAACTTATACAAATCTAAACCCGGGAAGATATACTTTGGTGTTTAAAGCAGCTGGTCAAACAGAAGCAATAAGTCCGCAAACAAGACTTGATATCCGGGTTTTACCGCCGTTTTACCGCTCGACTTTAGCTTATTTTCTTTACCTGATAATGTTAGGGGTTGTGGTTTATTATTTTCTTCGTGCCAATAACCGGAAAATCAAATTAGAAGCAGCGTTGAAATACGAACAAAAACACTTGCAGGATGTGGAAATGCTAAATCAGGCTAAGTTGCGCTTTTTCACTAACATATCGCACGAATTCCGTACGCCACTAACATTAATAATAGGGAAAATTGAAATTCTGCTTCAAAATCAGTCATTTACACCAAGTGTATACAATTTAATTCTAAGCGTTTACAAAAGTGGCATTCAGCTACGTGAACTCGTATCTGAACTACTTGACTTCAGAAAGCAGGAACAAGGTCACATGAAATTAAGTGTTAGGGAGCATAATATAATTGATTTTCTGTACGAGAATTTTTTACTTTTCCAGGAATATGCTGTGGCTCGAAAAATAAAATTTACATTTGAAAAAGACATTGAAAAACTATCGGTTTGGTACGATTCAAAGCAGTTGCAAAAGGTTGTCAATAATCTGCTATCCAATGCTTTCAAATATACGTCTGAAGGCAATTATATTGTTGTTGCCGTTAAAACGGAGGAGGATTATGTGATTTTTGAAGTAACAGATAGTGGGTCAGGAATTATACCTGAAGACATAGATAAGGTTTTTGATCGTTTTTATCAGTCGGAGCAAGATGAAGTTATTTCGAACACAGGAACAGGTATCGGTTTAGCTTTGACAAAAGGTATCGTTGAGTTACATCAGGGAGAAATAAGAGTGACAAGTAAACCGAATGCAGGTACTACTTTCTTTGTGAAGCTAAAGCTTGGAAATGAGCACTTTAATCCAGATGAATTAACTGAAGTCCGGTTGGCAACTGAACTGCAAGAAAGTAACAGCAATTTATATACAAGCGATATCGTTCACGAGGAGGAGACAATTAAAGCTTCAGGAGCAAATAAATCAACAAAGTTACTGATTGTTGAAGACAATGACATGCTTCGTGAAATGCTGCTGAAAATTTTTGAGAATTTATATGATGTTGAAACTGCTATCGACGGAGAAGAAGGTTGGAAAAAACTGAATGAAAAGTTACCAGATTTGGTGTTAAGTGATGTTTTAATGCCTAAAGTTTCGGGTACCGAATTGTGTAAAATGATAAAGAGTAATATTGAAACCTGCCATATACCAGTTGTGCTGCTTACTGCCCGCACTGCCATAGAACATAATTTGGAGGGGTTGCGTGTGGGAGCAGATGACTATATTACAAAGCCATTTAATACAAGTATATTGGTTTCGCGATGTAATAATCTGGTCAATAGTAGAAGGGTTTTGCAGGAGAAGTTCAGCAAGCAGCCTCAGATTAACCCTCAAATGCTTGCCACTAATAATATGGATAAAGCATTGTTAGATAAGATTCTCACAGTTATTGAGAAATACATTGATGATACTGGATTCAGCATACACACATTTGCAAGTGAGATGGGCATGTCACGAACAAATTTGTTTGCCAAAATAAAGGGGCTTACCGGACAGACGCCTAACGACTTCGTTACTACAATTCGCATAAAAAAAGCAGCAATAATGCTGTTGAATAATCCGGAAATGAATATCACTGAGATTTCAGAACAGTTAGGTTTCAATTCCTCGAGATATTTTAGCAAGTGTTTTAAGGATCAATACCATGTTAGCCCTTTAATGTACCGAAAGGGAAATAATGCTGAGAATAAATATAACGAGGATGTGAATTTGTAAAGCATATACACAGACTAAATCAACGTTATACTCATTTGACAAAACAAATGAACTTTTCGATACAAATACTGTATTATTTTGTCATATTGCCTCATTAAATACACGCTATTTTTGCAGCACTAAATTTAATATTATAATGATAAGATTTAAGAAATTATTTAGTGTCGTTTTGATGCTGCTTGCAGGAATTATGTTTGCCTCTGCCCAGAAAACTGTTTTAGGAACTGTATTTGACGAAAAAGGTGAGGCATTAATTGGAGTAAACGTAGTTATTAAGGGAAGTTCAAAAGGAACTATTACCGATATTGACGGAAAGTTCGGACTTTCGGTTCCCGGTAACTCAGCCATACTTTTATTCAGTTATATTGGGTACGAATCGCAAGAAATTAAAGTAGGTAACGAGAAGTCATTTACAGTAGTACTTAAAACCAATGCACAAAATCTCGATGAAATTGTAGTTCAGGGTTATGGCGAAATAAAAAAACGCGATTTAACAGGATCGGTTGCTAAAGCTGATTTGGATGGCATGCTTAAAATGCCTGTTTCGAATCTGGACCAGGCCTTAGCAGGAAGGATTGCAGGTGTTCATGTCTCATCGAGTGAAGGCACTCCTGGCGCCGAGATGAATATTGTGGTGCGTGGCACCAACTCTATCACAGGATCTAACGCTCCACTATATGTAATTGATGGTTTCCCCATGGAGGATGGTTCAGCCTCAACCATTAATCCAAACGATGTAGAATCTATGGAGGTTCTTAAAGATGCTTCGGCAACCGCTATCTATGGTGCACGAGGTGCCAATGGAGTAATAATGATTACTACTAAGAAAGGCAAAATAGGGGCTCCGGTTATTTCGTACGATGGTTCATACGGAATGCAAAGAGCTACCAAAAGAATGCCTACCCTGGATGCTTATGAGTTTGTAAAACTTCAAAGTGAAATTACTACTGCTGCCGAAATGAAAAACCGGTATTTCCAAACCGATACTAATGGAAAAACATGGACGCTTGAAGATTATCGGACAGCAAAAACAATAAATTGGGAAGATTTTGTATTAAGAGATGCTCCTGTACAAAACCATTCGTTAGGCATAACAGGTGGTAAGGACGACTCACGTTATAGTGCATCGCTATCTTACTTCCAACAGGATGGGATACTGATAAATACAAACTACAACAGAATCCAGGGAAAAATAACGAATACAATTAAGAAAAAGAACCTGACGATTTACTTAAATGCTAATTACTCAAAATCAAGTCAGTTCGGTGCTCGTCCTTCCGAAAGTTCGTGGTCATCTACTAATAATCTTTTTTCAAATGTATGGGGCTACAGACCGGCACTTTATCCAAATCAATCAGATGAATCGTTAATTGAAAATTCTTTGGATGAATCCATGATAACTGATTATCGCGTTAATCCATTAATTTCACTAAAGGAAGAGTTCAACAAAACATATAAAACGGTTCTGATGACTAATGGCTTTTTGGAGTATGAAATCAAAAAAGGTATAAAGATAAAAACATCTTTTGGATATACAGAAGATAATTTACTGGGAGAGGTTTATAATAATTCAACAACACGTTATGGCAATCCCCGCACCAATCTTAATGGTGTAAATGCATCCAATTCTACAACTTCTCGTCAAACATGGCTGAATGAGAATACACTTAGCTATGCAAAGACCTATAAAAAAACACATAATCTTGTTGCTTTGTTGGGTTTCACAATGCAGGCATCTGATTATAAAGCCTACGGAGCTCAAACCATACAGATTCCATCGCAGTACGAAATATTTTTAATGTCCGGAATGGGTGCAGGAACTCCCTGGACTATCTCTTCATCTGCTTCTCGATGGACAATGATGTCGTATCTGGGGAGAATAAATTACAATTACAGAAACAAGTATTATTTTACAGCATCTTATAGAGCCGATGGTTCTTCAAAATTCAAAGACAGGAATCAATTCGGCTTTTTTCCTTCAGGATCGTTAGCATGGAATATTATGGAGGAAGACTTCATGAATATGCTTTCTCATGTACTGTCGTCAGGGAAGTTAAGACTTAGTTGGGGTGTTACCGGAAATAATCGTGTTGGCGATTATGATACCTATGCTAAGTTATCGAAGATTGATGGTGGAAATTATGCAGGAGTTTATCCTTTCGATAATGTGATAAATTCTGTAGGTCTTGTACCAACGACTATGGCAAATAAAGCATTACTTTGGGAATCAACAGCACAATGGAATGGAGGCTTGGATGTCTCATTTCTCAATCAACGTATTTTCTTAACTCTGGATGTGTACAAAAAAAGTACCTCCGATTTATTGCTAAATGCAAATCTACCCTATAGCTCGGGTTATCCACAGGGTTATAAAAACATTGGTGAAACTGAAAACAGAGGTGTTGAAATTACCATAAACACCAAAAATATTAAATCAAAAAACTTTAACTGGTCTACTAACTTTAATATCTCGTTTAACCAAAACAAGGTAAAGGCTCTTGCAGATAATCAAAAAACATTATTAACAAATGCCGGCTTTGATGGTAATTATAATGGCATGCCCAACTATTTTACACAAATAGGATTTCCTTTAGGACTTATGTATGGATACATTTACGATGGTACCTACAAATATAACGATTTTAATTATGACGCAACAACCAAAACTTATACAATTAAAACAGGTACCCCAACATTCTCAGCAGAAGCAAAAACCGGCCCTGGATATCCCAAATACCGCGATTTAAACAAAGATGGTAAAATCGACTCGAATGACCAAACTGTGATCGGCAGGGGTACTCCTATTCACATCGGTGGTATAAATAATACTTTCGCCTATAAAAATATCGATTTTAGTTTCTTTTTTCAATGGTCGTATGGCAATAATATTTTGAGTGCTAATGAATTGGTTTTTGGGGCTTTCAATGGAAGAACATTGACAAATCTATTTGCCTCCTATAAAGACAGGTGGTCTCCTTCTAATCCTGAAAGTGACATTCCTGTTGCTGCTGTTCAAAATGCATCTCCAGGCAATCCAACAATTACATCAACAGCATCGCTTACAGTTTTTTCCAGTAGAGTAATTAAAGATGGTTCTTTTTTAAGGTTAAAGAACATCAACCTGGGTTATAACTTCAGCCCTGCTCTTTTAAAGAAACTGAGATTGTCAAAATTGAGATTGTTTATGAATGCCAATGACATTTGGGTTCTTACGAATTACAATGGAGGGTATGATCCTGAGGTTTCAGTTAGAAACAGTGCGTTAACTCCGGGATTTGATTATTCAGCCTACCCTCGTGCTCTTTCGGTTAATATTGGTGTTAATTTAGCATTTTAATTTACTTTTTCTAATATAGTTATGAAAACAATAATACAAAAAATACTGATACTTAATATCGTTATTGGCTTTGTGTCGTGTGCTGATTTTTTGGAGACCACTCCAACTTCTGTTACCCCGGAAACTTATTTTAAGAATAAAGAAGAAGTTAAATCATTTCTAATTTCAGTATATGCGCCCTTATTGTCTGAGTCGTTTTATGGTGGTGATTATTCCTGGAAAATAGCAGCAGAAGATCTTGGATACTATTCCCGAACCTCTGCCACTGGTTCAGTAGTATCTGGCTCTACAAGCATATCCGATGGAACATTGCAAAATATATGGCGTATTTTGTATGATGGCATTAACCGGGCCAATATGTTGTTAGAGAATATTGATCGGGCTATTCCTGCAACATCCGATTCTGCCGTTCGCGAACAATACAGATCCGAAACCCGGTTTCTTAGGGCATTTTATTACTTTACACTTATCCAAAATTTTGGAGATGTACCTTTCAGGACCAATACACCCACAGATATAAACAGTTTATCACTAGCGCGTACAGGCAAAGAACTGATTTATGATTTCATTATATCCGAAATGATTGCTTCTGAACCCAATTTGCCTACAGCAAATCAGGTTAATCCGGGTCATGTAACAAAATCGGCATTACAAGGCATTTTAGCTCGTGTCTATTTGTTCAGAGCCGGCGAAGGCTATCGTGAATCGACAGCAGCGCCCGGTTCAAACGCTTTGGCTTATTTTGCTGAGGCAAAAAAATGGGCATTAAAAGTCAAAAACAGTGGTTTACATGGCTTAGTCAGTCCTTACTGTCAGGTTTTTATTGATTTGGCTGCCGATAAATATAATAGCACAGGTGTTAAGGAAAGTATATGGGAAGTTGAAGCAGCTGGAAACCGTTCTACGACAGTATTAGCTGCCGGACGTATTGGTAACACAATAGGATTCGGGGGTCCTGATTTGAGTCCTACAAGTGGCTCGCCCTATGCGAATGAAACAGGTTTGGCAAATCCCGGTATGAGCTACAACTATATTTTTTGTACGTTAAAACTTTTTGACATGTATGAGTCGGAAAAAGATACTGCACGAGGAAATTGGAATATTACGCCTTTTACATACAGCACGACAGGAAGTGGCTCTTCAGTGAAAGTAACTGGACGCAGGTTTTATTTTGGAAAAAAACCGGCTAACTTGTCCACAGTTAATTTTCCGTATACAGACGCCAAGGGATTTAATTATACCATAGGATCTGCATCAGACACGCTTAATACATCACGTTGCATTGCTAAGTATCGGAGAGAATATGAGCAAGTATTGCCTAAGAACAAGAATTCTACTCCAATTAATTTTCCTTTGCTCAGATATTCAGATGTGCTGTTAATGATAGCTGAAGCTGATAATGAGTTAAACGATGTGCCTTCTGATTTAGCCTATGAATGTCTAAATGCAGTTCGCACCCGTGCTCAAATAGCTGCTGTGGAAGTGTCATCGTTGAGTAAAGTTCAATTTCGTGAAATTATTAAAAAAGAAAGAGCAATGGAACTTTGTTACGAAGGAACCCGACGATTCGATTTAATTCGTTGGGGTGATTATGTTAAGGCAATGAATAATGTGTCTCTACTATTGGAAACAAGTCTCCGTTGGCCATTAAATGTGAAGTATGCAGCTAATTATTTCAAAATTACTTCTGCCTACTTGTTTTTACCTATACCTGCATACGAACTTTCTGTGAATAAAGCCATACTCAACAACAATCCGGGTTGGTAAATAATCCTGCAATAATATTAAAATTCCTACTTCAAGTATATAAAAAAACGCCATGGTAAATTTTAAATCATTAATAATAATTTCAATCATAAGTTTATTTTCCTGTAAAAATGAACTCACAGCGCCTCTTGTTTTTAATGTTAAAATTGATAATGCTACAGTTGTTGTGAATGACACTTTAGTCGTTAAGAAGGATACTCCTCTTAATTTTATTTTTGAAGGGAATCCCCAGTTTATTTCATTTTACAGTGGAGAAGCCGGTAAGGAGTTTATGTATTACAACACTTCAGTGATACCGGTAAGTGAGTTCGACTCGTGTTTGCTTAAATTTGATGTAACTCCGAATGGCATTGATGGTAATATTGAAAGTACTTTATCATTGTTTATCTCTGATAAGTTTCCTGGGATTTCCGGAATTTCATCAATCCCTGATTTTTCGAAAGATTCAGCAAATATTCGTAATTCAAAAGAATACAACTGGACAGATTTAACAGCGGTTTGTCAATTTCCAAAAACCAATAATACAAAAGCTTCAGTGAAAGTGGATATGATGCCTTTTATGAGTAAAAACATTTGCTTGAAATTTAAGTATCAAACAGTTAGAGGTGATATAGATCAACCTAAATGGACACTTGCCAACTTAAAAATCGTACGTTATCAGCATGGCAAAGTTCCCTTTGAAATTCCGGCATCCTCACTGGCATTCCGGCAGTTCGATATCTTGAACAAAACTTCTGCTTATGCGGTGTTCGGTGCGGGAGTCTGGTCGAAAAGTAACTCTCTCAATATGTTTATCAATTCCACTCCGGCAGGTAATTCATTAAATGAAGATTACCTGATTAGTACACCGATAATGATTAACCCTTTAGCAACGGCAAGCACAGGTGATTTGGTTAAAAACTTGTCTGTAGATGTTACAAAATACTCATATGCCTATAAAACCAAAGGTATTTACACTGCTACTTTTGTTGCAAGTAATGTAAATTATTTAGATGCAGGCCAGCAACGAAGTGTATCATTTGTTGTCAAAGTAATTGAGTGACAAAAACGAATAATTTCGGATGAATCGAATAATTTGTACTAAAATGTACTTAATATGTATTTTTGAATTATATTGTCTTTTTAATATGCACCTATTTTTGTCTTACTAATTTTTAAATTATAAATTGATATGAAGAAGTTTACTTTATTTGTTGCACTTATTTGCAGCATGTCTTTTTTGAAAGCTACAGTTTATTATGTACAGTTAAATACTGAAGGTGCAGCAACTTGGGATGCAAGCTTTAGCAACACAGGTACAATAGTAAATTTAGCAACTATCAACGGAGGTAATCCGGCATCGTTTAATGCGTGGTTTGCCGATAAGAGTTTGGAAACACCTACCTTTGCCGGTACTAAACTTACTTCAGGTGATCAGGTTTGGGTTATTACGGGCACTTACTACTTAACTGGCACAGTTACTTTATTTAATGGTGTGTCAATTTACGGTGGTTTTTCGGGAGCTGCAGGAGAAATAATTGCCTCCCGGACAAAAAACAGTACCGATAAATGGGATTTCAGTAATCCTACCATATTCGATGGTTCGGTAAATGGCACAAAAACCTATATTGGTTTCACCGGAGGTAGTACTACTACCACTATTATTGATGGCATAACCATTCAAAACTGTCATAATGCAGCTACTAATTCTTCGGGTGGCGGTGCAAAAATCAATGGTACAGGCACCTCCATGCAAAACTGTGTCATCACAGCTTGTACTACA
>Ga0172367_10007625_pt1 | contig 12328 bp, 8 predicted proteins | sample Lak10m_FD_114542 | JGI IMG/M metagenome (GOLD analysis project Ga0172367, IMG submission 114542) | Freshwater microbial communities from Kabuno Bay, South-Kivu, Congo - kab_022012_10m | ecosystem: Environmental > Aquatic > Freshwater > Lake | place: Democratic Republic of the Congo: South-Kivu...
GGCGTTTTCCGGTGCGGTCAGGCCGGTCTTGTGCTGACGACGACGCGCGATTTCGTCGTCGGCGGGCAGAAATTCAATCACCCGGTCGAGCCGCCCTGCCCCCTCCAGCCACTGCATCAGCCGCTGCTGACCGTCCAGAAAGTACAGGGGCCGATGGCCGGCAATGTCCAGCGCCTGCGTCTGGTAGTAGTTGTCGCTCAGCACCAGGTGGCCCACCTCGTCGGTCATCGACGCCAGCAGGTCATTGCGCTGCTTGTAGGTCATGTCGCCGCGCTCGACCACACGGTCGAGCAAGATCTTGATGTTGACCTCGTGGTCAGAGCAGTCGACCCCGGCCGAGTTGTCGATGGCGTCGGTGTAAATGAGTCCACCCTTCTGAGCAAATTCGATGCGACCGTTTTGCGTGCAGCCCAGATTGCCACCTTCCACCAGCACCTTGCAGCGCAGTTGCTGGCCGTTGACCCGAAACGCGTCACCCGCCTTGTCGCCGACCTGGGCGTGCGTCTCAAACGTTGCTTTCACATAGGTGCCGATGCCACCGTTGTAGATCAGGTCCACTGGTGCCTGCAGCAACGCATGCAGCAGTTCATGCGGTGAGAGTTCGGCACGCTCGATGCCCAGCGCCGCTTGCGCCTGTGCGGACAGCGCAATCGACTTGGCCGAGCGCGGGTACACGCCGCCACCTGCGGAGATCAATGACTTGTCGTAGTCGTCCCAGCTCGAACGCGGCAGCTTGAACAGGCGCTGGCGCTCGGCAAAGCTGCGTGCCTCATCTGGCTGCGGGTCGATAAAGATGTGCCGGTGGTCAAACGCAGCCACCAGCGCAATGTGTTCAGACAACAGCATGCCGTTGCCAAACACGTCGCCCGACATGTCGCCAATTCCCACCACGCTAAAGCGCGCGCTCTGCGTGTCCACACCCAGCGATCTGAAATGTCGCTTGGCCGATTCCCACGCGCCACGCGCTGTGATGCCCATCTTTTTGTGGTCATAACCAACCGACCCGCCCGAGGCAAACGCATCACCCAGCCAGTAGCCATAGTGCGCCGACACGCTGTTGGCAATGTCGGAGAAACTGGCCGTGCCTTTGTCGGCGGCCACCACCAAATAGGGATCGTCGGCGTCGTGGCGCACCACATCCACCGGCGGCGTGACCACGCCGTGCACCAGGTTGTCGGTGATGTCGAGCATGCCCGACAGGAACAGCCGGTAGCAGGCAATGCCTTCGGCCATCCAGGCGTCACGGTCGGCCGGGCTGGGCGCCTGTTTGAGTACGAAGCCGCCTTTGGAGCCCACTGGAACGATCACCGTGTTTTTGACGTGCTGCGCCTTGACCAGACCCAGGATTTCGGTGCGGAAGTCTTCGCGCCGATCAGACCAGCGAATGCCACCGCGCGCGACCTTGCCGTTGCGCAGGTGAACCGCTTCAAAGCGCGGCGCGTAGACCCAGATTTCGGCCATAGGCTTGGGCTCGGGCACACCGGGCATCTGGCGCGGATTGAACTTGAAGCTCAGGTACGGCTTGGTCTGGCCGGCCACAAACCCTTGCCAGACGTTGGTGCGCGTGGTCGCCATCATGCATTGGTAGAACTGGCGCAGCACACGGTCTTCTTCCAGGCTGGCCACGGCGCCCAGCGCAGCGTCAATCTGTGTCGCCATGGCCTGCAGCTGCTGGCCACGATCCCCCGCCAGCGACGGGCAAAAACGCAGCTCGAACAAGCGGTACAGCTGCTGCGTGACGGCGGCGTTCTTGCACAGCGTCGACTCGATGTAGGCTTGGCTGAACGGGAAGCCAATCTGTTTGAAATACCGGGTGTAGGCACGCAGCACCGCAATGGCGGGCGCGTCCAGCTCGGTCGCCAGCAGCAAGCGGTTGAGGTCGTCACTTTCCACCTGATGGCGCCAGACCTGCAGGAACATCGCCTCAAAGCGCTCCTTGACCGCTGCGAATGCAGTGGAGGCGCTCAGCTGCAAGCCCAGGTCGTGCAACCACAAGTTCTGGCCACCCACCTGATAAATCTTGTACGGTTGCTCATCGAGCACGCGCGCGCCCATGCGCTCAAGCACCGGCAGCGAATCCGACAGCGCCACCTTGGAGACGCTGTAAATCTTGAAGCGGACGGCGCCCGCGGCGGCGTTGAGCGGCCGATACAAGCTGACCGCCATGCCCTGTTGCGGCGTCAGGGTATTGAGCACCTGTGCATCTTCTGCGGCCGCCGCGCCTGAGAAGTCATTCTGGTAGGCGAGTGAAAAGCCAAAACGTCCCGCTAACACCAACCCGGCCGACTCACCCAGGGTCTGGATCAGGGCCTGCTGGCAGTCGTCTTCCCAGCGACGGGCCAGGCCGACGATGCGGGCTTCCAGTGCGCCCAGGTCGGGGCTGCGTGGTGCCTGCTGCTCTGAACGCACCAGGTAATGAATGCGCGCCAGCGGCTGATCGGTGAGCATGGGCGTGTATTGCGCCGACTGGCCGTCCAGAGCGCGCATCAGCTCGTCACCAATGCGGCTGCGCAGCTCGGTGTTGTAGCGGTCGCGCGGCACAAACACCAGCACCGAGGTGAAGCGCCCGAACGGGTCGCGGCGCAAATAGATACGGGTGCGTTGATGCTCCTGCAACCGCAAAATGCCAATGGCGTGATCGATCAGCGTGGCGGCGTCGACCTGCATCAGTTCGTCACGCGGGTAGGCGTCCAGAATGGCTTGCAGCGACTTGGCCGCATGGCTGTCAGGCACCACCGCGGCCGCTTGCAGCACCGCCTGGATGCGCTGGCGCACCTGCGGGATGTCTTGCACCGGCGCAGCGTAGGCTTTGGACGTGTACAGGCCCAAAAAGCGGGTTTCCCCAACAACTTCACCCGCGCTGTTGAGCCGTTTGACCGCCAGGTAATCGAGCCAGGCCGGGCGGTGCACGGTGGAACGCGTCATGGCCTTGGTCACCAGCACCAGTTGGTCGGAGTCAAGAAACTCAAGCGCGTCCTGCGGCAACTGGCTGGTGGGCGTTTGCGCCACACCACGCAAGATGCCCAGCCCAGAGCCGTCCACCGCCTCGAGTTCAACCACCTCGGCGGTTCGGCGCAAGGTGTAATCACGCACCCCCAAAAAAGTAAAGTGCTGGTCTTTGAGCCAACGCAGCAATGCCACGCCTTCAAGCTGGCCAGGCGACGGCTGTGGCAGGTGCTCGCATTGGCTGCACACCGCTTGCAGGCGTGCAAGCATTGCTGACCAGTCTGTCACCGCCGAACGAACATCGTGCAACACGCGCAGCAGCTCATCGGCCAGCACCTGCCGATCAGACGCCACCGCAATGCGGTCGCACTGCACCATGATGAACGACTGCACTTTGGCCTGCGCCACGGGGTGTGCGCTGGCCACCGTCGCAGCGCGCAACACTCCGGCGGCATCGCGATCGATCACCAGCAAAGGGTGCACGATCCAGTGCGCCACACGCCCCAGCCGGTTAACGGCCATGGTGACGGAATCGACCAGAAACGGCATATCGTCCTGCACGATCTGGATCACCGTGTGTTCACAACTGAAGCCGTCTTCGGCCACACTGGGATTGAAGACACGCACCCGGGGGGGTGTTGCAGCGTCCAGCAGGCGCAGATGCGCGCTGGCCATGGCCACCAGGGCGTCGACGCCGCGCTCTTCGAGCTCTTGCGGATCGGCACCCTCAAAGTAGGCCGAAACAAAATCTGCCAGCGCAGGCGCGCCGTCAGAGGAATCTTGCATGATTTGACGACGCAAAGCGCCGAGCATGGCGTGGGACATCACGATCTCCGGACGTGTTATGAAACGCCGGGGATTCTAGGAAGCGCCATTTCAGCGCAGCGCCGCGTCAGACGCAATTCATCGGGTTATGCAAAATAAACATGCTCTCACGCGCTAGCTACCCAGTCCAGTTTCCAGGCGCCGCTGATCACGTTTTGCAGCCACAGCGCTGCGGCCAATGTTTTGCCGTCGGTGACGACACCGCTGCGACACCAATGCAGCAATTCGTCAGCGGTGGCGGTAAAGACGTCCAGCGACTCACCAGGGTCAAGGTGGCGCTCGCCCGCTGTCAGACCCCGAGCAAACCAAATGTCGATAGCCTCGGTGGAATAGGCAACGAGCGGGTGCAACACGCCCGCGTGCGCCCAGGAATTGGCGGTGTAGCCAGTTTCTTCACGTAGCTCACGGCGCGCGCAGTCAAAGCACGCTTCACCGGGGTCAAGCTTGCCAGCCGGAAATTCGATCATCACCTGCTGGATGGGGTAGCGAAACTGACGCTCTAGCACCACCCGCACCTGCCCCAACGCATCCACCAGCATCGGAACGATCATGACCGCGCCAGGGTGGACCACGTATTCACGCGTGGATTGACCGCCATCGGGCAGCGCCACGGCGTCACTGCGCACGTGCAGCAGCTTGCCCCGAAAGACTTCGGTACTGCTTAGCTGGGTTTCAAGCAAGTGCGCGGGCTGATCTTCAGGCACAGACGCCATCAGCCGACTCAGACCAGGCTCGCTCAATGCGCCAGCATCTTGACCACGGCGTCTGCGCACAACGCCATGAGCCCGCCCGGCACCAGGCCCACCAGCAGCAGCAACGCGCCGTTGACGCTGAGCACTGCGCGCACTTCCAGGGGCGCGGTGATGCGGGCCGTGGACACAGGGGCGTCAAAGTACATGATCTTGACGACCCGCAGGTAATAGAACGCACCAATCAGCGACATCATGACGGCAAACACCGCCAACCCGATGTGCCAGGCATCACCCGGAGCGATCAAGGCCTGCAACACGGCCAGCTTGGCGTAGAAACCCACCATGGGTGGAATGCCCGCCAGCGAAAACATGCACAGTGCCATGACACCTGCATAGAGTGGACTGCGCTGATTCAAGCCCGCAAAATCAGCAATTTCTTCGCTCTCAAAACCATCCCGAGACAGCAGCAAAATGACGCCAAAGCTGGCCAGCGTGGTCAGCACATAGGTGACCACATAAAACATGGATGAGCTGTAGCCACTACCCGCCGCGCTGGTGTCTGCATTGACAACGCCACTGAGCAGCCCGACCAGCACAAAACCCATGTGCGAGATGGTGGAAAACGCCAACATCCGCTTCATGTTGGTCTGTGCAATGGCGGCCAGGTTACCCACCGCCAACGAGCCCACCGCCAGCAGTGTCAGCATCTGCTGCCAGTCGATCGCCAGCGGCAGCATGCCCTCCACCAGTAGACGCATCACCACCGCAAACGCCGCCAGCTTGGGCGCACCACCCACCATCAGGGTGATGGCCGTGGGTGCACCTTGGTAGACGTCAGGAATCCACATGTGAAACGGCACCACGCCTAGCTTGAACGCCAGGCCCGCCACGATAAAGACCAGCCCGAACACCAACACCTGGTGCTTGACCTGGCCTGACTGGATGGCCTTGAGCACCTCTTGCAGATCCAGCGAGCCGGTGGCGCCGTACAGCATCGACATGCCGTAGAGCAAAAAGCCCGAGGCCAGCGCGCCCAGCACAAAGTACTTCATGGCGGCTTCAATGGCCGCCGTGTGATCACGCCGCAAGGCCACCAAGGCGTAGCTGGACAGCGTCAGCAGCTCAATGCCCATGTAGATCACCAGAAAGTTGTTGCCCGAGATCATGACGAACATGCCCAGCAACGCAAACAGGCTCAAGGTAAAGAACTCGCCACCACGCAACATGTCGCGCGAGGCCGCATAGGTGCGCCCGTACACCAGCGTCGCCATCAGGGCCAGCGCCGCAAAGCATTTGAGCCAGTTGCCCATGGGGTCGCTCACCACCATGTTGCCAAAGACATATGTGGTTTGACCCGTGCCTGCGTAGCGCGCCTGCAGCCAGGCCACCACCGCCAGCGTGGCCAGCGTCAACGCGTAGGTTGCGCCGCGGCCGGTACTTTTGACGGCCAGATCAAACAGCGCAATCACGCAGGCCATGACCAGCAAGATGACCTCGGGGTAAACCGTCACAAAACTGATGGTGTCAATCATTTCAATCTCTTGTCTAAGGGGTCAGGGCGCGTCGATCAGGGCAGTTTCGAGACCGCAACATGCTTGAGCAATTCGGTGACAGACACGTCCATCTCGTCGGTAAACGGCTTGGGATACAGGCCCAGGTACAGCACCGCAATGGCCAGCAGGCTAAGGAAGAAAAATTCACGCGCGTTGATGTCCTTGAGGTTCTTGACCTTTTCGTTGGTGACCGGACCCAGATAAACGCGCTTGACCATCCACAAGGTATAGGCCGCGCCAAAGATCAAGGCGCTGGCTGCGGCCAGGCCGACCCAGAAGTTCACCTGGATCGCGCCCAAGATCACCATCCATTCGCCTACAAAACCGGCGGTACCCGGCAGGCCACAGTTGGCCATGGCAAACAGCATGGCAAACGCCGCGAACTTGGGCATGGTGTTGACGACACCGCCGTAGGTGGCGATTTCACGCGAGTGCACGCGGTCGTACAGCACCCCAATGGCCAGGAACATGGCAGCCGATACAAACCCGTGCGAGATCATCTGCACAATGCCGCCAGCCACGCCCAGACTGTTGAAGATAAAGAAACCCAGCGTGACAAACCCCATGTGCGCCACGGACGAATACGCCACCAGCTTTTTCATGTCCTTCTGGACCATGGTGACCAGGCCCACATAAATGACAGCGGCCAGCGACAAACCGATCATCAGGCCCGCCCATTCGTGCGAAGCGTCGGGCGTAATGGGCAGCGAAAACCGAAGGAAGCCGTAAGCGCCCAGCTTCAGCATGATGGCCGCCAGCACCGCAGAACCGCCGGTGGGCGCTTCCACGTGAACGTCGGGCAACCAGGTGTGGACCGGCCACATGGGAACCTTGACCGCAAACGCCGCCAGGAAAGCAAAGAACAGCAGACTTTGCACGTTGGCCGCCAGCGGCATTTTTTGCCAGGTGGCCAGATCAAAACTGCCGTTGGATGCCAGGTAAAGGTAAATCAGTGCTACCAGCATCAACAGTGAGCCGAGCAAGGTGTACAGGAAGAACTTGAACGCAGCGTAAATCTTGTTCGGACCACCCCACACACCGATGATCAGGTACATCGGGATCAGCGTGGCCTCAAAGAACACGTAGAACAACATGCCGTCCAACGCGCAAAACACGCCAATCATCAGGCCACTCAAGATCAGGAACGCGCCCATGTACTGGTTGACACGACTGGTGATGACTTCCCAACCGGCAATGACCACCACCACGTTGATGAAGGCGGTGAGCAACACAAACCACAGCGAGATGCCGTCCACGCCCAGGTGATAGTTCACATGGAAGCGCTCAATCCACGGTGACAGCTCAGTGAACTGCATGGATGCGGTGGTCACATCAAACTGCGTGTAAAGCGGCACCGTCACCAACAGGCTCACCAGCGCGCCAATCAACGCGATCCAGCGAACCGCCTGCGCCTGATCGTCGCGACCCAGGGCAAGTAACAAGACACCAAACAGGACCGGTGTCCAAATAGCCAGGCTCAGCAAACCCATTTTTAGTTTTCTCCTATTTGAGCCAAACGAAATACGTCATCAGGACAAAAATGCCCAACACCATGGTCAGTGCGTAGTCATACAGGTAGCCCGTCTGGACCTTGCGCACCACGCTGGAAATCATTCCGACGATGCGCCACGACCCATTGACCACGGCGCCGTCAATCACCGCCTGGTCGCCGCCCTTCCAGAGCGCCACCCCGAGGCCGCGCGCCGCCGGTGCCAGCACGTTTTCATTGAACCAGTCCATGTAGTACTTGTTAACCAGCAGCGTATGAATCGGTTGGACGCTGCGTTGAATGGCTGCAGGCAAGGCCGGGTTGACCATGTACATGTAGTACGACAGCGCCACACCCGCCAACGCCAGCCAGAATGGTGCCGAGGTAAACCCGTGCAAGGCCATCTGAACAGGGCCGTGGAATTCTTCCTTCAGGAATTCCATGGCGTGATGAAGTTCGTGGTTGACCACGATGGCGCCGTTGAAGTATTCGCCAAACAACATCGGCCCGATCGTCATGTAGCCGATCAGAATTGACGGGATTGCCAACAGTACCAACGGTACCGTCACCACCCATGGCGTTTCGTGCGGTTTGTGGTGTCCGCCGTGCGCATCGTGGCCATGGCCGTGGTGCGCGTCGGGATTCTGGTCAAAGCGCTCTTTGCCATGAAACACCAGAAAGTACAAGCGGAAAGAATAGAACGCGGTCACAAACACGCCGGCCAGCACAGCAAAATAGGCAAAACCGGCTGCTGGCAAGGTGCTGGCGTGCACCGCCACAATGATCTCATCCTTGGAATAAAACCCAGAGAAAAACGGCGTGCCGATCAAGGCCAGCGACCCAATCAGCGACGTGATCCAGGTGATGGGCATGTACTTACGCAGGCCGCCCATCCAGCGAATGTCCTGATTGTGGTGCACACCCATGATGACCGAGCCTGCGGCCAGGAACAACAAGGCCTTGAAGAACGCGTGCGTCATCAGGTGGAACACCGCCACCGAATAGGCCGAAGCGCCCAGCGCGACCGTCATGTAACCCAGCTGCGACAACGTGGAATACGCCACCACGCGTTTGATGTCGTTCTGGATGATGCCCAGAAAGCCCATGAACAGCGCCGTGATGCCGCCGATGATCAGCACAAAGTTGAGCGCCGTATCGCTGAGCTCAAACAAGGGCGACATGCGCGCCACCATGAAGATGCCTGCCGTGACCATGGTGGCGGCGTGGATCAGTGCGGAGATGGGCGTGGGACCTTCCATCGAATCGGGCAGCCATACATGCAAGGGGAATTGCGCCGACTTTCCCATCGCGCCGACAAACAGGCCGATGCAGATCACGGTCACCAGCATCCAGTTGGTGCCCGGCAACGTCATCGTCGCCAGACTGGACGCCTTGGCAAAGGCCTCGGTGTAGTTCAGTGTGCCGGTATAGGCCACCAGCAGACCGATGCCCAGAATGAAGCCAAAGTCGCCCACGCGATTGACCAGAAAGGCCTTCATGTTGGCAAAGATGGCGCTGGGCTTGTTGAACCAGAATCCGATCAGCAGGTACGACACCAGACCCACGGCTTCCCAGCCAAAGAACAGTTGCAGCATGTTGTTGCTCATCACCAGCATCAACATCGAAAAAGTGAACAACGAGATGTAGGCAAAGAAGCGGTTGTAGCCTTCATCTTCTTCCATGTAGCCGATGGTGTAGATGTGCACCATCAACGAGACAAAGCTCACCACGCACATCATCATCGCGGTCAGCCCGTCAACCATGAAGCCGATTTCCATCTTCAGGCCACCGACCACCATCCAGTTGTAGATGGTTTCGTTGTAGCGCGCGCCGTCCATCACCACGCTCTTGAGCGTCATCGCTGACAGGATGAACGCCACCAGCACGCCCAAAATAGCCAACGTGTGCGAAGCGGTCCGACCGATCAGGTTGCCACCGAACTTGGTACCCAGAATACCGGCACCAATGGCGCCCGCCAGCGGCGCCAGCGGCACCGTCAGCAACATTGCGGTTGAAAGGGTTTGACTCATTTGCTGTTATCCCTTCAACGAATCGAGTTCGTCCACATTGATACTGGAGCGGTTGCGGAACAGCAGCACCAGAATGGCCAGGCCGATGGCTGACTCGGCCGCAGCCACGGTCAGGATGAAGAACACAAAGATCTGACCATGCAGGTCACCCAGGTAATGGGAGAACGCCACAAAATTGGTGTTCACAGCCAACAGCATCAGCTCAATGGCCATCAGCAACACGATCAGGTTCTTTCGGTTCAAAAAGATACCGACCACCGAGAGCGCAAACAGCATGGCGCCCAACGATAAAAAATGACCCAGGGTAAGCGTCATGCCTTGTTCTCCACAGTCGTCTCGTCGGTAGGTGCCAGCGGTATCGCCGGCTTGGTGGGCTCAATCTTGAGCACCACCATGCGATCTTTCGCCTTCACACGCACCTGATCTGCCGGGTTGATCGCCCGGGAGTCCTTGCGTTGGCGCAGCGTCAACGCAATCGCGGCGATCATGCCCACCAACAAAATGGCAGCGGCCACTTCCAGCGGGTAGATGTACGAGGTGTAGAGCAACTTGCCCAGCGCCTGGGTGTTGGAGGTCTGCGCAACCACCGCCGCCACGGCCGGATCTTCAGTGACCCTGAATCCCCCGATCAACACCGCCGACATTTCGAAAATGATGAACACGCCTACCACCGCAGCGATCGGGAAATGCTTCCAGAAGCCTTCACGCAGCGCCTCGATCTTGATGTCAAGCATCATCACGACAAACAGAAATAAGACCATCACCGCACCGACATACACCAGCACCAGAGACAGCGACAGGAACTCAGCCTTGAGCAGCATCCAGATCAGCGACGCCTGAAAAAATGTCAGCACCAGAAACAACACGGCGTGCACCGGATTGCGCGCAGTGATCACCCGAAAGGCCGCAAACAGCAGTATGGCCGCGAAGAAATAAAACAGACCAGTCGTGACACTCATGATTCAGATTCTTTCGTAGGACAAGTCACCGGTACCTGGCATCGGCCTCTTTGCACGCGGCAATCTCGGCCTCGTAGCGGTCACCCACTGCAAGCAGCATTTCCTTGGTGAAATACAGGTCGTTGCGCTTTTCACCGTGGTATTCCAGGATATTGGATTCCACAATGGAATCGACCGGGCAGCTTTCTTCACAAAAGCCGCAAAAGATGCACTTGTTCAGATCAATGTCGTAGCGGGTGGTTCGGCGTGAGCCGTCGGCACGTACCTCGGACTCGATGGTGATCGCCATGGCGGGGCAAACGGCCTCGCACAGTTTGCAGGCAATGCAACGCTCTTCACCGTTTTCGTATCGGCGCTGCGCGTGCAGTCCGCGGAAGCGTGGGGACAACGGCGTCTTTTCCTCGGGGTACTCCAGCGTGATCTTGCTGCGAAACGCATAGCGACCAGTCAGCCGCATGCCCTTGAGCAATTCGAGCAGGAAAAAACTCGAGAAAAAGTCTTTCAAGGAAAAAGCACTTCCCACGCTAGTTTCGGCAGTGTTGAGGTTTGGGGTAGACATAAACAACTCGACTTACTTCCAGATGTTCCAGGGGGTTTGCATCCATACACCGACCAGCACCAGCCAGACCAGCGTCACTGGAATGAATATCTTCCAGCCAAGCCGCATGATCTGGTCATAACGGAACCGCGGGAAGGTGACGCGCACCCAGATGAACAGCGTCATCACGGCAAAGGTCTTCAGGCCGAGCCAGATCCATCCCGGAATGGCGTTGAAGAACGCACTGTCAATCGGTGAAAGCCAGCCGCCGAAGAACATGACCGAAACCAAGACCGAAATCAGCCAGATGTTGGCGTACTCCGCCATCTGAAACATGGCCCACGACATCCCCGAATATTCGACCATGTGCCCAGCGACGATTTCCGATTCGCCTTCGATCACGTCAAAGGGTGTGCGATTGGTTTCTGCCAAGCCTGAAACAAAGTAGACCACCAGGATAGGCAGCAAGGGCAACCAGTTCCACGACAGGAAATTCAGCCCCATGTGCGCGAATTGACCCTTGTTCTGCCCCATCACAATGTCGGTCATGTTCAGACTGGCCGACACCATCAGGACGACCAGGAAGCAAAAGCCCATCGCAATTTCATAGCTGACCATCTGGGCCGAGGCCCGCAGCGCTCCGAGGAAGGCGTATTTGGAGTTGGACGACCAGCCTGAAATGATCACACCGTACACTTCCATCGACGCAATCGCCATCAAGAACAGCAAGCCCGCATTCAGATTGGCCACCGCCACCTCGGGACCGAACGGCACCACCGCCCAGGCTGCCAACGCCGGCGCCACAGTCAGTACCGGGCCAAGGAAAAACAGCGCTTTGTCCGACGCCGCCGGTCGGACAATTTCTTTGGTCATCAGCTTGAGCGCGTCCGCAATCGGTTGCAGCAGACCCCAAGGACCGACACGATTAGGTCCCAGACGAATCTGCACCCAACCCAGCAACTTGCGTTCCCACAAGGTGGCGTACGTCACCGCGCCCAACACGATCATCAACACGACCGTCACTTTCAGCAGCGCCCAGATGAGGGGCCACGCCATCTCCACCCACCATGACGCGTCGATCAGCGTCTGACCCAAAGAGAAAAGCCAGTCGCTCATGCCACCACCTCCGAAGAAACCGCTTCACGCGCGTCCGACGTCAGCTGCAACGACGTCGCTCGTCGCACCAATGAATCGAGCTGATAGATCGACACCACACAGGGTTCAGCCCAGGTCACCGGCTCAGCATGTACCCCTAAGCTAACATTGCTCAATCGGTCAGCACTCACCATGCCAGCC
>Ga0172367_10007626_pt1 | contig 12328 bp, 13 predicted proteins | sample Lak10m_FD_114542 | JGI IMG/M metagenome (GOLD analysis project Ga0172367, IMG submission 114542) | Freshwater microbial communities from Kabuno Bay, South-Kivu, Congo - kab_022012_10m | ecosystem: Environmental > Aquatic > Freshwater > Lake | place: Democratic Republic of the Congo: South-Kivu...
ATTTTAACAGCTCCGTTTGTTATGAAAATAAAAAAAAATAAATGGATTATGTGGTACGTTTCTTGCGAAAAGTGGATTAATAAAGATTATCCAATTTACAATATAAAACATGCCTTTTCCAAAGATGGTTTATATTGGAAGCAAAATGGAGACATTAGTATAAACCTTAAAAATAAAGAAAGAGCTGTTGCTAGACCTTGTGTTTTGTATGAAAATAAAATTTTTAAAATGTGGTATTGTTATGAAACTAAAGTAGGCCGTTATAAAATTGGATATGCAGAGTCTAAAAACGGTATTAATTGGACAAGAAAAGATAGCAAGGTAAATATAACCTGTGGTAATAAAAATTCTTGGGATGGAGAGATGATTGCTTATCCTTACGTTATAAAACATAAGAATAAAAAATTTATGTTTTATAATGGCAATATGTACGGCAGAGAGGGCGTAGGATTAGCAATAGAAGAAAATAATTAAAATTATTATTTTATATTTTAAATGAGAATTTTAGGATCTAAATTTTGGGGGGAAGACTCCTCAATTTGTATTTTAGATTTTGATAAAAAAGAAATTTTTTGTATAAATACAGACAGAGTTTCGAGAATAAAAAAAGATAACTACGACGTATCTCAAATATTAAATGAATTTACAAATCTAATCGATAAACCAAATATAATTGCGAGTTCATATAATACATTCGACGGACATGATACTTGTCTAGAAAATAAAGGAACATCTTATTATTGGTTAGGTTTTCAGAAAATTATAAGGAATATTATTAAACCAAAGTATTATTCAGATCTTAAAAAAAAAAATTCTATATTTAAAAAAATATATATTTTTTTTAGATTGCTTTTTTTTCCTTCCTTCTTTTTTTATTATTTTCGCTGGAAATACTTAATGAATAAATATTTAAATAAAGAAATTAATGATAAAAATTTTCATTTTAAATATTGCGTAATGCACATTAAAAAAATTTTTAAAGAAATTAATATAAAGGTTAAAGATGAAGAGCTTTTTTTTTATGATCATCACACTTGCCACGCTGCGAGTGCTTATTATTTATCAGATTTTTATAAAAAAAATCAGGAAGCTTATGTTTTTACTCTTGATCAACAAGGAGATCATACTTTTTCTTCGTTATTTAAAATTACTGATTTAAAAAGAGAAGAAATAAGCAGATCATTAACTCAAAAAGTAATAGTAGATAAAAAAGTTTACATTATATCGATTGCTACAATTTATTCACTTTTTACAAAAACATTAGGATTTAGAGAAAATTGTGATGAAGGAAAAGTAGAGGCATTAGCAGCTTATGGAGAACCAGATAAAAGAACATTAAAAGACCTTAACGAAATTATTTATTTATCTTGTGTAAATCAAAAAATTAAATTTGAAACAAATAGATTAAAATTTATCAATTTTTTTAAAGAAAAAAATTTGCATTTGTTATTAAAAAAACTAGGTCGAGAGAATTTTAGTTCAACAATTCAAAATTGGTTAGAAAATATAGTGATAAGTTTTTTAAACCAAGCTTTGCCAAAAGATAAAAAAGTAAATCTATGCTTAGCAGGCGGTGTGATTGCTAATGTAATATTAAACTATAAAATATTTCAGAATTGTAGAATAAATAACATTTATGTTTGTCCGCCAATGGGAGATGAGGGGTCAGCATTAGGAGCGGCATTTTTAGCGGCAATTAATAAAAATCTAGATATAAAGTGGTTATCAAAAGATATTATGCCTTATTGGGGGCCAAGTTATAGCAAAGATGAAACTTTAGCAATTTTAAAAAAGAATAATAATAAAATTATTTTTGAAGATCTAAAAACTGATTGGACAATAAAAGCAGCAGATAAAATCTTAGAGAATAAAATTATAGCAATATTTCAAGGAAGAATGGAATTTGGTCCGCGTGCTTTGGGAAATAGGAGTATTTTAGCAAACGTCACTGACCCTAATATGAAAACTAAAATAAATATTAGTATAAAAAAGAGACCTGAGTTCCAGCCTTTTTGTCCTGCCGTTCTTGAGGAGGATAGAGAAGATTTGTTTTTAAACTCTTTTAAACATAAATACATGGCAACTGCATTTTTAATGAAAGAGAATTTTAGAAAAAGATATCCTTCAGCCGTACATGTAGATGGAACAGCAAGACCACAATTTGTGGAGAAAGAGGATAACGAAAATCTTTATAAAATATTACAAGAACTAAAAAAAAATATTAAGCATGGAATTGTCATAAATACCTCGTTTAATCTTCATGGCAGAAGTATGGTTATGAAACCTCAAGATGCTATAGATGATTTTTTAGCATGTGATTTGGATTATTTGTATTTAAATGAATATGAAGTTAAAAAAATTTAAAAATTGGAATAGCTTTTACAATAAAAATAAAGGAAATCAATATCCTGATAATTTTATAATAATTATGTTATTGTCAGAATTTAAAAATTTAAATTTTAGCGAAAAAAATAAAATAAATATTTTAGATTTGGGAATGGGGGGGGGGGGCAAATTTGTTTTTTTTATATAACGAAAATTTTAAAACGTTCGGAGTAGATTTTTCAAAAAAAGCCTATGATACAGTTAGGAAAAAAATTATTAAGTTGAAATTAGATATTGATTTGAAGTGTGCAGATTTTACATCTCTTCCATATGAAGATTCAAAATTTGATGTTGTAATAGATTGTAGATCATTACAGCATAAGCAAAATTATTTATTAGATCAGTCTTTAAAAGAGATTAAAAGAGTTCTAAAGAAAAATGGTAAATTTTTTAGCATTTTTATGAACAATGAAGATCCAAAAAGTGGTTTTTATACTAATTACTTAACTAAAAAAGAAATAAAGAAAAAACTAAGTAGATATTTTAATATCATTGAATTTGGATTTTTAAAATTTTCTTTTTCTTCAACAACAAAAATAGAACAATCTTTATGGATCTCTAAGTCTATAAGAAAAAGCTTATGAAGTTAGCAATTAGCCAACCAACTTTTCTTCCATGGTACGGTTATTTTGGTTTAGTAGATTATGTGGATGAATTTGTGTTTTTAAATGATGTACAATTTGAAGTAAGAAGCTGGCAAAAAAGAAATTATATAAAATGTAATAATGAAAAAAAATTTTTAACAGTTCCAGTTTTAAAAAAAAAAAAATCTGAGCAAAAAATATATGAAGTAAAAATTAATAGAGAAGATAATTATATTAATAAATTTATTAAAACTATTGAATTGTCTTACAAAAAATCACCTTACTATAATAGTTATTCAAAAAATATTTTTGATATAATAATAAGTAATGATAAAAGTTTAATGGAACTTAATATAAATTTTATCAAATATTTTTGCGATGTGTTGGGTATAAAAACAAAAATCACAAACTCACTTGACTTAAATTTAAAAAATAAAAAAGAGGATTTAATAAAAGAGATATGCGAAATTAAGAAATGTGATGAATATATAAGTACCATTGGGGCAAAAGAGTATTTGGGAGATAAAGCTTTTTTTGATAACTCCTCAATAAAAATAAAATATTTTTCTATTGATAGCTTTTCCTATAATCAAATTGGAGATAAGTTTATTGAAAAATTGTCTATTATCGATTTAATTTTTAATGAAGGTCCAAACGCATTAAACATTATTAAAAAAAAATTCGTAATTTTATGAAAAGACTTTTGGTTATTCCAGCAAGAATTGGAAGTAAAAGAATACGAAATAAAAATATCAAAAATTTTAATGGTCAACCAATTATTAGCTATAGTCTCAAACTGGCACAAGAAAGCAAGCTTTTTAATAAGATACACATTTCAACAGATTCCAAAAAAATTAAAAAAATAGTTGAAGACTACAATCTAGAAGTTGAGTTTTTGAGGCCAAAAAATATTTCAGGTGATTACGTTCCTGTAATTTCCGTTTTAAAATATGTCTACAATTATTATAAAAAAAAAAATTTTATTTTTGATGAAATTTGGTCTTTATCTGCTTGCTCTCCGTTATTAAAAAAAAACGATTTAATTAATGCTTCGGTATTGTTAAAGAAGAATAACAATAAAATTGTAATACCTGTAACAGAATATGCAACACCTATAGAATGGGCATTTAAAATTGAAAAAAATAATTTTCTAAAACCTATTAAAAAATATGCATATAAAATAAGATCACAAGATATAACTAAAAAATTTCACGACGTAGGTTATTTTGTTGGTATTCCGATAAAATTTTTTTCTGAAAAAAAAATTAAATTTGATCAAAATTATATTGGTTATGAAATTGAGAAAAATCGAGCAATAGATATTGATAATTTAAGCGATTGGAAACTTGCTGAAGCCATGTATAAAATAATATAATTAGTAGAAAGTATTTAGTTATATTTTCTTCTAATAAATATTTGATTTATGTTTAAAAGGATCTATCAAATATAAAAAACTAAGTAAGTTTCTAAAAAAATGACTTTATTTATAAAATAAATTTTTAATATGAAAATTATTCCTTATGGAAGGCAATTTATTAATTTCCAAGATATTAAATTTGTTTCTAAAGCTTTAAACGAAGATTTAATAACTACAGGCAATTATGTAAAAAAATTCGAAAAGAATATTTCAAAATTTTTCAATGTAAAATATGCATCTACTTGCAATAGCGGAACGTCCGCTCTTCACCTTGCTTTTATGGCAGTAGAGTTAAAAAAGAATGATGTGATAATAATGCCAGCTATAAATTTTATAGCAGCTTTCAATATGGCTAGATTTATGAATGCTAAAATTTTTTTAGCGGATGTAGATCCTTTAACAGGTCAAATGACACCAGATACATTATTAGAATGTATTAAAAATAATAAAATAAAAAAAATTAAAGTAATTGTCACAATGTATTTGGGCGGGTACCCAGAAAACGTGTTTGAATTTTATAATATAAAGAAAAAGTATAATTGTTATCTAATAGAAGACGCTTGTCATGCATTAGGATCTAAATACCTGTTTAATAACAAATTTTTTTATATTGGCTCTTGTAAACATTCTGATCTTTCAACATTTTCATTGCACCCTGTGAAGACTATTACCACCGGAGAAGGAGGAATAGTTACGACTAATAATAAAGTTTTTTATAATAGAATTATTTCTTTAAAGTCCCACGGAATTAAAAAAGATAAAAGTTTACATTGGAAATATGATTTAAGTAAGTCAGGTTTTAATTACCGACTTAGTGATATAAATTGCGCTCTTGGTTTGTCGCAATTAAAAAAAATAAATAATTTTATAAATTACAGAAAAAAAGTTTTTAATGTATATAAAACGGAGTTAATAAAAAAAAATATTATTAATTATCCTTCTTATAAAAAAAATAAACCATCATATCATTTATTTTTAATATCATTAAATTTTAAGAAAATAAATTCTAATAAGAATAAATTTTTAAAATTTCTAAAAAAAAATAAAATATTGTGTCAGTATCATTATATCCCACTCTACAAATTTAAATTGTATAATAAAAAAATAAATTTAAATTTTTTTAAAGGTTCTGAATTTTACTACAAAAATAGCATCAGCCTACCTATTTTTTATAATTTGAATATTATTTCCCAAAGAAAGATAATTAATAAAATTAAAGTTTTTATTAATAAATAATTTGTAAATTTAATATTATTTTTTTATTGGAAAAAGTGTATTGTTATTTTTTTAAATAAAAATTTATAAATAATAATTTAAATTTTCATTTTTTATAAAAAAAACATGTCAAAAATTCAAAGAAATGAGTGGAAAAACTTTCATTCCAAACTTAAAATGTTAGGTAAATTCCCTAAATATCCTAACACTACAATGATAAAAACTTTATTTGGTGACTATTTAAAAAAAAAAATATTAATTAATAAAAAAACAAAAGTAATAGACGTTGGTTGTGGTTTTGGAAATAATTTAATACCGTTTCTTGATAGTGGTTGCAAAACTTATGGTTTAGAGATTGACGATCGTATTTGCAAGCTAACACAAGATATAATTGAAAAAAAATATAATAAAAATAAAATAACTATTAAACTAGGACATAATAGAAGCATCCCTTTTAATTCAAATTTTTTTGACCTGATGATTACAAATACTCTCCATTACGAAGAAACCCACAAAGATATAAATCTTGCTTTAAGGGAGTTTCAAAGAGTGTTAAAGAATAATGGAGTCTTATATTTAGAGACAACAGGTAATAAACATAATTTTTTTAAAAGTTCAAAAAAAATTAAAAAAAATATTTATATTAATCAAGATAAAAGTGATAAAATTAGATATAAAAAAGTCTTCTTCTTTTTTGAAAAAGAAATGAATTTAAAAAAAATTCTAAAGAAATATTTTAAAACTGTTGTTACAGGTCGTGTTACAGAAAAGATTAATGAAAGTTATTATGATTCTTTTTTAGCTGTATGTTTTAATAAGAAATAAAATTTAAAAAAATTAATTTATAAATATAATTTGTGGATATAAGAAAGATTAACACAGTTTTTTTTTTAAAGACAAAAAGATTTTATATAAGACCATTAAGGTTAGGAGATGTAAATAAAAATTATCTAAGTTGGTTTAAAAATGAAAATAATATAAAGAATATTCAGGACGCTGCAGGAAAAAAAATTACAATTACTTATTTGAAATCCTATGTAAGAAAAGTTTTGCATGAAAGAAATACAATATTTTTAGGTATATTTACTTATGCAAACAAACATATAGGTAACATAAAATTTTTAAAGACTAATTTGAAACAAAAAAAAACGAATCTCGGTATTTGGATTGGAGATGAAAATTTTTTAAATAAAGGATGTGGTGCTGAGGCTTTAAGAAGTTGTATTAATTTTTTAATAGAAAATAATATATTTGATAAATTTGAATTAGGTGTTAAAAGCAATAATACACCAGCAATTAAATTATACACGAAATTAGGATTTATAAAAAAAAAGTCTAATAATAATCTTTTAAATGGAATTACAAATATGATTTTAAAAAAAGAATACTTTTATAAAAATGTTTAATAATAAAACCTTGCTTATAACAGGAGGAACTGGAAGTTTTGGAAAGGAGTTTTCAATTTTTATTCTCAAAAAATATCCTAAAATACGTAAAATAATTATATTTAGCAGAGATGAATTAAAGCAGTATGAAATTGAAAATAATTTGCTTTCAATTTATAAAAAAAAATTTAGATTTTTTTTAGGGGATATTAGAGAAAAAGATCGTTTAATAAAAGCTTTCAAAGATGTTGATTTTATAGTTCATGCCGCAGCTCTTAAGCAGGTACCTAAAGCAGAATATAACCCAAGTGAATATATTAAAACAAACATTATTGGTTCTCAAAATGTAATTGATGCAGCTATTGAGAATAATGTAAAAATTACAATATCTCTTTCAACAGACAAAGCAGCTGCTCCCATAAATTTGTATGGTGCTACAAAACTTTGTGCCGATAAACTCTTCACATCATCAAATAATATAATAGGAAAAGAAAAAATTAAGTTTGCTACAGTTAGATACGGAAATGTACTAGGAAGCAGAGGTTCTATTTTGCCTTTTTTTTTAAAGCAGTCCAAAGAAGAAAAGTTCTTTACCGTAACAGATAAGCGGATGACCAGGTTTAACATTACCCTCGAACAGGCATGCAAGATGGTTTTGTGGGCATTTCAAAATTGCCAAGGTGGGGAAATTTTTGTTCCAAAAATAACTAGTTTCAGAATAGTAGATTTAGCGAACTCAATCGATCCCAAAAAAAAAATTAAGTTTATAGGAATTAGACCAGGTGAAAAGCTTCATGAAGAAATGATAACTCAAAATGATAGTTACAATACAGTTGACTTAGGCAGAGATTATTATGCAATTTTAAATTCTTCAGATCCTAAATTATTAAAAAAGTACTTTACAAAAAAAAATGTAAAAAAAGTAGAAAAAAATTTTTGTTACGAAAGTAGCGGAAACCCAAAATTTCTATCTCAATCACAATTAAAAAAAATGATTAGCCGATTTGATAAATGAAATATTTAGTCACTGGCTGCGCCGGTTTTATAGGATTTCATCTTACTTTAAAATTGCTTAAAAATAAAAATTTTAAAGTTTTGGGTATTGACAATATTAATAATTATTATTCAATAAAAATAAAAAATGATAGATTAAAAATTTTAAAAAAATATAAAAATTTTGACTTTAAAAAAATCTCTATTGAAAATAAAAAAAAACTAAACATAGAATTAAAAAAATTTAAACCTAGAAAAATTTATCATTTAGCTGCACAAGCTGGCGTTAGATATTCTTTTATTAATCCACAGCTTTATTTTAAATCTAATATTCAAGGTTTCTTTAATATTCTAGAATATTGTAGAAAAGCAAAAGTTGAACACTTGATATTTGCATCTACTAGTTCAGTTTATGGAAATAACAATAAATTTCCATTGAAAGAAAGTTACGGAACCAATCCGATATCTCTTTATGCTTCATCAAAAGTTTGTAATGAAATTTTAGCTAAGGATTATTCTATAAATTTTAATATAAAAAAGATAACGGGTGTCCGTTTTTTTACAGTATATGGTCCATTTGGGCGACCTGATATGTTTATTTATAAATTATTTAATAGTTTAAAAAAAAATAGTTTTATAAATATTTTTAATAAAGGAAATCATTTGAGAGATTTTACTTATATAGATGACGCAGTAGGAACCTTGCTACTTTTAGAAAAAAGAAAAAGTAAAAATTATGATATTTTTAATATTTGCAACGGTAAAAGTGTACATCTTAATAAAGTAATATCTCTGTGCCAAGAATATACTAAAAAAAAAATTAAGTTTAAATTTTTAGAATTACAAAAAGGCGATGTAAAAAGAACGCACGGTAGCTTAAGGAAAACGACAAATGTTATAAAAGTTATCAAAAGAACATCTATTGAGAAAGGAATTAAAAAGTTTTACGAGTGGTTTAATTCTTATCATGGGCTATGAAAAATATAATTTTTCCAATAGAAGTAAAAAAAAGAGAATTTAATGCAAAGGTTCTTTTAGCCCATTTTATACTCTCAACAAAAAATATTGAAGTATCAGTTTATATTGGACATTACAAAAAAATTAAAAGTATAGTTAATTTATGCGCTAAAGATGGTTCAGTAATTTTATTAAAAGGAATTTCCTGTTACGAAAGTTTTTATAGAAGGCTAAAAGATTTCAATTCCAGCCCTCACTTATTGCAAGAAGAAGGAAATATTTTTTCAAAAAACATATTAAAATTTTATAAAGTGGCTAGTGTATTTGGCTATATTAAATTTATTGATAAAATTTATTTATGGAGCAAAAATGCTAGAAATTTTTGGAAAAATTATATTAAAAATAATTTAAACAGAAAAAAGTTTATTGTTACTGGTCACCCTAGATTTGATTTACCAAAAATAATATTTTCAAAAAAAGAAAGAAAATATATTTTAATTAATACAACTTTTGCCCTTGCAAATGCATTAGTTAATGTAGAAAATGAAGTTCAAAATGCTGAGTTTTTAAAAAGAAGTTTAGAAAAGCATAATCGAAAATTTAAACCAGATAGTTTACATCTAGAAAAAAAAATATTAATTAAATTTATTTCTGGAATAGAGATAATGCTTCAGCATTTTCCAAACGAGAAATTTTTATTAAGACCTCATCCTGGAGAAAACCCTGAATTTTACAGAAAATATTTTATGAAATATACCAATATAAATATTAGTGAAAATAGTTCTCTTAGTGAAGTGCTAAATGAGACAAAATTTGTTATCCACCCAGGATGTACCACTGCCATAGAGGCATCTTTCCAGGGTATAATATCTATTTGTTATTGTCCAATTTTAGATAAAAGGAATATTCAATTTCTCCCATTTATGTTGAGTTATAAGTGCAAAGATCAAAGTAAGTTAGTAAGTTTATCTCAAGATATTTTAAAAAAAAAAAAATCTTACATAAATAAAATAAGTATTATTAAAAAATATATTGATAATATCAATTATTATAGTGCAAAAAAAATTTCAGCGGAAATAATTAAATATAAGTTGCCAAACAAAACTAGTTTCTTTTATACAAAAATAAAATGGACTGTATTAGATATTTTTTTTCATATTAGAAATTACCCAAATTATATTTTTAAATATATTTTTTTTGAAAAATTTAGGAAAACTATGCAACAGCAAAAAATTAGAGAATTTTACAAGATACCTTATATTAAAGAACATGAAATAAAAAATTTATTAGAAAAATATAAGTTATTTTTTAAAAAAAAATATAATTATAAAATAATTGAGTTAGAGAATAATTTTTTTAAAATTGAAAAGATATGAGAAGATTATTTTTTTTTCTTGATAAATTTGGGGATCTAGATCATGCTAGAAATTTAATATTTTATTTTTCTAAGAAATATAAAGTTTATATATTTCAGAATCAAATAAACAGATCAATAAAAATAGATGATTATATTTTTCAAAAATTAAATGATAAATTATTATTTTTTCCAAAAAAAACTTTTATTTTTTATAAGCTAATAACTCACATTAGATATAAAGTAAGACTTAAATTTATAGATATAATTTCGTATAATATTTTAAAATTGTTGATTTTTTTTTTTGAATATAAAAAAATTTCAAAATTAAAAAAGATACTTAATAATACTTCTAGTGTCATTTTTATTGGTCATCCTGATGAAAAGATTATTAATTTAAAAAAAAATATAAATTTCAAAACAATTTATTTATCGCATTCTGCAAAGACTCATAAGGGTTTTTACAATAAGAATTTTGAAAATTTTCTTAGAAAAAAATATTATTTTAAAAATTTAGATTTCTGTGTATCAAATAATTATAATCATTGGAATACAGGAGGAGTTAAAAATAAGCCAATTTTTTTAACTAATCCAAGATATATAAAAAAATTAAAATTTTACAGTAAAATAAAAAATAAAATTAATTTTCTATTATTAATTGATAAATTTAAGCAATCTTACCAAGATGAAGATTTTTATTATGTTAATAAAAATAAATATAAAGAAGTTCTAAATTTTATATTTCAATTAAATGAAAGAATTATAATTAAATTACATCCGTCACTTAATTCTGATATATTAAAAGAATTTATTGATTTAAAAAAGTATGACAAAAATATTTGTATTAGCGAAAAAAAAACTGAAGAATTAATTGCTCAAAGTAAAAAAATTATAGGTTTTGGTTCAACTTCTTTAATAGATGGATTTATATATGAAAAAAAGGTTTTAATAGCTGCTCATTGTTTGGAATATAAGTCGTTATTTTACGAGTGTTGTCCAAATAACGTCTCTTATAATTTTAATGATTTTAAATATAAATTAAAAAATTTTGATAACTTGCAATCGTCTAAATTTAACCATAAACATTATGAAAAAATATTAGGTTTAAATAAAATAAATTTATTTCAACAGTATGAAAAAATAATTTGCTAAAATAAATGAAAAAAATATTTATAATTGGTGAAATTGGTATTAATCATAATGGAAACTTGGAAATCGCAAAAAAAATTATCGAGGGATGTAAAGCGGCAGGGGCGGATGCAGTAAAATTCCAAAAACGCACTATAGATCTAGTTTATACTAAAGAAGATTTAAAATCATTTAGGGAAAGTCCATGGGGAAGTACTTTTGAACAACAAAAAAGAGGTCTTGAACTGACTGAAAACGATTATGACGAAATTAATAAATATGCAAAAAATTTAAATATTTACTGGTTTGCAAGTAGCTGGGACATTCAAAGTCAAATATTTTTGAGAAAATATGATTTAAAGTTTAATAAAGTTGCTTCTGCAATGTTAACAAATTATGAATTATTAAATTTGATAGCAGAGGAAAAAAAACATACTTTTATTTCTACTGGAATGCATAGTTTGGACGAGGTAGAAAAAGCAATAAGTATATTTAAAAAAAAACAATGTCCATTTGAGCTAATGCATACAGTTAGTACTTATCCGTTGAAGAATGAACATGCAAATTTAAAGATGATTAATACTTTGCGAGAAATATTTAAATGTGACGTTGGTTATAGTGGACATGAAAATGGAAGGGCCGTTAGTGTAGCTGCGGCTGCTTTAGGTATTACATCATTGGAAAGACATGTTACGTTAGACAGAACAATGTATGGATCCGATCAGTCGGCATCTTTAGAAATAGAAGGATTTAGACTTTTAATTAATTACGTGAGAATAGTTGAAGAAGCATTAGGGGATGGAAAAAAAGTAATACTAGAGGAAGAATTAAAAATTAGAAAAAAATTGGCCCCTATTTAGTGAAAAATAAAAAGTTATATTTTGGCGTAATGCAAGGTAGATTGCTGTCA
>Ga0172367_10007627_pt1 | contig 12328 bp, 10 predicted proteins | sample Lak10m_FD_114542 | JGI IMG/M metagenome (GOLD analysis project Ga0172367, IMG submission 114542) | Freshwater microbial communities from Kabuno Bay, South-Kivu, Congo - kab_022012_10m | ecosystem: Environmental > Aquatic > Freshwater > Lake | place: Democratic Republic of the Congo: South-Kivu...
GATGCTAAGATGGCTATAGCTCATGAGGATCTCCTGATTGTTGTGATTATCATCAGATTATCCTTATGAGTCCTTTTATGCAAAGATCTCTAGGCGTTGCATTTCATCCTTGAATTGGCGAATCTTAGAAAAACTTGGACACGAGAAGAACTTATTATTGCAATGAATTTATACTGCAAATTACCATTTGGAAAGCTGCATCAGAAAACACCGATAATCGTAGAAATAGCTGAAAAGATAGGTAGAACACCTGGTAGTTTGGCAATGAAGCTTGTTAATTTTGCTTCACTTGATCCAGTACAGCAAGCTCGTGGTGTAAAAGGATTGAGTGGGGCTAGTAAAGCTGATCGGTTAATCTGGGAAGAATTTAATATGAATTGGGAGAAATTAGGAATAGAAAGTGAAGAACGTTTTCAAGAATTAGTTAGTACTGACTTTTTCTCAATTAATCAGGCTCCTCTTAAGCAAAAGACTAAAACCTCCAAACAAGATTCAATAACCGATCCCACAGATCGAATCATAGAAACAACAGAGATTCTTGTTACAACAAAAGCTAGAAATGGACAAAAATTCTTTCGACAAATGGTTTTATCTTCATATGGAAATCGTTGCTGCATTACTGGTAATCCAATCCCAACGCTATTAATTGCAAGTCATATTATCCCTTGGCATGAGCAATCAGAACACCGTCTCAACCCTCAAAATGGATTATGCCTTGCGCGTACTCATGATGTGGCTTTCGATCAAGGATTAATTACATTCGATGAAAATTATAAATTAGTTTTAAGTTCTTATCTTCAAGAGTTTTTACCTGAAGAAACGTTAGAAAGCAATTTTGTTAACTATGAAGGTAAACAGCTACGTTTGCCAGAAAAATTTCAACCCAAACCTGAATTCCTACGCTTTCATGAAGAAACAATCTTTCTGGGGAAATGATTGACTAGGAGAAGACCTTAGAAGAAGAATTTATTTTACATTAACTTTGTATCAACATTTGGGATATCCGTAGATTTTATCGCTGTGTTACTTCTGGCAAAAAAAGAGAGGCGATCGAGATTGATTTTGAGACGCAATTTGGTAAAGCTATTCCTTGTTTGAGAGTTCCAGAAGCTAATCCCGATTATGACTGTTGTATGCTAATTATTCCTGGAGAAATCCTCAGAAGTCTTTATGCTGATTACGGTTCTCGATTATTGGAAAGAAATGTCCGATCTTTTCTGCAAGCAAGAGGCAAAGTTAATAAAGGCATTAGAAAGACAATTATTGAAGAACCAGAAAGGTTTTTAGCATATAACAATGGGATTTCAGCTACCGCCGAATCCGTCCGATTTGTCGATAACGGACACGCGATTGCTTCAATAAAAGATCTTCAGATTGTCAATGGAGGTCAAACTACAGCATCAATTTATCAGACAGCGCGTAAAGACAAAGCAGATCTATCTAAGGTTTATGTCCAAGCTAAATTAACTATCGTCAAAAGCGATCAAATTGATATTGATGCAATAGTTCCCCTAATTTCACGCTACGCCAATAGTCAGAATAAGGTAAGCGAAGCCGACTTCTCAGCTAACGAACCATTTCACATTCAGATTGAGGAGTTCTCAAGCACCATCTGGGCTTCAGCAAGCGATGGTAGTCAAAGACAGACACATTGGTTTTATGAACGAGCAAGGGGACAATATTTAGAAGCAAAAAACAAGGAAACTACTACTGCAAGAAAAAGAATTTTTGAAGAAACATATCCTAAAAACCAAGTATTTACCAAAACTGATTTAGCTAAGTTCCAACATACATTTGAGCAAATCCCTCACTTTGTTAGTAGAGGCGCACAGAAAAACTTTGCTGAGTTTACTGCACAATGGACAGGCAAGAAGGATACAACGATAGTAGATAGTGACTACTTCAAACATTTAATAGCTAAGGCAATTCTTTTCAAAGCTACTGAAAAAATTGTTCAGCAGCAGAAATTTGGCGGGTATAGAGCCAATATAGTCACTTATACTTTGGCGTATTTGAGTGCATCTTCTCCACAGTATATAGATTTAGACTATATCTGGAAGCATCAAATTCTCCCAAACACACTTCAAGAAGTCATCAAAAAAGTCTCCGTTAAAGTGTATGAGTCAATTATTGCTCCGCCAGAAGGTAAAAGTAAAAATGTTACTGAATGGTGTAAGCAGTTAGACTGCTGGGATAAGGTTAAGAATCTAAAAATCAAGCTATAAGATTACAGATAAAACATTTTGGATATTACATATAAATCTATCAAGTCGTGATTTACCTCACACCCAGCGAATCAAGCCTTGTTTACGAAACCACATTTAACCTTGGCGGACTAAGCCATCAATTCAACGTAATCAGGCTTTGGGAGCAGCCCACAAAAATATTTCAGCAATACCAAGGACTACTCCCCTTTGCCACACTTTCACAAACCGATAACCCTGAAGAAACCTTAAGACAAGTAGCCAAGCAAATCGAACAAATTAGCGATAAACAATTACAGAGTAACGTAGCGGCATCGACAGCTATAATATCGGGTATAGCCCTGAATAAAGAAATCATCCAAAGACTTTTGAGGAGCGAAATCATGAAAGAATCAGTTATTTATCAAGAAATCTTGCTTGAGGGTGAAGCTAAAGGTATAGCCAAAGGCGAAGCCAAAGGCAAAACTGAAGAAAGAAACCAAATCGCCATAAACATGATGCATTCCAACGTTTCCTTAGAATTAATCGCCCAATTTACAGGACTAACCCTCAAACAAGTCCAAAAGTTACAAAAAATTTCTGCAAAACAGCCCAAGCCTCTGAAATCAGCAAAAACAAAGCGATCGCCAAAAGCTTAACAGTAGAGTAATCTGGTGAACTAAAAGTTGAACTCATCAAGGACAATTTCTGAATTACCAATAAGTTTTTTCTGTAAAGCCGCGCTGAGCACGGCTTTTTCGTTTAAGGATTTGGTGGACACCAGAATAGATTTTGACTAGATATGCCAAGAGATTCAAGAATCTCTTTCATCGTTTTCGTGCATTCCATCCAATAGTCTTGGCTGTCATACATCCAGTCGGGGCTGAAGTGGAGATCATAATGTAATAGATTGGGAATATTCGCAAACTCATCAGAAGTTTGCTTGGAGATAAGCAACACACGAAATGGCTTGTCCTTGCATTTAATCGTTAGCTTCTCGATCAGGTCTAGCACATAGTCGCGATTAGTTACGCCAGTACGCACAAATAAAACTTCATCGCAATGATCGAGAGTGTATAAAAACCTCTTTGCCCGCGCCGAATAACGAACACGCATTCTTTCATGAATCGGCTGCATATTATTCGCAGGGTCATCAGTATCTTCAACTTCATGCCCAAATGATAATCCAGACCATTTAGAATGATAAATGCGGTGATCGGTAGGATTATAGTGCAGATAAGCAGGATTCCAGAGATCCTTGAAGTCATTGACCACCATATCAGTTACATCACCGAGATTTGTAGAGCGTGCCAAATCAAAGGGAAATGCTGGCCCATCATATTCCATTTTGTAAAGGAGCATTCTCGCAGCACAGCGATCGCCTAATGGCAAAATTGCAATGCGGTTAATTTCTGATAGCTTGCACTTAAATTTGAGCAGCATTGTCGATTTGACAGGAGCTTTAACGCGACTCTCTAAACCCTGTTCGCCAATCATCATCGTCCGAAATGGCGCTTCTGGATTAGCGGGATCGTGATAAACACCCGCAGGCATAGCTGCTAGAGCAGATCGAATTTCTTTCCACATCGGATGAATGTTATATTCTTCTTCGGACTCATTGATTATCCGAATTGTGCGATCACCTTCTTTAAGAACACCTAGATGTCCATCATAGTAAAGAATTTCTGCGTTTTGAGGAGCAAAAAACTTGAGGGCTGAGCAATATTGGAGATCGACTCCAATCGGAATTTTAACTGTATTCTCAATTGATCCATTAAACCCAACTGAAAGCAATGGAACCAAGCCTAGTTCATCATTTTTAGAGATATACGATGTACCAAAAGTTAAGCCAGCTTTTCGCTTCAGAGCTTCCTGTAATTCCTTCCAAGTAGGGGTGATGTTGTAAGTATATTCAGACTTATTGATAATTCTTAAAGTCTGAGCCTCAGGGTTAGCAAAGACTTGAAATCCATATTTATCTTCATAAATAGAAATTTCGGATGTTTTGCTAGAATGCACTGTTAGTCTTTGTGCTTGCGATCGCTGAATGTGATCAATCTGGAAAATGTTGAGATCAATTGCTTGAAACATTAGCTCCTGACCTTTGGTATTGGGATGAGCCACATCTAGAGATATGCCATGTTTCCAGTTTCCATAACCATTGTCCAACGCATCCAGCCAATCGAGAATAGGAACTCCCCACTTCAACATACGATGGTAGGTATCGCGTAGCAGCCAATTATGTTCGGGGTTGTAGTCTCCATGAGGATATAAACCACCAATGATAGGTAAAGCACCTAAATCTTGAGTCATCTTAATTAATTGCAGTAACCCACTCTCAAAGCGACGCTGCACTGCTCGGCGATCATGAGGGCGACAGTAAGCAAGTCCTTCATTTCCCAAGGAAAGAGAAATGATCACTACATCTGGTTTTTCAGGTACAACAACCGATGCAAAGCGTTCAATCGTGCTAGTGACATTTGCCCCCAATTGCGATCGATTGACCAGTTGATGCCCATATTTTTCTTGCAAAGCTTGCCCTAGATGACTTGCCCAACCTTTGAGTAGCCAAGCGCTACATCCCATCGCCACAGAACTGCCGATGACGAATACTTTAATTCCATCTGGTGAAGGTATTGCTGATTTTGCGTCTGGAGCTAAGGCGATCGCCTTTTCCAAGTATCCATAGGGAAATGTGGGAAGATAACCAAAAGCTTGATCTTCAACAATAATTGTCGAGGTTGAGGAATTAATATGCTCTAGCTCAATCGGAACCCATCGATTAGCATCATTTTCATATTCCCATTCAGTTTTACCGTTGGCTGCAACTCGTACATATTTATACTCAATAACTGAGTCTAAATTCGTTTCGGATTTTGTTTCAGTGCCAGACAAGGTTAACGGATCAATTTCTAAATCTACCCACCAAATAGGGTAGCGATCGCCTGATGTACGCAAAGGTAAATATTTTTTAATGTCCCACGATCCCAATTGAGGAATCGAACCGACGATACCAATCATTTCCCCACTTTGAGTGGGAGCTTTTAACTGAAATCGATACATAGAGATGTCTTCTGTGGATAGGGAGTGGTTAGTTCTGACTAGCTATAACGCTTTGCGCTCAAACCAAGACTAAGATAATTTTTAAAATCTTTGCACAGCAGCGCTTTCAAAAATTATCTTGTAGTTCGGTTCGATAATTGCTGAATGTCTTAAAAAAGTCAGTCTATAGATTCAATAACCATTAGTATTTTTGGCGATCGCATCAGTTTTGAACTGTTTTAGAAACTACCATTCATTAGGTTTTCAGTCTGTTTTGGAAACTACAGCTAGCGGCACTGGTCAGCTAATGAGGGATAGGTGCTGAAACGTCCATTTCAAGCCGATAAAAAAGGCGGAAATACGTCGATCACGTTTTAGATGACCAGTGCCCAGCTAGCTAAGTGCCTGTGCAGAAATTACCAAACCCTTAAAGTTGCGCCCCTGCGGGGCGCAACTTTAAGGGTTTGGGTTTGTAAAAAACTATTACCAATAAATTAAGAGACATGGCTATGCGTCGCCTCTTATTTTTTTGGGGTTTAAACTGGACGGAATTCGGTAAAATTATTAAGACATAGTAAAAAAGCAACTTAATATACTACGAGTATAAAAATTTTATGGCGAAGAAAAGTCTTGCAAGTTTGACTGCTGCGGAATTAGCAGGCAAGAAAGTTTTAGTAAGAGTTGATTTTAACGTTCCTCAAGACGAAACAGGCAAAATTACCGACGATACCCGTATTCGGGCTGCATTACCAACCATTAAGTACCTCACCGAAGCTGGCGCTCGCGTAATCCTTACCAGTCACTTCGGTAGACCCAAGGGTGTTACCGAAAGCCTCCGCCTCAATCCTGTAGCCGTACGTTTATCGGAGTTACTTGGCCAGCCAGTTGTCAAAACTGACGATTGTATTGGTGACGCAGTTGCGGCTCAAGTTAATGCTCTTAACAACGGCGATGTCGCTTTGCTAGAAAATGTACGTTTTTATCCTGAAGAAGAGAAGAACAATCCTGAATTTGCCCAAAAACTCGCATCTTTGGCTGACATTTATGTAAATGATGCTTTTGGTACTGCTCACCGCGCCCATGCTTCGACGGAAGGCGTGACCAAATACCTCAGTACCTCAGTTGCTGGTTTCTTGTTGGATAAAGAATTGCAGTACCTCAGTGGCGCGATCGACAATCCTCAGCGTCCTCTAGCTGCGATCGTTGGTGGCTCTAAGGTTTCTAGTAAGATCGGTGTTATCGAAACTTTGCTAGATAAAGTTGATGTGTTACTGCTCGGTGGCGGCATGATCTTCACCTTCTACAAGGCTCGCGGCTTGAGTGTTGGCAAGTCTTTGGTTGAAGAAGATAAGCTAGATTTGGCTCGCGCCCTCGAAAAGAAAGCAGCAGATCGTGGTGTCAAGTTCTTGTTGCCTACTGATGTAGTTGTAGCTGATAACTTCAAGCCTGATGCTAATGCCCAAACCGTGAGCATTGACAATATTCCCGATGGTTGGATGGGCTTGGATATTGGTCCTGACTCCGTAAAGGTATTCCAAGCTGCGCTTGCTGAATGCAAATCTGCAATCTGGAATGGCCCGATGGGTGTATTTGAGTTTGATAAGTTTGCGGTTGGTACTGAGGCGATCGCCCATACTCGTGCTGATCTCACAGCCACTGGCACAATCACCATTATCGGTGGCGGTGACTCTGTAGCTGCGGTTGAGAAGGTTGGTGTTGCTGACAAGATGAGCCACATCTCCACTGGTGGTGGCGCAAGCTTAGAGCTGCTCGAAGGCAAAATCTTGCCTGGTATTGCTGCTCTGAACGAAGCTTAATTTCTCAAAACCTTTACCATTAATAGCAAGAAGGGACGCAATGCGTCCCTTCTTGCTATTAAAAATAGGGTTTGCTTTTGTTAAAAAAGCTCCCTATTCCCAAAAATCAATAGTTAACATTGTGTCAAGATCTCGCTTAAATTGCCATGTGTCAGGAAATTGATACCCTTTTTTTGAGTATTCACCCCTAACATCCTTTAAAGCATATTTCCATGCTGAATCAAAAAATTCATCCCAAAACCTTTTGAGGCTAGGCATATCATCAAGTTCAACCTCGATATCAGTCCTTTGGGTTCTGATAGTGTTTTCCCAGCCCTCAAAGCAGTCAGGCATATTTACATACATCCGTTTCAGTAGATGGGCTAGTAACACCCTCAAACGATTCCTGACCTCTTTTTTCTGAGATATTCCCAAGCTCTCGATCTCCTCTATCAAGTTTTCAATATCTAAATGGTCAAAATCCCTAGCCTTGAGTTTGTCTACAGTATCTTGAGTCCACAGCAAAAAATCAGACTCATATAGAGATGTACGAGCAGGTGCTTGAGTCATTTTATTTTTGCTTCTATAGTTCTTATACAAAAATACAGTGCTTTGCGCTGATTTAGAACCCAGAAGAAGCATTAAAAGTGGCGCGGAGCGCCACTTTTAATGCTTCTTCTGTATCCCTTAAAGCCTAAATAGATTGTAGAAAACTGCTATTAAGTATAGGCGGCGCTTTGCACCGCCTATACTTGCTTTAACGAAAATTATCAGGATTGAATCGTCTACCGCTATTAGTAAAACCATTGTTAGCTAGACTTGCACCAGTGCCACCATCACTAGGATCGAGGAAGGGCTTCAAATACAAGTTGCCACTACGCACATTGGATACCGTGCGACTTGGAGATAGCACCGAGCCAAGGACACCATTAATCCCACTAAGATCAATACCTAAACCAAGATCACCTGTGATGTCATTTAAAGTGCGATCGCGTCCGCGATAGGTATTCACAGCCGTAGTTTGTTGACCACTATCAGCCGTGGCGAGATTACCAAACACCTGATCACGAGTGGAGATCGGATCTTGACCATTGGGAACGGTCAAGACAATCCGACAGGCAGGATTTTTATCAGTGGTAGCACAGATCACGTTATAACCATTTTCAGTACTGGTTCGCATTTCTAGCAAACCATCGGGACGATAGGACTCCAAACGCCGACTAATTTCATTACAACGTCGTTCAGGTGACCAACCATCTCCCATGAGACTCGGAGCCGCCCAAGGGAAATATTTTTGGGGTTGGCTTTTGGGTTGATAAACAACAATATATTGACCATTACGCACTTGACAGCTAAAACGAGCCGTTTTGTTGTCAGTAGGATTGGCAGCTTTATCGTTAGGGTTTTCGGAGGGAAGCGTTGGGGGATTTGAGCTAGGGCTGGTCTCGACAGGAATAATCTGAGCGAAACTGGGGCAGGCAACTAGGGGCAAACCAATAGCGATCGCTGATAAGCAGAATAATTGCTTTCTCAACAATTTTGGTAAATTTTGGGTTGAGTATTTCATAGGATTAGTGGGTGTGTGAGGATTAGTAAACAGATCAAAACTTCCCCCCAGATATATTTTGTGACTCTTGCGTAGGTCGCCAATGAGATTGATCGTTACTTTTGCTGATTCTAACTATAGATCCTTAGATCTTTCTATAGTTGCATGACCCTATGTTTAAAAATATGTTCCCTCCAACCATAAAAAAGGCTGTGCTTAGCACAGCTTTTTATTTAGTCATTAATTTCGCTTCCTTCAGTTTCATCGTCAGATGGTAAAGGCGATCGCAAAATTACTGTGTTTAGCAATTTGCCGATACCCTCAATTTCGATGCAAATACGATCGCCTTCTTGCATTGGACCAACACCTTCAGGCGTACCCGTAAGAATGATATCCCCAGGCAGTAAAGTCATAATTTGGCTAATGTAGGAAACAATGTAATCTGGTGAAAACACCATTTCCTCGATTGAGGTCGCCTGAAAAGGTTTTTTAGTGTCATTTACAAAAGTTTGCAACATCGCAGTAGGGCTGATCTCACGCACAATCCATGGTCCCAAGGGACAGAAAGTATCAAAGCCCTTACCCCTAGTCCATTGACTATCGCTTCTTTGAAGATCCCTTGCTGTCACGTCATTAGCGATCGTATAGCCCCAGATCGCCGCGATCGCCTGTTTTGGCGTGAGATTAAAACACCTTGAGCCAATCACTAAAGCTAGCTCACCTTCATATTCCACGCGCTTAGACTGGGGTGGTAAAGCTATTTCTTCCTCAGGTGAAATAATTGTCGTAGTCGGCTTTAAAAATATAATTGGCTCCTTTGGGACTTCTCCACCCATCTCTGCCGCATGAGCAGAATAGTTTTTACCTACAGCAACAATTTTGCTTGGCTCACAGGGAGCTAAAAGTTGATAAGTATCTGGCGCAAGTAATTCTCCATTTGGCTCCCCTCCCAGCCAAGGTGCTGTATTGAGCAGCTTTATAGATTGATTTAACTCTAACAGCCCATAACAGACTTTCCCTTGGGAAGTTTTCACGCGAACATAACGATCCGCCATAGCATCCTATTTGTATCTAATTTGTATCTAAATCAGGACTTATGCAAACCGAACGAATTTATTAGGTTTGAGGTAGATGTGGTGCGGGCTTCGCCCGCACCACATCTACCCAGTGCGTAAGTCCTATAAATATTAAGAGGGGCAACCTAGCAGACTTGATTATATAGCAATCACAATCATAAACCTAGGAAGGCTTAGTAGCTCATTAGTGACGTTCCCTAGGGATTCTACAATTTAAATAAGAGGCGAGTTTGATGTCGCCATTTGCGGCTTACGAAGCAAGCCGCAAATGGCGACAAATGGTAAGAATCGCTTGCAATTTTTTACCATTTGTCACTTTCGCTGAGCTGACGCTATAAGAGCTAGATTGCTAATGTTGCAACTTCACCACGCCATCAGCAACTGGTTTCTTGTTTTATGGTCAAGCTCTTAGTAAAAAATAACTCGCGATCGCAGTTCATTTTGGACTTTCTTGGTGGTCTTACTAAGCTAGTTTGAGGTATACAACCGTAATACCAAAGTACAAAATAGCTACACTATTTTGTACTTTCAAAACTCTTATAGGGTTTGGTTTTTAATTCACAAAAGTGTGGCCACACTTTTGTGAATTGGTGCAAGTTGTTCATAAGTAGCTCTTCATAATTGAAAATCTAAGACAGATCTTGCCCTGCCCCACTATTGCAATTTTCAAATGAGTGCGGACTCATTTGAAAATCAAAAACAAGCATAATCAGGGTTTTGAGGTTTCATTTTTCCGTAGGCAAAATGAAAACCGCAATAAACGAACAAGGTAGGATTATCGTTTTTAGGGTTAGCTATGCTTAGTTACCTAGCAGTTTTTACACTAGTAAATTAGAATATGAATCTTTCTACATTTATCTTAGTTTCACTAGCAGTTGGAGTTGCTTTTGGAACTTTATTAAATACAACTTTCCCTCAGTATATTGAACTAGTTAATCAAAGTTTTTTAGCTCCAGTTGGAGAGTCCTTTTTAAGGCTGATTCAGTTTGTGGTCGTTCCCATTGTTTTTTCTTCTTTAATCATGGGATTAACTCGAATTCAAGGGGCAGGACAAGTTGGCAGATATACAGTCAAACTAATGACTAGTTACTTGATTACTAGCTCAATAGCACTATGTGTAGGTATGGGAACAGCTTATTTTTTGCAACCTGGTAGTGGTGTGACAGGTTTCTCTGCATCTGAGAATATTAAGATTACGGAAGCTCCTTCTCTCATATCTTGGTTAGTTAGCTTAATTCCTGTCAATCCATTAGAAGCTCTCAGTACTGGTAATCTATTACAAATCATTTTTTCGGCAGTTTTATTAGGAATAGGAGTTCAGCTTGCCAAGGATAAAGCCAAGCCCTTTGTTGAATTCATTGAAAGTATCTATCACATTAGCGAAAAGACTTTATCCATAATTTTGTATGTTGCTCCTTTGGGTGTATTTGCCCTCATGAGTTCTACAATCGCCACTCAAGGACTAGAACTAGTTGCTAAGTTATTTCTCTATGTTTTGGGTTTAGTGATTGCTTCTACAATCATGATTTGTTTAGATATTTTGGCGCTGTTTACCCTCAAAGCTGATCCTTTAAAATTTCTACGTAGTCTTTCGGAAGCGATCGCCCTAGCATTTGGAACCGCTAGTTCTAATGCCGCATTGCCAGTAGTATTACAAAATATTCAAGAGAATTATGGTTTGCGCGAAGAGATTGCCAGTTTTGCTATTCCCCTAGGTACTGCACTCAAGCGTGATGGCGCAGCAATTTTACAAGGATTTAATGCCTTATTTGTAGCTCAAATTTATCAAGTCCCCTTAACGCCTTCCCTACTAACCGCGATCGCCGTTAGTAGTTTGTTAGTTTCATTTAGTACTCCTGGAGTCCCTGGCTCGGCTCTGATCACGATGGCAACTGTTCTTTCAGCTTCAGGTTTACCTTTAGAAGCGATCGCTTTGGTTGCAGGAATTGATCGGCTTACTGATGGCTTTAAAACTGTTGTCAATATTATTGGTAACAGCGTTAACGCTATTATCCTCAGTCATTGGGAAGTAGAACAAATATCTGAAATAGAACAAGTACCTGCTAGCTGAATAAAAAACCTCTGCTAAGCAGAGGTTTTTTATTCAGTATTTATTTCAAAACCTCATTTAGGCTTTATTTAAACTCATCCCATTGGACTCAGCATAACGATTCATAAATCGCAGAAAGCGCTGCCAGTCACGTTCGCCTTCAATTTTGTAAATCGCTTCAATCCCTGCCGATTTACCATTGACAAATTTGGCGTTGACATTGCGAGTCACCATTTCGCCTTCTTCGTCAATCATATACATTCCCAATATCTCATTATTGCTAGCGTTCTCGCCACTCATGCATTTGGGCGACTCAAAGATAAACACGGCAACACTCGTATCTCCATCCTTAGAGCGCGTAATTTTTACATCGTCAGCTTCTTCGTCAATACCGAGCGCCAACTGTATTTTTGCTGTCATTTTTTAAAACCTTGATCTAAAACTTTGAATAAGACTTTTTTAAAAGTATGTTTGTATTAACATAACTCAAAACTACCACCCATTAACAGCAAAGCCTACATTCAGCAGGTTATTTAAGACAAAAAATAATATTTACGAGAAGAGGGGCCGAGAAACTGCAAAATTAGATTTTGTCTATTTGTAAGCTTAATCTGATATTTAAGATGGTCAAGAAA
>Ga0172367_10007628_pt1 | contig 12327 bp, 6 predicted proteins | sample Lak10m_FD_114542 | JGI IMG/M metagenome (GOLD analysis project Ga0172367, IMG submission 114542) | Freshwater microbial communities from Kabuno Bay, South-Kivu, Congo - kab_022012_10m | ecosystem: Environmental > Aquatic > Freshwater > Lake | place: Democratic Republic of the Congo: South-Kivu...
AAAAAGTTATTTCTAGGGTTATTACTGTTTAAATAGAACTTACCATCCACTTTTGGATACATAATTATATAAGATACCAATTTTTGTGTCGCAACATTATCACTATCATAAAAATTTAATCTTAAAAATGAACGTGTAAATGCATTTTTTCTAAACTTTATATCTGTATCTGTAAATCCAACATCACCATATGTTGTATTTATCACTTTATTTTCAGAGTTTCTAGTGTTAATACTATATGTTACCACTCTAATTAAATTATTCAATGGTGAATTAAAATTATCTGTTGGTTTAATTCTAACTTGGTCAAAATCAGTTATACTATTTATAGATTTTTCTACTTCTACCTCAACAAACTTTTTCTCAACCAAATCATGTTGACCATAATTCTGTGTATCCATACTTAATGGTAACATAAAATTAACACCATCACTAGTATTTAAATTGGATAATTTTATTCTATATTTATTAACATGCATCATTACTACTATTTACATTAAACTTATCGGTAAAGTTATCACCACCTATATCTGCTGGTGAAAATAAAGTATCATTCCCATCATAGTATAATTCAAATTGACCAAATGGGTCTTGTCTTTTAACAGGAAAAAATATATTTTTATAAATATAATGACAACCATTCACAAACGGATAATCAACAGTCGTATCAACACCATCTGAATTTATATTGTCAACACCTAAATCAAATAAATCTCTCCATATATAACTATTTTTAGATAATTCATACTTATAATCAGGCATACCACCTGTCATATCATCACCAGTTTCCACATAGTCAGAAAAAGACCTTATTTTAATTTTATGATGTGGTTTATATAAATAACCTTCACACCTAATACCTTCTATTGTTTTTTTAGATTTATTAGTATTAGTTTCAGCACTGTCAGTAAATTCTATTTTTTCCGTTAATTCTCTATCTATTGTATTAAATCTATGTGTTACTTCAGATAAAACTGTTTCATTAAATTCATATGGTGAAAACTCAACTAAATCACCGTAAAAGGTTGAATCATTAATATCCACTTTTAAGCCATTATCTAACGGTATATGGCTTTTAAATGGTGCTCTAGTGTCATTACCTAGTGTATGCATTTTTCTGATGTTAGACATCTTTAAAAACGTATCTGAATTTGTTTTAACATTACCTTCTATATTAACCATGTCAAAACCATCAATCACATTTGTGAATATACCATTACTACTTGTTTTTAATATGGTTAAATATAATTCACTTAAGGGTCTACCTAAGTTATCTTTAAGTCCTTCAATATAAACATCTTCATTGAACATAACTTGAAATATGGTATCATTAAAAATGGTTTTTGAGAATCCAACAGGAAATAATTCGTAATCATCATTCTCTATTTGTTTATTTGTTAAATAACCATTAACTTTTTTGAATATTCTTAAATAATATTTAACTTCAGTATTAAAATATAATCTTTTCATTCTAGCACCTCTAAATCCTATGCCAATATAAGGTGATACTAATGGGTCTGTTGAATATAATGCAACAACAAAAAAATTATCTTGCATGGAACCATCTTCCAATCCTAACCCTATTACCTCATAATCATTATTTAATAATGAGTTTGACATATTGGTTATTCTTACCTTATCGCCTATTGTTAGATTATGTTTAACACACGTACCAAAAGCAACTAATTTTCTACCTGAAAGTAATCTATCTGTTAATGTTGTTATTAATAATCCGTTTTTAACCAAAAAATGTTCATCATCACTTTTGTATGGGTATGTAACAGTTATGTCCCAATTTTTATTTATATTATTGTTAAACTCAAACCTATATCTGCTAGGTTCTAAATCAAAAAAACTACAATCACCAGCTTTTGTTTCATCTGGGTCATAAAATCCAAACCACCCATCTACTTCTTTTAAATGTTTTTTAATAGATTGTTCAAATGTAAAATCTTCACTACCTAAATATGGATTTGTTTTCAATGCGGTATTACCATCAGCAGCATTTGTTTTATATATATCTTGTTTAAATAAGTCTTTTGTGAATGTTTCCCATCCATAACTTTTATTTACATCCAAATCATCATTATTGTTTGTTGATAACCCAAAGTTGTTTTTAATATTATCAGTACTTATGTTAAATAAAACATTACTTATTAAAGGATTTATTGTAGCTATTATTCTATATCTTTTACCTTCATTCCTTTCTTTATTAAATTGCTCATTTTCATTAACAACATAATTCACCTCACCAACTGGAAATTGTTTATTATCACTATTTAAATAGATAGGAATTTTAGTATCTAAATTTAATGATAATTTAGAATTAGTTTTTTTTAATCTATTTTTTATTCTTTCCATAATATTAATTTATTATTGTTGTTCAGTATTTGGTGATGTACTTAATCTTAATATTGGTGAATTAGGTTCATCAACTAAAATATTAGAATCATTTACATTGATATAATGATAATAACCACTCTTATTACTATAGTTACCAAAACCTTTTTTAGAATCATCACCCAATGCTGCCCAACTTTCATTAGGTTTTATAGTCTTATAAGTATTAATTACATTAAAACTACCTTTTTGGTGTCTATCGGATACTTCAAGTGTGAAACTAAAATTAGCATAATAAATATTATCGGTAGTGTTTTTTTGTGTTGTAAATATTACTAAAGTTCTACCCAAACCCTCATCTTTACTATTCGAATCATTTATATCTATCCAACCACCTTTATAATAATCTGTTGATATTGTTAATTTGTTGTTTGGATGAAGAATAAAAAATAATTCATTTGAATTTGAATTAGCTTCCCCAGATTTATAACCATTAAGTCTTATTTTGTAAAACCCATTAGAACTATTCCAACCAGAACCTGATAATTTAATAACATGTCTATATACCGCAATATCTTTGTTTACTATGTTATTTACTAAACAAAATCTAGATGGTTGACCTGTGATATTATCAGTATATTTTATATATCCTTCACATCTAGATATTTCACCATCATATGGTGAGTCGTTAATAACTATCAATGGTACTTTAGCATCAGCATCTGTATATTGACTAACATAAAATTCATTATTATATAATTTATTATTGTTGATATCGTAAATATATGTGCTTGTACATCCACTTGAATCTGTAACATTTATTTTATAAGGATTACAAACCCATTGATTATTTACTGATTTACAACCACTATATAAGAATGGTACATCAATTTCATCACCACTATTGTTTACATTAACTGTTAAGCTAGATTCACCATCAATATCACATATAAATGGTGGATAATCACCTTCAACTTTAATCCTTAAGAACCCATTATCTATTTGTGGGAAAGTTGATGGTAACATTTTTGTAACTCTAACTTTAACTTCTTTAGGTTCTAGTATTGTAAATTGTGTTGTTGCTTCATTACCACCTAAGTCTGTAACTTTTAATTTATATGTTCCAGCTACCAAGTTTTGTGGTGAACTAGATGTACTTATTACTGTATTTTCTAAATTTTTATAACCTAAATTAGTAGTATATAATAAATTAAATTCATATGAGTATGGTTTAATACCACCTTCAACAGTTACTGTTGCAATACCATCATTATTACCAAAACAAGATAATCTTGGTATTATATTAGGTGTGGTTGAATCTGGTGTACTACTATGAACAACATCAATTATTAAATTTTCTGGTTTAATAATTGTAAACATTGTTGTTGCTTCGGTTTTAACTTTAATACCACTATCTGTTATTTTAATTAAATAATCACCTTCTAACAATTCATCAGATGAATTTTTACTATCTTCAGGTAATTTACAACTACCATAACAATAACCACCAGCTGGTATATTGCTATTATATAATGGTGGTAATGTTTTCTTACTACTTAATATTATCTCACCATTAGCATCTAATTTATATATTTCTACATTATATGGTGCTGTACCATGACTAATAAATATGTTAACCTTACCATTACCAGTTGAATTAATTGGTTTTGGTTGAGCTTCACATTCAACACCAATAAACCCACCAACTACCGCTGTATTTGAAGTAGTATTACCTATAGAATCAGATACTTTAATAATATAAGTACCACCAAATAAATCTTTTAATGAACCTCTAATAGAACAATTATTTTTACTATTATTACATGGTTTTTGAGTGGCTTCATTATAACAACAATAATATTTTTTACCATTAATTAGTGGTCCTTCAACTTCATATCTATATGGTGCAGTACCACCTAAGATTTTATATTCAATAGAACCAACACCATCACCAGTTATAGAATCATCGATTACTTCACTTATAGAAACTGCAATATCTATCTTATTATTTTCAGGACAAGGTGAAAAGTATTTTTTATTAAATTTATTTAAAGCGGAATTACCTTGTACTAGACCAAAATAAAAATATAAAGAATTTTCATAAAACCAAACACTACTTTTATTGTTTTTTAATCCTCTAAAATATAAAGAATTTTCATAAAACGAAACACTACTTTTATTGTTTTTTAATCCTCTAAATTTACTGTACATATCATGATTATATTGATATGTATTAGCTGGTGATGTGTCTTTGTCTAAAAACCCTAATTGTATTTTATCAGGTAAAGATTGACTAAAAACACCGTTAGAATATAATATACAACCTCTAACAAATGCATTACCAACATCACCATTATTTATGATAAAGTCAGCTTTTAAACCACCATCTTCTCTATTATCTTCATCGCTTTCTATACCAAATTCAGAAAGTCTTTTAATGTTATTACATTGTTGTGAACCAACATCGAATGAAGTACAATTTATATTACATATTTGCGAATTACTTAATTTATCATCTGGTGAATCAAAACCACTTTCCATTACATCTCCAATATAATCACCTTCATCATGGTATATATTAGCTAAATTAGGTCTATTATAAGTTGTATCAACCAGTAAATTATGAAATTTAGGGATACCTTGCCAATCACAACTAAATACTGAACCTAAAGATATTATTTTAGTTGCATATAATGGATTATTACTTTTTCTAGAATAAGCAGCATAAAATAACTCACCTTTATATTTTTTAATAACACCTTCATTGATTTGAATAAAACTAGAAGTATCACCAATCTTTTTAGAATTTAATGGGGAAATAGAATCATTAGGTTTATTTTGTGGTGACGCACTAACACATGTGTCAACAATATAATTTGTAAAACATTTATTATCTGGTTTACCATCTTCATTATTATCAGCACCTGATGATGAATCACAATCTATTTCACAAAACTTTTCTCTACCTTTACCTTTTCTTCTTACTTTATACTTTAATAAGAAAGAATATAATGTACCATTAACCCAATCATTAAAGAAATCAAATTTAAATATATCTAAAGACTCCGCAATTGCTAATGCAACGCAATTTGACCAACCAGCATCACCTGATGGACTTGTTGCATCCCAAGCATTATATTTATTCGAATTAGGGTAATAAAAACCACCTTTACCTTCTTTACTATTTTGAGTGGCTTTAAATGTATCTCTATATCTATCTTCTGTTTTAGTCTTATCACAACCAATGCAATATGGTTTACCACTTTCATCTCCTGAACAACTATTCAATATATAAGGTATATAAGGTATTTCACAATTTTTAATGCTTCTTTTTGCTTTACATTTTATTTTACCAGGAGCATCACCTATGTTTAATAAACCACAAACAGCACCTACTATCCAATTTAATAAACTACAAATTGTTAACATTATAAACCTATTTAATATACCAAACACACCATTTATTGATGGTATGATAATTAAATTTATTAGTTTTATTATTATAGCTAAAAGTTTAACCAATAAACATATAACCACAAACAAAGGACTTAAATTAATATCCAATTTATTAAATGGAAAAGGTGTGTTGTTGCCTTCGTCAACTTCTTTAACACCAATAAATGTTCTATGACTTCCAGCATTACCAGTAACTTTATTTTGTACTCTAGTTATATGATTTGATACTGTATATATTTTATTCCAATACATGTCTTGGAAATGTTTATCCTTTGTATTTTCATCAAAACTATAATCAGAATCTAAATAATTATCAGGTGAATGTGGTACCAAATATTTTGCTCTAGTTCTTAACCTACCTTCACCACCAGTATCATTCATGGTTATTTTAAACCTAACTCTAGCTCTAGTTGGAATACCTTTATTAGGGTCATCTGTAGGTATTAAATTACCAAACTCATCAGTAAACACATAATCTAAATTCATAGGTACTTGATAGCTCCATACACCATTTTCATCAATTAACTCACCCCCATCAATATCAAAATATTCAGTTAAACCTAAATCCGTTTTTCTAATCATTTCAATTGTACCAGCACCAGTGGTCATATTTTCCATAGTACCCATCTTCTTTCTAGGTCTACATCTTTTATTTACACTATTCTTTTGATTATCACCAAAAATACTACCAATGAAGATTGCTTGAGGTTCTACTTTAACCCCTAAATCAACATCATTTCTAGTAATACCAATTACACATTGCTCCAAATCACCCCAAAAAGGTATGACATTCACATTACCACTCTTTGATTTTATTTGTGCTAATGTTTCTAAATTAGTAGATTCTTTAAATTTAGTACTACTATAAAATAAACCACTGTTTGAACCTTGTCTTACTAAATCAAAAGGTTTTAATGATACAACACCTAAATCAGATAAATCAGCATCCACATGTATTTCATAACTACCTAGCGGAACACCAAAAAACATATAATCACCAGAACCATTTGTTACTGTAGTATATTTATAATACTTATCATATACTTCTAAAACAGCGTCATTATCTTGTATTTCTCTTTTATTTAAAAAAGAACCTGTTGGTGTATAACATGAATCACCACTATCATTACCTCTAGGTAATAAATTATATTTAAATCCTTGACTATTTTTATCCAATGTAGACCTATAAGGATACAAACCATATAATACTGGATTATCCGCATCTTCATCACTTATGGGTATGAAAATAGATACCTTTACATTAGGCACCCCAAAACCATTATTCACTGTTACTCTCCCTACTACAACACCATAATCTGAACAATATCTTCTATATACATCTTCTTGAGATATACTTAAAGACAAAATTTCAATGTAATCAAACTTTTGGTCGATTTGCATTGAAACTGTTTTGTCATCACCATTGGGTGTTGTCCTTATTCTTATGGTTTCATCTGACATCGACTAGATTTTTATCGTATACAGTTATATCTTCGTAATCGGTTAAAATTAAATCATCTTCCTCATATTCTTCTTCCTCATCTTCATCATCCTCTTCTTCATCTTTATCTGCTGTTAATTTTTTACCTAAATTAGTTAATGAACCAATAGTTCCTAACGTATCAATATTCTTATTTAAAACTATTAATTTGAATAAGAAATAAATTAGATATACACTAATTGTTGGTATAATTAAACCCAAACCTAATATATAAAAAATAAATTTAACCGAATAGCTTATGCTTGATACCCAAATTGGGCTACTTTCTTTTGAACCACCTAAAATACTAGATGTGTTTTTATTCTTACAATTACAACTCATAATAACATTTTTTAATTAATATAATTAATATATATTAAAAATTAAAGGTTTTTAACTCTAATACGTATATCAGTATCTGGATATTTTATTTCAAAAATACCATAAGGGTCACCATATAATATATTATCGTTTAATAAGTCTATTTGTCTTGTATCTTCATTTAAATAAGGTTGTGATACTGGAAAAGAAGAATAAATACCTTTACCAACATTGTTAAATACTCTTAACTCAATAACATTTAATACACCATTTATATTATTTAATTTCTCCATTAATTGAGATAAATAAATGTTATCACCCATCTCCCAATTATTTATATTAAAATAATCTTTAATTGCTGTAATGGCTTGCGTCATAATTTGAGATTGTGAAAATTTCTTATCGATAAATAAATCAACCTCAAACCCTAAATTATAAACTTTACCAGTTGTTACCTCAACATAATCATTTATCATTCTGTAATCAGATAGATATGTCGCAATGTTTTCTCTTAATGTGGAATCACTTACTTCAGATATTGTACCATCTTGGTTTAAAGATAAAATATAAATTTTAATTTTATTTTGTTCTTCCATTATGTTGTATCTAAATGGAATACCATATTGACCAGGCATTTTACCAATAATCGCTCTGTAATCATTCAACGTTACAGCTCTATTTTGTGAAGCAAAATTATATCTAATTAAATTTCTAAGTTCTTCAACTGTAATAGGGTCCTTACCACCCAGAGCTGGTAATGGATTATTAACTCTCATGGAACCTATAACAGCATTGTTTATATCCGTATTAACACCATTTATAATTGTATTAATATTCGTTATCCCATTTATAACATTTGGGCCGACATTTGTATTCGAACCACCACCTATTCTATATTTAACAAACATTGTTGAATTTGTAGGTGGTATTACACCAAATGAACTATTATTAATAAAATCACCAACCATATTAACCAATGATTTATCAACATTAAAATCACATAATGATGTTATATCTTGTGTACCACCACCAAATATTAACTTAATAAATCCATTATCAGTGTATTCTGTAATAAATCTATTGTTTGTTCTAATGTATTTGCCTTTCTTAACATTAAAATTATTATTTAATCCAGATTTATCCTCAACAAATATAATATCATCAGCCAAACTATCAACCTCATACCATCGAATTGAATCATTAAAAAATTCACTATACTCTGGTATATTTTGAAAATTTGTTCCCAATTTAATAATTACAGATTCTACTGATAATACATTTGTCTCTGGTAATAAAAATTCAGGAAATGGTTTGAAATTATTTGTATTTATTACAGTTTTAAAATAAACCGTGCTACCATTTATTATTAATTCTCTTTTTGTTATTGTATAATTAACAATATTATTATTAGCATCCACATTTGGTATTACGGTTCTATTTGGTATTCCACTACCATTAAACGGATTTGCAAAATCACAATCAAATTTTGTTTCAAATATTTGACCACCACCATTAAATTTTGAACCAGCCAATAATATTGGTGCATAACTATAATCAGGTGAATCACCATTAACTGGTAATGTAATAGATATATCCAATATGGTCGCTGAAGGTCTATAAAATGGTATTTTTAATCCATAATTCCTAGCAATATCCATTAATGAACTTTTCTCTTGAGCATATATTAATTTTGTCTCATTAAAAGCTCTATCAGTATGATATGATAACATATCCGCAACAGCAGCATTTAAATCAATTAACATAGCACCAACACCAGCATCATTAAACGCTGATAATGTTTCAGGATAATATTGTTTTATATAATTAATTAATTCAGTTCTTACTGAATTAAAATCTCTAGTATTATAATTTATTGATGGCATATTTTTATTATAAATTTATTGTGATAATTTCATTTTCAGAAAAAACACCGTCTGTTATTGTATAATCAATTTTAACTGTTGCCGCAAATTCACTTAATTCGGAAGTTTCAATTATAACATCATTAATTGTTAAATTTGGTATAAATTTCCTAACAGTTTCTTTTATTTCAGTTTTTAAATCAGTAACAGTTTTTTGATTAAAATCACTAAATATAAATTTAAGTAAATCAGTACCAAAATCTGGCATATATAATCTCTCACCCTTTCTTGTTAATAATAGATGCATTAAATCAGATTTAATAGCTTCAGAATTGGTTTGATTCATACCCAAATAATAACCTAAATCATTATTCTTAAAAGGGAAAGATATATTAATGTATTTTGGCATAATAACGTTTTATAATAAATATAATAAACCAAAAATTATTGTAAATATTAAAATAAAAAAACCGTTCAAAGAAACTTAGACAATATTACCTAAGTTCCGATTTCCTAATTCACCGACCGTGTAATCACTAGTCTCCAAAGGAGTTAATTTCCCACAACGGATGGGTATTTTATCATTTAATATTCTTCTACCTTCTTTCTCAATATTAATCGCCGCATTTAAATCTCTATTGTGAGTTGAGGAACAACTATTACATACCCATTCTCTATCATTTAGATTCAATTCTGTGTTCTTATAACCACAACAATTACATAGTTTAGATGATGCAAAGTATCTATCTACTTCAACAATATCTCTACCATACCAATCAGCCTTGTAGATTAACTTTGATTTAAAGTCATATAGACTTAATTCTTGTATTGATTTAGATAAATTATGATTTTTCATCATTCCTTTAATATTAAGGTCTTCCATCACAATAACTTGGTTTTCGTTAAGTAATTGATTACTTATTTTATGAAGGTATTCTTGTTTTTTATTATTTAATTTCTCATATAATTTTGCTAATTTAATTCTAGATTTATCTCTGTTCTTACCTCCTTTTTCTTTACGAGATAACTCATTATGTAATTTAGCCAATTTCTTTTCATTATTTCTCTTTATTTTAATATTTTCATATTCATTACCTTTAGAATCAACAATGAATGTTTTAATACCTAAATCAATTCCGATAATATCGTTAATTGGTTTATTTAATATCTTTTCTAAATCACCATCAACCAATATTGATAAAAAATATTTACCAGTTTTTGTTTTAATTAGTGTTGCGGATTTAATTCCTTCTTTATGTTTAGTTAAATAATTAACATATTTATCCGAACAACTGAATTTAATATTTTTTAAATCAGATGTTAATGTCAATTTATATTTAGAATAATCATTTCTTTTAGAAATAGCTTCTAATGGGAATCTACAACTATGTTGATTATCGTGTTTTGATTTAAACATAGGAAAACCATTTCCATTAACGAAAAAACGTTTATACGAATCAAGTAGATTAATAACGGATTGTTTAAGAACTTTTGTATTATGTTCTTGTAACCAAATATAATCAGGATTTTTAGTTAATTCTTGATGGAAATAATTACCCAATTCTTTAAGTCCTAAATTAGATTTATCTTCAATGTATTTATCTTTCTTCAAAGCCAAGCAATTATTATATACAAAACGATAACTACCAAGAAGTTTGTTAATATAAACTTTTTGAGTTTCATTCGGATATAATCTTATTTTAATCGCTTTTAACATAAAAATATTTTTGGGTATATTTTATACCCTTATTAATAAATATACTGAAAATTTAAAAAGTTAATTGTTTTGTTAAAAAAAAAATAAAAATTATATTAATTTCTAAAAATGTATAATTTTGTCTAAAATTTTATTAACAGTTCTTTACCGATTCAAAAAACTTAATTAAACTTATTCATTTAATTAAATTAATGATAATTCGCTCCTAACAATATTACTTGTGTAGGTCTTGGTTGGTTCGGTTAAACATTGAGGGTTATTTCCAATGCTTTATCTAACAACCGTTTTTCCAGAATAGATTTGACTTTTTTTGGACTTGAAGATAGGGTTATTTCCTTATCGTTACGTCTTCTTAAAATCTCCTCAGCGGCAACATATCCAGAATATTCAACCTTACCACATTGGCAATAAAATATGTTATCTTTGCGAACACCGAAGTGTCCACAAGAACATATTTGTGATGTATATGCTGCGTTTACCTTTTCTGTTGTGATTCCATTTAAATCACTAATATATTCAATTCTTTCTTGTATCTTACCTTTAACAAACCCACTTAATTTGTTATTTGTCTTTTTATTTCTCTTACCCTTATTTTTAACAACAAAGGATAAGTCCTCAACAACAATTACTTTTGGTTTATCATTAATAATAAAATCTTTTATACCTCTATTAATTAATTTATCAACCTCAGAATCATATTTATTCTTTAATTTATTATGTTTTACCTTACCTAAATTAAATTTACGAATATTCTCAATTTTCTTTAATGATTTCTTATCACCAATCTCTTTGTATTTTTTAATTAAATCATAATAGTAATTTCTTTTCTTATGTTTTGCTGAAAATACATCAGTAAATTCATTAAGAATTTCATTTAAATCACAACCATAACTTGTTTTATTACTAGTATCGATAGCATTAATATAATTCTTATCGATACCAATAACTTCAGTATTCGTTGTTTCTATTGATTTTATTTTAATACAATTGGATATCCTTAATATTCTCTTTTTAACATCCAGTTTTAATTGTAAATTACCATTTAGCTTAATTGGTGTTATAGTTAATTTATGTCTTTTATTTAACGTAGTTGATGATAACTTAAATTCAGTTGAACCAACTTTATAATTGTATAATACAATATCAATCAT
>Ga0172367_10007632_pt1 | contig 12326 bp, 8 predicted proteins | sample Lak10m_FD_114542 | JGI IMG/M metagenome (GOLD analysis project Ga0172367, IMG submission 114542) | Freshwater microbial communities from Kabuno Bay, South-Kivu, Congo - kab_022012_10m | ecosystem: Environmental > Aquatic > Freshwater > Lake | place: Democratic Republic of the Congo: South-Kivu...
AAGAATAAGAGATTGGTAGCCAATGTAGCCGGAACTGCTTTGGGAGGTTCTCTATTATTCAATCTAGTTGCACAGGATTTGCAATTAAATAAACCTAGCTTAGGAGATTCTGCAAGTACTACTGGCGGATCTACCCCAGACACACAAGGTCCAGGAGCTGGGTCAGGTGGGGCGGGAGCTCCAGAGACTGGTGGAGGAATTTCTACAGAAACTACACCACCTCCAGCACCTGAGTTGCCCCCACCTACTGGCACTGGAGCTGCTACAGAGGAGGTTGTAAGACAAGCACGAGCAGCTGAAGCAGCAGCGGCCGCTGCTGAGCAGGCTCAAGAATTAGCTAGAGATGTATCTAGTCTCGATAGTGGAGAGACTATTTGGGGAGAAATAACAAAGCAACTAGGGGAAAATGCTAGTCAATCTCAAATACAACAGGCGGTAGAGAATTATCTACAATCACAGGCAGGGCAAGAATCAATATTTGAACTAGCTCAGCAAACTGAAGGAGGAAGAGAATTCTTAGCTCGATGGAGTATAGATAATGCAGATGCAATGGCTAAACTAGAATTAAAAGATCTATATGAAGTATCAAAATACTTAGGAGAAGGTGAATTAGAAGGTATTACTGAATTAAGTTTAGATAATCTAGATGCTCTTAAACAAGCAGAATATGTTGCCTCACCTCCAACAGAAGCTCCTACTATTGAGCCAGCATCTCCTAAACCCCCATCCCCAACAGCAGGTCCTGAAATTACGGGATCCGAACCCCCAGCCCCACCGTCAGCTGAGGCTCCAGTAACTCCTCCATCTTCAGAATTACCACCAGTTGCAAGTACTGAGTTTACTAGAGGTGTATCTGAAGCTTTAGGTGCAACTAATCTTACAGAAACTCAACTACAAGAGGCAATCTATTCATTTGCCACCAGTGAGAAAGGTAGCACTGAGTTATATAACCAAATTATTAGTAATGAAGAAGGAGCAAGGTTCTTATCAGGATTTGGAGTTAATAATGCCGCTGACTTTGCTAATCTAAGGCCTGATGAATTATACGAAATAGCCCAGACTGTTGGGGTAGAGAATTTAGATAAATTACCAGGATTCGAGCTAAATGAAATTATTCTATCTAAATTCGAAGATGCTCCAGATATGGTGGAATTAGCTAGAGGAACAAGACCTTTGGATGTGGTTAACCAATATATATCCAGTGAAATCGGGAATCTCCCTTATGATTCAACCTTAGGTCAGCAAGTTTTGAATACTTATCTTGATACAGCAGATGGTAAACAATGGTTATATGATGCCATTGTTAATAATCCGGATGTAGATAATCAGAATATTCAATTATTCAGAGAATATCTAAGGTTTAAAGATATCAAATCACCTGAAGACTTTGTATCAAAGTTTAATTGGGCTGAATTTAGTGGAAATAAAAATATACCAACGTCTGCTTTTTGGAATCAAACTAGATTACCAAATGGGGGGGATAAATTACAGCCGCTTTCTACACTATTAAAACCAAGCAGAATGCTTGGCATCAAAGATGCCGTACGACAAGTACTAACTAGACAATAAAATAATTAATTACAACACTATGGACAATACACAAGACAATATCATCGCCCTATTAGGACTAGAAGATTTACCGATTGAGAATAGAGCTCAATTGGTAGATGAGCTAACTCAGATTTTGGAAGTAAGAGTACTAAGTGCAGCTTATGATACTCTTAGTGAAGAGCAAGCTCAGTATCTGGATACCCTGCTCAATGACAATAATCCGGAACTCGTCACTAATTTTATCCAAGAAAATGTCCCAACTCTAAGCGAAATATTTGCAACTCAAGTTGAGAATTTGAAGGCAGAATTAGTGCAACATAAAGCTGAAATTACTGAAAAATTAACTCAAGAATTTGAAGAAAAGTTCCAAGAAGCCACTCAGGAAGCTGTAGAATCCACAGATTCTGAGTCTCAGGACAATAATCCTGCTGAATAAAAGTTTTTATTGAGTAATAGGAATAGAATAAGTATTGGCTGGTAGGAATTTTCTTGTCTGTTTGGTTTGAAAAGTATTAAGATAAGCATATAGATATTTGTGAATTTGCCCATCAATGGCAAGTTTATCTTGAATTATAGGCATATAGCTATCAGCCATACGATTTAGAATTGGCTGCATATCCTGAATTGTGTTGAACCCAGTAATAATAGAGCTATAATTATAGGGGGTGAAGAATATACCTTTATTCTTAATAAGACTCTTATTATACACTCCTCTGGAGGCAAGCGTTGGAATTCCAGATACTAAAGCTAAAGATAGAGGATATTTGTCTTCATTGTCTGTGGCGATTTCAACAAATATCTTCGCATTTTGAATTAGAGCTTGTTCGGTAGTCCCACTTAATTCACCTACGAAGATAATATTTTTGGACTGATATTTATCTTTGATTGCCGGTATAACTTTACCTAATACTATCAGAGAGTGGTTAATTTTATGATTGCAATAAGCTTTTATAAATAACTCTAAACTTTTAGCATCTCTATATTGAGCGATATTAACTAGCATATAATCTTGTGGATAAATATTTTTGATATCATATAAACTAGAGGTATTGATATCTATTCCATTTGAGATAAAGTATAATTTGGATTTAAAATTTGGGCTAAATAAGTCTCTTAAAGCTGGGTTAGAGATAATTAAACTATCTGAAAATTTAGCTGAGATATAGGTTAATAGTCTGAATTTTTGACGATTTTGAGCAGTGTTGATAAATGTATAATTCTGATAATCAAATATAACCCTGACTTGTGGCATTTGTAATGATACCCAGAAGGCTACCCAAGCATATTCTAGGGATCTAATATGGACTATTTCAAGACCTTTGATTTTCCGTAGAGCTCTCATAGTAGCTTTGATTGTGGGGCTACTGGCAATAATATTAATTCCTTTATATTCTGTTGCCTGGCTATAATTTGGCTCTGATATTACATAAACCGAATGTCCACGACCAGCTAAAGACAGGGCAATAGTCTCCAGATTATATTCATTTCTATCTCTAGTGCTTTGATAAGGAAGACCTCTAGTTCCAACAAATGCTATAGTCATAAATTAGCTTATTATTTCAGTTAATATTTATAGCATAAAATAGCAATTTTGTCAAAAATATGTATGAGATGAGGTTATCGTCGACAAAAGGGATTATATACATTACTAGTAATTGTCCTCCTTTGGAGGAGCTTTCAGTCCCTCCCATGCTTCAGTTTGGGAGGGGGTGGCACGGAGTGCCGGAGGTGGATAGAGTTCTAGTTTGTGTTTTATCCACCCTCCCCCCGTCGCAAATGTGATTTGCTCCTGTGAAACCTCACAGGTTTGGCCAACCTTCCTCCACGGGAAAACTCACCATTTCCACTAATCCCCCTACAACCCCGTCTCGGACACCCTCGGTTTCCGACACTCGGAGCACAGCTCCTCGCTGCCTTCCTACTTAGTGGGATTACTTTCCCTTTCCCAGACTTTCAGTCTATTACGGGGACTCCCCCTCCTAAACCAGAGTATAGGAGGGACTTAAAGCCTCCAAAGGGAGACAAAATTAAGAACTCTTTTTATAACTATATAAACTACGATAAAGTATCACCTCACAACTTGTCTACGATGTATCTCATCTTATTCAAAATATTACACTTCTTTGACTGAGAGATTAGCTCTATAAGAGTATGGTATGAAGAGATAGTATTATATTTACAGTCTGTAATTTCAAAAAACTAGCCAAAATTATAAAATTATGATATAATAATATATAAATAATACCTATATATATTATGAAAGAATACGAAGCAGTTATTGGAATGGAGGTTCATGTTGAATCTAAAACAAAATCTAAAATGTTTTGTTCCTGTGTGAATGGATTAGGGCTTGAGGATAGGCCTAATATTCATATTTGTCCAGTTTGTACTGGGCATCCTGGAACTTTACCAGTACCTAATCGGGAGGCTTTGGTAAAATTAGCAAGATTCGGGCAAGCTCTAAATTGTCAGATTTCAGATTATACTTGGTTTGAGAGAAAAAGTTATTTTTATCCTGATTTGCCGAAAGGTTATCAGATTACTCAATATGAGCGGCCTCTTTGTTTTGATGGTGAAATTGAAATTTTGACTTCTGAGGGTACTAAACATATTAGAATTACCCGTATTCATATGGAGGAGGATACAGGTAAACTCTCTCATATTAATGGGAAAACTGTGGTAGATTATAATCGAGCCGGATTACCTTTGATGGAATTAGTGACAGAGCCAGATATCCGTAATGCTGAGGAGGCTAAGATTTTTTGTGAGGAATTACAGTTGATTTTGAGATATCTAGATATTTCAGATGGGGATATGGATAAAGGACAGATGCGATGTGAAGTTAATATTTCTCTCAGAGAAAAGGGGACTGAGGATTTTGGAACTAAGGTTGAGATTAAAAATTTGAATTCATTTCGAGTTGTAGAGCAGGCTATTGCCTATGAGACTGCTAGACAAACTGAAGTTTTGTCTCAAGGTGGTGAGATAGTTCAGGAGACTAGAGGCTGGGATGATGCTCAAGCTATTACCTTTAGCCAAAGAAAAAAAGAAAATGCAAATGATTATAGATACTTTGTGGAGCCAGATATTCCACCTTTCAAGACGGCTGAAATTGTAGCTGATGCATCTAGTCTCAAAGCCGAATTACCGATTGCCAAAAGACAAAGATTTGCTACTCAATATAATTTACCAACCCAACAAATTGAAGTTTTAGTCAGGAACAAAGCTCTATCTGATTATTTTGAACAGGTAGTCTCAGAGCTAATAGCTTGGGTAGAGGTGGAGCGAAAAGAAATCTTAGACTCAGATAAGTCTAAACTAGTCAAATTATCCGCTAATTATCTTTTGACTGAACTTATTAAGCATTATGCTGAGCGAAATATATCTTTCAAAAATTCTCCGATCACAGCTGAGAATTATGCTGAATTTATAAAAATTGTCTTTAGTGGAGAGGTCTCATCTACAGGAGCTCAAACTTTATTATTGCAAATGCTAGAAACTGGCTCTGACCCTAGTGAAATTGTAGAAGCTAAAGGCTTGAGACAGGTGAATGACACTGAGGCTTTGCAAAAAATTGTAGACCAAGTGATACAAGAACAAGCAAAAGTAGCCCTAGATTATAAAAATGGCAATGAAAATGTGATACAATTTTTAGTAGGGCAAGTAATGCGATATTCTAAAGGTAGTGCAAACCCACAAATTGCAAAACAATTATTACATACAACTATTACTCAGAATAAATAACTCAATATGCAGATACAATGGCAAAATAACAATACTATTACTCTTAAAGGCAAGGATTATAGAGTTATTCTAAACCCAGTCAAAATAGATAATGATAAGCCAATTATTGCTCTTAAAGACAATGATTTACTTATTTCAACTACTAAAATATCCTATAATACTCCAAAAGGTTATTATATCAATGGAGCAGGTGAATATTCTTATCAAGGGGTGACAGTCAGGGTAAAATCTATTCAAAATTTAGAAAATAATCAGGGTATAAATTTGATTTCTTTGTCCGTAGAAGGGATGTTGGTTGGTATAATTCTAGGTGTCTCTCAAGAATTGAGTGCAGGAGATTTAGAGTTTTTAGGCAGCCCAGATATTCTGATAATGTCTATGTCTAGCTCTTTTGGCTCAGAGAAATCAATCCAGTTAATCAATGCAGTGGAGCCAAGAATTGTCATCCCAATTTATGAGACAGAAGCTCAATTGCAGGCTCTTAGTGGTGAATATGGAATAAAACCAGAACCTCAGGCTGAGCTAACTCTCAAAAAAGCAGACTTGCCTTTTGACACAGTTGAGATCCAAGCATTAGAACCACAGATTAAATAGTTAAAATTATGCCTTCAGAAGACACTAATATCCAAAAAATTGAAAATATGGGCAATATTGAATTGGCTGATATAGTCGTAGAGATGGAAAATGCCTATATTGACTACTCAATGAGTGTGATTATAGACAGAGCCCTGCCAGATGTAAGAGATGGTCTAAAACCTGTACATAGAAGAATTTTATATGCTATGCATGAGCTTGGCTTAAGACCTGAAGCTAAATTTAGTAAATCAGCCAAAATAGTTGGAGATGTATTAGGTAAATATCATCCACACGGTGATACTGCCGTTTATGATTCTTTAGTTCGTATGGCACAGTATTTCTCATTAAGATATACTTTAGTTAATGGACAAGGAAACTTTGGGTCTATGGATGGTGATTCTGCTGCTGCTATGAGGTATACTGAGGCTAAAATGGCCAAAATTACCCGTGAAATGTTAGTAGATATAGATAAGAATACTGTTAATTTTGTGCCTAATTACGATGGTAGCCGTAATGAGCCTAGTGTTTTGCCAGCTAGAGTACCGAATTTACTAATCAATGGAGGAACTGGAATTGCGGTTGGTATGGCCACTAATATTCCACCACATAACTTGAAAGAAGTTGTAGGAGCTACTATTGCTTTGATTGAAAATCCTGAGATTACTATTGAGGAATTATTGAAATTTGTCAAGGGACCAGATTTTCCAACTGGTGGAGAATTATATAATATAGAGAATATTAGGCAAGTATATGCTACTGGTAGAGGTCCTCTTGTCACTAGAGCTAAGGCTGAAATTGTAGAGCGAAACAAAAAAAGTAATGCTTTTGATATTATAGTCTCCGAGATGACATATCAGACTAATAAGGCCACTCTGATTGAGAAAATGGCGAATTTAGTCCGAGATAAGAAATTAGACGGAATCAAAGATATTCGAGATGAGTCTTCGGACAAAGTCAGAATAGTCATAGAGTTAAAATCTGATGCTTATCCACAAAAAGTATTGAATAAGCTTTATAAACTAACAGACTTACAAAAAACTTATCATGTCAATATGCTTGCCCTCTGTGATGGGATAGAACCAAAGACTTTATCTCTCAAACAAGCCCTACAATACTATATTGCTCACCGTAAAGAAGTGGTAATCAGGAAAACTGAATTTGAATTACAACAAGCCAAAGATCGAGCCCATATTTTGGAAGGACTTAAAAAAGCTCTAGATTTTATTGATGAAGTTATTAGTATAATTAGAGGCTCAGAGAGCAAAGAAATTGCCAAAGTTAATTTGATAAAAAGATTTGAATTTAGTCAAGTTCAGGCTCAAGCAATTCTGGATATGCGATTGCAGACTCTTGCTGGCTTAGAGCGACAGAAGATTTTGGATGAATTAGCAGAATTGGTCTTGTTAATCCAAGAATTAGAAGCAATTCTCGCCTCCGAGGAGAGAATATTTGGAATTATAAAAACTGATTTACAAGAAGTCTCAGACCAATACGGAGATGAGAGAAAAACCAGAGTATTCAAAGAAGATTTGGGAGATTTCAAAGAGACAGATTTTATCCCCAATGAGGATACAATTATAATTTTGACTAAGGATGGTTATATTAAGCGAGTAGACCCAAAAGAATATCGCTCTCAAAGACGAGGTGGAGTGGGTGTATCTGGAGTTAAAACCAGAGAAGATGATGCGGTCTCAATTTTCCTACATACCACCACTCATGCTAAATTATTATTCTTTACCAATAATGGTAGAGTTTTGAAGCTGAAAGCCTATGAAATTCCTCAAGGCTCCAGAATAGCTAAGGGGCAGTCAATAGTGAATTTCTTAGAATTATCCAAAGAGGAAAAAATTCAATCTATTCTCCCAACAGAAGACTCTCCAAATAGCTTTATTTCAATTGTCACTAAATTAGGAATTATCAAAAAAAGTGCAATGTCAGTTTATGCTAATGTCAGAAAAGGTGGAATTATAGCCATTAACCTGAAGGATAGAGATACTTTAATTCAAGCTACAATTACTTGTCCAGATGATGATATTATGCTATTTACTTCGCAAGGTAAAGCTATTAGATTTCCTCAAGAAGAATTAAGACCAATGGGCAGAACAGCAGCCGGAGTCAAGGCTATAACTCTAAAATCAGATGATACTGTACTCTCTATGCAAACTATTCGCTCAGGAGATGAACAAGGTTGGTTAGTAATTGCTACATCCTATGGTTATGGTAAAAAGAGTAAATTAAGCCATTATAAAGTCCAAAAACGGGGTGGAAGTGGAGTGAAAGTATCCAAAATTACTACCAAAACTGGTCCAGTAATCGGAGCTCAAGTAGTTACTCCTGAGAGTAAAGAATTAATAGCCATCTCTCTAGGAGGAAATATAATCAAATTAAATATTCAAAAAGATATTCCGACATTATCCAGAGACACTCAGGGAGTCAAAATTATGAGATTAGCTAAAGATGATAGCATAGCTTCTATTGCAGTCACTACTGAAGATGAATCAGAAGAAGAATCAGAATAAAAAATTTGACTATTTATACAAAGTAACTTATAATAAAAGTAAGGCCTAATACTTAAATCAAGTTCAAAATTAAAATAAACTATGCTAGAACAAAATAATAGATTTCTAACCCCTCGGGAAATAGTAGAACAATTCTCTCTTGAATCTGGTAGTAAAACTGCTGACTTTGGAAGTGGGGCAGGAGATTTCGCCATAGCCTTGGCTGAAATAATTTCCCCCAAAGGTAAAGTCTATGCAATAGATGTGATGGAGTCTGCTCATCAATCTCTGAGAAGTAAATATAAAATCAAAAATATCACCAATATAGAGTTAATTTTAGCCAATCTGGAATGTGATAAGGGCTCTAATTTACCAAAAAAATCATTAGATTTGGTAATGATTCATAATATTTTATTTCAAGTGACTAACAAAAAACATTTGATTCAAGAAGCCTACAGAGTACTAAAAGAAGATTCCAAATTAGCTATAATTGCATGGGATATTATGAGTCCAATTGGACCGCCTAAAAATCTTAGACTACCAGAGCGAGAATTATTATCTCTGGTGCAGAATAATGGATTTGAAATGGAAACTCGTATTGAGGCTGGGAAATATCATTATGGATATATCTTTAATAAAATATAAATATGGCTAAAAATAATTCATTAGATTCATTTGTCAAAAATCGTAAAGTCATCATAGCGGCTGGAGTTTTTATAACAGCGATGATTGTATTGATGATAGTTAATGCTGTTAATTTTAATCCTAATAGAAGGAATAATGCTTTGCAAAGTGCGGATTTAAAAATATGGGGATTATGGGATGATAGTAGTATTATAGATACATATATATCAGATTTCAGAAAACAATATAGCAATATTAAATTAGAATATCGTAAATTCACCCCACAAGAATATGAAGCTGAGCTAGTAAATGCCCTAGCTGAGAATAGGGGACCTGATATATTCGCAATGCATCATACTTGGTATAGTAAACATAAAAATAAATTAGCCCCAATGCCAGAAGAAGTAATGACACTCAAAGACTATAAAGAAAGGTTTGTAGATGTAGTATATGATGACTTTGTAGTAGATGGTAAAATTTATGGAATTCCATTTTACACAGACACTTTAGCTTTATTTTATAATAAAGATGCTTTTAATGATGCTGGTATAGCAAATCCACCAAAAACATGGAAAGAAGTTCAAGATATAGTCCCAAAATTAACTAAAATTGATAAAAATGGGAATATAAATCAGTCAGGAATTGCCTTAGGGACAGGGGATAATATTAATAGATCACCAGATATATTATCGATATTAATGATACAGACTGGAGCACAGATGACAAATCCTAATGATTATACAAAAATTACTTTCGCACAGGGTAGAAGTCAAAGTGGCCAGAATATAAATTCTGCAGAATTAGCACTTACATATTATATAGATTTTGCTAATCCAAGAAAATCTGTATATACTTGGAACTCAACTTTGAATAACTCTATAGATGCTTTTTATGAAAGAGAAGTAGCTATGATGATAGGGTATTCTTATCAAGTAGAGGCAATTAAAGCTAAAGCTCCTAGGCTTAACTTTGCTTTAGCTCCATTACCACAAGTATCTCTTGAATCTGGATTAGCTAACTATGCTAATTATTGGGGGTATGGAGTAAGCTCACAATCTAAATATTCCAAAGAGGCTTATACTTTTCTAAAATTTATGACCGAAAAAGAACAGTCTCAAAAATACTTTTTAGAGACCAAAAGACCAACTCCAAGAAGAGATTTGGTAGATATACAGTCTCAAGACTTAGATTATGGAGTGTTTTCAAAGCAAATTTTACAAGCTAAAACTTGGAGGCAACCAGATAATAATACTGTAGATAAAATTTTTATAGATATGATCAATAATGTAAACTCAGGTTTATTTAGTTATAGTCGAGCAATCTCTCAAGCTCAAACTCAAATTCAAACTTTAGCAGATAGTTTTGCAAAATGAAAAATTTAAGTATAAAAAACTTAGTAAGTTTAACTTTCATATTAATAATATTCATATTACCAAATATAGTTAATGCAGGCCCAGCCGAGGATGCTTGTAATAACAAAAAAAATGGGGATGCATGTAGTTATACAACAAGTGGTAGGGGTGGTAGGAGGAGTATATCTGGATTTTGTGATAGAACAAATGGGGACAGTAATGCAGCAAATAATCCATTACAGTGTAAGACTGGAGATGCTTGGAAAGATTGTGTTGTTGTAGGAGATGCTTGTTTAGGGAATGCTAGTACCCCAGGTCAGAAAGGAGTATGTGAATCTAGTAATAGGACTAGTGGAAGAAATCGAATAACCACATGGACATGTAATACTTCAGGTACCCCAGGAGGCCCAAGTGCTGGAGGAACTACCTCGGGAGGTGGTACTGGAACTCCAGGTGCTTCAGGCACTCCAGGTGCTTCAGGCACTCCAGGAGGTGGTACTGGAACTCCAGGTGCTTCAGGTACTCCAAGTACTTCGGGTTCTCCAGGAGGATCTACAGGCTCAGAATCAGGATTAGTCAAATGTGGAGTCAGTCGAGATTGTACAATTTGCGACATATTTATTTTAATAAGAGATATATTTAATTTTGCTTTAGGTTTATTAACAGCTTTGGCAGTAGTAAGTATAGTAATTGGAGGAGTGTATATAGTGACCTCAGCTGGAGATTCTGGTAGAGCCAGAGAAGGCTATAGTATTATTACAAATGCAGTCATAGGATTATTATTAGTAATGGCCAGTTTCCTATTCTTTAGCTTTGCATTGGTCTCTCTTGGCTTCCAATCAGCTAATTTCTCAGCTATCTTCGACTTTCAAGATGGACAAATCTTTAGTGTCAAATGTGATAATGCCAGTACTTTTAATGATAGAGGAACGGGAGGGGGAGGGGTGGCTACTCCGCCAAGTGGCCCCATAGATATTGGAACTTTAAATGTAGCATGTTTATCAGATCCTACTTTGACAGGGGAGTTGTCAGCAGTTTTAAGAGCTATATCAGTGTATGAGACCCCATCTAGAGGTGGTGCTGACTCATACCAACTTCCACCAAATAGTGCTACAGCATCTGGAAGATATCAGATTATTAATTCAACTTGGTCAGGCTGGTCTGCAGCAGCCGGGGTTAGTGAAAGAACTACTTCTGCCTATCAAGCTAGTCCTGCTTCACAAGATAGGGCAGCAGCTTGGTGGCTTAGGGATAACAACATAACAACCTGTGATTCCTTTGCTGCTAGTGCTAGAGCTAATGTAGGTTCTTATAGAGGAGCATGTCAATGGACTCCAGTACCTGGTTGTGCATCTTGTTCTGATCCAACATATTGCCAAGAAAACGATACAACCCGTGCTTATCCAGATTTCGCTGCACTGTGTAAGACTTTAGATGCTGATAATTGTCCATAATTAACTATGATTATATGAAATTATATATCTATTCCATTTTAATCCTAACAATATTTATCCCAGCTTTAGCTAATGCTCAAAGCTATCAGATATCTTTGTTTTATGATAAAAATTCAAATGAAATTCGTCTAGATAGATTTGTCTCAGAGCCAGTAAAATTAGTAGATACTGAAGATAGTATTCCTTTTAGTGTTAGAGAAGATCTACCTATAGATAATAATTTTCAAGTCAATTTAGAAGCATATCAATATGCTTTCCCACAGACTTTGGTATACCCTTACAAGGAAGGAGCCTTTGTGATTAATGTAGACTATTTCCCTCATGTCAAATCGATTAAGATTAAAAACAATACTAGTAATACACTCAGTATAGATGTATCAGGAACAAGTACCTGTAATCAAAACAATATCTGTGAGTATGAAAAAGGCGAAGATTCTAACACCTGTATATCAGATTGTATAGGAGACAGTGTCCAATTCTCCGAAGAGACAATTCGAACATTACAAGCCCAGAATGGAGTAATTAGA
>Ga0172367_10007634_pt1 | contig 12321 bp, 9 predicted proteins | sample Lak10m_FD_114542 | JGI IMG/M metagenome (GOLD analysis project Ga0172367, IMG submission 114542) | Freshwater microbial communities from Kabuno Bay, South-Kivu, Congo - kab_022012_10m | ecosystem: Environmental > Aquatic > Freshwater > Lake | place: Democratic Republic of the Congo: South-Kivu...
CGAACCATCCCAGTTTATCCGACTCTGTTTCTGTTAACCCCTGATCCGCAAAGTTCCAAATGCACCGCAGTTACAGATGCCCTGTTCTGTGAAACAACCGACCATGCACCGAAACCTAGCGGACCTACCCAACCGCACTGAACCAACAACAACAACTAACGACTCCAACCTAACTTCACTTCACTTCACCTCAGACCGTTCCCATGCGCGGGAACTGTGACAGGAACCTCGGAGTTCCGAAGAGACGGTCCCTGCCACACTAGCCGGCCTCTTCGGCTGGATGGAGGCCCTTGCCCTTGCCCTACCCAACTCTTCCTCATCTCCATCCTGACCACAGCCTAGGCCCACTCCGACACGCGTGCTTCGCCGATTTTGTTCAAGACCCGCCGCGTGTTGCTGAGACCCTCGAAATCCTAAAAACCGCGCGCAACAAACTCCCGAATCACGGCCATCTCATTCTCTCCCGCGATGGTATGTACCTTGTCGAACTCATGCCACTCCACCGCAATGCCCGCTTCCCGCAAACCCTCCATCTGGCGTCGGACCTTTGCAAACGGGATCAAGGGATCCTGTAAACCGTGGGTCATCAAAAGCCGCTGCTGACTCGCCACCGGTGAGAACTCGCGGACCAGTCCATTCAGATCGTGCACATATCCACTCACCCCCACCAGACCCGCCAGCCGATTCGCATACCGCAACCCCACGTCGATCGTCATCAGGCATCCTTGAGAGAATCCAAACAGCGTCGTCTGATCACTCGGAAAGCCCTGCGTCACCAACGAATCCAACAACCCCATCAGCAGGCCCCGACTCCGCCTCACACCCGCATCGGCATCTCCATACAGATCATACCAAGAGAACCCGCCGTAATACTCGTCCGGGGCGTTCACCAACAGGACGTGCAGCCCTTCCAAACGCAACGCCTCGGGCAGCCATCGATATCCCTCCACGCTGTCCCCCAGACCATGGAGGGCAATCAGTAAACGCTTCGAGTTCAGGTTCGAAGCCGGAATCCATACGCTTTCCAAACCGGGTGTGGTAACCATGGGATAATAACGAATCTGAATCTTGCAGCCGCAGCGAATGCCTCGCTCAGCCTTCCATTCACTCCACCCTCGAAGTTCGAAAAAAGCCAGTGCTTTCACTCAGCTCAATCCACGCTACAGTGTGCACGCCATGAACGGCTCGATCTACCTCGACTACAACGCCACCACCGCCCTCGACCCGGGTGTCCGCAACATCATGCTCCATGCTATGGATTCCATCCACGGCAACCCGTCGAGCATCCACCACGTCGGCCGCCACGCCCGCGCTCTGCTCGACGAGGCCCGCTACCAAGTCGCGTCTCTCTGGCACTGCAAACCCAGCGAAGTGGTCTTCACCTCCGGAGGCACAGAATCCAACAACCTCGCCCTCCTCGGCACCGCCCGTCGCCTCCGAGATCGGGGTCGTCACATCATTACCTCTCCCGTCGAACACCACGCCGTACTGCATGCACTTCAATACCTCGCCGACCATGAAGGCTTCGAAATCACGATGCTCCCAGTGGATTCTCACGGAAGAGTCGATCCGTTATCGTTAAGTGAACGCATTCGTAAGGATACCATCCTAGTGTCCGTCATGGCCGCGAACAACGAAGTCGGTACCTTGCAGCCCGTTGCCGAGTTGGGCCGCATCTGCCGGGATCGCGGGGTGCTCTTCCATACCGACGCCGTCCAGTGGTTTGGCAAAGAGCCCATTCCAAACATCGACTGCTTTGAAGCCGATCTGGTGAGTGTGTGCGGACATAAGTTCCATGGGCCTAAAGGATCCGGTGCTTTATATATCCGTTCCCCGCTGCTTCCCGATCCGCTGCTTTTCGGCGGTGGCCACGAAAATGAGCGTCGAGCAGGAACCGAGAACTTGCCGGCCATCCTGGGGTTTGTTCACGCTTTGAAGGCGTTCACACCGGACCCGGTATTTGATCCGACCCGACTACGCCCGCTGTCCCTCGCGCTCGAACGAGCCTTCCAGGGCCATACGGCCATACAGCAAGTTAGTGACTGCGCCCTTGGCCTCGCGAATACTGTCTCCTTCATCGTCCGAGGGACCGATAGCTTCGCCACCCTCGCTGCCCTCGACATCGAAGGCATCTGTGCCTCGAGTGGATCCGCCTGCTCGGCCGGGTCCCTCGAACCTTCCCACGTCCTGGTCGCCATGGGTGCCTCCCGGGATGATTCCAGATCCCTACTTCGTTTCTCCCTGGGCCGTGAAACCTCCCAAGCCGAGATCGACCGCGTCGTCGCCGTCTTACCCGACATCGTTCATCGCGCCGTGTCCAACAACGTGTGAATAAGCCCTGAGTGGGCTGGGCTTCTGTGAACAACAACTTCGAATTGTCCGTTTCATTCACCGTCGGCACATCGAAAACACGAACTTATTCACCGACCCCAACTTTTGTAACTCCTTGAGGTTTCCTTGACAGCGTCGACTGTTTACACTATTCACGTGCGATAATAATAAGAACCATTTGCATCAGATAGGGAACTATTCTTAAGGGACTCTCAATGAAACTAGCGGTCACCAAAGATCAGCTCATCAACGGGCTTCAAGCCGTCCAGAATGTAGTGAGCACTCGAAGCACCCTTCCCGTGCTCTCTAACATTCTGTTGCGCGCGGCCGAAAACCGTCTGGAACTGACCGCGACGGACCTCGATGTCTCCGTCACTTGTAACGTCGAAGCCGTCGTTGCTCGGCCCGGTTCCTTCACCATCCCCGCCAAACGCTTCTTTGGTATCGTCCGTGAGCTCACGGGCTCCGAGATCGAGCTGGATGTGGACGATCGTAACTTTTGCTCCATCAACTGCGGGGCTTCCTACTTCAAGATGATGGGACTGCCCGCCGAGGAATTCCCCAACCTCCAAGCGTTTACAGAGAAAAGTCGGCTGCTCCTGCCTCAGGATAAGGTGCGTACCATGCTCCGCCGAACGGCCTTTGCCGTTTCTACCGATGAAACGCGCTACGTCCTGAACGGAATCTATTTCAGCGTGCGCGACCACAAGATGACGATGGTGGCCACCGACGGTCGCCGTTTGGCCCTAGCCGATGAGGATGTGGACATTCCTGCCGAGACCGCCCTCGAGTTCATCGTCCCCAACAAGGCCTTGGTCGAGCTGGGTCGTTTGCTTCAAACCAAAGGCGAGGTCGAGCTGTGTTGCGGCGAGAATCAGGTCTCTTTCCAACTGCGCGATGAACGTGGGTTCTCCGTGCTCCTCACCTCGAAGCTCGTCGAAGGAAATTATCCCAATTACCGACAGGTGATCCCGAGCGAGGCCGCTGAGCGGGTCACTCTGGTGCGTGAGGAATTCCTCCAGGCCCTCCGTCGTGCGGAGATCATGACCAGCGACAAGAGCAACTCGGTCAAGCTCACCTTCACTCGCAATAACCTCGCGATCACGGCCAACACGCCCGACATCGGCGAAGCCCGTGAAAGTATCGCGATCAACTACAAGGGGCGCGACGTCAGCATCGCCTTCAATCCCATCTACCTGATGGATCCCTTGAAGGCCGTCGAAACCGATGAAGTGTTCTTCGACCTCACCGACGAACTCAGCCCCGGCGTCGTCAAGATCAATGGTCCGTTCCTCTACGTGATCATGCCGATGCGCACCAGCTAGACGAACCCTCCAGTCTCCAAGTTGTAGGCCGCGCCCCCCGACGCGGCGGCTTGGCCTACGGGCAGTTCAGGGATCCACGATCACTGGCATTCCGATCCAAACCAGCGGTAGCAGCCGTTCGATGTTCCAATTCGCCAGCCGGAAGCAACCGTGGGATTCCGTCCTTCCAACGGCTTCTGGGTTGGGTGTTCCATGGATTCCGTATCCTGGTTTATCCAATCCCACCCACCCCGTTCCAACCGGGTTGTTGGGGCCTGAAGGGATCATCATCGGAGCCGCTCCGTTGCGGTGCTCGGGTGACTCAGGGAAAAGGGATGGCGTGAACTTATAATTCGGGTTGGAGGCCTTCGAAATCACTCGCAAATTTCCCAAAGGCCTTTTCTCAACCAGCTTTGCGATGCTGCAGGGGTAGTGAAGCAGGGTGTTTCCAGCCTGATCCTTGACCTCCAAGCTTTTGTCGGAGAGTCGAATGTGGATGGACGCCGACTTTGCGGACGCTGGAATCGGCTCAACATGCGGCACGCGAACCACCCAACCCACCGACACACGGCTCCAATCGATCTCCGGATTCAGTCGGCGCAGCAGATCGGGCTTCGCGTGACCTTGTTCCGACAGCATTTCAAGAACCGTCTCATACTCCAGCCGATCCTGCTTGGACTTGGCCGTCCAGGTGCGCCCCGTGGTCCGTAGCTTGGCCACATCACTGGCGGTTACCACATACGAACGCGTCGTCGGATCCGAAACCAGCAGCACCCTTCTGGTTTCCGCATCCACAATGCCGGTTTGAGGAATCCGTCGACTCGCCTGGAACGCCTTCAAAGCCATCCGAGTTTGCGATCCCGGTTGGCCATCGATCGGTCCTGGTGAAAATCCAAAACGGTCCAGGGCCAGCTGCGTCTCAAAAACATCCTTCACCGTGCGCAGCTTTCCATCGCGATCCTCCGCCCCCTCAGGCCGCGGCAAAGGGAGTAAGAACGGGGGGGCCGGCGTCGTGCTTCGCAGGGCGAGCGCATTGGTCTTGAGGATCTCTTTGCGCGCCGGAGGGAGGTTCGACGCCAAGCTCGGGTTGGAAACCGGAGGCCGAGGCGGGAGCGGTCGACTGGCGGTCCCAGCGTTCGTGGGTTCCGGATGAGGTGCCGACCGCGCTGGATCTCCAGGATGCTCCGCCCGCCAGATCAACCAGCCCAGCGCTATAAAAAGTAAGGCCGCAAGGATCCAGTAGCCTGGCTGTCCTTGTGCTGCCCCTGCCTTCGGGGATCTCTGCCGTTTGCGCGCCGCCACGGGTTCCCTAATTCGATCAAGATGCTGCAAGTCTTTCCCTCAGCCTGCAAGGAGCTTCAGTTTGATTTTGATTTCACCCACGATCTAGGCAGGATTCGCCCCGCCTCGTCTATGGCAGAGAAACCCGATCATACGTCCGCTTCATCTTCGAACCCCGCGCCCGGCGAACCTGCCCAGGGTTCGCTCTTCGATCTCGCCCCGACGCCTCAGCCCCCAGCAGCCCCGCCGCATGTCGAGACCGAGGTCGATATCCAGGTCCACAAACCCTTCAATCCAGCTACCAGCCTCGGACCGCTGCACCAGCGCGTCGACACCGGCTTTCTGCAGTATGCAAGCTACGTGATCCGCGACCGCGCGATCCCGGCTCTCCTCGATGGCTTGAAACCCGTTCAACGCCGAATCATGTGGGCATTGCACGAGAAGGATGATGGACGGTTTATCAAAGTCGCGAACATCGTCGGTTACTGCATGCAGTACCATCCCCACGGCGATGCTTCGATCGGCGACGCGCTTGTCGTCCTCGTTAACAAACGCTACCTGATCGAGGGACAAGGGAATTTTGGAAATCCTTTTACTGGTGATGGCGCCGCCGCCCCTCGGTATATTGAATGCCGCCTCACCGACCTCGCACGCTCCGAGATCTTTAACGATGAGATCACGGAGCTCGTGCCCAGCTACGACGGACGGAACAAGGAACCGGTGGTCCTTCCCGCACGGCTTCCGATGCTGCTGATGTTGGGAACCGAAGGGATCGCGGTAGGCCTGTCCTCGCGCATCCTGCCTCACAATTTCCCCGAGCTGCTCCAGGCTCAGATCGCCATTCTCAAGAACCAGCCCTTTAAAGTGCTTCCCGACTTCATCACGGGCGGCCTCATGGACGCACGCGAGTATCGTGACGGAGCCGGGAGCATTCGCGTGCGGGCACGGATCAAGATCAAGGACGAGTCCACCGTGGTGATCAAGGAGATCCCTCCCACCTGCACCTCGGAGTCTCTGATCGCCTCGATCGAGGACGCGACCCGCAAGGGCAAACTCAAGGTCAAGAGCATCAGCGATTTCACAGCCGAAGAAATTGAGATCGAGGTGCGTCCCCCACAGGGTGTGGATGCTCAACAGTTGGTCGACGCGCTCTTTGCGTTCACCGATTGCGAGGTGACCATCTCGAGTCGCATCATGCTCATCAAGGAGAACCGCCCCGTCGAGATGACCGTCTCGGAGGTCCTTCGCGAGACCACCGCTCGGCTGCTCGACATCCTCAAGCGCGACCTGGAGCTCCGCCAGCAAAAGCTCCTTGATGACATGCATTTCAAAACCCTCGTCCGAATCTTCGTGGAGAATCGGATCTACAAACAGATCGAGGAGTGCAAGACCAACGAAGCCGTCTTCGCCGCCGTCTATCAGGGGTTCAAACCCTTCCGCCAGGAAATGTTCCGTGACCTCATCGACTCCGATGTCGAAATGCTCCTCGGCGTTCGCATCCGCCGAATTTCGTTATTCGATATCAACAAACATCGAGAGGAAATGGACAAGGTCCGCGCCGAGCTCGAAGAGGTTCGTAAGCATCTCCAGTCCATCGTCAAATATGCGATCGGCCACCTCGAACGTTTGCTCGCCAAATACGGACCGATCTACCCCCGTCTCACCAAGACCCGCAGCTATGATGAGGTCGAAGCCAAGGACGTGGCGTTCAAAAGCTTTAAGGTCTCCTACGATCGTGAAAAGGGTTACATCGGCCACAAAGTCGCCGCCGATGAGTTCCGTGTGGATTGCTCGAAGTTCGACCGCCTCCTGCTCGTGTTCAAGGATGGGCATTACAAGGTCATCGAACTGCCCGAACGTCTGTTCATCGGACCGGATCTCCTGCATTGCATGATCCCAGAGCGCGATCGAGTCATGACCTTGGCTTACACCGACGGTGACGCCACCTACCTGAAGCGGTTTACCTTCGGCGGAACCATTCTCGAAAAGGACTATCAGCTCGTCCCACCCAAATCCAAAATCCTCTACTTCGATACCGACACCCCCGAGCAGCTGTTCATCAAATACAAACCCGCTCCGCACCAAAAAATCAACCAGCAGACCTGTCGACCCGGCGAACTTGCGGTCAAGAACGTCAAGGCTCGTGGGAACCAGATCTCCATTAAAGAAGTGGCCTCGATTCATTCCAAGGCACCGCGAAATTGGGATCACGAGGCCCACACACCCAAGCTGAACTTCGCTTGAGCTTTCCACGCCGCCCGATTTCGGTTAAAGCCTCTCCTCGTGCATAGTGCCACATACCTTGTGAAACGTTTCATCCAGGTTCTCCCGCGACTCATTTGCGCGGTTCTCTTGATCGCCGCGCCGGGCTGCTCGATCAAACGGATGGCCGTCAATAAGCTCGGTGATGCACTCTCCGGTGCCGGGACCACATTCGCCGCCGATGACGATCCCGAGCTCATCAAGGCCGCCGTTCCTTTTAGCCTCAAACTGATGGAGAGTCTGCTCGAGCAAAACCCACGGCATCGTGGCCTCTTGCTCGCTGCCTCTAGCGGCTTCACGCAGTACACTTACGCCTTTGTCCAGCAGGATGCCGACGAACTCGACGAAACAGATATGGCCGCAGCAAAACCCCTGCGCGATCGGGCACGTCGACTCTATCTCCGCGCCCGCGACTACGGATTGCGCGGCCTCGACGTGAACCACGTCGGGTTTTCCGCCGAGCTCCGCAAGAGTCCAGTCGACGCACTCAAAAAGTGCCGCGCCTCCGAGGTCGGCTTGGTTTATTGGACCGCCGTTTCGTGGGCCGCAGCCATCGCCGTCTCCAAGGATGATCCCGCGTTGGTGGCCGATCTTGGAATCGTCGAAGCGATGATCGACCGCGCCCTTGTCCTCGATGAAAAATTTGACCGCGGCGCGATCCATGGATTCCTGATCAGCTATGAGATGGCCCGTAGTGGTGGTTCAGGCACGCCTGCCGACCGCGCCCAAAAGCACTTCGCGCGCGCCGTGGAGCTTTCCGCAAATGTCACGGCTGCACCCTACGTCAGTTATGCCGAGTCCGTTTGCATCGCTCAGGAGGATCGCGCTGGCTTCGAGAAGGCACTCAAGATGGCCCTGTCCATTGATCTTGAACGGTCTCGTGAGAACCGTCTTGTCAACACGGTCATGCAGCGCCGCGCCCGGTGGTTGTTGCAACGGATCGATAAACACTTCCTCCCACCGCCCCCTCCCTAACAAACCGCAACCTGCTGTGAGCTTCACGCTCAAATGAACATGTCATCGTGCTTCACGTCTGACATGAAGGCGCTCACAATCGCTATCGTACCGCATCGAAATCCTGAACTATGAGCACTCCTCAGCTCCCCCGTCTCGTCTCCCAGAGACCATCGCCGTCTGCCTCGTCTCTCCGGGCTCACTTTTCCCAGCTTGGAAAACTCGGCCTGATGCTCACCGTCACCCTGCCTTGCCTGCTGATGGCACTCCAAGCTGCGGATGCACCCGCCGTCCTGCGGATTGCTACGGTAGCGCCGAAGGGTTCCTCCTTTCATTCAAGCCTGCAAGCCATGGGCCAGCGGTGGAAGGCTGCTCCAGGGGGGGGCGTCTCCATGGATGTCTATGCCCAAAGCCAGGGTGGCGAGTCCGCCATCGTTCGGCGCATGCGCATCAACCAACTCCAGGGTGCCATGCTCACCGCCGCCGGTATGGGCCAAATCGATAAGTCTGTCACGGCTCTCCAAATGATGCCCATGATGTTCCGCTCCTGGGAAGAGGTCGACCTCGTCCGCGAAAAGCTTCGGCCCCGTCTCGAGAAAGCGTTTCTCGATAAGGGCTTCGTCGTGCTGTTCTGGGGAGATGCCGGCTGGGTGCGGTGGTTTTCAAAAGGCCCCATCGTCCGACCTACGGATCTCAAACCCTTGAAAGTCTACACTTCCTCCGGCGATCCGGAATCGGTCGAGATCATGAAAGACTATTACTTTCCAGTCGTGCTCGAAACCGACAAGATCTTCTCGAGCCTCTCGACCGACATGATCAACGCGATTCCTATCCCTGCGTTTCTCGGCAACGCGCTTCAGATTGCCCCTCTCACCACCCACATGCTTGACCTCAAATGGGTGCCCGTCGTCGGAGCTATGGTATTGACCACCACCGCGTGGGATAAGCTCTCCCCTGAAACACGTGCGGTGTTGAAGGCGGACGGGGAGAAGACAGGTGTCGATATCCGCAACAACAGTCGTAACGAGGACAACGCTGCCATCGCGGTGATGCAGGAGAAACAGAAGCTCAAAGTCCAGGCCGTCACCCCGGCGCTCGAAGAGGAATGGGCTCGTGAAATCGCCAAGACCTATCCCAAGGTGCGCGGCTCTGTCGTTCCGGCTCCGTTCTTTGACGAGGTCGTCGCGATCTTGAAGACCCATCGCGCTTCGAAAGCATCCACCCCTTGAGCCGACGGCCCCAGTTCATTCGATTCCGCGCTCAGGTTTCCTGTTATCTGTGCGTGCTCCTCCTTGCGTCCGTCGCAACTCTCAGGGCTGCTGCCCCCTCCCTCGAGGTTCGTGAAATCCCCTTGGGTAAGGCGGAACCCGGCACCATCCCCGAAAGCTTCGTCGTTAGCGCCAACTTCCAACATCACGCTTACGTCGCCGTCCAGCAGGATCAGCAGGCCGTCTTCATTGATGGTGCTCTGGTCGGACGCTACCAAGGGGTCGGCCAGGGCACCCCGATCTTCAGCACCGAAGGCGATTCGGTCGCATTTGTCGCAATCCAATCCCAAGGAAGCGTGCTCGTTCTCGATGGCAAACCGAGCCCACCCTACGAGGGGATTGATCGGCTTCGCTTCAGCCACGATGGTCGCCGACATGCCTTCGTCGCTGAAAAGGGTCAGTTCGTGCGCGCGGTCATCGACGGGATGGAAGGTCCAGACTACTCCCAAATCGGAGAAGGCGACCCCATCTTCAGCCACGATTCCTCACGCGCGGCCTACGCAGCACGCCGGAAGTCGAAATGGGTCCTCGTCGAAAACGGCAAGGAGGGACCCGAGTTCGACGCCCTCGGCCGCGGTGAATCCTACTTCAGCGCCGATGGCAAAACCTGTGTCTACCTCGGCCTCCGAAACGCGCGCTACACCGTCATCGTGAACGGTGTCTCTAGCAAAGAGTATGATGCCATCAGCGATGTCGTCATCTCGACCAATGGGGTCGTCTGCTTCCGCGCCGTCCGCGGGGCTCATCAGATGGTGGTCTTCGGGGGGCGGGAAGGCGCTAAGCAGGAGGCCGTTCTCGCCGGAAGTCTTTCGATCTCCAAGGACGGACGCCACTACGCGTTCGGAATCAAAGAGGGTCGTGATGTGCGGATGATTGTCGATGCCGCCGATGGCATCCCATTTCAAGAGGTGGGTCCCGTCGTATTCGATTCCTCCGGACAACGCTCCGCATACAAAGCGATCCGGGACCTGGATGCCTTTGTGGTCGTCGATGGCAAACCCAATCCAGCCTTCGCCACGCTCGCGCTCGATGCCCCAGTTTTCAGTCCCGATGGATCACGCCTAGCCTATATCGCCCAACGTTCCGCCCGCTGGCACGTCGTATTAAATGGTCAACTCGGACCTGCCTGCGACGACGTCGGCCAAGGGACTCTGTCCTTCAGTGCCGATGGCAAACATCTCGCCTACTGGGCCAAGCGCGGTATCCGCTCGGTCTTCATCCTCGATGGCGCTGAGTCGGGCGAGTATAAGACCTATCTCGGGCGTCGTCGGCCGTGGTCGAATCCCGACGGTAGCTTTGCCACGATGGCGCTCAAGGGCGATCAGTTTGTTCGCCTCGAGACGCGGCCACCGAAGTAGTGCGTTCTCCCGCCTCAAATGAGTGCAGTGGCGAGCCCCCTGCGCCTCTGGCCTTTTGCGCCTTCGCGTTAAAACTCTTCTGAGGGGTTACGGCTGAGCGAGCGCGGTGACGTCGAAATGGAGGGTTTCATCCTTCAACCCGGAGCAGCGTCCCTCAAAAACGATTTTGTCCCCCGCCTGCATCAGGGTCACCTTCCCGAGTCGCTCTCCCTCACCAATCATCCGCTCCCCGTTCCGGATCGAGTAGACTTTCGTATAGGCCTCCGGCGGCTTGACAACACAGATCAGGCGCATCCCTTTTCCTGGAACTTTGAGCACCGCTTGATAGGTTTGCCGAAACAGGTCCTTCTCCAAACGCTCCACCACCCCTTCCAGTCGAAACGTCTTCTTCCGATATCGCGTGTCCGCAGTTGCAACGTCGGCTCGGTAATGCCCGACGATTTGTTCCGACGTCACCAGGGTGGACTTGTCTAGCGGAGGAAGGCTGGCTGCGGGGGTAACCGGCTTAGCCTCGGCCGCCGGATCTTCTCCCAAGGCGACCAAATTCTTTCGATATTGCTCGGTCGTCTGTTGCAACACCTTCGCTTCGTCTTTTGTCTTGTGCAGATCACCCTGGGCGCGCTCGAGCTCGGTCACATTCTCCTTCAGCAGTCTCAGCTGCGTCTCTGCCGAGAGATCCGACCACGCCACCTGGGTCTTTCCTCCGGCGTGCGTCAGCACCACTTGCATCCCCTCGACCGCAACCACCCGCGCTTGCCGATATTCTTTCCCACCCAGAGTTACCACATCGACCGCTCCCGCTTCGGCGCCCTCCGCCACGAGGAGCATTGTGATGGCGGTCGCGACGGCGATGGCGGTGACTCGAGGGATTCCCTTGCGCAGTGCCCGATGCAGGCCGTCGAAATGTGATCTCATGCGGCTAGCTATAGGAATCCCAATCCATCCCGTAAAGTCCAAACGGCCTGAGATCCGTTGGCACAGCATCCCCGTGCCGAGGACTTCTCGCACTGGGCAATTCTCTGCCTTTGATGTCCAAGGCCCTGGGAGCGCCGGCATCTTTGTCGGCAAGTCCCATTGTTCGTCACGAGTCTGACCCTGGTCTCAGGTTCGCATCCTCTGTCACCTCGTCTCACGACTTCGAAACAACCCCGCCAAGAACCGCCCGCATCCCTCCCGGCGATTTTCATTTTCCGGTTTGCGAATTGGTTTCTCATGCTTATGGTTCTGCACCTTACAGCACCCTGTCATTGCCATGCGTCACACCGCCCCATCGTATCCTTCGATCCGACGACTCTCCCCATGGCTCTTGAGTCTCGTCTCGCCGCTTCTTCTCGTCTTAGCTCGCGGCGACTCGATGGCCGGTCGAGTGGATTTCAACCGTGAGATCCGTCCCATTTTTTCCGATCACTGCTACGCCTGCCATGGACCAGACGAACGGACCCGTAAAGCCGGTCTCCGCTTGGATCAGCAAGACGAAGCCTTCAAGACCCTGAAGTCCGGCCATCGTGCCATCGTCCCCGGCGACGTCTCAAAGAGCGAACTGGTCGCTCGTATCGTGACTCA
>Ga0172367_10007635_pt1 | contig 12318 bp, 7 predicted proteins | sample Lak10m_FD_114542 | JGI IMG/M metagenome (GOLD analysis project Ga0172367, IMG submission 114542) | Freshwater microbial communities from Kabuno Bay, South-Kivu, Congo - kab_022012_10m | ecosystem: Environmental > Aquatic > Freshwater > Lake | place: Democratic Republic of the Congo: South-Kivu...
TCGGGCAGCCCTGGCTCTGCTTGAACAAGCACGTTCCGAGATTGCTGAAATTCAGGCTGATGTGATTGATGTAATCGCATTGCTTGAAAAATTAGATAATCAAATAAAAGACGTTAAAACCGAACGTAATGCATGGCTGGAATTTTGTATCTTTCGAAAAAAGTTCGATGAGCTTTCACTGGCAAATCAAGTGGAGCAGGGTTTATTGGACCAACTCAGCCCACAAGATCGTTCATATTTGCAGGAACACTTTAAATCCGAATATGTCGCTATTGAATCTAAGGTAATTAAACAAGCTGATACAAAAATAATATTTGATAAAGCCTGGGATTGTTACCTGCGTGACCCGGCGGATGAGCAAATTAAAGCCTTGTTGGTAGATGAAAAAACGGGTCAGAAGACAATCTCGCTTATAAAAGCTACTGCGCTTCAGTGCAGGCAAGCTGACACGCTTCTAAACATGTATTACGCCCAAGTCGCATGGCGAGATGCTAAAGAAAGCCTACAAAATACTAACGAGCTGATCAATAAGTACCGGGATTGGCATAATAATGTCCAGAAGAGGATTCAGATATCCAAAAACTTCTCTAAAATGATGTCTGACGCAGATGCTGATATCCAGTCGATAGAAGAAGTCCATCTCAAGCAGGATGCAGGTAATCTGACTCGAGATTTGGATCAATTGCTGTCAAAAGCGGAAAAAATTTATAATATTTGGGACCGTTGTAATAACCTGCTGACGAATAAAATGTACAAGGATGCCTGTCTGGTTATTGCACAGAGTAAAGGGGAGGATGACGCGTCTCCAGAAGTTCGTAATATATATATTGTTATGCAATCGCACATTAAGAATACATGGCGTAACGAACGTATTAAAAACATCCTATCTGTCGTCGCGAATGATATACCTTCCTTGGATCGCTTGCGCAAGATTGCCCAGGAAACTGTCAGCATGGAAGAATTTAATGTGTTGAACCATGATGGCGATGGACTCCTGATTTCTAAGGTCTATTCCGTCTGGAATTTATGCGAAGTTGAGGAGGCACTGGATTTTAAACTCGACCAAATTCAAGATGACAATCTGGATGATAGCTTGAATAAACTCGCATCCGTCCGTGGATTGAATTGGGATAAACTTTTGCAGCATCTGGACGGATTATTGAAGTACCCGCCGGAAGGAAAAATCCTGCGTCATGCCAGCCGTTTGCGTTTGGTGGCGCTCGGCTATTATGGACTTACGCTGGATCGTAAAAAAAGTATTGACCGACTTGACGAAGAAATTAAAGGTTTGTCCGCGATGAGTGACGTGTCTATTGTCTATGTTACGCTGGCTCTTCGATACCTTGAAGAACCTTCCGGGTTTAATCAGGCGACAAAACTAGCAGCTGAATTGGAAGTAATGAGCACGAGAGCTTACCAAATTGCATTTGGCTTGAAGAAAATTATTGCAGCTCATGAACACCGGAGAAATGAAGACTTTGTAGAGGCTATTGATTCGCTAAACATCGGCGTGGATACTTTGAGACAGTTTATTCCTGAGCTTAGTGGCGCTTTTGAGCGGGCAATTCAACAAACTACTCAGGGTTGGTATCAGTCGATGGGGGAGAGTATATTAAACAGCCTTGTAGGAGAGACGCGTTTGCTTCAAAGAAGCAGGCAGTGCCCCCCCCGCGAAAAATTCTTTAAAATATGGGAGAAACTTAATCAAGCCTACCGCTATCTGCCTGAAGATAGCCGTGTTAAAAATATTATTCAACTGCTTAATCGTTTTTCGAAAGAGATTGGCATACACATACTTGAAGATGTAAACAATCTGCTGGATAATGCTGAAGATACCCTAAAACATAAAATTGAATTGGGCGGAATAGTTCTGAATTACCTTGATATTGCATTTTCAAATGAAGATGTGCGTACCTCTTATAGACCCGCTTCAGATGAGTGGATCGAATTGGAGGGATTACGAACTGATCTAAGGGCTGATTATGATCAATGGCAAAAAGCGTGGAAAGTTTTGATTGAATCCCGCCAGGCGCTCAAGGCACTTCTTCTGCTTTCTGTCCAGCAAAGTGAGTTTGATCCAGATGCACCGCAGACTCCGTCTGGTTCTGTACCTGTAGAATGGGTGTGGAACAAGGATTCCAAAAATAAGCCTTTGCAGGTCTTTGATGCGACGCAGAATAGCCTGAACAAAACCTTGGATGAACTGCAGGGATATACACCAGTGGAATTTAATCACATCAACCAGTTTATCGGGCAGTTTCGGCAGGCGGCTACTACAATTTTGGTTTCTTTTCAGGAATTTGTTCAGGCGGTTAAGAATGAAAGATACGAAAATGCGAAGAATCTTCTGGTGGAAAAACTACGAGTCAACCGTGATGGCTTTGAAGCCAAATTGAATGGGTTGCGATCTGACGTCTTTGATGAGCCATTGATCATCAATCTTGATCCTTTTTACCGGTTGGAAGATCCAATGCGGGGTGATTATGTGATCGGGCTGGATAACATTGAAAAGCACCTTGATACTCTGCAAAAAAATTGTACTGCTTGGTCAGAATTGACGCACACTATTATTGCCAAGGTAAAGGATTTGACAAATAAGCGGAATGAGGCTCGCAGGTATTTGACGGGAAAAAATGGAAAATTGAGCGATGCTGCTAATTTCTGCCGGGACGCTGCTTCTATTCCCAATATTTTAGTCCTAAACGAAAAAAGCAATGACATCCCTAGCATGATGCTGGATCTAAAAAGAAGTATTGAAGAAGAAATCCCTAATATGCAGGCGCCATTGAGTATGCGTGCTTTACGGGAAGCAAAACCTGACGAGGATCGTCAGGTAGCCCCTGCCAGCAAACCAGTCCGTGTTGCCTGGGAAGAATTAAACGATGCTTCAAGTGAAAGCCTTAAAGAACTTTGGATAAGATATTTATGTTTTGAGGTTGCGGCTGGGCTGGTCGATCTTGGTCCCAAGATCAATAACTTGGATAATCTGAAAGACGCATCACCTGCATTGAATGAAGTATGGTTTGAAGCACTGCGGAATCCCATAAAATCGTTGGAGAAGCCAAATCAAGCATCGCTGGAGGATTTAATAAGCGAGAGATTGAAAGGCCTTGAAGAATCGATACAACAAATTAATCAGCATCTCGGCAGATTTTCTGGTGATAAGTTAACCGAGCGAAGTCAGGCGATATTACGATTACTGATCGAACAGGCGGATATGATTGACAATAAAGCGCCTCGTGTTCTTTTTGCTCATCAGAAGTATGAGCAAGGGCAAAAATATCTTGCCGCAAAGAGGAAATAACATCATGCGTTATGGAGTTATTGCTGATGTACACGCAAATGATAGGGCATTAAACGCTGTTTTTGAGCATGCCCAGAAAAATAGTGACATAGATAGCTGGTGGTTTTTAGGTGATGCAGTGGGTTACGGACCTTTTCCTCTGCAGACACTCCGCTTGCTAAAAGATAGAGTCTTGAATACGCAGTGGATGATCGGCAATCATGATGCGATGTTTGTGGGACTGATTCCTTTGAAAAACGCCAATGAAGGCGCGGAATGGATCATTGAAAGGCATCAAGAAATTCTACAACAACAAGATGAGGACTTATGGAACTGGTGCTTGGAAAACTGGACCCTACAGAAATCCTGGGCTGTGGATGTTCACTTTCCAAAGTTGTATATTCGGTTTGCCCATGCTGCTCTTGAAGTTTTTGGTCCGTTAGACCAAATTGAGCTCTACCTATTTCCATGGAAGGATACGAAAGGAGTGGACTACAAGCCTGCTGTATTAAAAGAATTGGCTTTCTTGAAAAAACCTAAAGAAACAGGCTTGTTGATCCATGGACATACCCATGTGCCATATGCCATGGGGATTCGTAAAAAACAAACAAATATGGAATACCTGCCGATACAGTATGATGTCAAATTACCTGTGCAATTAAGCGAATTTGATACCTTATTAATTAACCCGGGCAGCGTGGGTCTGCCGCGTAACGCGGATCCTATGTCCCACGCAGATTATGGCGTACTCGATACTAATAAGGGGACATTTCAATTTTGCAGGGTTCCATACAAAAAAGTCGAGGAAGTCATTAATGCAATGTATCAACAGGATTACCCAATAAAATATAGGCAGTTTTTACAAGGCGCTCATGCGAACAACCCCCTGCATAGCCAGCCCCAAAAAGCATGGGAATGGTTGGAATGGAACCGTAGATATAAGTGGAATGGAAATGGTTGGGATGTAATTTCCCAAGAATGATTTACTAGTTTTTAGATGGCTATGAGTTTGGTCGCAACTTAAGTTTTAATCTATTTCAAAATAAGGAAAAATCCCCATGTCTGATTACTTTGATGAAGGTATTGGAAATTTGCGTAGTGGTTGGGCAAGCTGGCATCCTAGTATCAGGGCGGCTTTAATTTTCACGGTTCCTTTTGTTATCGTGGATTTTTTTAATTATTATTCAGCTGGCACTGCTCTTGTTATCTCCTGTCCGATCCAGTTTTTGATTTATGGCGCCTGCGGGGCACTGGCTGGCAAATTTGGTAGTGATGATTCTGACCTGCCAACCAGCCCTATGATTCTGGGTGCCATGGCTGGAGCAGGGTTATGGACAATTTCTACCGTAATCAATACACTGGTTGGTCTGGTTTTGGGAACACTTAGTGTTGGTGTCACCTTGTTATTGGGTATTCCCTATCTATGCATTTGTGCTCCAGTGCTTTTGGTTTTTGGTTCTTTAACGGGTTTGTTTGGAGCCGTTATTTACACATCGGTATTTCGAAAAAAATCAAACGACGATTCTGCTGGTTACTAATTGCTGGATATTCTTTGTGAGTCCTATATAATTAGGGGAAGTGTCTAATAACCGAAGGAAAGCGTTTCATTAGTTATTTCTGCTCTCTTGGACAAGTCTAAAATGATAGTTGAAATCCGAATTTAATTCGATAAAGGAGAATAAAGTGGACCCACAAATGATTTTTTTCGCTGGTTTGCAAGTAGCTTATTGGCTTTGGGGAGGTCTCATCCAACCCACTAGCGTGCGGTTTGGCGTGAAAGTAGCAGATGCGCTTGGTGATGTCGTGGCTGACGGTATTAATCGTTTATTTGGTAATGAACCGCCAGTCCAAAATGGTGAATTGGATATGAGCCAGGAGCAACAGAAAAAACTGGAAAAAGTTGTTTTGCCCAGAATTAAAGCAGATCCGACCTATGCCGATGAGATTTTGCTGAAGCTTCAGAGCAGTCTAGTTGTTTTGCTGCGTGATCGTGATCGCTACAACAAGGATGAAATTTATGATTTCTGGCAATTTCTTGATCCCAAGTTGGATATAAGTGAAGAACGCAGGGTAGGCAAATCCCAGGCTGAACTTGCTGGAACCGTGGTTAATCTTGCAACTCGGAGAGAAAAACTTCCCGAACTGATCATTGAAATGCGTAAAATTCAGAAAAATTAATGTCACAAAATTCAACAAAAAAAGTATAGCGAAAAACAACCTTGGGTCTAAATCTATCCTGAATCTTAGACGATATTTTCACGAGAATAGGTGCTGAGGAGTTTGCTGATACTGGAATATCCATTCAACTTTATCTATTGTTTGAAGAAATTTTCCTAATGCAGACCAAGGCGATAAAAAGGCGACATTCCAAGCCTTTATAAGTTGGCTTCAAGGTAAACAAGAGCGAACAAGATTGTAGCAAAAAAAACACGTTCAAAGGAGAATTATCATGGACCATGATCATCATACAACAGCCAGAAAAACCATTTTTTGGTGCGTTGTCGTTGGCACCGTCACTGCTTTGCTGCTTTCGCCAATTCCCTGTGCATCCTGGCCTGTATTAATGGCGATCGAAGTTTATATGCTCATTAGCATCGTTAAACTTTATGATTATGAGTTGGATGGAAAACTATTGCTCATCATTTTTGGACTTCTGCTAGGCATTTCGGCAGTTTTGTCATTTGTAGTGGGAGATCTTATTTCCCTGCTAACCGCAATGTTATTTGCTCCTGTTGTCAAGCCGATTGTCGCTGCTTTGGTCATTTGGGGGCTTGGCGAAGGCGCAATTTATGTTTTAGATCGACATGCGGATTGATTCGCGAATAGATGTTTTTTCAATGATAGAAAGAGCAGTCATTTTTAAAATCGAGGATTGATTAGATGAGTAATCAAGCGAGCAGAAGGATAAAAGTATTTCTTTGTCACGCTTTGAATGATAAGGAGATTGTAAAAAATTTCTATGACCTTTTGGTCTCTGATGGTATTGAAGCCTGGCTTGATTCTGAAAAGTTATTGCCTGGACAAGAATTGCGGTTTGAAATTCCAAAAGCTGTGCGTGCTGCTGATGCGATTATAGTCTGCATATCCAGTCGATCCATCAATCAGGAAGGACATCTTCAAAAAGAGATCAAAATAGCCTTGGATATCGCCGATGAAAAGCCTGATGGAACCATATTTCTTATCCCGGCCCGATTGGAGGATTGTGTTATTCCAGAGCGGCTTGCGCACCTCCAGTGTGTCAATTTATATGAAGATCATGGATATGAGCGATTGCTTATATCTTTAGAATTACGTGCTTCCCAACTTGAGTCAAGCCTGGATAGTAATCATTCGATTTTGCCTACTATACCAAATATTGCAGAACTTCCCCATGTTGATGGAATAAAAACCCAACAAAAATTTGAAGCAAATAATCTATTACAACTTAAAATGAACCCTGGTTTAAAATCGTCTGACAACGATTTACAAAACCTCCAACATCAGTTGGTTGTTTTATTACGTGACTCCAATTATTTCTCTTTCGATGATATTCATCTATATTGGCAGGAATATATTGGTGCGACTGTAGATTGGAATGTTATCTTACGAAGTGGCAAAACTCAAGCTGAGTTGGCTGGTGAGTTGGTGGCGACCACCACCCGCAACGGGAATCTTGAGAAATTTGCTGCTGTGATCCGTAAAACCCACAAAGGTGTGTTACCCGATTTAGATTTTGAAAATAAAATACCGCATCGTATATCGTTTGATCTTGACATAGAAAAAGATTTTGTCCATATTCCTGCTGGGACCTTTTGGATGGGAAATAAAGATGAGCCTGTGGAGAGACCTCAACATGAAATGAAAATTCCGTATGATTTCAGGATGGCACGTTATCTGGTGACCAACCGACATTTCTTGGCATTTTTACAACAAACAGGAAATGAAAATTATATGTCGATCGAGAAGGGTCGTCCCGATCATCCAGTGACAAATGTTACCTGGTATGATGCAATCGGATATTGTAAATGGCTTACACTGACATTTCGGCAATTATTGAAACCAGGTTATGGGTTTCGCTTGCCGAGCGAGGCTGAATGGGAGATGGCCGCAAGAGGCTCTTTGCCTTCCAGGAGAGTATATCCTTGGGGGAATAATTGGTCCACACCTGAATTATCTTTCTGTAACTCACTTGAAGAAGGATTGAGTTCCACCACTCCCGTCGGAGCATATTCTCCCCACGGAGATGGTTATTATAAGGTGGCAGATATGGCAGGAAATGTTCGAGAATGGACAAGAAGCGCTTGGGGTCAATCTTTGGAGCATCCGGATTTTGGATATCCATACAGTTTGCCTGAGGTTCGAGAAAGTATCGAGTTGCCAGAGACAATTTTACGTGTGGCCCGAGGCGGTTCATTTTCTGATAGCAAGGATACTGTTACCTGTACACATCGATACAGGCATTCCCCTCTTGGCCGCGAAAATAATTTAGGCTTTCGTGTGGTAATCTCGCCTATCATTGGGAATTGGGCTTCCAGAAGATTAGATCAAAAAAAAATTATTCCCAATATTCTTGATGGTATATCAAAAACACTACCTCTAAACAAAAGGAAAGAGGAAAGTGGCAACAATACCAAAATCGGCAAGTGATATCCAGGTATGACAGATTTAAGTTTCAAACAAGTTTTTTCATTGTTTAACCGAGTTGATATAGCATAAACTGCCACGAATAAGATATCAATAAAAAATCAAACCAACAACAGTGCAGCCCAAAATGTACTCTGATCCACAATCTCCCGACAACGATTTACAAAACCTCCAACATCAGTTGGTTATTTTATTACGTGACTCCAATTATTTCTCTTTCGATGACATTCATCTGTATTGGCAGGAATATATTAATGCGACTGTTGATTGGAATGTTATCTTACGAAGTGGCAAAACTCAAGCTGATCTGGCTGGTGAGTTAGTAGCGACCGCCACCCAAAACGGGAATCTTGAGAAATTTGCTGCTGTGATCCTTAAAACAAAAAAACATGTAATATCGGGTCATTTTTTATCCGATGATCACGAGAAAAGTAGACAACTGAAAGACGATATTTGCAAAATAATTACTGACGCAAAAGAAATGGACTTCTCTAACATTAGAAGATGCTATTTAGAAAGCCTGCCCCAGGGTGTGGAACTACCCATAACAATAAAAAATAATGATAGTTTAAGGAACGCCGTTTATCATCTGGTAGAGCAATATGGCGGCGATAAAGATAAGTGTTGTATATTGGAATTCTTGCAACTACTGAGAGTTACTGAAACAAAAAAATTATTAATCCCACTCAGTGCCATTGTAGATAGAGTCTGCGCATTTTACAAAATTGATGATGACACTAAGAAAGAAAAATATCGGGAAATGGAAGAGAGAAAAAAAACCTTTCATCTGCACCCACTTACATTTGTTTTGAAATTTGAAAACGATCTTGAAAAGCCACCAAGTGAAAAATGCTACTCGATAAATCTAAGATTCTTCATGCGTGGCAACTTCATCAGCAAGGTCGACCTTGCTGAAAGTGTGCAATTGCAATCCGAAAATGACCTGGCATCTTTATTGACAAGGTTGTGGCTAAGCAAAATTGACCCATATATTCAATCATGTATTGATAACGAAAAACCAATCTTTATTATCGTTGTTCCGAAAGAACTACTGGCGTGGAACATTGATCTATTGGAAATCAAGAAGGATAGTGAGAGCAGCACCAGCATAAGCAAGCATGGTCTTATTTCCTATTGTTGTTTTGATCGCTATAGACGTGGTTCCGATCGAAAGATAAGATTGCATGAGCACTGGGAAAGAATAAAACCCAAGTATGCACGCGTAGAGAATGTTTTTGAGCATAAAGAAGACAATGAAATTACAAGGAGCTTGCAGGAATGTGACACGAAAAGTAGATGGGCAAGTTGTCTTGTTGAAGGGCGAAGCAGTAAGCATGTATGCACAGATATTGAGTGTTTATATGAAAGTGGAGTTCCAGCCATGGCTTGGATAAGAAATACCGCCGTCGCTCAAGATGCCATGAAGTTGCAAAGCGATTTTATAAGTTTGTTTCCGCAAGGTAATTTTCATCAACAAAATATATTAAATTATGTATCTTGCCTATCGGAAAAAGCCAAAAAGAAGAAGGTTAGTTCTAGTTCAATTGCATTTCTTTTAGATCATCCAGATTATAAAGAGGACGGTATCATATGAGCGGTATTTCTCCCGAAAAAAGAATCTATACTGGCGATAATAATAAAACCCCGCCAGAGCAAAAGACATTGCCACCACCACCGCCCTGGCGAAAAAAAAATAACCCGCCTGATAAGGATTATGATCTTGGAAAAGAAGTGGAGTATCTTCCCTTCATGGTGTACGATGAAACGGTTATTAATGCCGTCAATATGGCTATTTATTTGCGTCGTCCCTTGCTGGTTACCGGCGATCCAGGAGTCGGAAAAACTTCCCTTGCTCATGATATTGCCTATGAATTGCAATTAGGTGCTGTACTGGAATGGCCAATTACTTCCCGCACTGTCTTGCAAGACGGGCTATATCATTATGATGCCATTGGACGTCTACATGTGGCTGCATTGGGCAAAGATCAAAATGAAAAAAAAAGCGTCTCAAAAGCTGAAAAAAAACATGATATTGATTCAGCCATCGGAGATTTTATTACCTTGGGACCGCTGGGTACCGCCCTGGTGCCGCGCGGCCGGCCGCGCCTGCTGTTGATTGATGAATTTGATAAGAGTGACTATGATTTGCCGAATGATCTGCTCTATATTCTTGAAGCAGGTGAATTTGAAATCCCTGAGCTCAAACGGATCAAAGAGCGTCATCCTGAAATTCCAGTCCGTCTTCATAACAGCGATGTAAAATATCCAATCGTAAGTGGAAAAATTGCCTGCGCCGAATTCCCTTTGATTGTCATTACCAGCAATGAAGAACGCGAACTGCCTGCGCCTTTTCTGCGGCGTTGTATCCGCTTGAAAATTAGTCCTCCAGATAAAGAACAATTGCTTGCGATTACAAAAAAACATTTTAATAACATGACGGAAACGGATAATGAGCATGCCAACGAGTTGATTAAAATTTTCGAGGAGTTGAAAAAGGAAGATAGTGTTGCCAATGATCAATTGTTGAATGCTGTTTACTTGATGAGCACACATCTTGACCTTGGACTGGATCCCGAATACTTACGAGACAGTGTTTTGAAGCCTCTGAGAAGATAAAATGGCGTATTTGGATCGATTGCTGGAAGACCTGAAGTTGAAGGGCTGGTCTCCAACTATAGAGGAATTGCGGGACCTGCTTTTTTTGGCACAGCTATCTCCTAAAGCCCCACAGCCTCCAAATAGGGAAGAAATAGAGCCGCCTCCTGACAATCCTGGATATAAAAAAATATATGAACCTGGCTCGCCTCAACCAGGTAATGAAGAGATTGGGGAAGTTAAAACTTCTTTAATAGATGACAGAAGCGGCCAACACCTCTTGCACCATAGTGTTGGTCTACCCAAACCTATTCGTTACGCCAGCCGCCTCAGCTTGGAACGTGCGCTTTGGCCGCTGCGCCGTCGCACGCCGCTACAGATCAGCGATGTGCTGGATGAGATGGCAACCAGTGAAACCACGGCTGATTTATGGCGCTATAACCTGACTGTCTGGCAGCCTGAATTCTTAAAAATCCGTACTCACTGGTACGACTTGGTGTTGTTGATTGATAATGCGCCCGGCATGAGCATTTGGGCGCAGGAAGTGGCAGAGTTCTCAGATTTGCTAGTGAAGCAAAAATTTATTCGACGTTTTTCCCGCTACTTTGTCAATACAGATTCTGCAGGCGAAGTCGAAATATTTTCATCCCCAAAAAAAATAGAAAATAATAATAAGGCAGTTTTTTTCAAAGACAATACGATCAAGCGCGGTCAGACTCTGTTTCTGATCATTAGTGATTGTGTTGGGGAAGCTTGGCATGATGGCAGCATGAGCAAATTCCTCAAATCAAAAATATCAGCTGCGCAGGTGGTTTTGGTGCAAACACTGCCGCAAAAACTATGGTATCTGAGTGCCGCTCATGACGCCGTCTACAGCTATGTTGTGCCACGGGAACGTTGTGAACCAAACAATCGCATGTTGACCCACCCACCCGAAGATAAAAAAAATTATAGCAAATATTTACCCTTGCCTGTTCTTCTATTAAAAGAAAGTTCCATCCTTGCCTGGGCTAAATCCGCATCAGGCTTGAGTGGACAAACTTTACCCGCCTTCTATTTTGAATCAAATCCACAAAAGAATTTATCTAGTGCGCAAAGATTGGAAGAATTTCTTAAGAGAGCTAGCGCTGATGCCAAGCAGTTTGCCCGTCGGATGACCATCATATTCAGTGATCGGGCTTTTGATCTGCAAACAGCCAGATCAATGGCGCAAGTGCTTAATCCGCGCTGGGGGAATGATGTGCTGGCTGAATTTTTACTTAGTTGGCTGATTGAGATAGATAATTCTGACCCAATGCGGGTGCTGTTCAAATTTCATCAGGGGATAGCTGAGCCACTTTCAAGCGGACTGGCGTTTACAGAAATTCGCGAAGCCTTAAAATTACTATTACAGAAGAAGGGTGAATATGAGATTGCCATTCCTGAGGCGATCGGAATTCCATTGGAGGCTTCATCGGAAACTCAAGAGTCTTCACCCAGACCGCTGCGTGACCGTATCTTTCAGCGCTTTGGCACTCGTTCGAGCGAACTGACCAATCTGGTAATTCAAATTGTAAAACCGGATGAAGAAGCGCCTCTACCAATTGATGAAAAAGGAGGAGTAACCTTCCCAGAAGTTGAGCTGGTTGATCCTCCTAATGAAGAGCTTTCGAACTCACGTGATGGACTGATTTCCGTAATATGGAATGACACGATAAAGTTTAAGTTGCTTGACCAGCTTGAGAAGTCAGCAATTGAAGCCGCCGACCAGCAACAAGGTATTCTGGCTCTTAGCTATAGTAAGGCGCGCGAGATGGTTAATGGCGTGAGCGCTGACA
>Ga0172367_10007636_pt1 | contig 12316 bp, 11 predicted proteins | sample Lak10m_FD_114542 | JGI IMG/M metagenome (GOLD analysis project Ga0172367, IMG submission 114542) | Freshwater microbial communities from Kabuno Bay, South-Kivu, Congo - kab_022012_10m | ecosystem: Environmental > Aquatic > Freshwater > Lake | place: Democratic Republic of the Congo: South-Kivu...
ACGGGCGATTGCCCGCGAGGTCCCGTTCGTGGTCCATGAGTTTGCGCGTTCCCGGGATCCGGACACGATCTTCATCGATTATCTCCAGAACGCCCACGGGAAGACGATGGCAGCCCCGTGGAGTCTCCGGCCCACACCGGCAGCAACCGTCTCCGCCCCGGTCCGGTGGGAGGAGCTGCATGCCGGCGTGCGCCCGGAGGATTTCACGATTGCTACCGTACCGGTGCGGAAGGATGACCCCTGGCAGGATCTTTTCAGAAAACCACAGAAACTTCCCTGACAAAAAACACCCGCGGGAAAACCCCCGAGGCCGTTCCTTATCGATTGCCGGAACATGCTGCCGGCCGTTACCGGGGATTTTTCCCGGTCACGACCGGGTTATCCGGGTACGAGGTCCACTCGGTGAACCCGCCCTCATACAGGTACACCTTCGGGAACCCCAGGTACCACCTGAAGATGAGGAACTCGTTGGTTGCCTCGCGGCCGGTTCCGCAGGAGCAGATGATCGTCTTTTCCGGCTCCGCACCGGCAGCCTGCGTGAGGGAGGCAATCAGGTCGTCGGACTTCAGGAGTTTTTTGTTGGTCTCGTCCATCAGGATCTTCCAGGGGAGGCTGACCGCCCCGGGGATATGGCCGGGCTTGATCCACCGGCCCTGTCCCTCCTACACCGGGGGCGGGCGGGCATCGAGCAGGACCACATCGGGCCGGTCCTTCATCTGTCGCACCCCTTCGTACCCGATCAGGAAATCTTCCCGCACCGTACCTGCAAACCGTGAGGGCGGGGCTTCTGTAAACCGCCGGGTCAGGGGTCGTTTCTCGTTCTTCCATTGTTCGAGGCCGCCGTCAAGGACCAGCACGTGCCGGTGCCCGTAACGGGCAAGCGTGTACGCAAGCATGGTCTGCTCAAGTCCGTCGCCGATATAGTTGCCGCACGTGGTGAGCGGCCCGCTGCTGCCATAGACGATAACGGGTTGTTCAGGATCGAGACCCGCAATCCGGAACAGGATCTGCGCTGCCCCGGGGGGGATCCACCGGGACGGGATGGTCCCGACATGGATCCGGAACAGCCCTTCCGGCACATAGATCGCACCGGGGATATGGTCCTGGATATATTCGTGCACATTCGGCTGGCAGTCCAGGACTGACAGGTTCTTTTCACTGAGATGGTCGGAAAGCCACCCGGTCGAAACCCATTTCACGATCCCGTCGCCTTTCCCGTACGGATAGTGTTTTGTCATAACCTCTCCCGGCTTTTCCCTGCCAGAATAGTGGGACATTTCCGGGCAGGGAACCATATACCTTGGTATCGGGGTACCCTCACGGCGGCATGCACGGGGCCGGGGTGCCGGGATCGACATTTTTTTAGCATTCTTCCGCACTATCAGGAATCATGGCGGGATGTGCATGAAATCCAAAACAAAGACATCGGCACACAAGGTACGGCCAAAGGCTGCTTCACCGGCGGGGAACAGGGACCGGAGCAGGGGCAGGGGCAGGAGCGTATCCGGGCCAGCGGCAGCGGTACCGGTCCCACCGGCGACCGGAGAAGAGAAGGGGGCAAAGCCTGCCCGGGCCTTCTGGAGCGGGAGCATTACGATCGGGCTTGTGAACGTACCGGTGCGGCTCCATACCATGGTCCGCGACCATTCCTTCTCCTTCAGGCTCCTCCACCGTACCGACGGCCAGCCCATGAAATACGACCGGGTCTGCACCCGGGACGGGAAAGTGGTCCCCTGGGCCGAGACCGTGAAAGGGTACGAGATCCGGAAAGGGGAATTCCTGGTCTTTGAGCCGGACGAACTCAGAGCCATCCTGCCCGAGTCGGACCGGAAGATCCGGATCGACCGGTTCGTGCACTACCTCTCGCTCGACCCGGTGTACTTCGATACCTCGTATATCCTGGTACCGGACCGGAGCGGGGAGGCATACGCGCTCCTCGTCACCGCACTGCAGGAGCTGGGCCAGGCTGCTGCCGGCACTATCACGCTGCGCACCAAGGAGTACCCCGCCATCGTGCACGTATATGACGGCGCACTGGTCCTCACCACCCTCCGGCATGAAGTGCAAGAGATGATCTCCTTGGAGTATGCGGTGATGAGTGCTTCATATGGGTACGGGGATTTTCCCGACCTGACCTTCTCAAAGAGAGTGCATGAGCTATAAGTTTGCGGAGGTTTGTCCTGCATCGGATAGTTATATTCCGATATTAAATATTGAAAAGAGAATTGACACTTAAAGATCTTCAAAAATCTTAGTAACTGTCCAATATGAATCTTCAGGTTGTCTTGTCATTTTTGGTTCTGTTTTCTTTTTACTCGCGGGTTCTGTGACGTATCTGAATAAATCGTTAAGAACTTCATATTCTGCGATTTCTTCCTTGGATTGATTTTTTGTGATTTTATAGAACCCGCTCGCGAAAGCTAGCAAATTATCAGTGCTAGAATACCAGTCATCATATTCTATGGAGGGAGACAGAACAAACTCATCTTCTGAATCATCATTTTGATTTTTCTCATCAATTAGTCTACCCTCGCGAATCCGATCTTCAATTTGAGAACTGATATATTCACGGATCGCCTCGATTCTATCATATGGTTGAATTTGACGATAAAAAATCGGTTCATTCTCTGCCATCAACGAGAGAAAATCAAATTCACTCTCTTCATCGATCAAAGATATGTAGTCAGAATAAAAATCATGAAGGAATTCGATCTTTTGAGGTTTAATTGTAAAAAGTGAAATATAATAGAATTGTTGAAAACTGCGTACCCAATTATGTGAAGAAATCCTTTCACTTTTTTCATATGTTGAATACTTTCCAAACGCACACAAGGTATGAACTACAATCTCATATTCTCTTGTTTTCGAAAAACTTTCAAGGTCAATTTTCTCAGAATCACTAAATGATTTATGGAGATCTTTTGGGATTAGAGTCTGAAGTGAGGCCAGTAAAGAACTCCATTCATTTTCCCGACTACGGTAATTTGAAAACGTATCTACCCGTTTTAACAATTCATCCATCTGTTGAGCAGTTTTCAGAATGATCAAATGGCTAATATTTTCTTTATTGGCATAATTTTCCCGAATCCTCTAACAATCACCGAAATTGCTACAGGACCTGCTGTCTTTATGTGTTTAATAAGTATTTTGTCTTCTGACTGAATTTTCGTAAGAAGAAGATCGCGAATAGACGGGTGTTGGAATAATACACATTTCCCATAATACGGATAATTTTCCTTTTTCAAAAAACTATGATCTAGCCTGAACAAGCAATCCTTAAAAGACAATGATTCATCATCGGGTGCTGATGCAATTCGATAACTATAAGCTGATTGCAATTCACTTATTTTTGTGAACTGCTCGAAATCAAGCATCGATAATAGCAAAGTTTTTTTAGAAGCATGAAGTTGATTGAACGCCTTTTCCCAGGTTTACCGGGATTTTTTAGGAAATCGTTGATCCCCTTCCATTCGAGTGTTAATTTATTTCTACACGAGGGGATATAATCATTCATCAACTGCCGAATTCTTTCTGGAGTGAAATTTTTATCCTGTACGATTCGTTCAGCAGATTCCTTGATCACCCCTTTCTCGAAATCATTCAATCCGCCCCCTTTTGCATGTTTATAAAGGATTTCTGCTTTTTCAATTTTTGATAGATCCGACATCTCAACAAGGATCTCGTGAATGCCCGGAAAAGAATTCACCTTATCATCAAGTCGTGATTTCTGGATCGCTTCCTTGAGTATATAACTCCTGGCCGTCCAGATAAGCTTATGATTCTCATCTAAAGATCTCAGTATTTTTGAAAATTCTTGGCTCCATCTCTCGGTGAGCCCTGGGTCATACGACAAAGAGCCAACGGCATCATCTGCAATAAATAATTGGGGCCCATGATCATCTGAACCACGAATTCTAAGAAAATCTGTAGGATCTCTGATAACATTGATTTGAAAGCCGCGGGACGAATAAATAAATGCACCCGTGGCAGCAATCATACTTTTTCCAACTTCCGGGGGACCATCAATTACTGCGAAATTATGCTCCTTTAAAATCTGCATTGCTCTGCCGTATGCCTGGGTTTCAACAAATTTGCCAATATGTGGTGACCATTCATCAAAATATAATTTTGAACGAGTGTAAACATCTGCATTAATTATTGATTTAAGATCGGCTAAACCAAGCAACTGAGGATGAGATTGACGCAATTCCACGTGAATATCAAGGAATTCGCATATTTCATTTCCATCAATCGAGATAAAATTACTGATTCGATTGTTTTGTGCTATTGCTTCCAAGTCCGACCGATTGTTTGAGGTGAGCGTGATATTAGTTATCAGAATATAGTTATCGGGTTTTTTCCCATTGCGTGAAGTTATTTTCTGAAATTCCTTTTTAGCTTCATTTAACAATCGAACTCGTGCTTCTTTGGGAGTAAATTCCTCGAAATCGAGAAATTTGACTTGAAAAATCCAATATCCAGACCACTGGGTAGCTGCACTTGGATAGCTGGCGGAACCAGAGAATGTTGCATCTCGACCGTTATCTCTACTTCCACCAAAAGAAGTTACTCCAGGACCGATTATTTTCTTCAATAGTGTTTGAGCAAGCCTTTCAAAATTATACCATCCAAGGGTATTGAGTCTATACTTAAGGGTCATCGTGTTAATCTTCTTTCGTAAACCTTTGTTCGAGAATTCGATAAACAATATCAAATGAAAACGAATATATTGATTATGGTGAGGGCGTGATATATTCGTATTAATATATTCAGCGTCAAAGCCTCCAATTATCGTTCTTTTAAAGAACTCAATGAGATAAGATTCGGAGATCTATCTACATTAATTGGTCAAAATGACGTAGGTAAATCCAATATTTTACAGTGTTTAAATGAATTTTTTAGCAGTAAACCAAAATTAGAGAGTGATGATATTCACCGAGGTGAAGGTGAATTGGGAGATATCACAATTGAAGTAGCATTCACAAATGTACCTACAAATTTCGAGCTCGAAGACGGGGTGCGGACCTCTTTTCTCGAAGAAAAAATACTTGATTCGAATGGACATCTTCGTGTGAAAAAAATATTTTCTAAAACTAGCCTTCCAAAATTTGAAACTTATTTAATTGTTCATGATTTTGACGATGAAAAATTTTCAGGCCTATATCTGAAAAAGGAGAGTGATTTGAATTCATTGTGTCGTGATAATGGAATTGATTATTCTCAATCTGGTCGTGGCATTACAAGTAAAGAAAAAAGAGAGAAACTTAGAGAAAAAGCAGGAACGCTTGGAATCGCACTTGTTGCAAAAGAAATAAAGCTTGATTCTAAAACACAGATATTCAAAGTAATTACTCAGTTTTTTCCTCAATTCGTAATTTTTGAAAGTGATACAAAACTTGGAGTAGGAGAGACTTCATTTCAGAGTCAGTTTAAGCCAATTATTCAAACTGCGGCATCTATTCCCACAGTTACACCAATTAAAGATCAATTCACTGGCGCTATAAACACGGCGTTACAATGTGAAATAGATGCAATCTTTGAGTGCTTCAAGAGGCATACTGATAGTTTTCAAGAATTGAAACCTAAACCCTCATACTCTTAGGAGAAAGCAATAACCTTTGATATAATTGGGAAAGACCTCCAAGGTACCGAGAATTCAATTGATCGCCGAGGGAGTGGAATTCGAAGGATTTTAATGGTTGCTTTTTTTCAATATCTAACCGAGAAAAAAATATCCGAATCCGAGTCATACATTTTTGCGGTCGAGGAACCTGAAAATTGTCTCCATCCGAGATTACAGAGAGAGCTGATAAATTCATTCAAAAAAATATCAGATGGAGGAAGCCAAATAATTATTACTTCCCACTCTCCAGTTTTTGTAGGCTTATCACCTATTAATGATATTTCTCTCATTTCGAGAAGAAACGGAGTTGCCTCAGCTCAACAGGTTTCTGATTTTGAAACATCGGAAGAATTTGTGAACAATATTGCTGAAGATTTGAGTGTCGAACCTTCAGATCAAATCACAGGTTATGACGCTTGCGTTTTTGTTGAAGGGCCAACAGATATTGATTTCTTACGATGGACCGCGTCAAAATTAAAAGAGGGTGGAGTGATTCAATCATCATTTGAGGATAAAAATATTGGATTTGTAATTTTAGGCGGTGACAACATCAAGCACTGGATTGACCGACGGGCCATGCATCGACTAAATAAAAGATTTGGTGTTTTGATTGATGGCGACAGAAAAAATGCTGGTCAACACATTCCACAAAAAAAGTTAAACTGGAAAGAAAAATGTGAGAGAGATGGAGGAAAATTTTTCATTCTACGTAAGCGGGACATTGAAAATTACATCCATCCTCATGTTTTAAGAGATACGGGTCTCCCTGAACATACTTTCGATTCATTTTCTGACATGAAGCAAATTTTTGGGAATAATGTCTATAAACACATAGAAAATATGTCAAGCGATAATCTTCTACAAATGGATCTTTACGAAGAAAATGGCATTGTTAGACATGAGATAAAAGAAATCATTGAAGCTTTTTTGGAATTACCCCAACAGAATTTCCATGATATTGGTTGTTATCGGTCAGTCAATGCCTGTTGCTTCCCTATCACATCGTCTCAATTTCCGAGTTGGATTTCTCCTGCACCGTTTCCCCGAATATCAAAGCTTACCCAAATAAAAAATTAGACATATCAAGACTCACCAGCCGACACCAACTTAGTACCTCGCCAAAGTAAGTATGATCCCATCAGAAAAACATACTTCCGGCAATCAACAATTCTCCCCCCATCATCACCTTTATCCCCTACCACGCCGGTACAAAAAACTAAGGAAGATCCAGAATGCTCTACCGGAAACTAAAAACTGAAAACCTCTCCATCCTCGGCTTCGGCTGCATGCGCCTGCCGGTAAGGGAGGACGGCGAGATCAACGAACCCCTCGCAACCAAGATGCTCCGGTACGCCATCGACCACGGCGTGAACTACGTGGACACGGCATACCCCTACCATGCCGGCCAGAGCGAGCCCTTCGTGGGCCGGGCGCTTGCGGGCGGGTACAGGGAGAAGGTGCACATCGCAACCAAGCTGCCCTCCTGGATAGTCACGTCCCGGGCGGACATGGACAAATTCCTCGATGAGCAGCTCACAAAGCTGCAGACCGACCACATCGACTATTACCTGGTGCACGGGCTCAGCAGGGAGTTCTGGGATAACCTCGCAAACCTGGGCATCGCGGATTTCCTGGACTCTGCGGTTGCCGACGGCAGGATCCGGCACGCGTGCTTCTCGTTCCATGACAGCGTGGAATCGTTCAGGAAGATCGTGGATGCCTACGACTGGACCTTTGCCCAGATCCAGTACAATTTCATGGACGAGCACTACCAGGCCGGGACCGAAGGGCTGCAGTATGCGGCAAAGAAGGGGCTCGGGGTCGTGGTCATGGAGCCGATCCGGGGCGGCCTCCTTGGCGGGGATATCTCGGGCGTGCGGGAGATCTGGCAGACGGCAAAGACGAAGCGTACCCCGGCCGAGTGGGCGCTCCGCTGGGTCTGGAACCATCCCGAAGTTACGGTCGTCCTCTCAGGCATGTCAACGATGGAGCAGGTGAAGGAGAACGTGGCCATCGCCGATGCCGGGCGGGCGGGTTCGCTCACGAAGGACGAACTCGCCCTGTACGGGAAGGTCAGAAAGGAACTCGACCAGCGGGTCATGATCCCCTGCACCCAGTGCCGGTACTGCATGCCGTGCCCCAACGGCGTCGACATCCCGCTCTGCTTCGAAGAGTTCAACAAAGGAAATATCTACGAAGCAAAAGAGCAGGCAGCCGGGCATTACCAGTTCCTCTGCGGCGGGTTCTTCGACAACCAGCCCCACTTTGCCTCGCTCTGCAAAGAGTGCGGGGAGTGCGAGGAGAAATGTCCCCAGGGACTCCCGATCCAGAAGCACCTCAAACAGGTGGCGGAATACTTCGGGAAGTGAAGCCGGGGACCGGAGCGATGGCCAGCATTTTCACCCCATCCGCCCCCCTCACTCCCCAAACCTGCCCAGCCCCTCTAAGCGAAGAGGTTGTGTTCCAGCGTTCAAAGGGTAGAAGGAAGACTTTGTGACCCGCGGGGAGCGCGGATCTTATATGGACATTCCGTTCCACCCTCCATATCGCTCATATATATGAAATGCCAATATTCCATCAGGAAATGAGGAATACTGCCGAGATACTTGAACAGCTGCGGGGCCTGAGACATGAACTGAGGGAGCAGTATCATGTCAGGAACATCGGTATCTTCGGATCATATTCCCGGAAAAGCCAGACGGAACAGAGCGATCTTGATCTTGTGGTTGAATTTGATCGGCCGATAGGGATGATGGCATTCGTGCACCTGAAAAACATCCTCTCGGAACGTCTCAACATCAAAGTCGATCTTGTTACTCCCGAGGGGCTCCATCCCCTGATCCGGGACCAGGTCATGCACGAGGTCGTGTATGTCTGAAAAGCGATCCTCCAATCTTCTTTTGTTTGATATTTTCCAATCCGTGGAAAAGATTGAAAAATTTTCACGGGGGATTTCCTTTGATCAACTGATGACCGACGAACGGACAAAGGATGCTATCCTCCGCAACCTTCAGGTAATTGGTGAAGCATCGAAAAATCTTCCGGAATCCCTTATTGCAGATCACCCGGAAGTAGACTGGAGCGGTCTTGCCGGTGTCCGGGATATTGTCACCCACCGGTATTTCCGTGTGGACTGGCATTTGCTCTGGATAAGTATTCAGGAAGAATTACCGGTTCTCAAAAGTCAGGTCCACAAGCTCATAAAAGAAGAATCCGGGTAGGCCTACATTTCTTCATATTTCGATGAATACTTACCCGGCATTATTCATTTTCACTCCATCCCCCACCCCATTATATTCCATAAAAATCCATTATCAAATATCCAATGAAACTCATTCACATCGCTGATACCCATCTCGGCCTGGCAGCTTTTTCACGTCTTGATCCGGAATCAGGGATGAATTTAAGAGAAAAGCAAATCTACGACAATTTCCTCCGGGGAATCAACGATATCATCAACGCAAAACCCGACGTACTCGTCCACGCCGGTGACCTCTTCGATACCATCAAACCCAAGACCAAGGCCTACACGACCGTCCTCGAAGCACTCGAACGGCTCCACGCAGCCGGAATACCCCTGGTCATCATTGCCGGCAACCACAGCATGGTCAAGACCCGGTACACCACCTCGCCCTTCGAGATCCTGAAATACCACCGGGCTGATGTCAAAGCCGCGTATAAATTCCGGTACGAAAACGTGGAGATCGGCGACACCGTCTTCCACCTCCTCCCCAACATGCTCCGGCCCGAGGACTACCGGACCGAGTACGATAAGATCGAACTCAGCCCGAAACACGCCAATGTCCTCGTGACCCACGGCCTTGCGACCGCGATCAAAGACAAGCGCCTGGCAACGGTTGCCGAGCACGAGCTGGACAGCACGATCCTCTCGGAGAACTTCGACTACATCACGCTCGGCCACTACCACCGCCAGTGCCAGATCACGGACAATGCCTGGTACGCGGGCTCGACCGAGTACCTCACGTACGGCGAGATCCGGGACGAGAAGGGCGGGCTCATCTTCGACACGAAAACCAAGGAAGTGAAGCACCTCGAACTCCCGAAGACCCCGATGGCGGACCTCGGGACGATCAGATGTGCCGGGGTGCACCCCGGGGACATCACGGAAGAGATCATCCAGAGGGTCACGCAGCGGAACCTCCCGCCTTACGCGATGGCGCAGGTGACCCTCGACGGCCTCTCGCTGGAGCACGGGAAGGGGATCGACACCCGGGACCTGGCCGGCATTAAGGAAGGGCTCCTCGACCTGAAGATCCGGGTGAATTCTGCGGAGGACGATGCGCCGGTCCCGCTCCAGCAGGACATCCGGATGATCGATTACCTGCAGGAGTTCGAAGGGTTCATCGGCCAGAAGCAGCAGATGACGGCAAAGCAGCGCGAGTTCGTGCTCGCCCGGGGCCGGGATGTGCTGCGGTCGGTCATGGATGAGCACCGGGGGAGCGGGGAATGAAGGGGATTATCGATCCCGAGGCCGGAGAATGTCGAATGTCATGAGACAGGAGAAGACGATAGTCTTCGATGAACCGAAGGCTCTTCAACTTGAAGAAGGATTCAAAAGGGTGAAGAAAATTCCCGGTTCTCCGGTAAAGCAGAGCCCCCCTCTTGCTCCACCAGTCCCCCGCAGGGGGACGGGGAGCATTGCGATGGAGCACGATGAATTTCCGGCACGGCGTCACTATCCCAATCGCCCCCGCCCCCAACGGGGGCAGGGCTGCACTTCAGCAGGTTCCGGATGCATATCCAATGATAACCACATCAAACATTCCCGGAAACCGCTCCAGGGGATGCCCACGCAGCTGGGTCCGGGAGGTTCTCAAGAACCTCACGGAAGAGAAGAAATGCAGAGCGATTCTTCGAATGCGAGTCCCCAAGAGCGTTCAATCCCCGTAACTCAGCGAACGCCAGCCTGCACCGTCACTCACACAGCACACAAACACAGCGAGGCCCCCGCATGATCCTCGACCGCCTCACCCTCACCAACTTCAAGCGGTTCCGGGACACCGAGATAAAATTCCAGGACGGCATCACCGGCATCCTCGGCAACAACGGCACGGGCAAGTCGAGCCTGGTCCAGGCCATCTTCTTTGCCCTCTATGGCGTGAAGGTGACCGGGATCTCCTCGGACTACATCGTCTCCAGCTTCGCGTCCCCCAAAGAGAAGTGCACGGTCACGCTCGACTTCCGGATCGGGAGCGACGAGTTCCGGGTCATCCGGACGTTTAAGAAAGGCAAGACCGTCACCCACGAGGCCGAGTTCTACAAGAACAAAAAACTCGTGGCAAAGGAGGTGAGCCCGGTCGAGGAGGCCATCCAGCGGACGCTCGGTATGGGCCCGGTGGACTTTAGGAACACTATCCATGCCGGCCAGAAAGACCTCCTCACCCTGCTCGACAACACCCCGGCGAAACGGAAGGAGTGGTTCCAGAAGGCGCTCGGGATCCACTACCTGAAGACCGGGAGCGACACCGTCCTCAAGGAAGAGATCGAGAAGAAGACCGGTGAGCTCCAGAAACTCACCGGGCAGCTCGAGGCCCTTGCCGGCCGGCAGAAGGAGGGAGAACTCGCCGACCTCCAGGCATCAGTCACAAAGTACCATGCCGCCATTGCGGAGCACAGCAGGGCAAAGGAGGCAAAGCAGAAGGAGCGGGCCACGCTCGACGCACAACAGAAAGTCTGTGCCGAGAAGAAACTCGCGTACAGCCGCCTCCTCCAGCAGCAGCAGAACCTGAACAAAGAACGCGACACCGATACCCAGGCGGCGCAGAAACTCGAAGCCCAGCTCGCCCTCCTGGCCGGTGAGGAGGCTGAGTACCACCGGATCGAGAAACAGGCCGGGTCGTACGGGGACGTGAAGCAGCGGCTGGACAGGCTCCGGGAGAAGAAGAATGAGCACCTCCGGATCGCGGCCGAGACCGGGTTTGCCGCCCGGGAGATCGCTGACCTCACCGCCCGGGCAGAGCGGCAGAAGGCGCTCATCGCCGGCCTTGCTGCCGAGAGCGGGAACCGGGCCGGGCTCGTTGCTAAAGTCCGGGCCGGGCTCGGGGCCGGCGAGATTGCCGAGGACCGGCTCGAGACCTCCGTGAATTTCCGGCTTGCCGAGATCCATAAGCAGGCCGGCACCCTCAAGGCCCGGCTCGAGCACAGTCGGGAGGAGCGGGAGAAGATCGCCCGCGACCAGGCAACAATCCACGGGGCGGGAGCGGACGGGGCCTGCCCGCTCTGCCGGCAGAAACTCGGGGACCACTTCGGCAGCATCGAGGCCGAGTTTACAGCCAGGCTCCAGGCGATCGAGGAGAAAGCCATAGCTGACCTGGAACGGCAGGAGAGACTCGGCAAAGAGAAGACCGCCATCGAGGCGCTCCGGCCGGTCCTCGACGCCCTCCGCACCCTTACCGAAAAACTCCGGCAGAAGCCGGTGTACGAGGAGGAGCTCGCGGGCCTCACTGCAAAACTGCAAAAGAAGACGGAAGAGCACCGGGCCCTCACAGAGTCGCTTGAAAAACTCGTGTACCGTGAGGAGGAGTACCGGGCCTGCGAGCAGGAGAGCGCCGGGCTGCAGAAGATCCAGCAGCGCTACAATGAGCTCGGGAAGAAGATCGGGCAGGGACAGATGGCAAAGCAGCACCTTGCCGACCTCACGGCCAGGATCGCCGAGCGCAGCGCCGGCCTCGC
>Ga0172367_10007637_pt1 | contig 12315 bp, 11 predicted proteins | sample Lak10m_FD_114542 | JGI IMG/M metagenome (GOLD analysis project Ga0172367, IMG submission 114542) | Freshwater microbial communities from Kabuno Bay, South-Kivu, Congo - kab_022012_10m | ecosystem: Environmental > Aquatic > Freshwater > Lake | place: Democratic Republic of the Congo: South-Kivu...
CCGCCTTAAAGCGACGCTATCCGCAATTGTCACTGCAATTCATGACGGTACATGCCTCCAAAGGCAAAGAAGCTGATTACGTGATCGTGTTTGGCTTGGAAAAGGGCGAACACGGCTTTCCGTCGGAAAAAGCCACTCATCCTTTGCTGGAATTATTGCTGCCTCAAGCCGAAGCCTTCGCACATGCCGAAGAGCGCCGACTGTTTTACGTGGCATTGACGCGGGCACGTCATCAGGTGTATTTAGTCACCAACGGTCTTAACCCGTCGCCGTTTGTCAGGGAATTAATCGACGGCGACTATGCTGTCACTATCGACGAATTTACAGGCCCTGGTTTTCAGGATCAGATTGCCAATATCCCCTGTCCAGCATGCAAAACCGGTTGGATGGTGCCCAGAGATAGCCAGTACGGCAGTTTCTTCGGCTGCAACCAATATCCACTCTGCAATCACACACAACGAGCTTGCCAGTGGTGCGGCGGCGGGTTGAAAACCCATGGCCGCTTTCGCATCTGTGAAAATCGCCGTTGCGACTTTGTCGAACCGATCTGCCCGCGTTGCGAAGGCGCCATGGTGCTGCGTAAAGGACCGCATGGCCAATTTTGGGGCTGCTCGCATTACCGTAAAAACGCAGCGTTTTCCTGTTCACATACCGAGCAATTTATCGATTTGCAGGCCGCCAAGGTCAAATCAACTGTCAACGCCGCTTAAGAGCGGCTCAGGACATGGTCTAAACTTGGTCCGATCTAACTAGAGAACTACAGATATGAATGACGAGAAACGCCTATCCACCACCCAACTGGCCAAATTGCGCGGCGTGTCCCAAGAGCAAATGTTCGGGCAGTTGACTGCACTGGGCCTAATAGAAAAACAAGAAGATAAATGGCAGTTAACCGACGCTGGCACAGCAGCTGGCGGTGTCTATCTGACCGGTAAATACGGCCAATACGTCGCCTGGCCCGAGGATTTCCAATTGCAAACCGCCGTCGCCAAAGCGGAAGCGGCTAAGCTGCTGACCGCCACCGTGTTGGGTCAACAGTTTGAGCTGTCCGCCAACAAAATGAACTACATCCTGTCGGAACTCGGTTGGATCAAAAAGGGCTTGAAAGGCTGGTTGGTCACCGAGCAGGGGTCGGCGATGGGTGCAGAGCAAGGCGAAGACAGCCGTTCCGGCATTCCTTATGTGCGCTGGCCGGAAAAAATCACCCGCAATCGGGCATTGAAAGACAACGTCGATAACATCAAGGGTGTCGACAAACCCAAAACCGACACCGACAAAATGGACAGCTTCCGCCACAAATTCGAAGCTACCCATCGCACCACCGACGGCCATTTCGTCCGCTCCAAGGCGGAAATGCTGATCGGCAACTGGCTCTACATGGCGGAAATCGTCCACGCCTACGAACGCAAACTGCCAATAGAAGAAGAAATGTACTGCGACTTTTACATTCCTACCGGCAAGGTCTATATCGAATTCTGGGGCTACGAAAACGATGCCAAATACCAGGCCAGAAAACAGGAAAAACTCGCTATTTACCAGAAATATAATTTCAATCTGATTGAATTGACCGACAAAGACGTACTGAATCTCGATGATATTTTGCCGAGGTTGTTATTAAAGTTTGGGGTGCAGGCGTATTAAGTTTTTTAAAATACTGATCCGATAATAATGTGACATGAAACCTTCCGTCGTATCTAAATGTAATAACATATTATTAACTAGCCACCTTCAATAACAGGTAAAACGATGTCAGAAGATATAATGTCGCTTGACTTGAGCGAAAAATAGATTTCAGTTCTGTGGAACAAGCTATCTTCAATAAAGCGAGATAGAGAAATCGAATTAAATCACATAAACGATGATGTCTTATTTAGTGATCCATTGGAGCTTGCAAAATCATACATAGAACCTTTTTGCCAAGAAGTGAACCCTGCTGATAGGCATGATGAAGATTTCTTTATTTCTAGAGAGCCTTTATTTAAAAAAATTTCAGAATTTTTAAAAATGAAGACATATCAGCAAGGAAATAATCAATTGTTCATTTTGTCTGATGCTGGCATGGGTAAAACTTCGTTTTTAGTTATGTTGAAGCTATTACATCTTACTTCGTTTTGGCCTAAAGATTATAATTGTGTACTTGAGAAGTTGGGCGAGAATACGCTATCAAAAATTTTCGAAATTGATAATAAAAGAAAAACTTTATTGCTTTTAGATTCTCTTGATGAAGATCCAAATGCTCACGGAAGAGTTAGAGAAAGATTAGTTGAAATATTAAGCGCTACTAAAAGCTTCAATCGTGTAATTATTACCTGTAGGACGCAGTTTTTTCCTTCCATTGAAAAAGACCCCTTAGAATTGCCTGGACGAGTTCGAATTGATAGCTTTGTATGCCCTTCAAAATACATTTCGATTTTCGATGATAATCAAGTTGATGCTTATCTCAATAAGCGATTTCCTAAGCGCCTGTTTCAAAGGAACTCCGAGAAAAAAATTAAAGCACTCGAAATCGTCAGCAGAATGGCATCCCTTCGCTGCAGGCCAATGTTGCTTTCATTTATTGAAGACTTAGTGAGTTCATCAAAGTTTTGGACCGTAGGTTCTGAATATGCAATATACAACTCTCTTGTTGAAAATTGGTTGCTTCGTGAACAGACAAAGACTGGACTTGATCCTCAGATATTATTTCACGCGTGTGCAAAACTAGCATTCGAACTTCAATCTAAAAAAGCGGTAAAAATAACATCTACCGAATTAGATGAGTTGATCGAGACAATGGAGCTTCTGGGAACAGTTAAATCTATAGATATAAAAGGAAGATCTCTTTTGAACAAAAATTCATCAGGTGATTACAGATTTTCTCACTATAGCATTCAGGAGTTCTTAGTTGTTTTTTATATATTTAATTACTATGCTATAAATGATGATAGAACTATATACCCAACCGATTTTATTAAAAACTTGCTTGATCAAAACAAAGAACAGATATTATTAAGACTTCAAGAAGAAAGACTATTGCCTTATGAGGAAATTGAAGACTGGGCAAGTAACACATCTGAATTCGAACAGTACAAGTTTCACGGAGAACAGTCGCTTTCAGAATTATTGAGGGACTTGAGACCTATTACTGATGATTTAGATATTCAACCATACGAAACTGAGTTTGATATTCCTACTTTCTTAAGGCGACATATCGATCCAATAAAAGAGCTTCACAAAATAGGATAATAGAAAAGATGTCATAAGGCACTGACCTTAGAAGAAACAAGGTTACAATTCCAATCCTAGTGTTTCATCGTTCCCACGTTCCGCGTGGGAACGCAATCCCGGACGCTCCAGCGTCCATCACCAAACATCCATCTCCATCAACCCCGCCAAGCCTTCATAGTTGGCGGCACTGGAATAACGCCAATGCTGCGGTAAGTTCACATAACCGCGTTTAACCGGGTTTGCGTGGATGTAGCCTAGCTTCTGCCGCATCATCCTAAAAAAATCAGTTGGACGTAAAGAAACCCGTTCGTGCTCAGCCCAGTCGAAGCATGAGCGGGTTTCTTCACCTTCACCCGCTGGGTGAACCCCATAAATCCCGCTCAACCCTTAGAAAGGCTCTGGGCGAACGGAATTCATGGAGGTCAACTGCGGTTTTTAGGATCATCGCTTCGTTCAAAATCATTTCGGCATGTACGCCTTCCTGCCAGAACTGGAAGTCGCGGTCCCGTTTATGCGCGGCTTTGGCAAAATGCAGGCGTTGCAGCAGGCGTTCGGCTTTTTGCTGCTGGAGGTGGTTGATGATCCGGCGTGCGGTGTAGGATTTGAAGCTAGCGACGCATTGGTCCAGGTCCGGCGCCTGGGCGATGAAATGCAAGTGATTTTCCAGAATTACGTAACCGTAGAGTTTTAACCCTGTGTGTTGGCGTTTGTATTGCCAACTGTCGAGGACGATTTGCACGGTATCCGGGCGGGTAAACACGGCCAGCCATTCGACGACGGTGCAGGTCATGAAATGGGGTTTGTCGGCTTCGGTGATGTGATCACGGCTTCTTCCCATGATTTGCCTTATTCAAAAGTACGCCGAGCGTCCTGGGCTGCATTCCCACGCGGAGCGTGGGAACGATGATAAATATTACCTTTTAGCGGAGGCTGTCGTAAAAATAGGTTTTGTTCCTTCTCCCGCTGGGAGAAGGTTAGGATAAGAGCATATAAAACAATAGTTTATTGATTTTTTATCCCTCTCACCCCAACCCTCTCCCGCGAGTAGAGGGGGCTTTTGCGACACCCTCTAGCGTACGGTGAGACAGCGAATCTAATGGGATGCTTTAATCATTCCCACGTTCCGCGTGTGGATGCAGTCCCGGACGCTTCTGCTTATACAACCAAACTTCAACGTCCATCAACCCTCCAAACCCTCACAGTTCGTGGCGTGCGGTGAGGGTACAAACCGCACGCAACACATCGAAATCAATTCTCGGGCGGCAATGTTTGATAAGCCCGGTAGGGTGCGCACCGCGTACCTTCTGACAGTTGCCGCGGAAAATTTCAATGAAGAAGACAGTTCGGCATCGTCATGATCGCCTTTGATACCAACTTACTGGTGCGAGCACTGGTGGACGATCATCCCGAACAGGTGGTCATGGTTCGGCAGTTGATTGCCAGCGACAGTATTTTTATTTCCCGCACCGTGCTGCTTGAAACCGAATGGGTGCTGCGCGCCCGCTACAAGAAAACCCGCGACCAACTCAGCGCATTTTTCTCGGCATTGCTGGAAGTGGACAACACTATGGTCGAGAATGCCGAGGCCGTCACGCACGCGCTGGAATGGTACACGCAAGGCGCCGATTTTGCTGATGCCTTGCATCTGGCGACTTGCGGTAAAGCCGTGATGCATACCTTCGACCGCGACTTTTGCAAGTCTGCGCGTGAGGCCGGAACCACCCCAGAAGTACGGGTTTTGCAGGTTTGAAGCGCTCACATACCTCCAACGGCAATACCTTTTCAACAAACCGGGCAGATACGACTACAGAATGGTCTTCTATCCCTGAGTAAGGTAGAAATTAAGGTAAAAGTAGCCGACGTTGAAAGTGGGGATACACTAACAAAGGAAGAAGCGGAATTGCAACCGTAGGGAGTGATCAACCTCAAGACTTGCTACCCGAACCTGTTGGGGAGTTTGTAAGTTCGTTATATTAACCGAGAGCTGTGCAGGTTATTTTGTAGTAGCAAGCGTTGTAGTAAATCATGTAGTAAATAAAAAAACCCTTATACTCTCAACCTATTGAAACAGAAGGAATGTAAGGGTTTTTTATTTATATGGCGGAGAGCTAGGGATTCGAACCCCAGGAAGGGATAAACCTTCAACGGTTTTCAAGACCGCCGCTTTCGACCGCTCAGCCAGCTCTCCAATAGCCGCGCATTATCGCAGAATTTTATTTAAAATCCAGTTTTGTTTAATATTTTTTACAACTTTTGAATAGTAATCCCTTGTCCACTCCAATTTTGGTTGTAGCACAGTCTGCAAGAATGATTGTAAAACTGATTGTGGCTGGCGGATTTTCAGCGGTGGCGATTGATTGTTTCGCCGATGAAGATACTGAGGCGCTAAATCTCTACCAGGTTGCCAGCCTGAGGTTGCCTGATCTTAAACCTGCGGTTGATCACATCATCAAACACTTTGGTGTGACGCATGTGGTTTATGGCAGCGGCTTTGAAACCCAGGTTGATAGCCTGGCGTACTTGCAAAGTCGGTTTGTCATCATGGGTAATGCTGTAGATTTGTTCAGGCGCTTTCAAGACAAGCCTGATTTTTTCCAAACGTTACATCAGCTTTCCATCCCTTATCCTGAAACAGTATTTTCTTCCCCATCCTCACATGTAGATTGGTTGATCAAACCTATGCAGGGAGAAGGCGGCCTGTCGATCTCTTACTATCAACCCAACTCGCACGTGGATAGCAAACGCTTTTATTGGCAACGCTACCTTGCTGGCGAAGTATTTTCAGCCTTATTTGTTGCCGATGCCGAGCATATCAAAGTACTGGGATTCAATCGGCAGTGGATTGATCAAAACCACGAACATGCATTTGCATTTGCCGGTATTTGTAATCAAGCGACTATCGGTGACGAAAACCAGAGACTTATCATTGAATGGCTAACGGCACTAATCAGGGTTTATCCATTACATGGCTTGGGCAGCCTGGATTTTATTTTTCATCAGGGCAAAATTTATGTTTTGGAGATCAATGCCCGAATACCTGCAAGCGCACAACTTTACGGTAAAAACGTGTTTGATTTGCACCTGCAGGCTTGTAACGGCGTTAGGCTGACTGTTGATGACAAACCTTATCCCTGCCCTATACCTATGGGCTTGCAAATTATTTACGCCAAGCATTCCTTTAAAATCCCCATGGGCATGATTTGGCCAAACTGGGTGGTGGATAGGCCTGCAGGTGGCGTATTTATTGGCAAGGGCCAGCCTGTTTGCAGTATCATTGCACAAGGAAACAACACTGCTAAGGTTCAAAATCGGTTACAGCGTTGGCAAAAAATCATCGAAAATCTCTTACAAACAGGTCTTTATCACCATGCAATATCAGACTAGCGTCAATCAACACACTCAACCTTTAGTCAATTATCTGTTGGACAATGCTGATAAATTGCGCCTCGGCATTCAAAAGCTGGACAACGGCTGCACAGTGATTGATGCTGGAATCAGTGTAGCTGGTGGCCTGGAAGCAGGGCGCATTATTACGGAAATCTGCATGGGCGGCCTGGGTGTTGTCAGTATCTCGCAGAGTAGTTATACCGACAACTGGCCGTTAACCATCAATGTACATTCCAGCAATCCAGTACTGGCTTGCCTGGGTAGTCAATATGCGGGCTGGAGTTTATCGCACGGTAAATATTATGCCTTAGGCTCCGGTCCTGCGCGCGCCATGGCAACCAAGATCAAAGAGGGCGCGGTTGAGCCGGTTGAAGAACTTTATAAAGAGCTGAACTATAGAGATAGCGGCGAAAAAACCGTGCTGGTCATCGAGAACGATGCGCTACCACCCATAGAAATTGTCGATAAGGTAGCGTCGGCTTGTGGGGTATCAGCAGATAACCTGACCATCATCGTTACCCCCACCAGCAGTTTGGCGGGAGGCGTGCAAGTCGTGGGACGGGTGTTGGAAGTGGCGATGCATAAAGCCCATGCCCTGCACTTTCCGTTAGAAAATATTATCGATGGCACAGGTTCAGCACCGATTTGCCCACCGCATCCGAATTTCGTCAAAGCCATGGGCCGTACCAACGATGCCATTTTGTTTGCGGGCCAAGTGCATTTATTTGTCAAAGGTTCTGATGAAGCGGCTGAAAAACTGGCTATGGAATTGCCCAGTTCAACATCCAAAGATTACGGCAAACCGTTTGCTGAAGTATTTAAGGCCTACGAATACGATTTCTTTAAAGTTGACGCCATGCTATTCAGTCCGGCCAGTGTGATTGTCACTGCGGTAGAGTCAGGAAAAAGTTTCCGAGCCGGAAAATTGGATAACGCCTTACTAGATCAATCTTTCGGCCTTTAACACCAACGTTCAGGGCTTTAACAAGCCGGACTTACAAAAAGTCCGGCTTTTTTGTGTGTCTCAATCAAAAATCAATCTTTTGTTTCGTATTGCCATAATCACCGATGATCCGGGCTGGCACGGCAAACAGTTGTGCCGGGCTTTTGCTCAGCATGCTTGCCAAGCCGACTATGTATCACTGACCACCTGCAGAATTCAAACCGGTGCCAAAGTATCGGTTATTTTGCCCGGCTTTGAGCAACAACTACCTTCCGCCGTTTTTGTGCGCGGCGTACCCGGCGGTTCTCTGGAAGAAGTGATTTTCTATCTGGATATTTTGCACGCTTTAAAAATCCTGGGCGTGCCCGTTTACAACGATGCGAGCGCCATTGAGCGTAGCGTAGACAAGGCCATGACTAGTTTTTTACTGCAAAACGCCGACATCCCTACTCCCATGACCTGGGTGTTACGTGATCCGGATGAGGCAGTTGCGATTGCCGAACAGGAGTTGTTGGCAGGCCATTTTTTAATCAGCAAACCATTATTTGGTTCCCAAGGTGAAGGCATCCGGCGCATTGAAAAATCTACAGATTTATTTTGGTTGACCAGCACTCACGGCATTTACTACTTGCAGCGGTTTATCGAATGCGATGGCGAAGGTTATTCGGATAAACGGGTATTTGTAGTCAATGGGCAAGCAGTGGCGGCGATGCGCCGACGCGGCGTTTCCTGGCTCAACAATGTTGCCCGAGGAGCGGCTTGTGAGGCCATAGAGTTAACGAATGAGGTTGCCCAGTTGGCCGTGCGTGCCGTCTCGACACTGAAAATGGATTATGCGGGGGTTGATATTATCAAGGACGCTACCGGCGGATATTCCGTCATTGAAGTCAATAGCGTACCAGCCTGGAAAGGTTTGCAGAGCGTTTGCAACATCGATATAGCAGGATGCTTGGTCAATGATTTGTTAAATCGCTATATCAAAATATGAAATCATGATAGATCGACTAACCCTAAGCCAGCTTTATTTTCAGGCCTGCGAAATTGAATTACAGGCCTTCAAACCAGGCAATGTCAGCGTCTTTAGCGAAGGTCATGATATGACTGTTGCCGATTTCAGCATTAGCGCCAAAGTCAGTGCAGACCCCATATCAAATCCCGATTACAGCTTGGGTGAGAAAATTTACTTTGCCGTCAAAGCCACTCGAGAAGCTGTGGGTTGCAATACCAATCTAGGGATTATTTTACTTTGCGCGCCCCTGATTCAGGCTGTACAAAATAGCGCAAAACAAAACCCACTAAGAATCGCCTTAGCTAAGGTTTTGCATAACACTACCAAACAGGATGCCGACTGGGTTTTCAAAGCGATCACTCTGGCAGCCCCCGGCGGACTAGGTAAATCAGAGCAACAGGATGTCAATGACTTACCCAGCGTGACATTGACTGAAGCCATGGCGATTGCTGCAGATAAAGACAGAATTGCTTTGCAGTACACAAACTGCTTTAAAGATATTTTTGATTTCGGGCTTTTGGAGTATAATCGTGCTTTCGTTTTGTCTGGCGATAGCGGATGGGCTGCATTGACGGTTTTTGCCAAAATGTTAGCTCGTTTTCCGGATAGCCATATTGAGCGAAAGTATGGAAAGCAGTATTCAGAGTGGATTGCGGTCGAAATGACATTGCTATGTAATGCCATGAAAACCGCCAATAAGCTGGACGAAGTTTTGCCGAAGCTGTTTAACATCGACAAAGCTTTTAAAGCGAAAAAAATCAACCCGGGTACAACCGCTGACTTGACTGTCGCAACGGTACTGGTGGCGCTTCTGGAACAACTTTTTAGTCATGATTTTGACTAAAAAGTGTTTAGAGGGAACGGCTCGGAAGCTTCAATAAATGGACATAACGTGTCTTTAACTTGGTTCAATCTTATCTTTAGGGGATAAATTTAAAATGGCAAAAATTACAAACATGCGTGTTGGCGAATCTTTGGTTGGTGACGGAAACGAAATCGCTCACATTGACTTGATCATCGGCCCACGTGGTTCTGCAGCTGAAACTGCATTTGCAACTGCTTTGACAAACAACAAAGACGGTTTCTCAACTCTGCTGGCTGTTGTTGCTCCTAACCTGTTGGTTAAACCAGCAACCATCCTGTTCAACAAAGTAACCATCAAAGGCTCTAAACAAGCCGTACAAATGTTTGGCCCAGCACAACGCGCTGTTGCTCAAGCGGTTGCTGATTCTGTTGAAGAAGGCATTATCCCTGCTGACGAAGCTGATGATTTGTTCATTTCTGTTGGTGTTTTCATCCACTGGTTGGCTGAAGATGACGCAAAAATCGAAGAATTCAACTACAAAGCCACTAAAGAAGCGATTGCTCGTGCTGTTGCAGGCACTCCAACTGCTGCTGAAGTTTTGGCTGCTAGAAAAACTGCTTCACACCCATTTGCTCCAAACAAAGTTTAAGTTTCGGCAATTGAGTATCCGAAATACCCCGGCTTGCCGGGGTATTTTTTTGCCTATAGACTTTGCAGTATTTGCTTATTAATACTGCCGTTATGTAATGCCGTTGCCAGCAAAGCTGAATGGATACCTTTTTTTTCCAGCCAGACCAGGTCTGCCTGATTGCGAATCCCTCCAGCAGCAACCCACTGTTTTTCTGGATGAGCTCGCTGTAACTGCGTAAGTTTTTCTCTATCCGGCCCTGAATCACTACCAACCTGATTTAAAGTCATAGCAATAACCACATCAGGCCAGTAAACCGATTGCTCGAACCAGACCGCAAGCCCTTTCCCCTGCTGATCTTTATAATCCAACGACAGGATATAGTCTTTAGTCGTGACTGTTGGCGGCAACTGCTGAGACTCGGTGCCGATGACTTGCTGCAAATTAGGCTGACCAGGTTTGATTTTAGAAAACTGACAACCATTATCCAGCCAAAAATGAATATCAGGGTAACTTTGCAGGACATCATCAATCAAGACTTGATGACTGCCGAAACCACTAATCGCATTCAGATCGGCAATATAAAACTGCTTGAACGGATAAAGCTGCAAAAATCGGCTTAAAACCGTATGGATATCACTAGAATCAGTTAACTGGGAGCTTTGGTGTATTGGCTGATAGTTTTCACGGTTGCCGCGCACAGCATGCACCACAAGACCATCTTTTAAATCAATAACTGGAATAATCTGCATAAAGGGTTTTAACCATTGAAACTGCTCGTGTTTGAATACATTACAGGTGGCGGCCTGGCCGGACAAGCGATACCCGCCTCTTTGGCCGCTGAAGGGCGCATGATGCTGCAGGCCCTATTGAACGATCTGCAAGATATCCCGAATTTACAACTACTATTGCCGCAGGATGCGCGTTGCACAGATGTTAATATCTCCTCAGAAATCCAGGTATTCCGAGTAAAACAAACAAATGACATCCAAAAACTTCTACCCGAACTGATTACTCAAGCCGATCTCGTCTGGCCCATCGCCCCGGAAAGCCGGGGAGTACTTGCAGAGATTGCACAACAGGTAAAAAACCAACAAAAAACATTGCTGTTGTCGACACCTGACATGGTTGCCTTGTGCGCCGACAAACTGGCAACCGCTCAAAAATTAAATCAACACAAAATACCTGTTGTGAAGACATTAGCACTCAAAAACGTAACCAAGCCACCCCACTCCGCTTGCGTTATCAAACCAAGAGACGGTGAAGGCTGTGATGGCAATCAGATCATTTCCTGCCCTGCTGAACTTACACCCGCACTGCATAAACTCGATGATACGCGCGATTACATTATCCAACCACGCATGGACGGACAGACACTCAGCCTTTCCGCATTATTTAAACACGGCAAAAGCTGGCTTTTAAGCTGTAACCAGCAACACATGACCATTAAAAACCAGCAGTTTCATTTACAAGCTTGTTCCGTAAATGTTCGGAAACAGTCTCATCAATCTTATCAAAACCTACTGGATCAAGTGGCAACAGCACTGCCTGAATTATGGGGTTATATCGGTATCGATTTAATTGAAACAGCCACCCAAGACCTACAAATTCTGGAGATAAATCCGCGCTTGACGACCTCTTATGCTGGCATTCGCCAAGCGACCGGTGTTAATGTTGCTCAACAGGTATTAGCCTTGTTGGAAGGCGAGCCTTATATAAAGCCCAACCAAGATCAAACTGTCAAAGTAGTCATTCCATAAATCATGTCAAAACACATCATAGGCTGGGATATCGGCGGCGCCCATCTGAAAGCAGCTTTAATCAATCAATCCGGCGAAGTCATACAAGTCATCCAAGCGCCTTGCCCCTTATGGAAAGGTCTAACCTGCTTACAACAAGCCATAGATAACATTTTAATACAATTGCCAGAGCTCTCTTATCGCCATGCCGTTACCATGACCGGTGAATTGGTGGATTGTTTTAACAGCCGAGAACAAGGCGTGGCTGCCATTCTTGAAACCCTACAAAACAAAATCACTGACCCCGATATGCAAATTTTTGTCGGCACCCAGGGTTTCTTAAGCATTGATCATGTCCAGCCCGTCGATTACTTAAACATCGCCTCGGCAAACTGGATTGCCAGTGCGGAATTGACCGCCAGACATTTTCGAAACGGGCTATTTGTTGATATAGGCAGCACCACGACCGACATTTTGCTAATTTCAAATCACACTTTAAAAGCCTTGGGTTATACCGATTATCAGCGCCTAGTATCCGGTGAGCTGGTTTATACCGGCGTGATACGCACAGCGGTGATGGCGGTCGCTCAACAAGCC
>Ga0172367_10007640_pt1 | contig 12312 bp, 13 predicted proteins | sample Lak10m_FD_114542 | JGI IMG/M metagenome (GOLD analysis project Ga0172367, IMG submission 114542) | Freshwater microbial communities from Kabuno Bay, South-Kivu, Congo - kab_022012_10m | ecosystem: Environmental > Aquatic > Freshwater > Lake | place: Democratic Republic of the Congo: South-Kivu...
AATGGAAGTGTGGGCGATGGAAGCCTACGGCGCGGCCTACACGTTGCAGGAGCTCCTGACCGTGAAGTCCGACGACGTGCAGGGCCGCACCCGCATCTACGAGGCCATCGTCAAGGGCGACAACGCCCTCGAAGCCGGTGTGCCCGAGTCGTTCAACGTGCTCGTGAAGGAAATGCAGTCCCTCGGCCTCGACGTGAAGGTCGGCTACAGCAACCCGGTGGACCAGGCCGCGCACGCTCCCAACCCGCAGGCCATGCTCGCCGCCCTCTGATTCAACGTAACAGCCAACGCACTAAACTTATGATTAGCGCCAAAGACACCGCCCGCGAACTGCTCGGCCTGGACAAGGTCAACCTGGTTGATTACGTCAGCATCACCGTCGCCTCCCCGGAGACCATGCGCGCCTGGTCCAAGGGCGAGGTCAAGAATCCCGAGACCATCAACTACCGCACGTTCAAGCCCGAGAAGGGCGGCCTGTTCTGCGAGCGCATCTTCGGTCCCGTGAAGGACTGGGAGTGCTCGTGCGGCAAGTATAAGCGCATCAAGCACCGCGGCGTCGTCTGCGACCGCTGCGGCGTCGAGGTCACGCTCGCCCGCGTGCGCCGCGAGCGCATGGGCCACATTGAGCTGTCCGTGCCGGTGTCGCACATCTGGTTCTTCAAGTGCATGCCGTCGCGCCTCGGCCTCATGCTCGACATGACCGCGCGCAACCTCGAGCGCGTCATCTACTACGAGGACTACCTGGTCATTGATGCCGGCAACACGCCGCTCAAGCAGAACCAGCTCCTCAGCGAGCACGAGTATCGCGAGGCGAAGGAGACCTACGGCGCGGACGCGTTCACCGCCAAGATCGGCGCGGAAGCCGTCCGTGACGGCCTCGCCCGGCTCGACTTGCAGAAGACCGTGGACGAGCTGCAGATCGCGATGACGGAGACGAAGTCGAAGCAGATTCGCAAGAAGCTCGCCAAGCGCATCAAGCTCCACCAGGGCTTCATCCAGTCCAAGACCCGTCCCGAGTGGATGATTCTCACGGTGCTGCCGGTGATTCCGCCGGACCTGCGCCCGCTCGTGCCGCTCGAGGGCGGTCGCTTCGCCACGTCGGCCCTCAACGACCTTTACCGCCGTGTCATCAACCGGAACAACCGGTTGAAGAACCTGCTCCAGCTCAAGACGCCCGAGGTCATCATCCGCAACGAGAAGCGCATGTTGCAGGAGGCCGTGGACGCATTGTTCGACAATGGCCGTCACGGGCGTGCCGTGACCGGCGCGGGCAACCGCTCGCTCAAGTCGCTTTCCGACATGCTCAAGGGCAAGTCGGGCCGCTTCCGCCAGAACCTGCTGGGCAAGCGCGTGGACTACTCGGGCCGCTCCGTCATCGTCATCGGCCCCGAGCTCAAGCTGCACCAGTGCGGCCTGCCCAAGAAGATGGCGCTCGTGCTGTTCGAGCCGTTCATCATCCGCAAGCTCAAGGAGCGTGGCTATGTCCACACCGTGCGCTCGGCCAAGAAGATGATTGAGCGCCAGTCGCCGGAGGTGTGGGACATCCTTGATGAGGTCACGAAGGGCCATCCGGTCCTCCTGAACCGCGCCCCCACGCTGCACCGCCTCTCGATCCAGGCCTTCGAGCCGACGCTCATTGAGGGCGAGGCGATCCGCATTCACCCGCTCGTCTGCACCGCCTACAACGCGGACTTCGACGGCGACCAGATGGCCGTCCACGTCCCGCTGTCCGTCGAGGCGCAGATGGAGGCGCGCATGTTGATGATGGCCCCGCTGAACGTGTTCAGCCCGTCGTCCGGCAAGCCCATCATGACGCCGACGCAGGACATCACGCTCGGCTGCTACTACCTCACCGCCGAACCCCGCCTCCCGAAGGAGAAGGACAAGCGGCGTCCGATGCTGTTCGGCTCGAAGGACGAGGTCATCTTCGCCTACAGCGAAGGCGACCTGAAAACTCACGACCGCATCCAGCTCGCCAACCCGGACCTCGGCAAAAAAACGGTCTTCGGCTCGGCGGACAAGCAGGTCATCGAGACCACGGTGGGCCGCGTGATCTTCTCCGAGATCTGGCCGGAGCCGATGGGCTTCGCCAACATTGTCGTCAACAAGTCCAAGATCGGGGACCTGATCTGGAACTGCTACAAGGCCGCTGGTCACGAGAAGACCATCGAGGCGCTCGACCGCCTCAAGGAGCTGGGCTTCCGCGAGGCGACCCGGGCCGGCGTGTCCATCGGCATTGACGACATGATCATTCCGCACGCCAAGAAGGAGGAGATTGACGGCGCGCTGAAGCAGATCGCCCAGGTGGACAAGCAGCACCGCGCCGGTGCGATCACCGGTGGCGAGCGCTACAACAAGGTCATTGACATCTGGACGCACTGCACCGACCAGATCGCGAACGTGATGCTCACGACCCTGAAGGACAACCAGGGCAAGAAGGAGTTCAACCCGGTGTATCTGATGGTGGACTCCGGCGCGCGCGGCAACAAGGCGCAGGTCCGGCAGCTTGCCGGTCTGCGCGGCCTCATGGCCAAGCCGTCCGGCGAAATCATCGAGAAGCCGATTCTCTCGAACTTCCGCGAGGGCCTCACGGTCGTCGAATACTTCATGTCCACGCACGGCGCCCGCAAGGGTCTCGCCGACACCGCGCTCAAGACCGCCGACTCCGGCTACATGACGCGCAAGCTCGTGGACGTGGCGCAGGACGTGATCATCCGCATGGTGGATTGCGGCACGACCAACGGCATCTGGGTCTCGGAAATCCGCGAGGGCGAGGAAGTCGTCGTGAAGTTGAGCGAGCGCCTCGTGGGCCGCCATGCCGCCGAGGACATCATTGATCCGACCAGCCCGAAGACCAAGATCGTCAAGGCCAACGAGGAAATTGACGAGCTCAAGGCCAAGGCCGTCGAGGCCGCGAACGTCGAGCGCGTGAAAATCCGCTCGGTGCTCACCTGCGAGGCCAAGGTGGGCTGCTGCATGCTCTGCTACGGCCGCCACCTGGGCACCGGTCTCACCGTCAAGATGGGCGAGGCCGTCGGCATCATCGCCGCGCAGTCCATCGGCGAACCCGGCACGCAGCTCACCATGCGCACGTTCCACCTGGGGGGCACGGCGTCGCAGGTGTTCAAGCAGCCGCAGATCAAGACGAAGGTGGACGCTACCGTCCGTTTCAACGAGCTGCGCATCGTCGAGCTGGAGGACGGCAACTGCATCGTCCTGAACAAGAACGGTTCGCTCACGCTGCTGGCCGACGATGGCCGCGAGCTGGAGACGCACAACATCGTCATCGGCTCCGTAATCACCGTCCGCAACGGCGGCAAGGTGAAGAAGGGCGACACCTTCGTGCAATGGGATCCCTACAACGTCCCGATCCTGTCCGAGAAGGCCGGCACCATCGTCTTCAACGACATCATCGAGGGCGTGACGATGAAGCAGGAGCTGGAGGAGTCCACCGGCCAGGAGGCGATGGTCATCATCGAGCACAAGGAGGATCTCCACCCGCAGGTCATCATCGAGGACAAGAAGGGCGAGCCGCTGGCGCAGTATCCGATTCCCGCCGGTGCGCACATCGTCGTCAACGAGGGCGACCACATCGTCGCCGGCTCGCTGCTGGCCAAGACGCCGCGCAAGTCCTCGAAGACGAAGGACATCACCGGCGGTCTGCCGCGCGTGGCCGAGCTGTTCGAGGCCCGCCGTCCGAAGGACGCCGCCGAGATCGCGAAGATTGACGGCATCGTGGACTTCGGCGCGAGCGTGCGCGGCAAGCGCTGCATCCTTGTGAAGGATGCCAAGACCGGCCTTGAAGAGGAGCACCTCATCGCCATCGGCAAGCACGTCATCGTCTTCAAGGGCGACTTCGTGAAGAAGGGCCAGCAGCTCACTGAAGGCCCGGTGGTGCCGCACGAAATCCTCGACGTCTGCGGCACGCAGGAACTCCAGGAGCATCTCGTCAACGAGATTCAGGAGGTCTATCGCGTGCAGGGCGTGACCATCAACGACAAGCACATCGAGATCATCATCCGGCAGATGCTCCGCAAGGTCCGCATCACCGAGCCGGGTGACACCGTGTTCCTCTGGGGCGAGCAGATCGACAAGATCGTGTTCGACGAGGAGAACGCGCGCGTCGAGAAGATGGGTGGCAAGCCCGCCGAGGGCGCGCCCGTGCTGCTGGGCATCACGAAGGCCAGCTTGGAAACCGAGTCGTTCCTCAGCGCCGCGTCGTTCCAGGACACCACGCGCGTCCTCACCGAGGCCGCGACGATGGGCAAGAGCGACTACCTGCGCGGCTTCAAGGAAAACGTCATAATGGGTCACATCATTCCGGCGGGCACCGGCTTCCCGATGCACCGCAACGTGACGCTCCAGCCGACCGTCGAAGAGCTGCCCGTGGAGGAAGTCCCCGTGACCGACTCGCCGGCGCCGGTGGGATTGCTGGGTTGAAATGAAATGTTCCCGTCAATCCAAAATACAGGTTGCCACGACCACCGCGTTTGCTAACAATCCGCGCTCCTTTCCCCAAAGCGGGGCAGGGGCGCAAAACTGAAGGCTGAAATAGCATGCCGACCATCAATCAACTCATCCGTAAAGGCCGCACCAAGATCCGTTACAAGTCCAAGTCCCCGGCGCTCGAGGGCGCGTCCTTCCGCCGCGGGGTCTGCGTGCAGGTCATGACCCGCACGCCGAAGAAGCCGAACTCCGCGCTCCGCAAGGTCGCGAAAGTCCGCCTCACCAACGGTTACGAGATCATCGCCTACATCCCGGACGAGGGCCACAACCTCCAGGAGCACTCCATCGTGCTCGTGCGCGGGGGCCGCGTGAAGGATCTCCCCGGCGTGCGCTACCACATCGTCCGCGGCACGTTCGACGCCGCCGGCGTTGAAAAGCGCCGCGTCAGCCGCTCCAAATACGGCGTCAAGCGCCCGAAGGCCGCCAAGAAGGCCGCGTAATTTCAACCCAGAAAGCCCGCCATGTCTCGTCGCCGCCAAGCCAACAAACGCCAGATCATCCCCGACGGCCGCTTCACCAGCGTGCTCGTCGGCCGCCTCATCAACACCGTCATGCAGGGCGGCAAGAAGAGCGTCGCCCAGCGCATCGTCTACGGTGCCTTCACCTCGCTCGCCGAGAAGGTGCCCGATGCCAGCCCCGTGGACATCCTCCAGCGCGCGGTGGACAACGCCAAGCCGCGCCTCGAGGTGAAGCCCCGCCGCGTCGGCGGCGCCACCTACCAGATTCCGCTCGAAGTGCCCTCCGACCGCCAGGCCTCCCTCGCGGTGCGCTGGATCGTCAAGTTCGCCGACGCCCGCAAGGGCCTGCCCATGAGCCAGGCGCTCGCCGCCGAGATCATGGACGCCTACCAGGGCCAGGGCAACGCGATCCGCAAGCGCGACGAAGTCCACAAGACCGCGCAGGCGAACAAGGCCTTCGCGCACTTCCGCTGGTAGTTACTCGCAAGTTTCTGCCGCCCCGAAGGCGCACCACGCATCGGGGCGTTTTTTTTGACCAAGACGCAATCCTGAACCGCACATGAGCACCCTCGTTGAAAACAAGGCCGTCAACTCGCCGAACCGGCAATACACGCTGGAACGCACGCGCAACATCGGCATCGCCGCGCACATTGACGCCGGCAAGACGACCACCACCGAGCGCATTCTTTTCTACACCGGCCTGATCCACAAGATCGGCGACGTGGATGACGGCAACACCGTCACCGACTGGATGGAGCAGGAGCGCGAGCGCGGCATCACCATCACCTCCGCCGCCGTGACGTGCTTCTGGACCCAGAAGTCCACCAAGCCCGGCGAGGACGGCATCTACAAGGCGTTCAAGGACGTGCCGTGCCGCATCAACATCATTGACACCCCCGGCCACGTGGATTTCACCGCCGAGGTGGAGCGCTCCATGCGCGTGCTGGACGGCGCGGTGGCCGTGTTCTGCGGCGTCGCCGGCGTGCAGCCGCAGTCCGAGACGGTGTGGCGGCAGGCGACGAAGTATAACGTCCCGCGCATCGCGTTCGTGAACAAGATGGACCGCACCGGCGCGAACTTTGAGAACGCCCTCGGCGACATGCGCAACAAGCTCCGCGCCTATGCGTTCCCGGTTTTCCTGCCCATCGGGGCCGAGGAGCAGTTCGCCGGTGTCATTGACGTGGTGAACCAGAAGGCGTTCGTCTGGGGTCCGGGCGACGTGGTCGCCGAGGGCCTCAACTACGAGGTGAAGGAAATCCCCGACAACCTCAAGGACAAGGCCAAGGCCGCGCTGGCCGAATTGATTGACGCCGTCTCCAACAAGGACGACGCCATCGCCGAGCTGGTGCTGGAGGAGAAGCCCATTTCCCCGGAGGCGCTCAAGGCCGCCATCCGCCGCCTCACCTGCCGGCTCGAGTTCGTCCCCGTGCTCTGCGGTTCCGCCTTCAAGAAAAAGGGCGTGCAGGTGCTCGTGGACACGGTGATTGATTACCTGCCGTCGCCGTTGGACATTCCCAACGCCACCGGCCATGAGGTTGGCACCGAGAACAAGGTCGAGGTCATCACCGACGACAACAACAAGTTCTGCTCGCTCGCGTTCAAGCTCTGGACCGACCCCTACGCCGGCAAGCTCGTGTTCTTCCGCGTGTATTCCGGCCAGCTCAAGAAGGGCGACACCATCTACAACCCGCGCACCCGCCGCCGCGAGCGCGTCAGCCGCCTGATGATCATCCAGGGCAGCGAGCGCAAGGACATTGACGTGGCCTACGCCGGCGACATCGCCGCGCTCGTCGGGCTGCGCAACATCACGACGGGCGACACCATCTGCAACGAGGACTTCGACGTGACGCTGGAGCCGCCGACCTTCCCCGAGCCGGTCATCAGCATGGCCGTCGAGCCGAAGACGAAGGCCGACCGCGACAAGATGTCCGAGGGCCTGCAACGTCTCGCGGAGGAAGACCCGACCTTCCGCTGCTTCACCAACGAGGAGACCAGCCAGCTCATCATCGCCGGCATGGGCGAGCTGCACCTGGAAATCATCATTGACCGCCTCAAGCGCGAATTCAAAGTCGAGGCCAACTCCGGCGCGCCGCAGATCGCCTACCGCGAGACCATCACCAAGGCCGCCGAGGGCGAGGGCAAGTTCATCCGCCAGTCCGGCGGCCGCGGCCAATACGGCCACGCCTGCATCACGCTCGAGCCGAACGAAAAGGGCAAGGGCGTCGAGATCGAGAACAAGATCGTCGGCGGCACCATCCCGAAGGAATACGTGCCGGCGGTCATTGACGGAATCGAAGAGGCCTGCCGCTCCGGCGTGTATGCCGGCTACCAGGTCATTGACGTGAAGGTCGCCGTCACCGACGGCTCCTTCCACGAGGTGGACTCCAACGAGCTGGCGTTCAAGATGGCCGGCATCTTCGCGCTCAAGGACGCCTTCAAGAACGCCGGCCCGATCATCCTCGAGCCGATCATGAAGGTCGAAGTCACCACGCCCGACGAGTATCAGGGCGACCTCCTCGGCGACATCAACCGTCGCCGTGGCATCATCCAGGGCGTGGACGCCAAGGCCGGCCAGACCGTCCTCAACGCGCATGTGCCGCTCGCCGAGATGTTCGGCTACGCCACCGCCATCCGCTCCCTCTCGAAGGGCCGCGCGAGCTACAGCATGGAGCCGCACACCTTCGAGCAGGTGCCGCAGCAGATCGCGCTGCAAATCCTCGAGACCTCGGCGAAGAAGCCCGCCGCGCGCTCGTAAGCGAACCGTTCTTCATTCCAGCCCGCCGCCCGCAAGGCCGGCGGGCTTTTTGTTTCGGCCGCGAAAGGACACAAAAGTGCACAAAGAGGGGAGGATGAAGTTTATCAGCGCCTTCCCCGGGTGTCCTTTGCGCTCTTCGCGCCCTTTCGCGGCAAAATCATCATCGCCGCAGTTCAAGGCTTCGCGGGGCAGGGCGAAGCCTTCTCCTTCGTGGCGATGAAGTGCAACTTCCCGGTCGCTCCAGACAACGGCCCGGTCGGACCGGGCAACTCCCCGGTCGGTGCCTACGGCATCACCGCCGCAGCGGTGACCTCCGTGAACAAGGAGGTGGAGGAATACGCGGCGGTGGTGAGCGCGCCGCAGGCGGGCATCGCGGACCGCAAGAGCCTCACGCAGCAGATGCGCGACCGCTTCAACGCGGTGGAGGCACTGTTCGTGGCGCTGGACGACCTGATCCTGCAGTTCGGCACCACGTTGGAGGGCCGGGATTTGATCGCATCGCACCTGGCGTCGCGCATCATCCGCGACCTGGGCGCGGGTCCGGGCGAGCCGGAAGCGCCGGCACCCGCACCGCCCACGCCGCCGCCGGCGTGAGCAATCTGTAGCGGCGATCCATGACTGCCGGGCCTTTCGTTCGCTCATGGAGCGACGTTACAAAGAAGCCGCTCCGAAAATCGGGGCGGCTTTTGCTTTGCGCGGCCACCGGGCCGAAGAAGCACACGCGAATGCCAACGGTTCACGCGTGGTGCGGCCCGTCGCGGACGCGTGAAGGGCGAATTTATTTCAGAGGGAGAAGCATGGTTTTCCTGAGCAAACCGGCGGTGTTTGAGCGCCGGCGGGCCTTCCCGGTGAAAAAGTTTGGAAAAAATGTTGCACTGAAAATGCAGGCTGCTATTTTGCCCGCCCTTTCGTCGGGTGAACACGGCGAGGGTAAAACGAAAACACAGTGACGAGCAGTCAAACAATTCGTGAATTGAAGAGCGCGCTGGGCCGACTCGCGGAGTCGGCGTGGGCGTGCGACAGCGCCGAGCGCGCATAGGTTTTCAACTCTTGTTCTTTGTATGGCTGGACAACGCATTCGCATTCGCCTCAAGGCTTACGACCACCGGGTCATTGACCAGTCGGCCCACGACATCGTGGAGACGGTCAAGCGCTCCGGCGCCCGGGTCGCCGGCCCCATCCCCCTTCCCACCCGCGTCGAGCGCCTCACGGTGCTCCGCTCCCCCCACGCCGACAAGAAGTCGCAGGAGACGTTCGAGCAGCGCACGCACAAGCGGCTGCTCGACATCCTCGACCCCACCGCCAAGACCGTGGACGAGCTGAAGAAGCTCAACCTGCCGGCGGGCGTTGACATCACCATCAAGATTTAACTTCCTATGATTGGCTTGCTCGGAAAAAAACTCGGCCACACGCGCGTGTATGACGCGAGCGGCAACGCCATTGCCGTGACGGTGGTGCTCGCCGGCCCGAACCGCGTCCTGCAGGTCAAGGCCAAGGACGGCAAGGACGGCTACAACGCGGTGCAGCGCGGCTTCGACGACCAGAAGGCGCAGCGCCTCACGAAGGCGGTCCTCGGTCACGTCACCAAGCACAAGGGCGCGCCGGTGAAGCGCATCAAGGAATTCCGCGACTTCGCGCTGACGGTCAAGCCGGGCGACATCGTCGGGCCGGACATTTTCGCGGTGGGTGATTTCGTGGACGCCATCGGCACGACCAAGGGTCGCGGCTTCGAGGGTGTCGTTGGTCGCTGGGCGTTCGCCGGTGGCGATGCGACCCACGGCTGCAAAGGCTGGAAGCGCCGCTCGGGCGCGATTGGCCAGCGCCTGTTCCCCGGCACGGTCATGCGCGGCATGAAGATGCCCGGCCACATGGGCCAGCAGCGCCGCACGACCCAGAACCTGGAAGTCATCCAGGTGCGCAAGGACGACAATCTGCTCCTCATCAAAGGCTCCATCCCCGGCTCCGAGGGCGACTACGTCGTGATTCGCGAGGCCAAGAAGTATCCCGTCGTGCAGGCCCGCAAGGACCGCGAGGAGGCCGCGAAGGCCGCCGCCGCCCGGGCCGAGGCCATCGCGAAGGGCAAGAAGGAAGCCGCCGCCAAGAAGAAGTAGGACTGAGTCATGAAACTTCCCATTTTGGACAATCAGGGCAACAGCCAGGGCGAGGTCGAGGTCGGCTTCGAACTGATTGAGAATGGCCGCGGCACCCAGGCGGTGCATGACGCCGTGGTCGCCTACAACGCCGCGCAGCGCAGCGGCACCGCCTGTGCGAAGCGCGTCGGCGAAGTGGCCGGCACGAACAAGAAGCCGTGGCGTCAGAAGGGCACCGGTCGCGCCCGCGCCGGTTCCACGCAGTCCCCGTTGTGGCCCGGTGGTGGTGTCGTCTTCGGCCCGCTCCCGCGTGATTTCACCAAGAAGGTCAACAAGAAGGTCCGCGCGCTCGCGCTCCGCAAGGCGCTCAGCGAACGCCTCAAGGCCGGTGACGTGGTGGTCGTGGACGACTTCAAGCTCGCCACGCACAAGACCAAGGAGTTCATCGCCACGCTCGGCACGCTCAAGTTGAGCGGTCGCACCGTGATGCTCGTGGCCACCGGCGACAAGAACCTTGCCATCGCCTCGCGCAACGTCCCCAACGTCGAACTGACCACCGGCGAAAAGCTCAACACCTACGACACGCTGCTCTGCGACAAGCTCGTCTTCACCAAGGCCGCCTTGGAGAAGGTCGCCCTCCGGCTCTCCGACAAGTAACCGCCATGAATTCCTTCGACATCATCAAGACGGTGCGCATCAGCGAGAAGGGCGCGATGCAGGCCGAGCGGTTCAACCAATACACCGTGGTGGCCGACCGCCGCGCGAACAAGATCGAGATCCGCAAGGCCGTGGAAGAGCTGTTCAAGGTCAAGGTCGTCGCGGTCAACACCTCGAACGTCCGGGGCAAGGCCCGCCGGCAGAACACCAAGCACGCCGGCCGCGACGCGAACTGGAAGAAGGCCGTCATCACGCTCAAGGACGGCGACAAGATCAACCTCACCTAATTTCCCGCCATGCCCGTCAAGACTTTCCGCCCGCTGACGCCGTCCACGAGATACATCACGATCTCGGACTACAGCGACATCACGAAGCAGAAGCCCGAGAAGAGCCTCGTCGTCATCCGCAAGAAGACGGGTGGCCGCAACACGCACGGGCGCGTCACCGCGCGCGGCATCGGTGGCGGCCACAAGCAGAAGATTCGCCTGGTGGACTTCAAGCGGAACAAGCACGGCGTCGAGGCGGAAGTCTCGGCCATCGAATACGATCCCATCCGCACCGCGCGCCTGGCCCTGCTCACCTACAAGGACGGTGAGAAGCGCTACATCATCGCGCCGGTCGGCCTCAAGGTTGGGGCAAAGATCGTTTCCGGTCCGACCGCGCCGCCGGATGTGGGCAACTGCGTCCAGCTCAAGACCGTGCCCGTCGGCCTGCCAATTCACGCGATTGAAATCAAGCCGGGCCGGGGTGCCCAGATGGTTCGTTCCGCCGGTTCCGCCGCGACGCTGATGTCGGTGGACGAGGGTTACGCGCAGCTTCGCCTGCCTTCGGGAGAAATCCGGAAGGTCAATGCCGAGTGCTACGCGACCATCGGCCAGGTCGGCAACACTGAGCACGAGAACGTCGTCCTCGGCAAGGCCGGTCGCAGCCGGCATCGCGGCATCCGCCCGATTTCTCGCGGTGTCGCCCGCAACCCCGTTGACCATCCGAACGGTGGCGGCCAGGGCAAGGCGAAGTCCGGCGGTGGCTGGCAGCAACTCACCTCGCCGTGGGGTCTGCTGGCGAAGGGGTATCGCACGCGCATCAAGACCAAGGATTCCAACCGGTTCATCGTGGTCCGCCGCGATGGCCGCCCAATGAAGCAACAGTAAGAGACTATGGGACGCTCAATTAAAAAAGGTGCCTTCGTCGAGGCGAGCTTGATGGACAAGATCGTCAAGGCCAAGACGGCGAACACCAAGACGCCGATCAAGACCTGGTCGCGCCGTTCGACGATCACGCCGGACTTCATCGGCTTGACGTTCAACGTCCACAACGGGAAGCAATTTCTGCCGGTCTTCGTCACGGAGAACATGGTCGGGCACAAGCTGGGCGAATTCTCGCTCACCCGCATCTTCAAGAAGCACGGCGCTCACACCGCCAAGGCGGAGGCCAAGTAGTTATGGAAGTCCAAGCCTTTCTCAAAAACTTCCGGATGTCGCCCCAGAAGGTGCGCGAGGTCGTGCGCCAGATTCAGGGCCTCCCGGCGCTCCAGGCGCGGCACGTCCTGGCGGTCATCCCCCGCAAGTCCGCGCGGGCCGTCGCCAAGACGCTCAACTCCGCCATCGCGAACGCCGAGAACAACAACGGCCTCAAGGCCGAGAACCTCGTGGTGCGCGAGGCGCTGGCGCTGACCGCCGGCCGCTTGAAGCGCTTCACGCCGAAGGCGCGCGGTTCCGCCGGTCCCATCATCAAGCGGAACAGCCACATCAAAATCATCCTTTCCGACCTGCAATAGTATGGGCCAAAAATCCAATCCCATCGGCCTTCGCGTCGCGGTCAACAAGGACTGGCGCTCGAAGTGGTA